>FTEO01000534.1_pt1 | contig 10312 bp, 6 predicted proteins | sample 1640211 | NCBI WGS metagenome assembly FTEO01 (sample SAMEA3914816, study PRJEB12502) | metagenome | biome: forest; material: soil | place: USA | collected 2011-09-16 | depth 0.3 m | reverse complement strand
GCGCGTACGCCGGAATCACCACCGTGGCGACAGCGGCTCTCCCTTCGGATTGCAGCCGCGCGCCAGACGGACGGCATCTGGGATACGCCGGATGGCGCTGCGTTCTATCGCAAGCTCGTCGCGCTGCACACCACGACCAATCTTTCGCCAGAGGAGATCCACGAGCTCGGCTTGAAGGAAGTCGCGCGCATTCGCGGCGAGATGGATCGCATCATCCAGCAGGTCGGCTTCAAGGGGAGCTTTCAGGAATTTCTGACCTTCCTGCGCACCGACCCGCAGTTCTACTACCAGTCCCCGGAAGAGCTGTTTCGCGCTTACAGCGTGCTTGCAAAGCAGATCGACCCGGAGCTCGTAAAGTTGTTCCGCCGCTTGCCGCGTACTCCGTATGGTGTGCGGCCGATCCCCATGACGAGCGCGCCCAACACGACGACCGCCTACTACCAGGGCCCGGCCCTCGACGGTTCGCGTGCGGGCTATTTCTACGTGAATCTCTACAAACCTGAGGTGCGGCCGAAATACGAGATGGAAGTGCTCACGTTGCACGAGGCCGTGCCCGGCCATCATCTGCAGATTGCGCTCGCTCAGGAACAGACGGATCTGCCCGCATTCCGGCGCAACGCGGATGCCACCGCATTCGTCGAAGGCTGGGCGCTGTACACGGAGAGCCTTGGTGAGCAGCTCGGCCTGTACAAGGACCCCTACTCGAAGTTTGGCCAGCTCACTTACGACATGTGGCGCGCGGTCCGGCTCGTCATCGATACCGGCATCCACGCGAAGCACTGGACACGCCAGCAGGCCATCGACTACTTCAAGGCGAATGCCGCGAAGACCGAGGCGGACATCATCAACGAAGTGGACCGGTACATTTCCTGGCCGGGCCAGGCGCTCGCCTACAAGATGGGCCAGCTCAAGATCCTGGAGCTGCGCACGCTCGCGCAGCAGCAGCTCGGGTCGCGGTTCGACATTCGCGAGTATCACGATGTCGTGCTGTCGAACGGCGCTGTGCCGCTTGACGTGCTGGAGCGGGAAGTGAAGGAATGGATCGCTCGCAAAGCGGTCGAACCTCAGGCTTCCGCTCCCTGAATGCTGCCAATCGCCATGGGCTCGTTGACCACACCGCCGCTCTCGCTCTATCTGCACATGCCGTGGTGCGTGCGGAAGTGCCCGTATTGCGACTTCAACTCGTATACCTTGCGCGACACGCTGCCGGATACGGCATACGTCGCCGCGCTCGAGCGGGACATCGAGTCCCAGGCGCCGCAGCTGCGGAGTCGGCCGATCGTCAGCATCTTTTTCGGCGGCGGTACCCCGAGTCTGTTCGCTCCGGAGGCCATTGGCCGGGTGCTCGAGACGGCGCGCCGGCATCTTGATATTGCCCCTGACGCCGAAGTGACGCTCGAAGCCAACCCCGGCACGATCGAGCGGGGCCGCTTCGTGGGTTATCGGGGCGCCGGGATCAACCGGGTGTCCCTTGGAGCCCAGAGCTTCGATGTTCGGCAGCTGGAGGCGCTGGGGCGCATCCATTCGCCGCAGGAAACCGTGCGCGCCGCCGAGGAGCTCCACGCTGCCGGGCTGCCGAACTTCAACCTTGATCTGATGTACGCCCTGCCAGGACAGGATCTGGCCGGCGCGCTGGGGGATGTCGAGCAGGCGCTGGCCCTCGGACCGGCCCATCTTTCGCACTACCAGCTCACTCTGGAGCCGGGCACTCAGTTTGCGGCCAATCCACCGACGCTGCCGCCGGACGATGCCGCCGCGGACATCATGAGCGCCTGCCAGGACCGGCTGGCACTCGCGGGCTTCGCTCAGTACGAGGTCTCTGCTTATGCGTCAGAGGGCAGGCAGTGCCGTCACAACCTCAACTACTGGACGTTTGGGGATTACCTGGGCGTCGGAGCCGGCGCGCACGGCAAACTAACCTCGGCGTCGGCGGGGCTGATTGTCCGCACCACTCAGCAGCGTGAGCCACGCCGTTACCAGGCAGCTTCACCGGCCGCTATCGCTCGCGAACCGGTCGCCAACCGCGATCTCCCGTTCGAGTTCATGATGAACGCGCTGAGGCTGACAGAGGGATTCGACGTCGCGATCTTTACGGCGCGCACCGGCCTCGAATGGTCGGCGGTCGAGCCCGTTTTGGAGGCGCTTCGAGCCCGTAAGCTAGTTGTCATGGAGGGCGCAACGTGCAAGGGGACCCCCCAGGGGCTGCGCTTCCTCAACGAAGTGCTATTGGAATTTTTGCCCCAAAAGACTGTTTTGGCCGGTAAACGCGTGATGTCAACGGGGTCGTAAGGCCCATCTCGGGGCTTCGTCGGCGGGCTTTATGCACAGCCGGCAATCCACTACCTGCAAATGAGCGCATTACGTGCGAAATCGGTTAAACCGCTCAATGACCCCGTTACAAACTATTGATTTATAAGGTGGAAAAGGGCTGGCTAATTTTTAGCCAAGGTAACAAATACGCAATATAGCCGCGAAATCGGCGCCGCCGCGGGCCCACTATCCACAGAGTTATCCACAGGTTCTGTGGATAAGGAAATGCCTGAGTCCGAGCTGGAAATTCTTACCCCACCCCCCCACTAACAGCCGCTGCGAGAGAGCTTGAGGAAGGCTGCCTCTGCCGCTAGACTTCCGCGCCCTTTTCGGCGCGGCCCGTTCCGGCCGACACACATCGAGCGTGCCATGAAACCGACCGTTCATCCTGACTACAAAGAAATCGCCGTCGTCTGCACGTGCGGTAACTCCTTCGCCACGCGCTCGACCCTCGGGCACGACCTGCAGGTCGAAGTGTGCTCCAGCTGCCATCCGTTCTATACGGGCAAGCAGAAGATGGTGGATACCGCCGGCCGCGTGGACAAGTTCCGCAAGAAGTACGCCGCCGCGGGCGCACGTTAAGCTCACGTCTGACTGGGCCCCCCGTGGCCCAGTCTTGATCGAGCCTGTGCTGAGCACAGGCTGGGCTTCCGCCCGAGGCGTCCTGCCTTCGGCGGATTGCGGTCTTCCGGAGGATCGCATTCTGACGCCATCAGCCCTTCGATGATCCCGAGCTCGCCGCTCGCATCGTCCCGAACCGACGCCGACCTGGCCGGAACTTACCCGGACGCGCGTCGATCGTAACCAAAGGTCCTCCTCCGCCGGTTTCTCTGCCTATTGCCTCATCGCCGCTCTAGACTCAGCGGTCGACGCATCCCCCAGGGAGTTCAGCCATGAAGCGCCAACTCGCCGTCGCCATCGTCGCCACGCTGGCTTCGCTTGCCGTCTCGAGCTGCGCCACGAATCCGGCTTCGGGCAAGCAGAACGTCGTCCTCTCTTCGGTCAAGGGGGAGAAGGAACAATCGCGGCGCTACTACGAGCAGATCATTCGCGCGTACGGGCTGTACGAAGACCAGGCGCTGCAGGACTACGTCAACAGTGTCGGCCAGCGCGTCGCGATGTCGAGCGACCTGCCTGACTGGGAATTCAAATTCACGGTTCTGGATGACGACTCGGTGAATGCCTTCACCACCGGTGGCGGCTACGTCTACGTCCATCGCGGCCTCCTGCAATACATGACTTCGGAGGCCGAGCTCGCCGCCGTGCTGGGTCACGAGATCGGGCACAACACGGCACGTCATCCCGCTCGCCAGCAGACGCGCGGTGTTCTCGCGTCGGTGCTCGCGACCGGCGCCGCCATCATGACGGGCTCCGGAGCTGTCGCCGAGCTGGCCAACATCGGCGGTACGGCATGGTTGCAAGGCTATGGCCGCGACAACGAAATGGAAGCGGACCGGCTCGGCCTCAAGTACGCCACCAAGGCCGGCTACCGTCCCGAGGCGATGGGCGAGGTCTTCAAGGTGTTCAAGGCCCAGGAAAGCTTCGAGCTGAGCCGCGCGAAGGAAGAGGGCCGGGAGCCGCAGATCTATCACGGCGTGTTCGCGTCGCACCCGGCACCGGATGAGCGCTCCGTGCAGGCCGCAAAAGGTGCCGCGAACATCACCACCGAGCCCGCCGGCGGCTGGGTGGATAACAAGGAAGCCTTCACGCGCGCCATCGACGGGCTGCCGTACGGCTCGAGCCGCGCGCAGGGCATCGTGCGAGACAACCGGTTCTATCACGCGGACATGGGCATCACGCTTGCCTTCCCGCGCGGCTGGCACATCGACAACGAGCGCGATCGCATCCTGGCCTACACCAAGAACAAGGACGCCATCATGCAGATCACGACGGCGGCCCGGTCGGAGAAGAAAGCGCCGCGCGAGTTTCTCCTCGGCGAGCTGAAGGGCGCATCGTTCCTGCACGGCGAGGAGATCTCCGTGAACGGCATGGAGGGTTACAGCGTCGTTACGCGCAGCGGCTCACCGCTAGATGGCGGCGAAGGTCCGGTGCGCTGGGCCGTGCTCTACCGTGACAAGACTGCGTTCCTGTTTGCCGGCGCGAGCCGCTCCGGAACCGCCGGACTGCCCGCAGACGATGGTCTGTTCATGTCCTCGATCCAGACCATGCGGAGCCTCAAGCCCTCGGAATACCCGCTGGCCCAGCCGTACCGCATCAAGGTCATCCGGGCCGACGAGGGCACGAAACTCGACGAGTACGCGAAGAGCGTTCCGGTGGAGAAATACCAGAAGGAAGAGCTGCAGCTTCTGAACGGGCTCTATCCGAACGGGAAGATTCAACCGGGGCAGTACCTGAAAGTCATCGAGTAAGGCGTGAAATGGCGCGCCTGCGCGGCCTTCTGCGCCATCATCGTGCACGGTGCGTTTCGTGGCTACGGGGCCCGCCGCGCCTTGATTTCAGCGCACTGACCATGTAACCCTCGCTACGGCTCGCGCTGCTCGTTGACTCCCACCGCGGGCCCCCCGAGGACACAGGCGAAGCCCCTAAATGAGCGATGCGAAGTTCGAGTTGCTGGATACAGCATCCGGCAAGAAGACGGACCTGCCGGTCCGCGCAGGTACGATCGGCCCCTCTGTCGTTGATATCGCTTCCATCAACAAAGATCTGGGCGTCTTTACGTACGATCCAGGCTTCGGGCTGACGGCAGCCACCGATAGCCGCATCACCTACATCGACGGCGATGCCGGTGTGCTGCTCTATCGTGGCTACCCGATCGAGCAGCTCGCCGAGAAGAGCACGTTCATGGAGGTGTCGTACCTCCTGCTGCACGGTGACCTGCCGAACAAGAAGCAGCTCGAGGAGTTCACCGCCAGCATCCGTCATCACACGATGATCAACGAGACGCTGCTGCGGTTCTTCAACGGCTTTCACCACAACGCGCACCCGATGGCGATGACGTCCGCCGTGGTGGCGTCGATGTCCGCGTTCTATCACGACACGATGGACATCTATAATCCGCGCCAGCGCGAGATCTTCTCGCACCGGATCGTGGCCAAGATTCCGACCATCGCCGCTGCGGCTCATAAGCATTCGCTCGGCCAGCCGTTCGTGTATCCGCGCAACGATCTCGACTACTGCAGCAACATGCTGCATATGTTTTTCGCTGTGCCGTGTGAGCCGTATGAGCTCGACCCCGTGGCGGCCCAGGCGCTCGACCTGCTGTTCGTTCTGCATGCCGATCACGAGCAGAACGCGAGCACGTCCACCGTGCGTCTTGCCGGCAGCACCGGTGCGAATCCTTACGCTGCCATCTCTGCTGGTGTCTCCGCCCTTTGGGGTCCGGCGCACGGTGGCGCGAACGAAGCCGTGCTCTCGATGCTCGAGCAGATCGGCACCGTCGAGAACATTCCGAAGTACCTCGCGATGGCGAAGGACAAGTCGAGCCACTTCCGGCTCATGGGCTTCGGCCATCGCGTCTACAAGAACTTCGACCCGCGCGCCAAGATCATCCGCGCGATGTGCCACAAGGTGCTCCAGCAGCTCGGCAGCTCGAACAATCCGCTGTTCGATCTCGCGCTGCGCCTCGAGGAGATCGCCCTCAAGGACGAATACTTCGTCTCGCGCAAGCTCTACCCGAACGTGGATTTCTACTCGGGCATCATCTACAGCGCGCTTGGCATTCCGCGCTCGATGTTCACGGTGATGTTCGCGATCGCGCGCACGGTCGGCTGGGTCGCGCACTGGCAGGAAATGATCTCCGATCCGGCCATGCGCATCGGCCGCCCGCGCCAGCTCTATACCGGGCCCACCCGGCGCGACTACATCGAGATTGGCAAGCGCGCCTAGCCCTTCAGCAGCTGTTCGAGCTCATCGGCGTTCGCTCGGCGCATGGGTTTGCCATTCACCGGGCTCACGGGCGCCTGCCGGATCCCGTCCGTGGGAAACACGGTGGCCTCGATCTGCTGGGCGTCGATCTCGAAGCTGACACCAGGGTACGCGAGCACGCGCTCCGCGTTCATTTTCACGCGGCGCTCGGTGACTTCGTGCGGAATGCCCTGATCCATCAGCCGGATCGTCACGGACTCGGCGCGATCCGCGAACAGATGGATCTGCACTTCCGAGTGTTCCGTGGCCGTACCGCTCAGCACCGCGCCTACGAGTCGCGGTTCGAATTCACGCAGGCGCCGCATGGCTTCGAGCGCGACCTGTCGCTGGGCATGGAGGCTCTCGGCGTGCGAGTCGCCCTCGAAGAGCCGCTGGTATTCGGCGAGGGCTTCCTCGATCTCCACGTTCTTGGGAAGCACAGCGTTGTCCGTTACGCCGAGCCGTTCGGCCGCCTTGCGCTTCGCGAAGAGGAAATCCCGGATGCCGTGCTCGGCCATGACCCGCGCGGCTTCCTGCGCGAGGGCACGTCGCAGATTCTCCATTCGCACTGGATGTCGCTTCGGCATCGCTTCGCTCGCTCGTCAGAAAATCGGTTCGCCCCCGCTGGCCTCGGTGCCACCGCCGCTGTTCGCTGGGCCGTCACCGGAGGAGGACTCGCGCCCGCTTCCAGGCAGGTGGTCGGTCATGAACGTTTCGAGGATCGCGTCGGGGTTCTCGCCGCTTGCCAGCATGCCTGTATCGGGCGAAATACGCAGCGTGACAAGGCCTTCGGGCATAGGCCGCTTCTGCTCCGGTACGCCGCGCAGGGCCTCGCGCATGAAGTGCATCCAGATCGGCAGCGCCGTCCTCGAGCCCTGCTCGACATCGCCGAGCGAGCGGTCCTGATCGAACCCCACCCACACGGTGCCGACGAGACTCTGCGTGAAGCCGTTGAACCAGGTGTCGTTCGCTTTGTTGGTCGTGCCCGTCTTGCCGGCGAGGTCGCCACGACCCAGCGCCAGCGCGCGCACTCCCGTGCCGCGTTTGATCACGTCGGCCATCATGTCCGTCATCAGCCAGGCGTTCTGCGGGCTGATCACGCGCTCGGCAATCTGCTCCGGAGGTAACGGGCCGCGGCCCCCGCGCAGGGAATCCGCCTGGTTCAGGCGTTCCGGCCCCGCGCCTGTGCCCACGAAATCGCTGAGGTCGACCGCCTGCTCACAACTCGGGCAAACGATACGCGGTGCCGCTCGATACACCACCTCACCCGCCGCGTTCTCGATGCGGTCGATGTAGTAGGGCTGAACGCGGTAGCCGCCGTTTGCGAACGCGGCGTACCCGGTGGCCATCTGCAGCGGCGTCACCTGCACGGTACCGAGTGCGAGCGTGAGGTTGTTCGGCATGTCGCGTTTGTCGAAGCCGAAGCGGCTGATGTAATCGATCGAAGGCCCTGTGCCCATCGCCCGTAACAGCCGGATCGAAACCAGGTTGCGCGACTTGTAGAGTGCCACGCGCAAGCGCGTGGGCCCACTGAACTGCCCACTGTCGTTTCCCGGCCGCCACGCTGTTTCCAGGCCGTCGCCTTCGAGCACGATCGGGGCATCGAGCAGCACCGAGGCGGGCGTAAAGCCATTCTCGAGCGCGGCCGAATAGAGGAACGGCTTGAAGCCCGAGCCGGGAAGGCGCCTTGCCTGCGTGACGCGGTTGTACTTGTTCGCAAAGTAGTCGAAGCCGCCGACCAGCGCCGCGATGCCGCCGTTATTCGGGTCCAGCGCAACGAGCGCGCCCTGCGCTTCGGGCACCTGCGCCAGCTGCGCCGCCCTGCCATCCGTGACGACATAGACGACATCGCCGGGGCTCACCACTTCCGAGGCAAGCTTGGGCGCCGGGCCGCCATCTTCTTTGCGCGCCCAGCCGAGGCCTTCCCAGCCAACCTGTGCGAAGTCACGTCCCTTCACGTAGACGCGCGCGGACTTCTCGGCCACCGACACGACGACGGCCGGAGCGAGGATGCCGACGCTCGAATACTCATCGAGCACCGCCTCGAGCTGCTCGGGCTGCTTCTTGCCTTCGATATCGGCGTGCCCTACAGGACCGCGCCAGCCGTGGCGGCGGTCGTATTCGATGAGACCGAGCCGCACGGCGCGGTTCGCTGCCGTCTGCATGCGGCCGTCGATGGTCGTATAGACCTTGTAGCCGGCAGCTTCGGCTGAGGGCCCGAAGCGTGTGCGCACGTCGAGGCGGGCCATCTCCGCCACGTAGGGAGCGTCGACCGCAGACAGTGGCGTGTGCGCCCGCGCACGCACCTGCTCGGCGGAGGCGGTGCGGTACGCCGCATCGTCAATGAATCCGAGCTTGTGCATGCGTCCCAGCACGTAGCCGCGCCGAGCCTGTGCAAGCTGCGGATTGGTGATCGGGTTGTAGCGTGAAGGCGCCTGCGGCACGCCGGCGAGCGTTGCCGTTTCCGATACCGTGAGCTCATCGAGCGGCTTGCCGAAGAATGCCTCGGCGGCCGCGGCTACACCGTACGCGCGCTGGCCGAAATAGATGACGTTGAGATAGAGCCCGAGAATTTCCTGCTTGCTGAACTCGTGCTCCATGCGCCAGGTCACGAAGAGCTCGGAGAGCTTGCGACGCCAGGTCTTGTCGAGCGTGAGGAACATGTTCCGCGCGGCCTGCTGCGTGATGGTGCTCGCGCCCTGCGCCTTCTCTGCCGACACGAGATTCACGAGCACGGCGCGCAGCACGCCGAGATAGTCGACGCCGCTGTGCTGGAAGAACGCATCGTCTTCCGCAGCGAGGAACGCCTCGCGCACAAGCGGCGGGATCTGCTCGTAGGTGACCGGGATGCGGCGCTGCTCGCCGATCTGGGCCATGAGCTCGCCGCTTGCCGTGAAGACGCGCAAAGGCACCTGCATCTCGACTTTGCGCATGGCCTCGACCGAGGGCAGCGACGGTGCCACGTACACGAAGCTGCATGCGAGCGCATAGGCGCCGCAAAGTGTGAGCAGGATCACACTGCCTGCTCCGAACACGATGACCCGAATGTATTTGCGTTTCACAGATTGCCACTCTGCCTGCTTGCGCTAGTTCCGACCGCTATGCATAGTAGCCCGCGTTTGAAGGGCAAACTCACCGAAAGGTGGGGACGCAAAGCCTCCGGTCTACGGGCACAGCGCCTACGACAGCGGGGTTGCCGGTGCGAACGTTAGACCACTACTGCAGCAAGGGACCATGCGCGGCAGCACACGTTCACACCGACCATCCTCCCTCCTGTCGCACGCTTGCCTCCAGGCCACCGGTCCGGGGCTTCGCTCTTTCGGGATCTCCCCGGGTTCAGCTCACGGGTCGGGCGTCATTCAGTTGCCGAGGGAGCAAAGACGTGAGAGCACCTACAGTTCCGGCCGCATGTGCCGCTAAAGCGGCGATTCCGTGAGCGTTCTCACGTTCAATTTAACTTTGCACTGTTATATAGTGGCTTCCGAATTCACGCAGGGCGGGCGCTTTCGAGCGTATCCAGTTGAAAAGGAAATAAAAAATGTTCCTGCTCAAGCGTAAGTACCGTCCGCTTCTGGGTCTCGATATCACGACTTCATCCGTGAAGCTCATCGAGCTTGCGGAGTCGGGCGGGCAATACCGCGTTGAGGCCTATGCGGCGGAGCCGACTCCGCAGAATGCGATCAATGAGAAAGCCGTCGTCGACGCAGAAGCCGTCGGCGAAGCAATCCGTCGGGCCGTGAAGCGCGCGGGTGCAAAGAGCGGCGAAGTTGCCGTGGCGATCAGCGGCGATGCGGCGATCACCAAAGTGATCCAGATGCCGCGCTCGTTGCGCATTGGTGACCTCGAGTCGCAGGTCGAGCTGCAGGCCGACCAGTACATCCCTTTCCCGATGGACGAAGTGAGCTACGACTTCGAAGTGCTCGGTCCATCCGACAAAGATCCTGAAACGAATGACGTGCTGCTCGTCGCGACGCGCACCGAGAACGTCGAGCAGCGCCAGGCCGCCGTGAAGGCAGCGGGTCTCACCGCCAAGATCGTCGACGTGGAAGCGTTCGCACTCGAGAACGCCTGCAAGCTGATGACGCACCAGATGCCAGACGGGGGTATCGACCGCACGATCGCGGTGGTGGACTTCGGC
>FTEO01001035.1_pt1 | contig 10388 bp, 9 predicted proteins | sample 1640211 | NCBI WGS metagenome assembly FTEO01 (sample SAMEA3914816, study PRJEB12502) | metagenome | biome: forest; material: soil | place: USA | collected 2011-09-16 | depth 0.3 m | reverse complement strand
TCGCTGCGCCTGCGCCCGTCGCTGCGCCCACGCGCGTCGCGCCCGCAGCTGCGCTGGCGCCAGCGCGTCCGCCGGAATCGCCAGCCTGGACGCCGATACCGGGGCTCACGCCACCCTCGCGGCCCGCTCCAGCCAGTGGTGGTGGGTCAGAGGCTCGAGAGCTTCCTCCGGACGTATTCGAGACCGTCTGGCGCGTAGTGCGAGAGTATTTCACCGGCGGCAACACCCTGGTGCGGGCCGGGATCATCGTGTTGTTCTTCGGCGTCGCCTTTCTGCTTCGCTACGTCGCCGAGCACTCCCGGATACCGATCGAGCTGCGACTGTGCGGCGTCGCCCTCGGAGCAATCGTCCTGCTGCTGCTGGGTTGGCGGTTGCGAAAGCGGCGCGCGGGCTACGCGCTCGCCCTGCAGGGCGGCGCGGTCGGCATTCTGTACCTGACAGTGTTCGCGGCTCTGCGGTTGTATTCATTGCTGCCGCCGGCTGTCGCGTTCGGCCTCTTGTTCGTGATAGCCGTGCTGTCCGCCGCCCTGGCGGTTCTGCAGGATTCGCAGGCGTTTGCCCTGCTGGGCGCGACCGGCGGGTTTCTCGCGCCGATTCTCGCCTCGACCGGCCAGGGCAGCCATGTCGTCCTGTTCAGCTATTACGCGGTACTCAACCTCGGACTGCTGCTGATCGCCTGGTTCAGAGCCTGGCGGCCGCTGAACCTGGCCGGGTTCCTGTTCACGTTCGCCATCGGCACGGCCTGGGGCGTGTTGCGTTACCGGCCCGAGTTGTTTGCCAGCACCGAGCCGTTTCTGGTTTTGTTCTTCCTGCTCTACGTCGCGATCGCCGTGTTGTTTGCCGAGCGACAGGCGCCGGAGTTGCGTGGCTACGTCGATGGCACGCTGGTCTTCGGCACTCCGCTCGTGGCCTTCGGCCTCCAAAGCGCGCTGTTGCTTGACCGCCGTTTCGCCCTTGCGTTCAGCGCGCTTGCCGTGAGCGCGCTGTATCTGGCACTGGCGGCGATCCTGCGGCGACGCCGGCGCGATTCTCAGCGCCTGCTCACTGAAGCGTTCATGGCTCTGGGCGTGCTGTTCCTGACTCTGGCGGTGCCCTTGGCGCTCGATGGGCGCTGGAGCTCGGCAACCTGGGCGGTGGAAGGCGCGGCTCTGGTATGGATCGGATGTCGCCAGCAACGGCAGCTGCCGCGCGCCTTCGGCGCCCTGCTGCAGATAGCCGCTGGGGTCATCTTCTGGAGCGACCACAGCCTCGCAGCGGATGCTGTGCCCGTTCTCAACAGCGCTTGCCTGGGCGGATTGATGGTGAGCGCGGCATCCGTCTCGTCCGCGGGGCTGCTGCGGAGGCAGGCTCGCGCGACGCAGCTCGAAGGGCCGGTGTCTGCGGTCCTGTTCTTCTGGGGACTGCTGTGGTGGTTGTTCAGCGGGCTCACGGAAATCCAGCGCAGCGTTCCGGATCGATACGACGCCACCGCCGGACTGATATTCGTCGCCGCGACGGCACTGCTATCGAGTTGGCTGCAGCGGCGGGCGAGGATCGAGCTGGCCAGGCTGCCGGCGCTGTGGCTCCTGCCGGCCATGGCGCTGTACGCCCTGCTCGCTGTGGCCGAGCTACGCCATCCTCTGGAGGATGGCGGCTGGCTCGGGTGGCCCTGCGCGTTCGCCGCGCTCTATTTCATCTACAGACGCCACGAGGGTCCTGCGGGCCGCGCACTGGCGTGTACGCTGCATGTCGGCGCAGCCTGGCTGCTGGTGGCGCTGACCTGTTGGGAGGTGGCGTGGGCGGTCGACAAAGGAGTGCACGGGAGCGGCTCGTGGCCCGCTATCGCATGGGCGCTCGTGCCTGGCGCGGCGCTCCTGGCGCTGGTGCGCTTCGCAGATCGCAGCGGCTGGCCGCTCGGCGTGCACCGGGAGGCGTATGTCGTCGTCGCCGGCGCCGGTTTCGCGGTCTATCTGGCGTGCTGGAGCCTGGCCACGAACTTCACCCTCAGTGGCGATCCGTATCCGCTGCCCTTCGTGCCGCTTGTCAATCCACTGGATCTCGCGCAGGTCTTCGTTCTGCTGGTGCTGTTGCGCTACTGCCTGCTTGCACGGGCCGACCGAGCGGTGTTGAGCGGCCTTGCCGCGCTGAGCTTCGTGTGGCTCAACGCGGCGTTGCTGAGAGCTCTGCACCACTGGGCCGGTGTGCCGCTCAACGCGGAGGCGCTGGTACGCTCGACGCTCGTGCAGACTTCCGTGTCCATCTTCTGGGCAGTGTTGGCATTGGCGAGCATGCTGGTGGCGACGCGCAAGGGCACCCGTATCGTGTGGCTGGTCGGCGCCTGTCTGCTCGGTGCGGTTATCGCCAAATTGTTCCTCATCGACCTGTCGCGGGTCGGAACCATTGAACGTATCGTTTCGTTCGTAGTCGTTGGAGTGCTGATGCTCGTGGTTGGCTATTTCTCGCCGCTACCGCCGGAGCCGGCGCCGGCGGCGAGCAAGTGAAACGTCTCGCGGTATGTCTGCTCGCCACTGCGTTCAGCAGCGCGGCTCTGGCCGCGGATCTGACGCCGCAGGACTTTGCATACGGCATGCCCGTGCAGATCGGCGAAGACGCGGCCGCTTACCGCCTGCCGTTGCCTGTCGCCGTTTATCAGGCGGCAGCACGTGCGGATCTGGGCGATCTGCGCGTTTATAACAGTCAGGGAGAGATCGTACCTTACTCGCTGGAGCGCCCCGACGTTACGACGCGCGTTGGCCAGCCGATGCGGTTGCCGCTGTTCCGTCTCAAAGACAGCTCAGCCGCCGCCCTGGATGCAGTGAGGATTACAGTCGAGTCGGGCAAGTCCGCCGTCAACGTGCACACTCCGGCGGGCAGCGCGGTCGCCGGGCCGACCAGCTACCTGGCCGATGGGAGGGGACTGAGCTCGCCGATTGCGGCGCTGCTGATCGAGTGGCCCGAGGATGCCGCGGAATTCGCGGGTCGACTCAAGGTGGAGGCTGGCGACTCGCTGGCCGAGTGGCGCACGCTCGCCACCTCCGCTCCGGTCGCCAACCTGCACGCAGACGGCGAGCACCTGATCGAACGACGGTTGGAATTCGCGCCGACCGAGGCCAAGTTCTGGCGACTCTCCTGGGTAGAAGCGGAGGCACCTTTCGCGCTCACCGGCATAGTTGCCGAGCCCGCTCGGGAGACGATGGACGCGGCACGCGCGAGTCTGATGGTTCTGGGAAGAGCGCGGCCGGCAGCCGTGCGCGAGTATGAGTTTGATCTGGCGGCGCACCCACCCGTGGATCGAGTGAACATCGACCTGCCCGAAGTCAACACGACAGTCGGCGTCGAGCTGCTGTCACGGGACGATTCGAAGGCGCCGTGGCGTCCGGTCGTGCACGTGGGGCTATATCGTCTCAAGAGCGCCGCCGGGGAGTTGCGCAACGGGCCGATTCATATAGCGCAGGACGCCGACCGATATTGGTTGGCGCGCGTGGACCCACGTGGTACTGGCGTGGGCGCCGGTGTACCGCGCCTGAGCGTCGGGTGGGTTGCTCAGAATGTGGTGTTCCTGGCGCGCGGATCGGGACCCTTCATGCTGGCTTACGGCAGTGCGGTAGCCCAGCCGGCGCAATCGCCTCTGGAGTCCATTCCGAAAGGCGTAGCGATTGCCACGGCGACTGCCGGAGCTCCCATGGAGCTGGGTGGACGGCTGCGTCTGTCGCCCGCACCGGCGTCATGGCAGTGGAAGAAAGGAGTGCTGTGGGCGGTGCTCATCCTCGGGGCCGGCCTGCTTGGGTGGATGGCGCTGCGCTTGTCCAAAGAGATGCGCTAGTCTTGCGGGATGAGGCAGTCCGCAATCAAGCTCTATTCATGGAATGTCAACGGCATTCGCGCCGTGGTGAACAAAGGACTGTTCAAGCCGTTCGTCCACAAGCATCGCCCCGACATCCTGTGTCTGCAGGAGACCAAGGCCGAGCGCGGCCAGGCGGAGATTGATCTCCCTGACTACCATGAGTATTGGAATTCCGCGCGCAAAAAGGGCTATTCGGGCACGGCGATCTTCTCGAAAGAGAAGCCGCTGCGGGTCACGAACGGCTTCCCCGCCGCGTTGGCGCGCAAGTTCCGCTTTGCCGACGAGCTGCAGCGCGATGCCGCCGAAGAAGGAAGGGTCTTGACCGCGGAGTTCAAGGACTTCTTCGTGGTCACGGTGTACACGCCGAACGCGAAGGATGACCTGAGCCGCCTGCAGCTGCGATACGCACACTGGGATCCGGCGTTCCTCGCGTATTGCCGCCAGCTGGAGAAGCGCAAGCCCGTCGTTTTCTGCGGCGATCTGAACGTGGCACACACCGAGCTGGATCTGGCCAACCCGAAGCCGAACCGCGGGAAGAAGGGGTTCACCGAGGAAGAGCGCACAGGCTTCCAGAACGTGCTCGATGCCGGCTTCATCGACACGTTTCGCCTGTTCAAGAAAGGCAACGGACACTATACGTGGTGGAGCAGTTTCACCAACTCGCGGGAGCGCAACGTCGGGTGGCGGATCGACTACGTGCTGGTCTCGGAGGCGCTGCGCCGGTCAGTCAAGAAGTCGCAGATTCACGCTGAGGTGCTGGGCAGCGACCATTGTCCGGTGAGCATCACTCTCGCTACCCCGTGAGGAGGGCATCGAGCAGATCAGAGAAGGCACCCGGGTCGGTGATGGCCACGAACAACAAACCGGTGAGTGCACCGCTCAGATGGGCGCCGTGGTTGATCCTCCCCTTGGAGCGGCGTGACCAGTAGTACGTCAGTGCGAGATAGGCGAGGGCGAACCAGGTTGCGGGAATCGGGACTGGCAGGGGCAGGATGAACAGGCGTTGGCGCGGGAAGTGCGCGATCGAGGCAAACAGCACGGCCGAGATGGCGCCCGATGCGCCCAGCGAGGCGTAGTTCGGATCGTCGCGGTGCCCGATGGTCGTGGCAATGTTGCTTGCCAGCAGTCCGCAGGCATAGAGCGTGATGAACTGTGCCGTGCCGATGGCCGATTCGAGGTTGAAGGCGAACGAATAGAACGTAATGAGGTTGAAGAGCAGATGGCCCAGATCGGCGTGCACGAAGCCGCTGGTGATCAGGCCGGCGCCGTACCTGGGCTCGCGGGCGGCCAGGTATGGCCGCAGCAGCGCCCAGCTGAGGAACCGGGGGGATGCCAGCCCGATCGTGCTGACGACGATGATCAGTACGAGAATCGTGGCGGCGGCCAAGCAGCAGTCTCCGGATTGCGGGAGCCGTGTATTCTACGGGCGCGGGTTGCCCGGTTGGAGGTGCCATGTCCACACAGATCGCGCGTTCGGGTGATGAAGAGGCTCGTAAGCGCCGCGTGACCACGGCGCGCCTGTCCGAGATGAAGGCGCGTGGCGAGAAGATCGCAATGCTCACCGGCTATGACTTCTCGTTCGCGCGCATTCTCGACGAGGCGGGCATAGACGCCGTGCTGGTGGGAGATAGTGCCTCCAACGTCGTGCATGGCCACGAGACGACGCTTCCCATTACCCTCGACCAGATGATCGATCACGCAGCCGCTGTGGTGCGAGGAGTCGAGCGCGCGCTGGTAGTAGTGGACATGCCCTTCGGGTCCTACCAGGGCAACAGCAAGCTCGCCCTGGAAAGCGCGGTCCGCATCATGAAGGAGTCGGGCGCGCATTGCGTCAAGATGGAAGGCGGCGAGTTCGTGGTCGAAAGCATCAAGCGGATTCTGTCCGCCGGCATTCCCGTCATGGGACATCTGGGATTGACGCCGCAGTCGATCTACAAGTTCGGCACCTACGTCGTGCGCGCAACGCAGGACGAGGAAGCCGAGCAGTTGGTGCGCGACGCCATGGCGCTGCAGGAGTGCGGTTGTTTCGCGCTGGTGCTGGAGAAGATTCCGGCGCAACTGGCGGAGCGCGTCGCCAATCTTCTGTCGATCCCCGTCATCGGCATCGGTGCCGGACCCGGGGTGGACGGGCAGGTGCTCGTGACGCACGACATGCTCGGGATCAATCAGGAGTTCTCGCCGCGGTTTCTGCGGCTCTACGCGCACCTCCACGCTGCCATGAAGGGCGCGTTCGAGAAATATATCACCGACGTCAAGTCGGGCTCGTTTCCGAGCGAGGAAGAGAGCTACTGATGGGTACCATTCCGTATGTGTCGCTGATCCTGGCGATGGTGCTTGCGTATTGGCCACGCTCGGTCGCCGGGCAGGAAATGATGCGCATGCCGGGCGGCTACGACAATCATCAGCCGCGCGACCAGCAGACGCGGCTGGACGGCAAGGGACGGCGCGCGCTGGCAGCGCACCTGAACGGACTGGAAGTGCTGCCGGTGTTCGGCATTGCCGTCCTGGCCGCGCAACAGCGGCACATCGATATCCGGTGGGTGACGCTGCTGTGCGGGTTATTTCTGGTCGCACGGCTCGTTTACGTCCTTGCCTACCTCAACGACAAAGCACAGCTGCGCTCGAGCATGTTCGGGCTGGGGATGCTGGCGTGCTTCGTGCTGTTAGGGTTTGCGGTCTTCGCCTGACACCAACGGGTAGCCGAGCGTGCTGCAGAGGATGCGGATCTCATCCTGAAACGCCAGCGCGATGGGCGACAGCGTCGTGTCGGCGCGCCGCAGAAAACCGATCGGCCGTTCGACCGCTGTGACCCCGACCAGGGAGCGTTGTGCAGGCTCGAGCACTACTTCGACCAGCTTGCCGGCAATCACCGCGTCCTCGACCGAGTCCATCGACAACATGCCGATGAAGTCGCTGCCGATCAGGGTGCTCACCAGGTAGACCACCGAGTTGCTGTCGATGACCGTGCTGCGCGGCTCGACGCCCTGGCCGCGCGATAGCGCGCACAGCGATTCTCGAAGCGGCGCGGCATCGGAGGAGAAGAGCCAGCAGTACCGGGCGAGATCCTCAATAGTGACGACGCCCTTGCTGGCGAGGGGGTGGTCGGCATCGGCGAACAGGCCGCAACGGTCGTGGAACAGGACTTCCTCGACCAGGCCGGCATTGCCTGCTGGCGTATCCAGTACGGCGACGGCGAAGTCGACGTCGCCCAGGCGCAATGCACGCACAAGCTCCTCGGCAACGCCGCTGACTACCGTCAGATGCACCGCATAGCGGCTGCTCGAGAGCTTCGCGCTAGCGGCCGGAAGCACGCGACCGAGAAATCCCGTACCGCGCGCGACCCCGATGGTGACGTGACCTGTGAGACCGTTGAAGAGCGCAACGCGGTCGTTTTCGAGGTGTCGCCACTCCGCGAGAATTCTCTTGGCGCGCAGGTAGACGGCCTCGCCGAACGCAGTGGGGGTGACGCCTTTGGGTCCCCGCTGCAGCAGCGCCGCCCCGAAGTCGGACTCGAGCTGATGGATGCTCTTGCTCAGTCCGGGTTGGGAAATGCTCAGGCCTTCGGCAGCCTTGCCGAGACTGCCGCCGTCGACTGTGGCCACGAAGCGTTTCAGTTGGCTGAGATCCATGAGGGGTTAACCGGAAGCTATGGGTCAGGCCGCAGGCGCTATTAGACAGGAAGGGCACCCCTGAGAACAATCGTTCCCATCAAGCTAGCGGGGTGGGGGAGCCCAATGGTCGAGGGGGAGAGCAGCCTGGTCTTCGAGGGGCGTTGCTGGAAGTTCGGCGACAACATTCCCACCGACCTGATCACGCCGACCCACATAATGTTCAAGACTGCCCGGGAGATGGCCGCCTACGTCCTCGAGAGCCTCAATCCGGACTTTCCGCGCAGGGTCCGTCCCGGCGACATTCTGGTTGCCGGGCGGAATTTCGGTTGCTCCTCCGGGCGGGCCCTGGCGGCCAAAGCCCTGCAGGCGACGGGCATCGGAGCGGTCGTCTGCGAGTTGTTCGCGCGGACGTTCTATCGGAACGGCTGCGAGATCGGGCTGCCGCTGCTGGAGGCAGCCGGCGTCCATGACCTGGTGCACGACGGAGATACGCTGCGGGTGGACATCCGGGCGGGAACGGTCACCAACCTGAGCTGCGGCAGCTCGTTGCAGGGTAAGGCGCCTTCGCCGTTTCTCCTGCAGATGGTGGCAGCCGGCGGGCTCATTCCGCTGGTGAGAGCCGGCACCTTCTTCTCCGCAACACCTCGATGACGCTGCTTCTGAGCAACGAGGACGTGGAGCGGGCGCTCACGTATCAGGATGCGTTGCTGGCCACGGAGGCGATCCTGCGAGAGCTGGCCGACGGGCAGGCGATCAACCGGCCGCGCACCCAGACCTACATGCCGGTCGAGTCAGGCGCGCATCCGGGTTTCCGCTACCGCTTCAAGTCGCAGGAGGGGGGCGGCGTCAGCAGCGGTGTCTGGGCGCTGCGCATCACATCGGACATGGCAGGGTTTTCCTACACCGCCGGGGTGAAGCGGCGCCGCATCCTGCCGGTTGCCAGCGGCAATCGCTGGTGCGGTCTGGTCATGCTGTTCGATCTGGAGCGCATCGAGCCCGTTGCCATCATGCCCGACGGCGTGATGCAGAAGATGCGGGTGGCGGCCATGAGCTGCGTCGGCGCCAGGCATCTCGCGCCGCCCGAGCCGCGCGCGCTCGGGCTCTTTGGCAGCGGCTGGCAGGCTGGCGCGCACCTGGAGGCGTTGTGCAGCCTGTACCGCTTCGAACGGGTCAGGGTATTCAGCCCGAATCAGGATCATTGCCGCAGTTTCTGCAGCGCGATGAGCGCCAAGCTGGGGCGCGAGATACAGCCTGTCGACTCTCCCCGGGCGGCGGTCGATGGCAGCGATTTCATCCAGGCCGCGACTGCCGCGTGGGATCCGGTGTTCGACGGCCGTTGGATCGAAAAGGGCACCTACGTCGCCTCCATTGGCGGCTCCGATGGCAGCAACAAGCGTCGGGAGATCGACGACGAGATCATCAGACGTGCCGATCTTTACGTCGTGCACGCCAAGGATGTTGCGCAGCAGGACCAGTCGCCGGATATCTGGGAAGCGGCGCAGAAGGGCATCGTTGCCTGGGAGTCGATCCGCGAGATCCAGGAGCTGTGTGCCGGCAAGGCCCCGGGCCGCACTCATCCGGATCAGATCACACTGTTCAACAACAACACCGGCTCGGGCATCCAGTTCGCCGCCGTCGGCGGTGTCGTGTTGCAGCGCGCGCGCGCGCTGGGCCTGGGTCGCGAACTGCCGACCGAGTGGTTCCTCGAATCCGTCTCTCCCTGATCATGCTCAATCGCGAACGACAGCGGCAGTTTCTCGACCTGATGAAGGAGCGGGGCTGGGACCTGCTCGTGTTTTATGGCGACGGCTGGCGCAAGGATCTGTTCCGTTGCCTGATCAACGTGAGCTTCTCGGGGCCACAAGCAGCGGCTGTGCTGTCGCGCAGCGGGGAAGTGCGCGCCATCGTGACCGACCCCTGGGACCTGGAGCCTGTCGCGGCGGCGATCGACGGCAACACCTGTGTCTGGCTGCGCATGGCCGATGGATTGCGTGCCGTGCTCGCGACCGACAGGGAGGCCGTCGTCGCCATCAACGGGCTCGAGCAGATGGAGGAGCGGTTCGTGCAGGCCGTGCGGGAGGCGTCCGGCTCGGAGCCGGTGTCCGCGACCGCGCAGGTGGATGAGATCAGACGGGTCAAGACGCCGCAGGAGATCGCCTGGATCCGCCAGGCGGCAGAGCTTGCCGATCGCGGCTACGAGCAGTTCGTGAAGGTCTGCGAGCCGGGGATGACTGAGTTCGAGCTGGTCGCCGAGGTCGAGTCGTTCATCAAGGCGAGCGGCGCCGAGGACAACTTCATGCTGGTGGCTTCCGGCGGCACCGAGGTGACCGGCATGAAGCCGCCCACCGCGCGTCGTTTCCAGCCTGGAGACTCGGTTACGACGGAGCTGACGCCGCAGGTCAACGGGTACTACGCCCAGATCTGCCGCACCCTGGTGATTGGCGAGCCGAATGCCGCACAGCGTGAAGCCTACTCGATCTTCTACGCCGCGCAGCAGGCCGCACAGCAGTTGTTGCGCCCGGGCGTGGATATCTCGGACGTTGCGCGCGTGCAGAACGACGTATTCCGTAGCCGCGGCTACGGCGACTACACCGGACCCCAGTACACGCGTGTTCGTGGTCATAACCTCGGTCTGTACCCGGACGAGTTGCCGCATGTCCTGGAAAACGTCCACTACACCTGCAAGCGGGACATGGTGCTGATCGCTCATCCCAATACCTACCTGCCGCTGTCGGGCTACATGGTGTTCGGCGACACGCTGCTGGTCACTGCCGACGGCTGTGTTTCCCTGAACAAGACCGAGAAGCGGTTGTTTCAGTCATGAAGCGCGGCTTCATCGGCTGGGACCCGGAGCAGCTGCCGCGCGCGGCATTGGAAGCTCGGCTGGGAGCATTGCAGCGCCAGCTGCCGCATCTGGGCGTCCAGGCCCTGGTCGCCTTCAGCGACGTGTGGCG
>FTEO01000460.1_pt1 | contig 10433 bp, 9 predicted proteins | sample 1640211 | NCBI WGS metagenome assembly FTEO01 (sample SAMEA3914816, study PRJEB12502) | metagenome | biome: forest; material: soil | place: USA | collected 2011-09-16 | depth 0.3 m | reverse complement strand
GAGCGCTTCCTGCGCGATGCGGTAGAAGTGAGTCGCATACGTGTCGTTGAGCTGCAGCGGAACTTTGACTTTGTCGCGGAATTCCACGCGCACGCCGTACCGCTCGCTCGCGCGCGCAGCGAGGGCACGCAGTGCAGCCATGAGGCCGCCGCGCGCGGCGCTCACCGGCGAGAGTCCGCGCGCCAGCGTGCGAGTATTTTCGATGGCGTTGTTCACGAGCCCGATGACATCTTCCACGTCCAGGCGCGCCCCGGACTTTTCCTTGTTGAGCTGCGCCACCACGCCTCGCAGCATCAATGCAATGCCGGTGAGCTCCTGGCCGAGACCATCGTGCAGATCGCTGCCGATGCGCTGCTGCTCGCGGTTGGCGATCTCGATGATGCCGCGCTCGAGGCGCTTGCGATCCGTTACGTCGTTCAGCACGGCAAGCCAGTGCTCCGTGCCGCCCATGCTGAGCGGAGAAATGACGCACGAGGCGGTGAAGCGCGACTTGTCCTGACGCACGCATTCGAACTCGACCGGCTCCGCTCCGAATGGCGTGGGATCGCGCGGCCGGCGTTCCATGCGCTGGCGCTGCGAGGCCGGCAGGTTGATCAGCGGCTCGACCGACTGCCCGATGAGCTCGCCGGAACGACTGCTGAACAGCCTGTCGAAAGCGGGATTGGTGAGCCGGATCACCAGGCTCAGCGCGTCCACGAGCACCACGCCTTCGCGCATCGTTTCCAGGATGCGAGCCTGGGTGCGCAGCATGTCCCGCTGGGCACGTTGCTCGGTGACTTCGGTGATATTGACGACCGCGCCCAGCATGCGCTCGCCGGAGCGCACGGCGCGAACGCGCATCTCGAGGCATCGCACGCGATGCTGCGCGTCGGTGAAGACCTGCTCGAAATCGTGGGGCGCGCCGGTTTCGATCACGCGCTCGAAGATCCCGTGGACTCGGGCGCGATCCTCGAGCGGTGCGAAGTCTTCCACTGGCGCGCCGATCCAGGGATCCGGCGTCAGGCCGCGAATCGGGCGATTCAGGAAGACGCACTTGCGCTCGCGGTCGAACAAGGCCAGCACGTCGGCGGAGCTCTCCGCCACGGTAAGCAGCGTCGTGCGCGATTCGTGCAGGGTAATTTCAGCGCCGCTATGTGGATCGCGCACACCTTCCTTGCGGGCGCTGATGTCGCGGCACACACCCATCATGCGAACGGGGCTGCCATCCGCGGCTCGCTCGACGACCTGGCCGCGCTCGAAGACCCACTGCCATCGCTCGAGGTTGCCGCGAATCCGATACTCCGCCTCGTACTGCGGTTCTCTGGCACCTAGATGCGCATCGAGGCGGGCCACGGCGGCTGCGCGATCGTCCGGATGAATGCATGCAGCCCAGCGGGCTGCGTGATCAGCACCTTCGCAAGGGTCGAGCGCGAAGCGACTGCACCAGTCGTTGAGCCAGCGAGTGGTGTCGGTGCGGAAATCCTTCTCCCACAGACCGACATCGGCGCCCCAGAGTGCGGTCTGCAAGCGTACGTCGTTCGGGTCAAGCGTGGACTCAGCCGGCAGGGGCGAATGCTGCAATTCTGGTACAGGCGCGTTCGACGCGGGCGCGTGCGCGGCCACCGCTTGCGAAGCGGCGTTCAGCGCAGTCGAGGCGGCTCGTCCATCGCCGAAGGGGTGCTTGAGGAAGCGCATCAAGCACTAGTTTGCGTCATTCATGGCCGTGGGTCACCCCGCACGCGCCGCGAGCCACGCCGCGCCCGCCATCGCCGCGGCGAGTGAGGCGGCCGGCATGAATCGTGCGGAATAGAAGCCCGAAACCCGCGCCCTGAGCAGAAGGGGCAGCACCACGATCACGAGGGTCAACTGCGCGATCTCGACGCCGATGTTGAAGCCGGCGAGCGTCGGGATGAGTTGCGCCCCGTGCGAGCCGAGCTCGGCGAGCGCATTGGCGAAACCGAATCCGTGCACCAGCCCGAAGCCAAACGCGAGACCCAGACGCGCACCGGCGGCGCGCGGAAAGAGGTTCAGCAGGCCGGCGATGACGATCGAGGCTGCAATGGCGATCTCGATGGGGCGAACCGGCACGTGTACCGCGCCGGTGGCCGCGAGCGCCAGGGTAATGGAGTGCGCAATCGTGAATGCCGTGACGATCCGCAGGAGATCGCGGGACGTTTCTCTGAATCCGCCGGCCTCGCGCCACGCCTTGCCGGTGCTGGTGAGGACGCTGGGCAGAAGCAGCAGGATCAGAAACGCGAGGTGGTCGTAGCCGATCCACACGTGCCACACGCCTTGAGCCACGAACGTGCGGAACGTCAAGAGTACCGACGGCGCGGCGGGCTCGATCCACCGCGGCGCGCCCGGAGAGAGAATCGATGTGAACTGACCGCCCGGCGTGGTGATGTCGACCAGAGTGCGTTGAGTGGCGTCCTTATCGAAGAAGAGCGTACCGGAGACCGACAAAGCGCCGGGCTTCCGGCACTGCGCGCGAAAGCTCAGCGAGAGATGAGGCTCGCCGGCGTGCTCGGCAATCTGCAGATCCTGCAGCTCGGCGTTACACGACTCACCGCCGCGCGCGATTGCAAGATGATCAGCCGCAAGTGCTGCAATGGCATTGCGACGGGATTCGACTTCGCGCCAGGTGATGTTGCCGTCGCCGTCTTCATCCAGGCCCAACGCCCAATGCATGTCTGCCACGGCGACGTCCCACGTTACGGCGACACCGGCACCGCGCGCATCGCCGGTCGCAACGAGATAGCTGGTGCTCGTGGCGTGAGCGTGCGCGGCCAGCGAGACCGTCAACGCGAGCAGACCGGTGGCCAGCCTTCCCATTCGCGTGAGCGCCGTTCGCGTGAGGTGCCGCAAGCCGGTGTTCTTCACGTGCGCAGCCCTGCAAGCTCGTGATCTTCGAAGCCCGTGGCGCGCAACCATCGCGCGACTTCGTTCACGGCGCCGGCGTCGCCCCGACTGCGAGCGGCACGCACGAGCAAGCGCGCGTCGATGGTTTCCCGTTGCAGCTCGAAGTTGGCTTTGGCCAGCTCGAGCGCGCGACCTGCATCGTGCTCGACCTCGAGCGCGAGCAACGCTTCCTCGCGAAGATGGGGCCGCTCGCCGCGGCGGGTCGCGAGCGTGAGCAGATCTTCTATCTGCGTGCGCGTGATCGTGAGTGATGGGTCCTGCACAAGCTGCTGAGCGCGTGCTCTGCGCGTGAGCAGCCCCACCGAAGGAGATGGCACATTCAGCAGCGAGAGTGCGTCGCGCGCCGCGCCGCGCGCCAGCAAAGCATCGGCAAGGGCGGAGCGCACACCTTCGTTCGTCGGCGTCGCCGCCAGAGCCGCGCGAAGGAATTCCTCGGAGGCGTGCGGCTCACCCCGACGGTCGGCGAAGTCCGCCATCAACCCGAGCGCCCATCCGCGAATCGGTGGCGGCATCGAGGCGGATCCGCCGCCCTGCGAGGACGAGAGGAGAGTCTGGAGAAGGGTCGTTGCCTGATCCAGCCGACCTGTGGCGCCGAGCGTCTGCGCCAGGCAAACAGTGCCGGCAGCCGTGGCGCCGCTCGCCAGAACAGAAGCACAATCGGCGCGCGCGTCAGCGGCGCGCCCTTGAACGAGAGTTACTGAAGCTCGCATCAGCCGGATCCCCGCGTCCCGCGGATCGCGCGTGACGGCGCGGTCGAGCAATCGCAGAGACGCTGTGAAATCGTGGCGATTCTGCAGAATGTCCGCCTGCACACGGAGCGTTTCGGCGGACGCCTCGGGCCGCTCCACCCAGGGCTGCAACAGCAGCTCCGCCCTGCCGAAATAGCGCTGCTGACGCTCGTTGCGCGCGCGCTCCACGTAAAGCGCCGCGAGACTCGAGGCGATTTGCTGACTCTGCGGCGCATTCCTCTGCTGCTGTTCGAGCACCGCGAGCGGGTCGTTCGTCACCCGCGCTGGAACCCGCAGAACCACATAGTTGGGAGCGACCGGCCGAAACCGTCCGGCCGCCCCCGCCCCGGCAACGCCCAGGGCCACCGCGACAATGGCCATGAACGCCGCCGTCTTCATTGCAGCAGGGAATCGAATGTCGTTGCGTCGTCGGCGTCCTGCACGAAGGTGAATCCATTCACCACGGCCGGCGTCTCGGTTTCAGCCGCCGCGAAGGTGGTGTTCGTGACACTCGCGATCGAGCGGTCGACTTCCTTCACCGTTACACCAAACGCGCCGCTACTGCTGAGGCCCTGCGCGTCCGTCGCAACGATCGTTACGGTGGCCTGACCCTTCGCATCCTCAGCCGGAGCGATCGTCACCGTGCGGTTCGCTCCACTGCCCGACAGAGTGATGCCATCGAGCGGAACAACGTCGGGGTTCGACGTTGCAACGCTCAGCTTCACATCAGCCGGAGATTCATCAGTCACGGTGAAGTTGATCGGACCGGTGAGCGTGTCCTGATCGATGCTCTGGCTCGCCAGCAAGTTCACCACCGGAACGGCGTTCTGCGGCATCGGATTCGATGTCGAGCCGCCGCCTCCGCACGCGGTAACTGCAAGCACGGTGGCCGCCGTCAGCGCCGCAGCTTGCAGCCGTCGGCGCGCGTCTCCCATGTGTATCGCTTTCATGTTTTTGCTCCTGCTTTGCGGCGGCTCACATGGGCGAGCCGGGTAGCGGCGTACGCAGATACGGCCACGTCGTGTCGAAGTCCTGCGCAGTGACTGGCGCACCATCCGTGAACGGTGCCGTTCCGACCGGCGCATCTGCCGGCGCACACAGGCCAAGATTCGTGGGCGTTCCGTTCACTGGAATCGGATGGCACAGCGCACCCATCACCACACGAAGCGCCACATCCGTCACATCGTCGCCAGGCCGGCGTCCATTCGGGAATCCGGCAAGGTCGCCACCCGCTACGCCGAACGTGCTCTGCTGGGCGGCCGGCGTCGCGGCGATGCCCATGTTCAGCCGCATCATTTCCGATGGCGTGACCTTCGCCTGCTGGTTCACGCCGGCGAACCCCGTGAGAAATGCGGCGACGAGATCGTTCCGCGGCAGATTCGACGGAGCGATGTTCGTGAAGCTCGTTCCCAGGGTGGAGTTCACCGCGCTCCGGAACAGCACATCCAGGAGCGCCGGCAGCGTCGGATTCGTCACGTACGCAGCGAACTGCGCATCATCCTTCGGCTTGCTGGCATTGAAGCGATCCTTGTCCGGCAGGCCGATCACGAGCTCGTTGACGAGCGGCGCCGAGAGCCGCGACACCTGAGTCCACGGACCGCCACTCACTTCAGGCTTCGAGAACGTCGGGTGCGGATTGAGAATGCGCGCCTGCTTGAGGCTTGCCGTGGTCCAGGCGCCGATGACGCCATTGCCCGACCCCTTGAGGCAGCTCGAATGGACCTCGAGCGCGAGGGTCGTGACGTTCTTGTCGGCGAGCTCATTGTTCGCCACGTTCTGCATGATGCCGCCCGGAAACGCGGTGCCATCTACCGGCACCAGGTTCACGAGATCGAACACGCGGCCGAGGTTCACCGCGAAGGGCTCCTTGCGCTGACCCGCGAAGACGCGCGCCGGCTTGTCGCAGCCCGGGAGGCTTACGTCGTACATGAACTGCTTCGCGTAGTCCGCATAGCCCTGCGAGCTGCCGAAGGTCTTCACGCCGACGAAATCGTATGGCTTGCCGAATGTGCTGCTGCCATCGCCCAGTTTCATGACCGGGGACGCCTCCCCCGTACGACGATCGTTCCGCACCAGCGTGAGCGTGTAGCTCTCGTTGAAGTTCAGCAGCGACGAGTCACTCGCGCTGACCGGCCCGACGTTCTTGAGCGGCACCGCCACCTGGCTGCCGCCTATACCGAGCTTCACGCCCTTGTTGTCGTTGCCGAGGCGGTTCGTGAACCGAAACTGAAACGTCAGATCCTCTTTCGCATCGCCGTCGTTGTCGACGTGGATCTCGTACAGCGCGGTCGAATCGAGCGCGAAATAGTTGGGTCCGCCGTACGGGTCCTCCAGCGGAATGTAGTCCGCGAGCAGCGTTACGTAGCCGGCGCGCCCGGGCTCGTAGCTGTTGAACATGTAGAAATCCGTTGAATCCACCGCGGGCATACGCGTGATGTTTGGTGCTTCGCGGTGACTCGATGCGGTGCCGGTCAGCGGCAGAAGCGCGGCAGCTATCGCCAGCGCGACTGCGAGTTGCGGTCTGGTCGCCATGAGAGTGTTCCCCTGTGATTGCGAGACTTTCAGCGTTCGACTGGGGGCTCTACGGGCGGGAGCCGTCGGCGGATGCAGACGGGAGCGACGAATGCCGCGATGACGGTGATCGATAAGAAGACGGCGCGCGCTGCAGCGGTTCGCGCACGCATATGCCGGAGTCGCCAGAGAGCGACGCTTTTTAGCGGAACTCAGGCAAGTTTCATGCGCTCAACACAGGAGACTGATAAGGAAGGAAAGGAGGCAGAGCGTGATCACGAGGGCAGCAGAGGCGGGCTTGTGGCCGCCACCCAACGAGACCGTTACGGCGATCGGCGCGGCGCTATGCGCCCATTGGGCCGCCGCCCGCGCGGCGGCGCATAACCAGTTCTGGCTCAAGCCAGCGAGCTGGCTCGATTCTTTCGGACATCCCCTGAGCCACTACCACCTGACGATCGGCGGCAAGCTCATGAGGTATGCCTCGGGATCGGCGTCGGTGCCGAATCCGAATCGGGTTCCGCGGTCGTAGACCAGGTTGAACTCCACGTAGCGCCCCCGCTTGAAGAACAGCTTCTCGCGGGCGGCTTCATCGAACGGCATGTCTTTGCGACGCGCGACGATGGTGGGGTAAGCCGCGAGGAACGCCTCGCCTACCGCACGCACGAACGCGAAATCCGCGGCCCGGTCGCCGCTCGCCAGCTCATCGAAAAAAATGCCGCCGACACCCCGCGGCTCCTTCCGGTGCGGCAGGTAGAAGTAACGATCGCACCACTCCTTGTATTCCTTGTACGCGTCGGGCCGATAACTGTCGCACGCGCCGTGCAGCGCGTCGTGAAACGTGGCGGTGTCTTCATCGAACGGGAACGTCGGCGTGAGGTCCGATCCGCCGCCAAACCATGAGCGGCTGGTGCACAGGAAACGCAGGTTCATGTGCACGGCGGGCACGTACGGGTTGAACATGTGCGCAACGAGTGAGATGCCGGCCGCAACGAACCGGCCTTCAGACTGATCCGCGCCGGGGATCTGGCCGCGAAACTTCGGATCGAGCGCGCCCCATACGTGACTGACGTTCACGCCCACTTTCTCGAACACGTCGCCCCGCATCAGGCGGCTCTCGCCGCCGCCCTGCAGGCGATGGCCTTCCGGACGCGTCCAGCTGCGCCCTTCAAATCGATGCGTCGGCTCGAAGCTCTCGAACGCCGCGCAGAGGCGGGACTGCAGGTCGCGAAAGTACGCGACCGCCGTGTCCGCGAACGCTGCGGGCTCGCTGAACGCCGATGAGGTCGCGGAGGCGGGCTCGGTGCTCATCAGCGCGCTCCGGCGACCTGCCCTGCGCGCGCGGTGGTTTCGTGAACGTAATCCACGAGCCGCGCAACGGCATCGGGATTCGTTTCCTGCCAGATGCCATGACCCAGATTGAAGATGTGCCCCGGACCCGGCCCGGCCTCGAGCAACACGGCGTCGACATGCCGCTGCAACTCCGCCGGCTCGGCAAACAGCGCGGCCGGATCGAGATTGCCTTGCACCGCCTTGTTGGGGCCCAGCGTGCGGCGTGCGGCGCTCAGTGGCGTGCGCCAATCGATGCCCGCAACATCCACGTCGAGCGTGGCCACCTGATCCAGCACCGCGCCGCCGTTGTTGGCGTAGTAAATGAGCGGAACGCCCACGCCTTTGAGCCCGGCCACGGTGCGCTTCACGGCACGCAGTGCAAACCGCTGGAACTCACGCGGACCGAGCAGCCCGGCCCACGACTCGAAAATCATCAGCGCCTGGGCACCCGCCTCAGCCTGCGCGCGCAGGTACACGGCCATCGCATCGGCAAGCTTGTCGAGCAGCCGTTCGGCGGATTCCGGGTGCGCATAGAGAAAGGAGCGCGCAGCCCCGAACTCCTTCGAAGGCCGGCCGCACACGAGATAGCAGAAGAGCGTGAATGCGCCCCCGGCGAATCCGATCAGCGGCGCACCGCGCGGCACGTTCGCGCGGACGAGCCGGATGCTCTCGAGCGTGAACGGCACATCCCGCGCAGGCACCAGCGGCGGAAGCGCATCGATCTGCGCATCCGTGCGAATGGGGTCGCGCACGATCGGGCCTGGGGCGAATTCAAGCGCAACGCCCATGCCCTGCAGTGGCGTCATGATGTCGCTGAACAGAATGGCGGCGTCCAGCTCGAACCGCCGCAGCGGCTGCATCGTCACTTCGGCAGCGAGCTCCGGCGTGCGCGTGAGCGCAACGAAGTCCACCTTCGAGCGCAGCTCGCGGTATTCCGGCAAGTAGCGTCCGGCCTGACGCATGATCCAGATGGGCGTGTGCGGCACCGGCTGGCCGCGACACGCCGCGAGAAAGGCCGGCAGGGTCACGGAATCCGGCGAATTCAATTGCGCAACCATTGGGCCATGTCCGGTGCGAAGTAAGTGATGATGAGATCGGCGCCGGCCCGCTTGATGCCAGTGAGCGTTTCGAGAGCGGCGGCGCGCTCGTCGATCCAGCCGCGTTCCGCGGCGGCTTTGATGATGCTGAACTCGCCCGACACCTGATAGGCCACCACGGGCACGTGCACGGCGTCGCGCACCTGGCGAATGACGTCCAGATACGGGCCGGCCGGCTTCACCATCACCATGTCCGCGCCTTCGTCGAGATCGAGCAGCACCTCGCGCAGCGCTTCGCGTGCGTTCGATGAATCCATTTGATACGAGCGGCGATCGCCGAACGCGGGCGCGGATTCCGCGGCCTCACGGAACGGACCATAGAACGATGACGCGTACTTCGCGGCGTACGAGATGATCGGCGTGTTCGTGAAACCGTTTCGATCCAGCAACTGGCGGATGGCGAGCACGCGGCCATCCATCATGTCGCTCGGCGCCACGGCATCTGCGCCGGCACGCGTGTAGGCAAGCGATACCTGCGCCAGCGTCTCGATGGAGGAATCATTCTCGATGACGCCGTCCTTCGTCACGTGCCCGCAGTGGCCGTGATCCGTAGCACCGCAGAGACAAACGTCGCACCACACCAGTAGCTTCGGCGCCGCGGCCTTGATGGCAGCGATAGCCTGCGGCACGAGACCGTTCGGGTCCGTGGCGGCACTCGCTTTCGCGTCCTTGTGATCAGGGGCAGCAAACAGCAGCACGGCGGGCACGCCGAGATCGGCGACTCGCTTCGCTTCCTTCGCCACTTCGTCCACCGAAAGCTGGAACACCGTCGGCATGCTCTCGACGGGCTTGCGCACCGCCTTGCCCGGCACGATGAACAGCGGATAGATGAACGCGTCCATCGTCAGGCGCGTTTCCTGAACCATGCGTCGCCACACGTCGGACTGGCGCAGACGCCGCGGCCTGTGCAAAGGGAATCCCATGGTTAGTGTGCCTCCTTAATATCGGTGATCAGTGCTTCGGCTGCACCAGGCGGAACGCCGTGTGCGCGAGCCCGCGCAGCGTGGCGGACTCCGCGAGCACCGGTGCGCGACCGAGCTCGGTGAGCACACGCGCCGTCGTCGGGCCGATGGCCACCGCCGCCGCGTTCGTGAACAACTTGTCGAAATCTTCGCGGCCGAGCGCTTTCTCCAGCTCGATGACCGCCGAGGGGCTCGCAAAGGTGACGGCGCCGATCGCCTTGCGCTCGATCCAGGCGCGGCAATCTGCCACGTCGAGCGCGGCGGATGCGTCGGTTCGATACGCCTCGACCTGCGTAACGACGGCGCCGAGCTGAGCGAGACCCTTCGCGATAGTAGGAAGCGCGCGCGAGCTGGCCGGGTACAACACGCGCATTCCATCCTTCGCCACTGGCGCGAACGCACTGATGAGCGCGCCAGCGTTCGCATCATCCGGCACGAGATCGACTCGCCAGCCTCGCTGACGAAGAACCTGCGCCGTGGCGGTGCCCACCGCGGCAACCTTCAGGTTCGGCGGCTGCACTGGCAACTGCGCGAGCACGGGAGCCGCGGCGTGGCGGCTCGCGAAGACAATCCAATCGAACTCAGCCATGCGCTGAAGGGCATCTGCAAGCGCGCTCGCATCCGAGCGCTCGACGGTGATAGCCGGCCAGAGCAGCACCCTGAGCCCAAGACTGCGCAGCTGCATCGAGAGCGGGCCATCACTCGCTTCAGCGCGCGTGACGACGACGGGCGGCAGCTCGCCGCTCGAGGCGCTGCGTTCGGCAGAACCGCGGGAGCTCGGCTCGCGTGCGCCGGGGCCAGTCATGGCGCTTCCACGGTGCGGCGGCCACCCCGTTCGACGGCGATGATGCGAGCGGCGCCTCGAGCGGCGAGCTGCCGCCCGTAGTCGTCACGCGCGCTGAAGAGAG
>FTEO01001042.1_pt1 | contig 10538 bp, 6 predicted proteins | sample 1640211 | NCBI WGS metagenome assembly FTEO01 (sample SAMEA3914816, study PRJEB12502) | metagenome | biome: forest; material: soil | place: USA | collected 2011-09-16 | depth 0.3 m | reverse complement strand
CAGGCGCGTGTTCTCATGCGCGATGATCCGCGTCCCGGCGCGGCCCAGAGGCTCGTTGGAGCCGGTCTGATCCCAGTGCCAGTGAGTATTGAACAAGGTGTGGACGCCTTTGGCTCCCGTCTTTTCCTTGACGGCCTTCAGCACCTGTGCCGAGTGCTCGGGCGAGCCTCCGTCAACCAGCAAGACGCCCTCGGGCGAGTTGAACACCGTGACGTTGCCGCCGCCGCCGGAAATGACGAACAGACGCTCGCTCAGAGGGGTCACTGACAGCTCTGCAGCGTGCGAGTCGGATGCCGCTGCCCGGTGAGACAAGGCGAGGACGGCCGCAGGCGCGAGCCGCTGGAGGAACGAGCGTCGATTCATTCGTTGTGAGCGACGGGGGTGCCCGTAGCGGCCATGAGCTGGCGCAGCAAGGCCGCGGTGTCGGGGTGAGTTTGGGAGGTCGCTCTGCCTGAGTTTCCGACGCTACCCATCGCCACATCGGCGGCCGTGTGTCCACGCGAGTCCTTGACCATGAGATCCGCCTTCTGGGCCGCCAGCGTTCTGACGAGATCGTTCCAACCCCAGGTTGCGGCTCCGTAGAGCGCGCTCTGCCCAATGTTATCGCGGGCGTTGATGTCCGCTCCGGCTGCCAGCAGCACCTTCACCGCTTCGATGGCTTGCTCCTCGGTCTTGTAGCGTCCCCGCGTGTCCAGAGCAACCGAGCCGTTGCCGGCGGCGGCCATCAGAGGCGTAATGCCGGCCGCAGTCGGAAGGCTGGGGTTGGCTCCGTGCGCTAGCAGAAGGCGCATGGCAGGAAGGTCGCCCGCCTTCGCGGCGCGCAGCAGCGGTGTGCTGCCTACCGAGAGCAGCCCGTCGGCTCCGCGGTCATCGCGCAGCGAACGGTAGGGCGGAAACAGCTTCAGCTGCAGATTCGGATTCGCGCCCGCCTTGAGCAGCATTTCCATCAGCTGCACGGGAGTGGTCCGGTCGGGAGAAGGCCGATCGGCTCGCCCGCCAACCGGTAGCGTGTTCATATCCACGGCGGCATACAACGGCGCGCGGCCCCACAAGTCCCACTTGTCCACGTCAGCACCGTGCTGTACGAGGAAGGCGGCCAGATCGAAGTTGAAATTGAGCGTGGCCAGCAGCAGGGGACCCACACCGTCGGGATCGGTGAGGTTGACGTCCGCTCCGCCGGCGACGAGGTATCTGGCACAGTCGAGGCAGCCCTTGCGTGCCGCGTACAGGAGCGGCGTGAAGCCCCCGGATGGCCGCGCCTGCATGCGCGGCTCGGAGCTAACCTGACGTGGGAAGTCGGTCAGATCCGAACGCTCGTTGACCAACGCGTGGTGCTTGACCAGCAACTGCACCATGGCCGGCTGATCTTCGGCCGCAGCCCACATCAGGGCGGTCTGGCCGCGCCACTGCTCACGCGCGTTCACCTTTGCGCCGTGGCTGAGCAGCACGCGGGCCGCTTCGAGATTGCTGGTCCGCGCGACGATCATGAGCGCTGTCTGGCCGTCCGCATTCGCGGATTCGACATCCGCGCCTGCCTTCAGCAGCTTCTTGATCACCGTCACGTTGCCCACGACGGCGGCCTCCGAGAGCGGTGTAGAGCCGTAATCGTTCTTCGCGTTCGCGTCCGCGCCAGCCGCCAGCAAGCGATCGACCAAGTCCGCGTCGTCGTGGTAGACGGCCCAGTGCAGCGCACTCGTGCCGTCAGCCGAGCGTTGATTGACGTCGGTTGCCGGCTTTGCCGACAGCAATTTCTGCGCGGCCGCATCGTCACGCGCGTGCGCTGCGTCTACCAGCGGCGCTGCACGCTCGAGCGGCTCGGCGACCGTGTCTGCCGCCCGCGCTGCGCCGCTCAGGCAGCCCGCCAAGGCTGCCATCGCCGCAATCGCCAGACCTGTTACGCGCGTGCGCATGGACTTCAGATCTCGGTAATCACGCCCGAGCTGTCGCCGACTTTGTCGATCTTCACCCCGGTGCGCTGCAGCATCGTCAGCAGTACGTTCGCAAGTGGGGTGCGCTCGGGGAAGTTGATGTGTTGTCCGCCCTTGACCGCGCCGCAGGCGCGGCCGACGAGCGCCGTCGGCAGCGGGTACTGATTGTGCATGTTGCTGTTGCTCATGTTGCTGCCGTAGAGCAGCAACGAGTGATCGAGCATCGAGCCGTCGCCGTCGGGCATCCTGGCGAGCTTGGTGACGAACTTGGCAAACGCGTCCGTGTGGTAGCGTTGGATCTTCACCAGGCGGGCCTTCTTCGCCGGGTCATTCGCATGATGCGACAGGGCATGGAAGGCGTCGGGCACGCCGATGTGGTTGTAGGTCTGCTCGCTGACCTCGGCGGCAATCATGAAACTCTGGATGCGTGTCAGATTGCCCTGATAGGCGAGCGCCATCAGATCGAACATCAGGTTCAGATGCTCGTCGAAGTTCTCCGAGGTAGCGCCAGGAACCTCGGGGAGTTTCAGCTTGGCTACATCGCTGTGGGCGGCGTTGTGCACACGGCGCTCGATCTCGCGCACGCTCTCCAGATAATCGTTGAGCGTGGCGCGATCCGCGGGCCCGAGAGTCCGGCTCATCGAATCGGTCTCGCTCGAAATCATATCGAGGAGGCTGGTCGTCTGGCGGGCGAGGTAGCTGCGCTCCTGCGGGGTATCCCCTTGTCCGAACAGGCGAAGGAACAATTGCCGCGGATTGCTCTCGATGGGCAGCGGCGTGCTGGCATTGCGGAAAGAAAGCGTCCCGGAGTAGCTGCATCCGTAGCCGCGCTCACAGGCGCTGCCGACGCCATGCCCCTGCGCCGTGGCCACTTCGAGCGACGGGTAGGGTGTGTCCTGGCCAATCTGTAGAGCTGCGATCTGATCGGCCGTCGCCGCCATGTCCGGGCTCAGCGACTCCTTCGGATGGACGCAGGACAGCCAGGTCGCCGGAACGAGCGCATGCACCGCTCGGCTCTCGCCGGGCTTGTTGCCGATGTTGCTGACGACCGTGAGTTGCTCCTGGAAAGGAGCGAGCGGCTCGAGGATCGCGCTGATAGGGAAATCGCGGCCGACCTTCTCCGGCGTCCACTGCTCCATGATCGCGCCATGCGGAAAGTAGAAGAACCCCAGGCGCGGCCTGGGTGCCGCGGCGGTCTGCGCCAGCGCCGTCGCCGCCGGAATCATCGCGTCCAGCAAGGGCAGGGAGATGGCTGCCCCTACGCCACGCAGCACCGTGCGGCGCGAGAGGTGTTTCTTGGTGATGAACACGGGACTCAACTCCTCGGCTGCGGGCCGGCAAGCGATGCCTGCTGAGTGTTCGGCGGCGGCGGCCCCAACTGTCGCAGGCGGAAGGCCGGGCTGGCCACCACCCCTTTCAGGATCGACTCAAAAGTATCACCCTGGGCATGCGCCTCGCGCACGATGGCGCGCACCATCGGCATATCCTGGTACCGCAGGCCGCGCCCCAGCGCGAAGGTCATCAGCTTTTCCGTGACGGTCTGCACGAACTGGTCCGGACGGGCGAGCAGCGCCGCACGCAGCTCGGCAGGGCTGGCGATCTGGATGCCGCTGGAGAGCTTGCCGCCGGCGTCGATCCGGGTCCCAGCGTCCAGATCGCGGTCGCGCCACGCTCCGACCACGTCGAAATTCTCGAGTGCGAAACCCAGCGGATCGAGCACGCCATGACAGGCATTGCAGGAAGGATTCTGGCGGTGGCGCTCGAGGCGCTCACGCACCGTTTCCACCTTCTTCCCGGGCTCCGCCTCCTGTAGCGTCGTGTTGACGCCCGGTGGCGGGGAGTTCGGCGGCGTGCCCGTGATGTTCTCCAGAATCCATGCTCCGCGCAGCACCGGGGAGGTGCGGTTGCCGTAGGAGGTACCCATGAGGATGGCGCCCTTGCCGAACAATCCCCAGCGGTTCGGGTCGCGCAGATGCAGCGGCCGGAACTGGGCACCGCGGATGTTCGCGATGCCGTAGTGTTTCGCCAGGCGCTCGTTGATGAAGGTCTGATCGGAGCTGAGCAGGTCCACGACGCTCCGGTTCGAGCGCAGGATGCTGTCGAGGAACAGCCGCATTTCCTCGCGCAGGCCGTCGCGCAGGTTGGCATCGAACTGTGGGTACAGCACGGGCGCCGGCTCGACACTGTCGATCTTGCTGATCTCCAACCACTGGAACGCGAAGTTGCTCACCAGCGAGCGCGAGCGCGAGTCGACGAACATGCGCTGCACCTGCTCCTCGAGCACCTTGGGATCGCTCAGGCGCCCCGCGGTGGCCAGGTCGATCAGCGTCTGGTCGGGGCCCTCGCTCCACATCAGGAACGAGAGGCGCGAGGCGAGGGATACATCGTCCACCGGTACGATCGAGCCGGCGCTGGCCTGCTCCGGGAGCGGCTCGGCGCGGAACAGGAATTTGGTGCTGGCGAGAATGGCGGTCAGACCGCTCTCGATGCCGGCCTCGAAGTCGCCGGTTTCGCGGCCCGAAGCATAGAAGGCCAGCGGGGCCTGCAGATCCGCCTCGGTCACCGGGCGCCGGAACGCCTTCTCGGCGAGGCGCGTCAGGATCTGCCTGGCGCACGGGGCCTCTGCGGCTGCGTTCGCCGGGTGGCAGATGAAGATGCGCCGCCGACTTGCGGTTTCGCTCAGTCCCGTCACGTTGAATGGCCCGGCGATGTCGACACCCGGAATGGCGGGCGTGCGCTCCATCTCGGGCAGCTCGGCGATCGGCTGCAGGGGCGAGTCGGATTCGGCAAAGGAGCGCTGGATGAAGCTGACGCCGACGCGGTGCTCGCCGGATTTGATGCGCACGCGGATATGGTTGAACCGGTTCTGCATCTCGTCGGCGGCGATCGCCTGCTGCTGATCGACGGCCTTGAGGTCCTCGGGGCCGCCGAACTTGCCGTCGAACACCCGCACGTCATCGATCGTCAGGATGACGTGGTGCGTCTTGTCGATCTTGGTGATGTAGCCGGCGCCGCCGAAGAAAAAATTGCGGATGTTGAACTCGTACTCGCCGTCGGCCGGGAAGTAGTGCGTGAGCGAGAAGCCGCCGCGGGTGCCCAGCGGCAGGCCGTCAATGTGCTGCAGCTGGTCGAGATTGCTCGCTACGCGGAATTCGCGGCTGCTCGGCTTGGCGCTGACCCGCCCGATCGCCTGCCGGCTGATGTTGCGGGCGGCGATGATGTACTGATCGAGGAACGCGGGCGAGATGCGCAGCACCGCCGCGATGTTGTCGAATCCGTCGCTGGCGACGTCCTTCGGCAACATCGTCTTGACGTCGACATCGAGGCCGAGCAGGGCGTTGATCTCGCGTGCGTACTCGGTCCGGTTGAGGCGGTGGAGCCCGACATTGCCGGGCGCCGGCTTGGCGGCGCCGGCGTGGTCTAGCTCGCCTTCCATCCAGGAGACGAACCCGTCGATGGTCTGCTGATCGGGCTGCGTCTGACCCGGGGGCGGCATGAGCCGGCCGCGCAGCTTGCGCATGGCCTTTTCCCAGGTTTCAGCGTCGGCGGCGATGTCCTTCGGGGACATCGTGTCGAAGGCGACGCCACCGGCCCAGTCTTCGCTGTTGTGGCACTTCTCGCAGCGGTTCTGCAGCAGCGACCACTGAGGTGGCTGGGGTTGGGCGGCCTCCTCGGCGCGGGCCGGGAGCGCTGCGCACAGCAGCGCTCCGGCGGCTGCCAAGGCTCTGCCACCGGTCCTGACCCAGGATGCCCTCAGTCCGCTCCGCCTGTCCTCCAAGAGCCGACTCTCCTCGCAAAAAACCCACACTATTGTACGGTGCCCTGCGGTACGCGTCCCTTTAGAACCCCCAAGTTATGTGCCCGGTGGGTATGACTGGGAGTCCTAGCTAGAACAGGCCGACGATCTTGCCGCTGGCATCGATATCGATGGTGTTCGCGGCCGGTACCTTCGGCAGGCCGGGCATCGTCATGATGTCGCCGCAGATCATTACGACGAACTCCGCACCCGCCGCGAGACGCACTTCGCGGACGTTCACGACGTGGTGCGAAGGGGCTCCGCGCAGCTTCGGATCGGTCGAGAAGGAGTACTGAGTCTTCGCCACGCACACCGGGTAGTGACCGTAGCCCGCCTCCTGCAGCTGTTTGATCTGCGCGCGCACCTTGCTGTCAGCGGTGATATCCGACGCATGATAGATCTTGGTGGCGATCGCCTTCATCTTGTCCCACAGGGGCGTGGATTCCTCGTACACGAACTTGAAGTTGTTGGGCTGCTCGCACAACCGCACTACCTCCTTGGCGACGTCAACTGCTCCGGCGCTGCCCTCGGCATAGTGCCGCGCATGAATCACCTTCACGCCGTGCGTGGACATCCGCTCTATCAGCAGCTTGGTCTCCGCATCCGTGTCCTCGGCGCGTGAGTTGATGGACACGACGCACGGCAAGCCGTAGAGCTTGGTGACGTTCTCGATGTGGCGCTCGAGGTTGACCAGGCCCTTCTCGAGGGCAGCCAGGTTCTCTTTGCCCAGCTCCGGCACTTCGATCCCGCCGTGGAATTTCAATGCGCGGATGGTCGCTACGATCACCGCGGCCGACGGCTTCAGGCCAGCCTTGCGGCACTTGATGTCGACGAACTTCTCACCGCCGAGGTCGGCTCCGAAGCCCGCCTCGGTGACCACGTAGTCCGCCAGCTTCAGCGCCGTGCGTGTCGCCATCACCGAATTGCAGCCGTGGGCGATGTTGGCAAATGGGCCGCCGTGGATGAAGGCCGGATTGTTTTCCAGCGTCTGCACCAGATTTGGCTTGAACGCATCCTTCAGCAGCGCCGCCATCGCTCCGTGGCCGTTGATGTCGCGCGCCAGGATTGGTTTCTGGGCCGACGTGTAGCCGATCACGATCTTGCCGAGGCGCTCCTTCAGATCCGCGAGGCTTGTCGCGAGACAAAAGATCGCCATGACCTCGGAGGCCACCACGATGTCGAAGCCGTCCTGGCGTGGATAGCCGTTGCCGGGGCCGCCCAGGCCGACGACGATCTCGCGCAGCGCCCGATCATTCACGTCCACGACGCGCCGCCAGGTGATCCGGCGCGCGTCAAAACCGAGCTGATTGCCCTGGTAGATGTGGTTGTCGATGAGCGCGGCGAGCAGGTTGTTGGCCAAGGCGATGGCGGCGAAGTCGCCGGTGAAGTGCAGGTTGATGTCCTCCATCGGGACCACCTGCGCATAGCCGCCTCCGGCCGCGCCGCCCTTCATGCCGAACACCGGTCCGAGCGCCGGCTCGCGCAGGCAGATCATGGTCTTCTTGCCGATGCGATTCAGCGCATCGCCCAGGCCGACGGTGGTGGTCGTCTTGCCTTCCCCCGCCGGGGTCGGGGAGATCGCCGTCACCAGGATCAGCTTGCCGTCCGGGCGGTCCTTGAGCTTGGCGATGTACTCCAGGGAGATCTTTGCCTTGAAGCGGCCATACGGCTCGAGCTCTTCCTCGGGGATTCCCAGCCGCTCGCGTGCCAGCGGCACGATCGGCTGCATCTTCGCCTGTTGTGCAATCTCGATATTGCTGGGAGTTTTCTGCGACATGAAACGGCTCACCTGTTGGAAGTTGGCATGGGCAGCGGGGTGGCGGCGCGGATTACTTCCGGGCGTCACCCGCGACGGAGTAAAGAATCTGCGCATTGCGGGTCTTCTGGAAGTCCTCCAGCGATTGGCCCCGCATGGCGGCGTAGATGTGCAGGTTGGTCGTGCCGAGGACCGCGCCGAGCTTCTCCAGCAGGAAGAAGATCACGCCGTATTGGATCAGCGCGCGCCAGTCGCGCCGCCGCAGCATGTCGCGCTCCTGCTCCGTGAGGTCGGCCTCCGCAAACAGCGGCTCGGGATCGGCCAGGAAACGCTTGCGCTGCGCCGGGTTCACCAGCTCGTGCAGGAAGTGGTTGAGACGATACGCCTTGACGCTGCGATCGAGAGTGAACGGATAGGTGCCTTCGAGCTGCTCGAGGCCGGCCCATTGCCGGCCGATGCGCTCGCGATAGGCTGCCGCCGTCTCGTCCAGCGGTTCCGCGGAGGCGTTCTCGTAGATGACGGTCGCAATGGGGGTCATCGACGGCAGGTAATACGCCTGGTGGAGTTTTTTCACCTTGGCGGACAGCGCCCCGCGCATGACCAGCCACATGATGACTTCCGAGCCCTCGAAGCCGCCGCGCTTGGCGTATTCGGCGATGGTGATCTCGGTGAGCTTCTCCGGCTCCTTCTCCAGCATGTCGAGGAACTCCATGTCCCAAGGGGTGTTGTTGAAGCCCGCACGCTCGCCGTGCACCTGGTGCGACAGCCCGCCCGTGCCGACCAGCGCTACCTTGAGGTCCTCCGGATAGCTCTCGATCGCCTTGCGCAGCGCACGCCCCAGCTTGAAGCAGCGCTTGGCGGAAGGGATGGGGAATTCGAGCACGCCGACCTGCAACGGGATGATCGCCCCCGGCCAGCCGTTCTCGTGCGGCCACAGCAGCGACAGCGGCGAGAAGCAGCCGTGGTCGAGGCCCTTGGCCTGGAAGTAGGACAGGTCGAACTCATCGGCCACGAGCCCGGTGGCGATGTGCTGCGCCAGCCGCGGGTGACCCTTGATGTCCGGCAGCTTGCGCGGTCCGCCGCCTTCGTCGGCCGGCCAGTAGCGCTCGCCGACGCCGAGCGCGAACTGCGAATAGTGGTCGAAGAAGAACGACGTGATGTGGTCGTTGTAGACGTAGAAGAGGACGTCCGGCTGCTTGTCGGCGAGCCACTGCTTGACCGGCTCATAACCTTGGAAGATCGGCGCCCAGACCGCGTCGTTCTGCTTGTTGGCATCCAGTGCGAAGCCGATCGTCGGCGTGTGCGAGGTTGCGATTCCACCGACTATCGTCGCCATAACTTTCCCCGAATCTTGACGACCAGGGCCCCGCCGCGGGTGCTCGCCGCGGCGGGGCCGCAGGCCTTACGTGTGGCGCCAGCCCGGAGGTGCGTAGGAAATGCGCGCCACCTCAGAGTAGGGGACCGGGCTCACGATGGCACGGATTTCCGTCTGCACGTGCCGCTCGACGGTCGGCTTCCTGGAGCCGCCGTCGGGCTCGCCCCACAGCAGCTTGACCTCGTGGCCATGCTTGGCGTGCGGCGTGTCGATCATCGCCAGCGTCAGGTGCTTGCCCTCATTGTAGCTATAGCCGATCCACGTGGAGATGCCCACCGTGTGGCCCTCGAAGGTGACCTTGTCGTAGGGCAGGGTCGAGTACACCGACGAGGGGAAGTCGAAGTACTTGTAGCGCTCGCCCTTCTTGGCGCTGTACTGCGAGCCGATGATCTTCATGACATCATCGGTGTTCAGGGCCAGCGTCACCTTCGTGCGGCGCGGCGGCTGTGCTGCGATCCTCTCCAGAGCCTCGCGACCGATGAAGTCGTGATCGAACTTCACGAACGCCCCGTAGCCCAGGTCGTACGGGGTCAGGTAGTAGTCCTCGATCTTCTTCGAGTCGAAGCTGCCGCCGAGGGAGGCGCGCGCCTCATAACCGTTGGCCGGCAGCCACTCGCGGTACTTCTTCATCTTCTCGCCCGAGTACACCGCCGGCATCGGGGAAGGAATCCAGCCGGACTCCAGCGTGTTGGAGGAGTAGGCGCGGGCGCCGACCAGATGCAGGCCGAAGTCCTTGCCGGCCTCGACCAGCGCGGCCTTCACTTCCTCGCCATGCTCCCACGGTCCGAACAGCTCGAAGCCGGGCTGTCCGGCCATGCCGTGGCGCAGCGCGTTCACGCGCTGACCCGCGATGACGAACTGAGTCATGTTGAAGAACTTCAGCTCCGGCGGCTTCTTGGCCAGCGCCCTCTCCATGGTCTTCATCGCGTTCGGACCCTGGATCTGGAAGCGGTACTGGCGGCGGGGGCCCGTGGATCCTGTCCGCTCGACGGTGCGCTCATCGCGCTCCAGCATCACGTCGTAGCCACCGGTCTCGGCATGGAACTGCACCCAGTTGTGCACCGACGGCCGGCCGATGATATTGAACCGCTCCCGGCTCAGGTACGTGAGGATGACATCGCCGATGACATGGCCATCGTAGCTGCAGGGGACGAACTGCTTCGCCTTGTTCGGCTCGAACCCCTTGACGCTGTTGATGCCCAGATCCGAGATGAGCTGCAGCGCGTCCTTGCCTTCGATGTACATGTCCGTCATGTGATAGGACTGGTTGAAGAGCACGCAGGTCTCTTGCCAGGCACGCTGCTCGTCCCGCCAGTTGGTGTACTCGGGAGGAACGACCGGGTAGACGTTGGGGCCCGACTGAGAGTTGCGCAGCAGATCGACCGGATTGCCGACCTGCTGGATCAGTTCTTCCAGATTCTTGGGGGTGCTCATCGACTTCGGTTCCTCGGGGGGTGGTGAGCCGCGAATCTTCGTGCTTGGGATCCCGACAGTCAAGGCAGGATCCAGAGACTGACCGTGCTGAGGTGACAACCGCTATATATCGCGGTTACCGAGGCCCTTCGAGGCATTACTGGATCCCATGTTGACTGAAATGGATCCCGTAGCGCACCATCCGCCGCCTGGCTCTTTCAGCCTGTTTTCCGGCAGAACTATGGATACGCAACTGGCCCGGGCGACGGT
>FTEO01000578.1_pt1 | contig 10617 bp, 4 predicted proteins | sample 1640211 | NCBI WGS metagenome assembly FTEO01 (sample SAMEA3914816, study PRJEB12502) | metagenome | biome: forest; material: soil | place: USA | collected 2011-09-16 | depth 0.3 m | reverse complement strand
TGCATCTGAAGCCCGGCGCGAGTCTCGCGCTCGTGGGTGAGAACGGCTCTGGCAAGACCACACTCATCAAACTGCTCACGCGACTCTATCAACCGACCGAGGGTCGAATCCTGCTGGACGGGCTCGATCTCACCGAGTGGGAGGAGCGCAAGCTGCGCGAGCGCATCGGCGTCATCTTCCAGGACTTCACGCGGTACCAGATGCTCGTGGGTGAGAACGTCGGCGCCGGGGACGAAGAACACTTCGAGGACGAAACCCGCTGGCGTGAGGCGGCCGCGAAAGGGCAGGCGAGCGATTTCATCGAAACGCTACCCGCTGGCTACCAAACACAGCTCGGCAAGTGGTTCCAGGATGGCCGCGAGCTCTCCGGCGGGCAGTGGCAGAAGATCGCGTTGTCCCGTGCGTTCATGCGCACGCGCGCGGATATCCTCGTGCTGGATGAACCCACCGCCGCAATGGATGCTCAGGCCGAAGCCGAAGTCTTCGAGCACTTCCGCCAGCTCGCGCGCGAGCGCATCACCATTCTGATCTCGCACCGCTTTTCCACGGTGCGCATGGCGGACCAGATCGCCGTGCTCGACCGCGGGCGAATCGTGGAGATCGGCAGTCACGAAGAGCTGATGCAGCTCAACGGACGCTACGCTCACCTGTTCACGTTGCAGGCGCGCGGCTACCGATAGGCGGCCATCCCAGGGCTCAGTGCCGCTTGAAGTACTGCACGGCGCGCTCGTGCTTCTCAGCCTGGGCGCGGCTCGTGAAGGTGCCGAGATTGCGGCGCTTGCCGGTTTTCGGGTTGATCTTGCGGGAGTAGAGACGGTATTCGCCTGAAGTGAGCTTGCGGATCATGGCGGCCTCGCAGGGTGTCCTGTGACTTGCAACGCGCGCCGTGGCGGCAAGTTTCAGGAGCTCGACAGGAGCGCGACCGGGAACTCCGCCAGAGCGTCGGCGACACTGATGGATCTGTTTTCCCCGTCGTCCGCCACCTGCACAGCCTTGGCATCCAGAGTGCTTCCCAACGAGGTCGCACGCAGCTGGCGAGGCAGGTCGACGCGCGTGTCTTCCCACACTTCGGCACCCAACGGGAAACCTTCCTTCGCACCGAGCAGGCGTGCGCTGAGGCGCGGCACCACCACGATCGCGAACTGGTCACCCAGGCGGCGCGCGTACGCCAGCACGTGCGTTACGTGCTCGCCCGTAACCCGTAGCGGAATGTAGTCACCCTCCCGGAACAGCGGCTCGTGCGAACGGCGAAGTTCCAGGGCCTTCGCGGTCACGTAAAGTTTGCAACGGCCGTCGTCGATGGTGTCGAGCGCTGCACGCAGGTGTGATGCCAGGCTCTCCGACAAATCCGTCGGCCAGCGCGTGACGTCGGCAAACAACTTCTGTCGCAGCGAGTAGTCGACCGGCCGTCGATTGTCCGGGTCCACGAGCGACCAGTCCCACAGCTCGTTCCCTTGATAGATATCCGGCACACCCGGCGCTGTCAGCTTGACCAGGGTCTGCGCGAGGCTGTTGATGAACCCAAACCGCGCCATGCGGCGCGCGAGGTCCGCCACTTCGGTCGGAAACGGATTGCCTTCGCGACGCTCGAGCGCCGCGCGGATGAAGTGACGCAGCGAGTCTTCGTACTCGGTGTTGACGTTCGCCCAGCTCGTGCGGCGTTTCGCCTCGCGCGAGGCCTTCACCATGTATTCCTCGATGCGCTCGCGGTAGGTGGTGAAGGCGGCATCGTCCAGCTGCTCGAGCGGCCACGTGCCAAGAAGCGTCTGGTAGAGCAGATATTCCGCATGCAGGCCCGGTGCCGGGAGATCGTCGACGACGCGCCGGCGCGCACGGTTCATGCGGCTCCAGCGCTGCAGCGCCTTGCGCCACACGGTCGCCATTTCCGACAGCACGTTCATTCGGGCGCGCACGTCCTCCGAGCGCTTCGTGTCGTGCGTGGAGCTGGCCAGCATCTCGTGCGGCCAGCTCCGAGCGCGATGCTGCGCATCCGTATGGAACTGGCCCACCGTGACGCCGAAGGATTCAGGTTCACCGCCGACCTCGTTGAGTGATGCGAGGCGCGTGAATCGGTACAGCGCCGTGTCCTCGACACCCTTCGCGGTGACCGGCGCCGTGACCTGCTGGAACTTGCCGGCGAACGCTCGCACCTGGGTGTGCATCGATGAATCGACGGCGGTCGTATCGGCCAGCACCATCGCGCGCACGAAGTCGAGCAACGGGATGTCCGTCGAAGAGCTGCGCCGCCGGGCTCGTGCGATGGCCCAGTCGATGTAGCGGCGGTCGTCTTCACTCGCAGTGTCGGTGACGTACGTGCGATAGACAGGGAAGCATGCAATGACTTCCGTGAGCGCGTGGCGGAGATTGCTCAGCGTGAAGTCGCGCGTGTGCCGGTCCGCCTGGGCGATGCGCGCAAGCTGGTTGGCGAGCACGTTCAACTCTGCGGCGAGCGACGTGCGCAGCACTAGTACCTTCGAGTCGTACGCGACATCCGCCCACTCGACGTAGTCGATGATGTACGACTGATACACGCGATCCATGCGCGCCTTCGCGCGCGAGTCGACCAACACACCGTTGACCACGTTCGCGAAGTTGTAGCCGGTGGTGCCGTGTACCGGCCAGCTCGGCGGCAGCCGCTCGAAGCTCGCGGTGATCTTCTCGACGAGCAGGTAGAACGGCAGGGTCGGCTTTCCGCCGTTGCGAGCATGGTTCGCGCCTCCGGCCACGTCAGCACGAGCATCGGCGGGCCGCGCCGCTGCAGCGGGCGGATTCGTCGCAGTTTGCGCGGCCCCAGCCTCCGCAGCCGAAGCCAACGCCGCTGCCAGCTCCGCCTGGCCCTGCAACTGCGCGAAGTACTGCGCCGGATCGTAAAGCCCGTCCGGATGGTCGATGCGCAGGCCATCGAGCTTGCCCTCGCGGATGAGCTCCAGCACCAGGCGGTGCGTCGCCTCGAACACCTGCGGGTTTTCCATCCGCAGCGCCGCGAGATCGTTCACATCGAAGAACCGGCGATAGTTGATGTCATCCGCAGCCACACGCCAATACGCGAAGCGATAACACTGCTGTTCCAACAGCTCATGCAGGGCGTCGAAGCTCTTCGGGTCCTCGGGGTTGCCGGCCAGCGCCTCCACTGCCGCCTGCACCGCCCGCGCCAGCGGTGGTGAATCTCTCAGCAGGGCGGCGAGCCGTTTCTTGTGAAGCTCCTTGTCACGATCGCGTTCCGTCACCTCAGCAGCACTGGCGGCCTCACGATCCGGCAGCTTGCGGAACGACCCGATCAGGCTCTCGAGCTCGAGCCGTTGTTCTTCCGACGCATCGGGCACGGCCTGATGCGCCAGCGCGCGCTCGAGCACCAGGGGGTAGCTGCGTGGGTCGATTGGAAAGCGGTGGTCGTGATAGAACACCGCGAGCGACCCATGCTCCGACTCGTATCGCAGCTGCAGCTCGCCTTTCTCCAGGATCGTGCCGTACGGTGCGCCCAGCGCGGGAACCAGCAGCTTGCCCGCAAGCGCGGGATTCGGCGGAGACCAATCGATGTCGAAGAAGTCCGCGTAGCGGGACGCTTTGCCGTTCTCGAGCACATCCATCCACCACGCGTTGTCCGCGCCCATGATGCCCACATGGTTGGGCACGAAATCCAGAATGTGGCCCATGCCGTGCGCGCGCAGGGTCGCTACGAATTGCTCGAAGTCCTCGCGTGTACCGATTTCCGGGTTGAGCGAGTTGTGATCCACCACGTCGTAACCGTGCACGCTGCCCGGCCGCGCGCGGAAGTAGGGCGAGCAGTACACGTGACTGATTCCGAGCGCCGCGAGATACGGAATCAGCTCCGTCGCCTGGCGGAACGTGAAGCCCGAGTTGAGCTGCAGCCGATAGGTTGCGCGCGGAATCACGGCGCCTCGACGATTGGCCCCGCTGGCCGCAGGAGCTACGGCCGGAGATTCGCGTGGCGTAGCGGTGGCTACGGCGTCGGGTACTGCCGCTTCAAGCGCTGCCGCGGGGGCGGCGAGCGCAGGCTCGTTGTCCGCAGCCGTTCGCTCAGGCTTCAGCACTCGCACGCTCCAGCAGCCACATCACGCTCCAGGGCGCGAGCGCGTTGCGTTTCACGGCGCCGCGGATGTTGGGATGCGTGGCGTAGATGACCCGCCCCGACGGGCGTCCGGCCATCGGTGCCTCATGGTCGGTGAGATTGGCGATGAGATGCAGCACCGAGCCGTCGCGCAAGCGCCAGTCGACCGCCAAGGGGCCGTCCTCGGCCACTTCCGCACACCGGCTGGACGTGATGTCCGGAATTCTCGGCACGATGTCGCGCTGGCGGATGGTCAGCAACCGTCGATGGTGCGCGAGCGACTTCGCGTGATCGGGCTCGTGCACTTTCCGCCAATCGAGCTTGGCGGACTCGAAGGTCTCCGGCGCGGTCGGGTCTGGCAGCTCCGGTCCGCCACCCTCCGCGGCGAAACGTTTGAAGTGGGCGAACTCACGCTTGCGGCCTTCACGCACTTTCGCGGCGAGCTCCGGGCCGAAGTCGCAGAAGTACACGAACGGTTCCGGGGCCGCCCATTCCTCGCCCATGAACAACATTGGCGGCGAAGGTGCGAGGAGCACCACGGCGGTCGCGGCAACCAACGAGGCTTCGCTCTTCACGAGTGTGGACAGACGCTCGCCGAATGCGCGGTTGCCGATCTGATCGTGGTTCTGCAGGAAATTGACGAACGCGGTCAGGGGCAGCCTGGCGCTCGGCTCTCCGCGAGCCTTCCCGCCGTCGTGCTGAGAGCTTTCGCCCTGATAGCCAAAGCCTTCTGCGAGGCAGCGGCACAGCATGGAACGGGGCTTCTCCGCGTAGTCCTCGTAGTAACCGTCTGTCTCGCCGGTGAGGATCACGTGCAGGCAGTGGTGTACGTCGTCGTTCCACTGCGCCTCCGAGAGATCGCGCTCGCGCGGACTGCCGAGGAAGTGCGCGGCATTGTCGCCGTTCTCCAGCACGATGTGCACGTCGCGATCCTGGCCCGGGCCATCGTGCACCGCCTGGGTCAGCTCCGTGATGAAGTGCCGCTCGCCTTCATCCAGGATGGCGTGCACGGCATCGAGGCGCAGGCCATCGAAGTGATATTCCTCGAGCCAGTAGAGCGCGTTGTGGATGAAGAAGTCCCGGACGGTGGGACTTTGCTCGCCGTCGAAATTGATTGCCGCACCCCACGGCGTGTGATGCCGCTCGGTAAAGAACTGGGGTGCGTAGAGATGCAGCCAGTTTCCCTCCGGCCCGAAGTGGTTGTAGATCACGTCGAGCATCACTGCGAGGCCCCGGGCATGCGCCGCGTTGATGAGAGACTTCAGCGACTCCGGGCTGCCGTAGGAAGCGTCGGGCGCATAGGGAAGCACGCCGTCGTAACCCCAGCCGCGCTTACCGGGAAATTCGCCGACCGGCATCAGCTCTATGACGGTGATACCGAGCTCGACCAGATGATCCAGTCGCGACTCCACACCGGCGAACGTGCCTTCGGGCGTAAACGTGCCGATGTGGAGCTCATATATAGCGGCCTCGTGCCACTGACGGCCGCGCCACTTCGTATCGGCCCAGTCATAGGCCAGCGGATCGACCACAACACTCGCACCACCCACGTCCTCGTTGGCGCGGGCGGCAGGATCTGGCACGTCGTGGCCGCCGTCGATGCGAAATTTGTACTGGCTGCCGGCGTGCGCGGCGTCGGTGGTCAACTCGTACCACCCATCGGCCTGCGCGGTCATGGGCAGCACGCGCATGCTTTGCGAAGTCTGCAGCACGAGGTCCACCAGCTTCGCGGCTGGCGCCCAGAGTCGAAAGCGCACGCCGCCCGCGGCGAGCTCTGCGCCGAACGGCATTTGATGGCGGCGACGAATACTCATCGCGCTGGTTTGCGCGCCGGTGTCAGGCCAGCCACGGGAGGCTGCGTCGCGCCAGCGGTGCTGCGCTTCGGAAACAGCGCGGGATGCGCGGTGGTGGCAATGAGCAGCGCCACGGACCGGCCTTGCAGCGGATACTGCGTTCCGGCGTCGAAGTGCTTCGGCTCGAACGGCTGCTTCTCGTTGGCCGTGTCGAGCGTCACCTGCCACGCCCCGCCCGTGTGAAATTCCGGCAGCTCGAACGGGATCTCTTCGTGGTGCGCGTTGAAGAGCACGAGGAAGTTGTTGTCCTTCACCGATTGCCCGCGCTTGTTCACGCGCTCGATCACCGTGCCAGCGAGATAGACACCGAGGCACCGGTTGAAGCCGGTGTTCCATTCCGCGTCCGTCATCTCGCCGCCGTCGGGCCGCAGCCACGCCACTTCCTTCACGCCATCCGCAAGCGTGCGGCCCTGCAGGAAGCGCCTGCGACTGAACACCGGGTGGTGACGCCGGAACGTGATCATGTCCGCGACAAACGCGAAGAACGCCCGCTCGTCGTCGGTGAGATTCCAGTCGAGCCACGAGACCTCGTTATCCTGGCAGTACGCGTTGTTGTTGCCGTTCTGCGTATGCCCGAGCTCATCACCCGCGAGCAGCATTGGCACGCCCTGCGACAGCAGCAGCGTCGCGATGAGGTTGCGCTTCTGTCGTGCGCGCAGCGCGTTGATGTCCGCGTTGTCTGTGGGGCCCTCGGCGCCGTGATTCCACGAACGGTTGTTGTCGTTGCCGTCCCGATTGTCTTCGCCGTTGGCCTCGTTGTGCTTCCCGTTGTAGCTCACGAGATCCTGCAGCGTGAAGCCATCATGTGCGGTGATGAAGTTGACGCTCGCGTGGGGCTTCCGGCCGCTCGCCTCATACAGGTCCGCAGAACCCGTGAAGCGTCGGGCGAAATCGCCGATCAGCCCCTCATCGCCCTTCCAGTACGCGCGGGTGGTGTCGCGATAGCGATCGTTCCACTCGTTCCAGCCCGGCGGGAAGTTGCCCACCTGATAGCCGCCTTCGCCAACGTCCCAAGGCTCGGCAATCAACTTCACTTGCGACAGCACCGGGTCCTGCCCGATGGTGTCGAAGAACGAGCCCAGCCGGTCCACGTCGAACAGCTCGCGCGCCAGCGCCGAGGCGAGGTCGAACCGGAAGCCATCGACGTGCATCTCGAGAACCCAGTAGCGCAGGCTGTCCATGAGCAGCGCGAGCACGCGCGGATGCTGCATGTTCAGCGTGTTTCCGCAGCCGGTGAAATCCATGTAGTAGCGCGGGTCTTGCAAGCCCGGCCGGTAATACGAGGCATTGTCGACGCCGCGGAACGAGAGCGTCGGCCCAAGCTGGTTCCCTTCAGCGGTGTGGTTGTAGACCACATCGAGAATCACCTCGATGCCGGCCGAGTGCAGCGTCTTCACCATCGTCTTGAATTCGCTGATGCGGCCGGTGGCTGAATACCGCATGTCTGGCGAGAAGAAGCCGATGGTGTTGTAGCCCCAGTAGTTGCGCATGCCGCGCTCGAGCAGATGCCGGTCATCGACGAACGTATGAACGGGCATCAGCTCGACAGCCGTCACGCCGAGTCGGAGCAGATGATCTATGACGGGCGCAGTAGCGAGCCCTGCATACGTGCCACGCAACTCTGGCGGCACTTCCGGATGCCGCATCGTGAAACCGCGCACGTGAAGCTCGTAGATCACCGTGTCGTGGAATGACGTGCGAGGCGGGCGATCGTCGCCCCATGTGAACGCCGGGTCGACGACGCGGCACTTCGGCATGCCAGGCGCGTTGTCCCGCTTGTCGAAAGACAGATCCGCTTTCGCGTGGCCGACACGGTAGCCGAAGTGCGCGTCGCTCCACTTGATCTGGCCCTGAATGTGCTTGGCGTAGGGCTCGATCAGCAGCTTGTTGGGGTTGAATCGATGGCCGCGTTCCGGGTCGTAGGGGCCATGCACACGATAGCCGTAGAGCAGCCCGGGCCGGCCTTCGGGCAGATAGCAATGCCACGCGTCGTCCGTGCGCTCGTGCACTTCGACTCGCTGAACCTCGCGCCGGCCCGTGGAATCGAACACGCACAGCTCCACCTTTTCCGCGTTCGCGGAGAACATGGAGAAGTTGACGCCTTCGCCGTCCCACGTGGCGCCGCGCGGATAGGATTGCCCGGGCCAGACGGCATTGATGGGCTTTCGCGAACGCGGCCGCTCGACGGGAGCGCGCTCGATGTGGGGCCGCTCCGCGGGCGCACGCGCTTCGGGAGGAGCGCGATTCACCGCGGGCGCGTCCGCCAACGGCTTGTCTGGTGGCACCTTCTCGAGCGTGCTGCTCTCGATCGTGTTGTCGCGCGCAACGGCGCCGGTCGGGCTGGTCGTCGCCGGCTGCGCGAGAAGGGGCGGGTCCATAGGCACTGTCCTTCGGCTGAGGTCAGCCGCTGAAGGCGATGAGGCTGCGCATTGGAATGCTCGCCCAGTCCGGGCGATTGCTCAGCTCATAGCGCAGTTCGTAGAGGGCCTTTTCGATCTCGAACAGCGTCAACAGAGGACGCACCTGCTCGAGATTCGTATAGAGACCGGCCGCCTGGGCTATCTGGTCGTACACCGTAACAAACACCTCGCGCGTCTGTTGTTCCCATTGATCGAGGAGTGGATCCCAGCGCGCGCAGTCCTCGCCGCCCGTCAGCGAGCACCGTTGGCGTGCAGCCTGGCGCGCATAGGTGAAGGATCGGAACATCCCTGCGACGTCCCGCAGCGGCGACTGCTTCGCACGGCGCTGCTCCAGCGGGCGCGCCGGCTCGCCCTCGAAATCGACGATGAAGAAGTCGTTGCGCTTCAGCAGCACCTGCCCGAGGTGATAGTCGCCGTGATGGCGGATCTTCACGCCATTCGCGATGAGGTGCTCGCCCTCGGCTGCGATGCGGCGAGTCAGCCCCGAATGCGTCTCGGCGAGCTGGATGGCATCGACGCGCAGGCCCTCCGGCAGTGTTTCGGGCTTCTCGATGAGGCGAAGCGTCGCAGCGGCCTCGCTCTCCACATGCTCGCGCCAGGTGCGCAGATCCTCGGCGGTGATCGGCTCGGGCGAGAATGCGGGATCATTTGTGGCCGTGGCCAGCGCCACATGCAACTCCGCGGTGCGTTGGGCGAGCGTGTGCACCAGCGAGAGATAGGCGCCGTGGACGTCCTCGGCGAGCGGGCCGCCCGCCCGGCGATCTTCGAGGAATCGCACCAGATAGTTGGTGGTGTATTCCCATCCGTCGCCCTGGTTCATCACAAAGGCTTGCAGGAGCGCGAGCGTGTAGAGGTTACCGTCGTCGCCTCGGCACTCCACCGTGCCGCCGACCGGCACGATGTTCGGGAAATGCGCCACTTCGGTGAGGAAGCGCCCGATCTCCACTTCCGGATTGAGGCCAGGCTGCAGCTTGCGATAGAGCTTCAGGAACAGCTTGTCGCCCACGCGCAGGGCGGTGTTCGAGCCCTGGGCCACCTGTGTGCCAAGCGAGAAGTCCGCGCCCGCTTCGGCGCGCAGGCCCTCGTACGCCTGTGTGCGGGAAAAGATGAGCTTGCCACGCTCGGTGCGATATTCGCCACCGAGCCCGATCGTCTCGATCAGCGTGCGGCAGAAGTTCTCGTCGAAGGATGCATCCGCCAGCACGCCGACCTTCGCCTGCTGGCGCACGCGCGCAATGGCGTTGGCCTGCAGTTTCGTGAACCGGCCGTCATCGCTGTCTTCGTACACGATGGTGAGCGGCAATGAATACTTGGTCGTGCCCGCCTGCGTCTGAACGTCGAACAGGGCCAGCACCCAACTGCCGAGCGGCGTGTTCCAGTCACCAGTGTCTGCGAGCGTCACGCGCTCGATCGGCGAGCCCTTCGCCGCAAACCAACGTTGATTGGCGACATACGCAGGGAGCACGCGCTGCTCGAGCTGAGCGCGCAGCTTCGTTGCGGCGCTCGAGCGCCACGTACCGCCACGGTCCGCCCAGAAGCTCTTGAGGCCGTCCATGAGCACGAACACCGGCAGGTCATCGCGCGGCAAGCGCTCGTCGTGCCACGAAGGCGCGGGCACGTCGCGTGCAAGCTTGAACCAGTAGAACCCGTAACTCGGCAGCGTGAGGAGATAGGGAAGATCGCCTACCGGTGGGAATGGCGTGCGGCCGAGCAGCTCGATGGGCACTGTCCCTTTGAACTGCGCGAGATCGATCTCCACCGGCTGGGCCGAGCGCGAGAGATTGGCCACGCAGAGAATGGTGTCGTCGCCGAACTCGCGCAGATACACGAGTATCTTGCGATTGCCCGGGCGGATGAAGCGCATCGTGCCACGCCCGAAGGCCTGCGACGTCTTGCGCGTCTGCAGCATCCGTTTCATCCAGTTGAGGAGCGAAGAGCGGTCCCGCGTTTGCGCTTCGACGTTCACTGCCTCATAGCCGTAGATCGGGTCCATGATCGGCGGCAGATAGAGTCGTTGCGGGTCGGCGCGTGAGAAGCCGGCGTTGCGATCCGGGCTCCACTGCATTGGCGTGCGCACGCCGTTCCGGTCGCCCAGGAAGAAGTTGTCGCCCATGCCGATCTCATCGCCGTAGTAGATGATCGGGGAGCCCGGCATCGACAGCAGCAGGCTGTTCATGAGCTTGATGCGGTCGTTGTCGTTGTCCATCAACGGCGCAAGCCGGCGGCGAATGCCGAGATTCAACCGGGCGCGCGCGTCTGCCGCGTACATCTGGTA
>FTEO01000751.1_pt1 | contig 10645 bp, 5 predicted proteins | sample 1640211 | NCBI WGS metagenome assembly FTEO01 (sample SAMEA3914816, study PRJEB12502) | metagenome | biome: forest; material: soil | place: USA | collected 2011-09-16 | depth 0.3 m | reverse complement strand
TACTTCCTGATCGCACTTGACCTGCCGCCGACCGCATTTGAGTAGCGGCAGGGCGGCTCGCATGATGGTCAGATGAATTGGCTGGTACGCCGACTGCTCGCGCTGTGGGTGCGTTTCAAGGTTCGCCCGGACGATGCGGTCACCCGGCTACACGAGCGCGACAACCCCATCTGTTACGTCCTCGAAAGGCGCAGCGTCACGGATCTGGCCGTTCTGCAGGACGCCTGCGTGCGCGTGCGGCTCGCCCGGCCGGGCAAGCGCCTCGTGCGCGAATCGGCGGAGCTGCGCTCGTTCTTTTACCTGAGCCGGCCGCGCGGAGTGTGGGACGAACGCCTCGATCGTCGCCCGCCGCCGCAGCTGAAGGAGATGATCGATGTCCTGCGCGCTCACCCGCAGGTGGACATCGATCTCGTGCCGGTCGCGGTCTTCTGGGGGCGAGCGCCGCAAAAGGAGGCCTCCTGGTTCAGGCTGCTGCTGGTTGAGGACTGGGCGCTGACGAGCCGGGCGCGCAAGTTCCTGCAGGTGCTGTTCAACGGACGCGATACGATCATCGAGTTCGATCAACCGATCTCCCTGCGTGCCCTGCTCGGAAGTGAGGCGGCTTCGGCCTCCCGCGGACGACGCGTCGCGCGCGCATTGCGCGCTCTGTATGCCAAGACACGCGCCGCGCGAATCGGACCGGACCTGTCACACCGGCGAACGCTGGTCGCCCGTGTGCTTCGCACACGGGCCGTGCGGGCGGCCGTCGCTCAGGAAATGCGGGAGAAGAAGACCTCCCGCCGACAATCCCTGCTGGTGGCGAGGCGGTACGCTGAAGAGATTGCAGCGAATTACTCGCACGCCTTCATCCGTTTCATGGAGCACGCGCTCACCTGGTTGTGGAACCGGCTCTACGACGGCGTCGTGTTCGGGCACGTCGAGACCCTCGAGGGCGTCGCGGAGGGAAACGAGATCGTCTACGTGCCCTGCCATCGCAGCCACATGGACTACCTGTTGCTGTCCTACGCGATCTACGTGAACGGCTATGCCATCCCGCATATCGCAGCCGGCATCAATCTCAACATTCCGGTCGTTGGCCGCTTCCTGCGCAAGGGCGGGGCTTTCTTCATCCGGCGCAGCTTCCGCGGCAACGCCCTCTACACCGTCGTGTTCATGAATTATCTCGCGGCGATCCTGGCGCGCGGGCATTCCATCGAGTATTTCATCGAGGGCGGCCGAAGCCGGACGGGCCGTCTGCTGCAGCCCAAGACGGGGATGATTGCGATGACGGTGCGCAGCTTCCTGCGCGATCCAGCGCGGCCCGTGGTCTTCCTGCCCGTGTATTTCGGGTACGAGCGCATTGTGGAGGGACCCACGTATATCGGCGAACTGTCGGGCAAGCCGAAGGAGAAGGAGAGCGTTTTCGGGCTTCTTCGCACCTTACGGCGCTTGCGCGGACGCTTCGGCCAGGTGCATGTGAACCTCGGCGAGCCGATCCCGCTGCACGAGGTGCTCGAGCGTTACGACCCCGAATGGCGCAAGCACGCCAACGGCGAGGATGCCCGCCTTCCTTGGTTCGGCGCCGCGGTGGATGAGCTGGCCGAAACGGTGATGCGGAACATCAATTCGGCCGCAGCCGTCACACCCACGAACCTGCTCGCCATGACGCTCCTCGCGACCCCACGTCAGGCCTTGGCGGAGACCGATCTGATCCGGCAGCTCGAGTTGTATCGTGAGCTGCTGCGCAGGTTCGCCTACAGCGACCGGGTGACCGTCACGAAGCTTTCGGGCCCGGAAATGGTTTCCTACGGCGAGGCGATGAAGGTTCTCTCGCGGCAGAGGCATGCGCTGGGCGACATCGTGCGGATGAGCGACGAGGCTGCGGTTCTCGCGACTTACTACCGCAACAACATTCTCCACCTGTTCGCGCTGCCGTCGCTCGTCGCCTGCGCTTTCGTCGGCAATTCCGTGGTGCGCACCGAGGACATGCAGCGGCTCGTGTGGCGGATCTATCCGTATATCGCCGCGGAGCTGTTTCTGCGCTGGGATGAGAGCGAGCTGCCGGAGATCGTCGACGGCGTGCTCGCCTGTCTGGAACAACATCGCTTGATCGAAGCGGACACCGCGCGCCTGCATTGGCGGCGGCCTCCGCCGACGACGGTCGAGGCGATGCAGCTGTCGCTGCTCGCACAGGCCACGATCCAGACCATCGAGCGGTATTACCTGGCGATCGCGCACCTGGTGAAAGCCGGCAGCGGACAAATCACCCAGTCCGACCTCGAGAAACGGTGCCAGCTGACCGCGCAGCGCATGGTGATGCTCTACGGCCTGAATTCGCCCGAATTCTTCGACCGCACCATGTTCGAGAATTTTCTCAACCTGCTGCGCGCGCGCGGGGTCATCTGCATCAGCGGATCAGGACAGCTCGAATTCGACGAAGTGCTGCTGCGCGTGGCCGCGGACGCGCAGTTCGTGCTGAGCGAACAGATTCGGCACAGTATCCTCCAGGTGACGCACACCTGAGCCTCGCTTGCCGCCTCGCCGCGGCGGGACGTAGACTCCGCCAGCGCCAGGGGGGTTCATGAAGACAGGAAAGTTGGCCCGTCGCAGCGTATCGGCCGCGACCGCAGCCGTCGCGTGCCTCGGCTGGGGCTGGTGTACGAACGCCGACGCGATCGGCTTCCAGAGCTCGTCGGGGGAAGTCACCGGCAGCTGGGATACGACGGTGGGCTACGGTCAGGGATGGCGGATCTCGGGTCGCGACTGCCGGCTGATCGGGACGGCCGACGGCGGATGCGGCCGCTCGCCGAACATCGACGACGGCGATCTCAATTACGACCGGGGCGCATTCAGCCGGGCGGTCAAGGCCGTCACGGAGCTGTCTTTGAATTTCAAAGACAGGGCGGGCGTGTTCGTGCGTGGTGACGGGCTGTACGACTTCGCCGTGATGGACGGCAGTACGGACCGCACGCCACTGTCGCACGAGGCCAGGAATCTCGTAGGAAGTTACACGCGCCTGCTGGATGCGTTCGGGTTCCTGCGCTTCAATCTTGGCGCGCTGCCATCCGAGCTGCGGCTCGGACGTCAGGTGGTGAGCTGGGGCGAAAGCACGTTCATCCAGGGAGGCCTCAACAGCGTCAACCATTACGACGTCTCGGCCCTGCGCGTCCCCGGCTCCGAGCTCAAGGAAGCGCTGCTCCCCGATGAGATGGCGGTCTTCAATCTGCGCTTGAGCGAGCGCGTCAGCAGCCAGTTCCTGTATCTGTTCCAGTGGCACGAGACCCGTCCCGAGCCCGCCGGCTCGTACTTCAGCACCAACGACTTCGGGGTCCCCGGTGGCCACAAGGTCGTGCTCGGATTCGGTGAATTCTCGGACCAGGGCGTGGACTTTCGTCCCCTGGGCGGTCCGCTGATCCCGGACTTCCAGTCGGTGAATCGCCTCCCGGACCGCACGCCGGGCAACGCGGGGCAGTTCGGCTTCAACTTCAAGTTCTACCTGCCCAACTTCGGCAACGGCACCGAGATCGGCCTGTATTTCCTCAACTATCACAGCCGGCTCCCGGTCGTCTCGGCGATGACGGGAAGCCAGGCGGGTGTCGGTAACGCGTTCGGCGCTCTCAGTGCCGTGGGCGCCGCGGCACAGGCGCTCGCCGCCGGGTTGCCGTTCGCCGCCGCCGTCGCGACGGGTGCAGCGGTCGGAGCGCAACGCGCGGCTGTGACGGGAGGAAATCTGAGTGCTGCGCTGGCTCAGCAGTATGCGACGGTCGGCGCCAACACACTGCTCGCGGGCGGCGACGTCACGGCGCAGGCAACCAACATCGCGGAACACGAGTATGCGAAGACCGCCGGATACTTTGCGCAGTTTCCGGAAAACATCAAGATGCTCGGCGCCTCCTTCAATACGCAGCTGCAGAGGACCGGCACGGCGCTGCAGGCAGAGGTGACATATCGCCACAACGTGCCGCTGCAGTACGATGACGTCGAGCTGTTGTATGCCTCACTGACACCGTTCGAAGCCGGCCTTGCGCAACTCACCGGGACCGCGTTGCCCCCCGTTTGCCTGAGTGGAGCAGGAGCGACGCTCAGCCGCTGCAACCAGCTGGGAGCCTTCGGCACGAGCCAGTCCGTCCGCGGCTGGGCCTTGCACGACCTGTGGCAGGCGCAGTTCACGGCGACCCAGACTGTCGCCAACGTGCTCAAGGCCTCACAACTGGTGCTCGTCCTGGAAAGTGCCGTGGACTTCATTCCGGACCTGCAGGACAAGCTCTCCGGCGGACCGGTCGGACGGGGGCTGCGCTACGACGGTCCGGGGACCAACGTCAGCGGCAATCCAGCGCTCGCCCGTTTTCAGTTCGGCGAGGTGGAGCCGGCGAATCGATTCCCGGCACGCACGTCGTGGGGCTACGTGCTCGCCGGCCGGCTGGAGTATCCCAATCTCTTCGGCGCCTGGAACGTTCTGCCGCATTTCTCGTGGCAGCACGACGTCAGCGGAACCTCCCCGGGACCGGGTGGCAATTTCGTCGAAGGCCGCCATGCGCTTACCGTCGGCGTCGGCGCCAATTACCAGTCGAAGTGGGAGCTGGATGCGTCCGTGACCCAATTCGGCGGCGCCGGACGCTTCAACCTGCTCAACGATCGCGACTTCGTCGCGGCCAGCGTCAAGTACTCATTCTGATTCGCGGGTGCGACGTAAGCGCGTCCTCGAAGGAGATGACATGTTGAAGAAGACGCTCGTGTTGGCGGTCTCGGCCTGGGTCGCGGCTGCGCCGTCGTGGGCGGCAGTCAGTCCGCAGGAAGCGGCCCGCCTGGGAGCCGACCTGACCCCGCTCGGCGCGCAGACGGCCGGCAACGCGGACGGAACGATTCCGGCGTGGACCGGGGGTCTGAAGTCGGCCGCGGAGGCGGGGTTCCCCAACTACAAGAGCGGGCAGCATCATCCCGACCCCTACGCGAACGACAAGCCGCTGTTCACGATCACCGCGGCGAACATGAATCAATACGCGGCAAAGCTGACGGAAGGACACAAGCAGCTGCTGCAGACTTACAAAGACTACAAGATGCCCGTGTATCCCACGCGCCGCAGTGCCGCGGTGCCGCAGCGCATCTACGATGCGACCCGGCGCATTGCGACCACTGCGAATCTCGCTCCGGGCGGCAACGGGGTCACGGGTGCGACCGAGGGCATCCCGTTTCCGATCCCGCAGCAGGGCGTCGAGGTCTTCTGGAACCACGTGCTGCGTTTCCGTGCGGACATGGCCGCGCGCACGATAGGGCAGGCCCCGGTCACGGCCGGCGGCAGCTACAACCTGGTGCAGTTCAAGGATGAGTTCCTGTTCCAGTATTCGGTGGCCGGCACGACGGAGGCTTCGCTGAACAACATCATTGCGTACTTCATTCAGGAGACCACGCAACCGGCGCGCCTGGCAGGGGAGATCCTGCTGGTGCACGAGACGCTCGATCAGTCGAAGGAGAACCGCAAGGCCTGGGTCTACAACCCGGGCCAGCGCCGCGTGCGCCGCGCACCCAACGTCGCCTTCGACAATCCCGGCACCAACGCGGACAACCTGCGTACGTCGGACCAATTCGACATGTACAACGGCAGTCCGGAGCGCTACGACTGGAAGCTGATCGGCAAGCAAGAGATGTTCGTGCCGTACAACTCGTACAAGCTGCACAGCAATGCCGTGAAGTACGCCGAGATCCTCAGGAAGAATCACATCAATCAGGATCTGGCGCGTTACGAGTTGCATCGGGTGTGGGTCGTGGACTCGACGCTCAAGCCCGGCACGAGCCACCTTTACAGCCGGCGTACGCTGTACGTGGATGAGGATTCCTGGCAGATTCTCGCAGTCGACTGTTACGACAGCCGCGGGAAGCTGTACCGTGTGCAGGAAGGGCACGTCATCAATTACTACGACATGCCGACGCTGTGGACGACGCTCGAGCTCGTGATGGACCTCTCGAACGGGCGCTACCTCGCACTCGGGCTGCAGAACGAAGAGCCGAAGTCGTATGACTTCACGATCAAGCGCACGCCGGCTGACTACCAGCCCAATGTTCTACAGATGCGCGGAGTCAGGTAAGCGCCGCGAACGCCACGTGAGCGGGCGCATTCGAAGCCTCGCCTGCGGGGTTGGACTGCTCGGCGCCGCGCTGGCGTCCGGCGCGAACGATGTTGCAACCTCGCCCTCCGAGCCGGCGAGGCTCTCGGCCGCAGCCCTCCTGCTCGGCGTCGCCTCCGCCGGGCAGTCGATCGTTGCTGTCGGGGACCGGGGTCACGTTCTCGTCAGCGATGATGCCGGTCGTACCTGGTTGCAGGTTGGCAGTCCCACTCAGGTGCTGCTCACGGCGGTTTGCTTTTCGGATGCGCATCGCGGGATTGCGGTCGGCCACGACGAGGTGATTCTCGTTTCCGGTGACGCAGGGCGAACCTGGACGCGCACGCACTCGGCGCCCGAAGCTCAACAACCTCTGCTGGATGTCTGGTGCGGTGCGGAAGGCCGGGCGATCGCAGTGGGCGCGTACGGCGGCTACTTCGTCAGCGACGATTACGGTGCCCATTGGAGCGAGCGCCAGTTGGAGGCCACCAACGCCAAACCCGTCTCCGATGAGGCGGGCGGAGGCGTTCACCTGAACGCGATCGCGGCGGATGTTTCCTCGCGGCTCTTCGTTGCGGCGGAATCCGGACATCTTTACCGCTCCGACGACCGGGGTCAGACCTGGCAAGAGCTCTCTTCGCCTTACCACGGGTCGCTTTTCGGGGTGCTGCCGGTTTCGGGGGACGTCGTGCTCGCGTTCGGCCTGCGCGGGAATCTGTTCAGATCGGAGGATGCCGGTGCCACCTGGCGGACGGTGGCAACGGGCACGGAAGCGCTGCTGGACGGCGCCGCGCTCCTGGACGATGGCGGAGTCGTCATCGTCGGTTTAGCAGGTGTCGTCCTTCAGAGCCGTGACGGAGGACGGACATTCTCGCTCGTGAGTCAGGCCGATCGCAAAGGGCTTGCAGCCGTGCGTGAGGTTGCAAAGGGCGTGCTCGTCACCGTGGGTGAAGCGGGGGCCAGGCTCGTCAGTGAGCCGAAACAATGAGCGCCGCCGGTCTCACCGGATCCCTGGAGAGGATCATCTTCGGCCACCGCACACCGATTCTGGTGGTGTTTGGACTCGTGACCGCGGCGCTGCTCGTGATCACCTCGCGCGGACTGCGCATCGAAGCATCGTTCACGAAGCAGTTACCGCGACAACACGAGTACATGCGAACGTACCTCGACGAGAGCGTTGCGGAATTTCGAGGCGCGAACCGTGTACTGGTCGCGCTGGTCGCCACCGACGGCAACATGTTCACCTCCGGATTCTTCTCCGCACTGAAAAAGGCGACCGACGAGGTCACCGTGATGGATGGGATAGACCGCGGGCGCGTGCAGTCCCTGTTCACACCGAATGTGCGCTACCTGGAGGTCATCGAGGACGGGATCGAGGCGGGAAACGTCATCCCCGCGGACTTTCGGCCCACGCCCGCCGCAATGGCGCGCGTGCGCGAGAACATCCTGAAGGCAGGGATCGTCGGGCGGCTCGTGGCGAATGATTTTTCGGGCGCTCTCGTGAGCGCCACCGTGCTGGAGCAGGATGCCAGCGGACGACCTGTGAATCCGATCCAGGTGGCCCGGGATCTCGAGGTCAAGGTGCGCGAGGCGATTCAGGGCGGGGCCGGCGACGCGCACGCAAGCTCACCAGGCCACGTTGCCGTCCACATCATAGGCTTTGCGAAAGTAATGGGAGATGTTGCCGATGGCGCGTCGTCGGTGGTGCTGTTCGCGGCAATCACGCTCACGCTCACATTGCTTGCGGTATGGCTTTACTGCCAATCGTTCCGGGTAGCCCTCGTACCTGTCGGATGTTCCGTCATCGCCGTCGTATGGCAGCTCGGAACCCTGGTGTTGCTCGGATATGGCATTGACCCGCTCGGTCTGCTCGTGCCATTCCTCATCTTTGCGATCGGGGTCAGCCACGGCGTGCAGAAGATCAGCGCGGTCAGCGATGCGGCGCACGAGGGCCTCGACAGCATGGGGGCGGCCCGTCGGACGTTTCGCCAGCTCCTGGTGCCAGCGGTGATCGCGTTGCTGGCGGATCTCGTCGGCTTCATCACGATCCTCATGATTCCGGTGGAGGTCATCCGCGAGATGGCGATCACGGCGAGTATCGGGGTAGCGGTCGTCATTTTAACGGATCTCGTCTTGCTTCCGGTGCTGGTCTCATTCGTCCCGTTCGATGGCCGATATCGCGATCGCGTGGAACGGCGCCAGATCAGGCTCACGAGCGTGTGGCATCGCCTGGCGCGGATCACGGAGCGCAGACCCGCCGCCGTCATCCTCGTCATTGCCGGTGTGATGGCCGGACTGGGGTGGTGGAAAGGCCGGGAGACTCCGATCGGAGACACCCAGGCCGGTGTGCCCGAGTTGCGGCCGCACTCGCGCTACAACCTCGACAGCGATGCGATCACTTCGAAGTTTTCCATCGGCGTGGATGTGTTGACCGTCATCGTGCGCTCCGAGGAGCCCGTCTGCGTCAGCCATGAGCTCATGACGGCGGTCGATAGGTTTGCGTGGCATATGCAGAACGTCGCCGGAATCTCGGACGTGATCACGCTCCCCTTCGTCGCGAAGGTGGCGATTGCGGGTTGGAACGAAGGCAGCCTCAAGTGGCGCAGCATCCCACGCGAACCGGCTCAGCTGACCCAAAGCACGCGTTACCTCGAGACCAGCACCGGACTGTTGAATGAAGAGTGTACCCTCGTTCCCGTCATGATGTTCTTGCGGGATCACAAGGCGGGCACCATTGAGCGCGTGGTTGCTGCAGTCAAGCGCTGGCGGCTGCTCAACCCGGTTCCCGGAGCGCGATTTGAGCTCGCTACCGGCAACATCGGTGCGATGGCCGCGACGAATGAGACGGTGGAACAGAAGGAATTCTGGATTCTCGCGGGAGTCTTCGCGGCCGTCACGCTCATGTGCCTGATCACTTTTCGTTCGCTCCTGGGCACCGTACTCGTCGTGGCACCCCTGGCGTTGGTATCGGTGCTGGTCTATGCGGTCATGGCCCTTGTCGGGATCGGACTGAAGGTGACCACGCTGCCGATGGTGGCGCTCGGTGCCGGGATCGGCGTCGACTATGGGATCTATCTGTTCAGCCGCATGCAGGAGTTCCTGGCGCAAGGACTGACTGTCAGGGACGCGTACGAGCGAACTTTGCGTGTCACCGGTGCGAGCATCATCTTTACGGGCGTGACGCTTGCGATAGGCGTCGCAACCTGGGTGTTCTCGCCGCTGAAGTTTCAGGCGGACATCGGCATCATGCTCACGTTCATGTTTCTCGTGAACATGCTCGGTGCAATCATCCTACTTCCCGCGCTGGCGGCGTACCTCGTGCCGACGCCGCCTGCGGAACCCGTGCCGCCGGCCGTGACCGGCTAGGCCGGCGCGGAATTGCCCCCGGACACGAGGTTCGATTTTACTGGCAACTCACTCAACCAACGCAAGGCGGCTCGCCTTCATGGACATCGAAGAATTTCGCCGCATCGGCCACGAACTGATCGACTGGATCGCGGACTACCGAGAGGAGGTATGCCGTGGCGCCTTGCCGGTGATGTCGCGTGTGGCTCCGGGGGCGGTAGCCCGTGCGCTTCCGAGCGCGCCCCCGCAGGCGCCCGAACCCTTCGAGCACGTCCTGAGGGATCTGAACGAAATCATCCTGCCTGGCTGCTCCCACTGGCAGCATCCGCGATTTTTCGGATACTTTCCGTCCAATAGTTCCCTGGCGGCCGTGCTGGGGGATTACGTCAGCACGGGGCTGGGGCAACTCGGACTGACCTGGCAGGCGAGCCCCGCGCTGACGGAACTCGAAGAGGTCACGACGGACTGGCTCCGGCAGATGATGGGACTGTCAATAGCCTGGAGCGGTGTCATTCAGGACGCGGCATCGACCGCGTCGCTGGTCGCGCTCATATGCGCGCGCGAGCGCGTGACGAGGTACGGAGCGGCGGGTGCGGGACTGCAGGGCAGCGATCATCCGCTGATCCTTTACGTCTCGGATCAGAGTCACAGCTCCATCGACAAGGCAGCGGCGATGGCCGGTTTCGGTCGCGAGAACCTGCGCAGTGTCGAAGTCGACCGCCACTACGCGATGCGCCCCGAGGCCCTCGATCAATGCATGCGCACTGATCTAGCGAACGGTTTACGGCCTTGCGCCGTGGTGGCCACCAGCGGCTCGACCGCGACGACGGCGTGCGACCCTCTTGCGGCCCTCGCGCGCGTCGCGCAGGCACACGGTGTCTGGTTGCACGTCGATGCCGCAATGGCCGGGTCCGCCATGATCCTCCCGGAGTGCCGCAGATTATGGGAGGGCGTCGAAGGCGCCGACTCCCTGGTCGTCAATCCGCACAAATGGCTGGGAGCATCCTTCGATTGCTCAACCTATTTCGTGCGGGATCCGCAGCACCTGATCCGCGTCATGTCCACCGACCCGAGCTATCTGCGCACGGCAACGGACTCGCAGGTGAAGAACTTTCGTGACTGGGGCATTCCACTCGGTCGTCGATTCCGCGCGCTGAAGCTGTGGTTTCTCATCCGGGACCAGGGTGTGGCCGGGCTTCAGACGCGCATCCGCCGTGACCTGG
>FTEO01001235.1_pt1 | contig 10664 bp, 12 predicted proteins | sample 1640211 | NCBI WGS metagenome assembly FTEO01 (sample SAMEA3914816, study PRJEB12502) | metagenome | biome: forest; material: soil | place: USA | collected 2011-09-16 | depth 0.3 m | reverse complement strand
CCCAAGGACAGGCGACGGTGTCAGATGCGGATAGCGCGTCTGGCCTCGGCGGCGTGGTGATCGGTGAGCTTTTCCTTGTGCTTCTTTACGCACCGGTCGAGCTTGTCCGCCAGCAGGTCGATCGCGGCGTACATGTCTTCTTCGGTGGCATCGGCATGAATAGCGTTGCCGCTTACGCGCAGTGTGGCTTCAGCTTTCTGTCTGAGCTTCTCCACCGTTAATACACAGTGAACGTCAATGACCTGATCGAAGTGGCGTCCGATGCGCTCTAGCTTCCTCTCCACGTAGCCGCGCAGAGCCGGGGTGACTTCTACGTGATGGCCGGTGACGTTGAGCTGCATACGCGTCTCCTTTGACTCGATTTTCATGAACCACGCTTACATCGATCTGGTACCTGCGCGGCGGCGCTCGTTCGAGGGCGCAATTCCCATGGCCTCCCGGTACTTGGCCACGGTACGGCGGGCAACCGGTATGCCTTCCCCGGACAACAGCTCCGCGATGCGCCCGTCGCTCAGGGGGGTCTCGCTGTCTTCTTCCTTCACCAGCTTGCGGATCTTGGCCCGGATGGCCGTCGAGGAAGTCCCCGATCCATCGGCACCCTCGACCTGGCTGGAGAAGAAATAACGCAGCTCGAACACCCCGCGCGGGGTATGCATGTATTTGCCGGAGGTCACGCGCGAAATCGTCGACTCGTGCATGCCGACGGCTTCGGCAATGTCCTTCAGAATCATCGGGCGCATGTGCTCATCGCCGTGCTCGAGGAACGCCTTCTGTCGCTCGACGATGGAGCGCGCCACCTTGATCAGGGTCTCGTGTCGAATCTCGAGGCTCTTCAGCAACCAGCGCGCCTCTTGCAACTGCGCACGCATCGAGGCGTGGCTGGCGTTGCGTCCGATCAGGCTCGCATAGCTGCTGTTCAGGCGCACTCGGGGCAAGGTTGCTGCGTTGATCTCGACGGACCAGCCGTGCTCAGTGCGTCGCACAAAGACATCGGGTACGACGTATTCGGCCGCACCCCTGCTGACGGTTGAGCCGGGACGCGGATGACAGGAGCGGACGAGGGCGAGCGCGCTCGCGATTTCTTCGTCGGTCGCGCGCAGCTCGCGCCGCAACAGCGAGTGCTCGCGTTCCGCGACCAGCTCCAGGTGGTGACGGGCTATCTGCAGTGCGGTATTGAAGCCAGGGGTCGCGGGATCCAGCTGCCGCAGCTGCAATTCGATACATTCGCCCACGGAACGCGCGCCCACGCCGGGCGGGTCCAGGGCCTGTACTCCGGCGAGGACCGCCTCCACCTCGCCGCCGTCGCACTCGATCTCCGGGCGCAGCGTGCCGGCAATCTCATCCAGCGGTTCCGTCACGTAGCCGTCATCGCTGATGGCGTCGACGATTGCGCGGGCGATCGCCAGCTCGCGCGGCTCCAGCTTGGCCAGCTCCAGCTGCCACAGCAGGTGCTCCTGCAGGGACTGGCCGGAGGCGTCCGCAAATTCCTGCTGCCGCTCGTCGTCGTCACCGCTGTTCCAGGGGGCTTCAGCGGGACCGACGCTCTGCTCGCCCCAGCCTTCGTCCACGACCTCGACGTTGCTCTCCGGCGGCGTGCGCTCGGGGGTCTCCACTTGCGGGGGCGGCTCGACTGCCTCGAACGCACCGGTAGCCTCGGTGTCGTCGACGGGCTCGAGCATGACATTGGTCTCGAGCAGCTCGCGGATGTGGGCCTGGAGCTCCAGGGCGGGCAGCTGCAGAAGTCGGATGGCCTGCTGCAGCTGCGGGGTCATGGTCAGTTGTTGACCCAGCTTCAGCTGCAGGGAGGGTTTCAGCATGGCGGCACGGACAAAAGCTCTCAGGCCTTCCTATCGTAAGTGGTTGATAACAAGCATGTTTCTGAGGGGAACGAGGCCTCAGAGACGGAACGACTCACCCAAGTACACCTCACGCACTTGGGGGTTGGCAAGGATTTCTTCCGCAGAACCCGCTGCAATTACCGTCCCCTGGTTGACGATATAGGCGCGGCTGCAGACCCCCAGAGTTTCGCGCACATTATGGTCGGTGATCAGCACTCCGATGTTGCGCCCGGTGAGCTCCCGGATGATGCGCTGGATGTCCAGGACGGACAGCGGATCGACGCCCGCGAACGGCTCGTCGAGGAGCATGAAACGCGGCTCGGCGGCCAGGGCGCGGGCGATTTCCACGCGCCGCCGCTCACCGCCCGACAGCGACAGCCCGAGGCTGCGGCGCACGTGACCGATGCGCAGCTCCTCCAGAAGCTTCTCCAGCCGCTGCTCGCGCGCGGCCCGATCGAGGTCGTCACGCGTCTCGAGGATCGCCATTACGTTGTTCTCGACGGACAGCTTGCGGAACACGGACGCCTCCTGGGGCAGATACCCCAGGCCAAGCTGCGCCCGCCGGTGCATGGGCAGGAAGGTGATGTCGCGCTCGTCGAGATGGATGCTGCCGGCGTCGCAGTTGATCAGCCCGACGATCATGTAGAACGCCGTCGTCTTGCCGGCGCCGTTGGGCCCGAGCAGCCCGACCACTTCACCGTTGGCGACCTCGAGGGACAGGTCCCGCACCACCTGGCGCGATTTATAGCTCTTGGCCAGGCGCGCGGCTTTGAGTGAGCTCATGGTTGGCTTTTTTGCTCGATCTTGCCGCCCGGGGAAATCGTTATGTGGACGCGGCCGTCGGTGCCAGCGGGCGCCGAGCCCTGAACTTTCTGCGCGCGCATGTCGTAGACCAGCAACTCACTGCTGATTTCGTTGCGCCCGTCGGACAGCCACGCGTCTTTGCTCAGCCGCACCGTGCCGTCGGTGACGTCATACACGATCTCCCCTGCATGACCATGCGTCATCAGATCCGAATCCGCGCGCTTCTGCTCGAACTCGGCCGGCGAGCCCGCGACGGTCACCTTGGCGATGCGATTGTTCCTGAACTCCACGACCGCCTGATCCGAGTGCAGGCTGCCACGCTGCTCGGACTGGACCCGCACGTTGCCTTCGAAGGTCCATTGCGCGTTGTCCATGTCGAGACCGGCGGCGTGGGCGCGATCCGCCTGGACCTTGATGTCTTCGTCGCGGATGACGATGTCCTTGTATTCCGCGGTCTGGGCCTTGTAGTCGGCGACCGCGGAAGAGGCGTCCAGGTGAATGCTTTGCTGCCCGACGCCGAGCTTCTGCGCACCCGGCTGGGCCGCGAAGGCGATACCGCCGGCGAGCACGACGGCCAGGCAGGCGTTACGGGGAAAAAGTGCCATGTACGCTCGATTCCAGGTGCACCACGCCGTCGTTCAGATTCGTAGACAGACCGTGCGCGTGAATAGTTGCCTTGCCCGCCGCCAGCGTCACCGGCTCGTCCGTCGCGACTGTCTGTTCGTGCGTGTCGACGAACAGCTTATCCGTGCTGATGTTGGCCTCATCCGGCGAGCCGGGCAACAATCCGGAGATCTGCACATTGCCCAGCAATTCCACCTTACCGGTGTCCTGTGCGGCCACACCGGTGTCCGAGCGCCCGGTCCACTGGTGTCCGGCTGCGTCGCGAAAACTCATGCGCATCTGTTGCATCTGGATGTTTGCCGTTCCGGGCGGCTCGTTGATGAGGTCGGCGTCGATCGTATAGAGCGGGTGTCCGTCCGGACCGGTTTCGATCACGCGCGCCTGACGCGCTGCATAGCCCAGGTCACCGGCGTTTTCGTCGACCGTGGTGATGGAAACGGGCTCCCTTTGCTGGCCGCCGAGCATGATGGAGCCGACGATGACCGCGACGAAGACCAGTACGACGAACACGCGGTACATCATGGCGTGCGGCTCTCCCGCCGCCGCACACGCGCTGACAAGAGGTAGTCGCAGACCTCGCGAACGGCGCCTTGTCCGCCGGGCAGCGTGGTAACGACATGGGCCACGTTCCTTGCGGCGGTATGCGCGTCGGCAACCGCGAACGCGAGCCCGACCTTACGCATCAGCGGAACATCCGGAGCGTCATCGCCGACGCATGCGCAAGCGGAGGGGCTCAGGTCCAGGCGCATCCGCAGGCGCTCGAACGCAGCGAGCTTGTCCGTTTCGCCCTGCAGTACGTGGCGCACTCCAAGCTCGCGGCAACGGACCGTCACCATCGGGGAGTTGCGGCCGGAAATGACGGCGACCTCGATCCCGGCCTTGCGCACCTGCTGGATGCCCAAGCCATCGCGCACGTGAAATATCTTCAGCGCTTCGCCGCGCGGTCCGAAGTGCAGCCGACCGTCGGTCATGACGCCATCGACGTCGAGTAGCAAAAGGCGAATGGTGGCGGCGGCTTTGCGTGACATGCGGGCGAGGGTTACATCACACCCGCACGGAACAGATCGTGCACATTGAGTGCACCGACCAGGCGTCCCTCATCGACCACCGGCAGGGCGGTGATGCGATGGAGCTCCATCAGACGGACCGCCTCGGCGGCAAGCTCGCGCGGTCCGATCGCTTTGCCGTTGCGGGTCATGACGGCGCTCATGGGCGTTTTGTGGATATCGATCTGACGATCGAACGCCCGGCGCAGGTCGCCATCGGTGAACACACCGAGGATGTGGTCGCCGCCGTCGACGACGACGGTCATGCCGAGGCCCTTGCGCGACATTTCTACGAGGCCTTCGCCCAACGGCGCATCGGGGGAGATACGCGGGATTGCATCGCCTGCACGCATCAGGTCCTCGACGTGCAGGAGCAGTTTGCGGCCGAGGCTTCCGCCGGGATGCGAGCGGGCAAAGTCCTGCTTCGTGAATCCGCGAGCCTCCAGCATCGACACCGCGAGCGCATCACCCATCACGAGCGTGGCTGTCGTGCTGGCGGTGGGCGCCAGGTTGTGGGGGCAGGCCTCCTCCGGAACGCTGACGTCGATGGAGACATCCGCCGCACGACCGAGGGTGGAATCGGGTTTGCCCAGTAGCACGATCAGCGGGACTCCGAGGCGTTTCAGGTGCGGGATCAGCATCACGAGCTCGGGGGTTTCGCCGGAATTCGAGATCGCCAGTACCACGTCGGTGCGTGTGATCATTCCGAGGTCGCCATGCCCCGCTTCGGCGGGGTGCATGAAGAAGGCGGGGGTGCCGGTGCTCGCCAGGGTTGCGGCGATCTTGCCGGCGATGTGACCGGACTTGCCGATTCCGCTCACCACGACTCGCCCCTGACAGCTCAGGCACAGGCGGCAGGCGGCCACGAAGCGCGCGTCGAGTCGCGAGTGCAGCAACTGGACCGCGCGCGTCTCGATGTCCAGGGAGCGGTGCGCGGAGCCGAGCAGGAGCCCTTCGTCGGCCTGCGAGGCAGGGGCGGTTTGCATCCCCCCATTATAGGCGCGTGGCGGCTGGGTCCAGGCGGCCAAGATGCAGTCTCCAGGGCCTGAGCGCCGTAAAAAAGGCGGTAAGATCTCGCCCATGACTGCCGAACAAGTCGCTCAGCTGATCCGCGCCGGCCTGCCCGGCGCCAACGTCCGGGTCGAATCGGACGACAACACGCATTTTGCCGCGCGCATCGTCGCTGCTGAGTTTGCGGGTAAACGCAGCCTCGCCCGGCACCAGCTGGTCTACCAGACCCTGGGCGGGCGGATGGGGAATGAGATCCACGCCCTGTCGATCGAGGCGTTGACCCCCGAAGAATCGCAACAGAGGTGACATGGACAAGCTGCAGATCCAGGGGGGGGTGCCCCTCGAAGGAGAGGTGCGCATTTCCGGCGCCAAGAACGCCACCCTGCCGATCCTGGCCGGCGCCCTGCTGGCTGAAGATCCGGTCACCGTAGCGAATGTTCCGCACCTGAACGACGTCACGACGACGGTCGAGCTGCTCGTCCGGATGGGCGCCACGGTGACCATCAACGAAAAGATGAGCATCGAGATCGACGGCTCGACCGTGAAGGAGTGCTTTGCGCCTTACGAGCTGGTCAAGACGATGCGTGCCTCGATCCTCGTGCTCGGCCCGCTGCTGGCCCGCTTCGGCAAAGCCGACATCTCGCTGCCCGGCGGCTGTGCCATCGGCTCGCGCCCGGTGAACATCCACATTGCCGGCCTGCAGGCGATGGGTGCGGATATCACCATCGAGTCGGGGTACATCAAGGCGCGGGCGAGCCGCCTCAAAGGGGCCCGTCTGGTGCTCGACACGGTCACCGTGACCGGCACGGAAAATCTGATGATGGCCGCGACCCTCGCCGAGGGCGAGACCGTTCTCGAGAATGCGGCGCGCGAACCGGAGGTCGTCGATCTGGCGAACTTCCTGATCGCGATGGGAGCCAAGATCAAGGGCGCTGGAACCGACAAGATCGTCGTGCAAGGCGTGCAGCGCTTGCGTGGTACTTCTTACGAAGTGTTGCCCGACAGGATCGAAAGCGGGACGTACCTGGTTGCCGGTGCAATCACCCGCGGCGTCGTACGGATCAAGAACACCCGGCCCGACCACCTGGACGCGGTGCTTGCCAAGCTGCGGGAAGCGGGCGCACGGATCGGCGTCGGCGAGAATTGGATCGAGGTCGACATGCGCGGCCGCCGCCCTGCCTCGGTCGACGTGCGCACCGCGCCGTATCCGGCTTTCCCGACCGACATGCAGGCGCAGTTCGCGGCGCTCAACACCGTCGCCTCGAGCGTCGGCACGATCATCGAGACGATCTTCGAAAATCGGTTCATGCACATGCTCGAGATGCGGCGCCTGGGTGCGGAGATCCGGCTCGAGGGCAATACGGCAATCATTCGCGGCGTCGAGCGGCTTACGGCCGCTCCGGTAATGGCGACGGATCTGCGTGCTTCGGCCAGCCTCGTGCTGGCGGGGCTGGTAGCCGAGGGGCGCACCGATGTGGAGCGCATCTACCACATCGATCGCGGGTACGAGGCGATCGAGGAAAAGCTCGCGCAGCTGGGCGCGCAGATCAAGCGAGTCCCGAATTAGGCGGGTTGTAAGAAACGTCCGACTGCGTAACTGTCACATCCAAGCGTAGACTGCCTGGACTGCAGGAGTCGCTATGCAAATCGGAATGATCGGCCTGGGCCGGATGGGCGCGAACATGGTGCGCCGGCTGCTGAAGGGCGGCCATGAGTGTGTGGCTTACGACCGCTCCGCCGACGCTGTCGAGGCAGTGGCGGAGCAGGGCGCCAAGGGCGTCAATACCCTGCGCGATCTGGTCGGAGCGCTGCGGCCGCCGCGAGCCCTCTGGATCATGGTCCCAGCCGGTATCGTGGACACTCTCATCGCGGAGCTGCGGCCCTTGCTGCAGAAGGGCGATGTGCTCATCGACGGCGGCAATTCCCACTACCACTACGACATCCGGCGCGCCGCTGAGCTGCAGCCTGCGGGCATTCGGTATGTTGATGTGGGGACGAGCGGGGGCGTGCTGGGCTTCGAGCACGGCTTCTGTCTGATGATCGGAGGCGAGCCGGAGACGGTGCAGCGCCTCGATCCGATCTTTGCGACCCTGGCGCCCGGAGATGAGGGCAGCGGCAAGCAGGGCACTGCGGCACGCGGCTATCTGCACTGCGGAGCACACGGCGCGGGTCACTTCGTCAAGATGGTGCACAACGGGATCGAGTACGGGCTGATGGCCGCGTACGCCGAGGGACTGAATCTTCTGGCGCACGCCAACGCAGGACTCGAGACGCGCGTGAGCGACGCGGAAACCGCACCGCTGGGCGATCCGCGAATGTATCAATACGAGCTGGATATTGCCGCGGTCGCCGAAGTCTGGCGCCACGGCAGCATCATTTCCTCGCGGCTGCTCGATCTCACCGCGGGCGCCCTGGCCTCGGATCCGAAGCTCGCCGGTTTCGGCGGTCGCGTATCGGACTCCGGCGAGGGGCGTTGGACGGTGCAGGCAGCGATCGATGTGGGCGTCCCGGCGAATGTGCTGAGCGCGGCGCTCTACGCACGTTTCGAGTCACGCGGGCGCGCGGAGTTTGCCGACAAGCTGCTGTCGTCGATGCGGCTCGGATTCGGCGGGCACCTCGAGAAGAAGTCCGACTGAGACAGAGGGCACGCTGATGGAGCGTCGTGATTCCGATACCGTCGTGCTGTTCGGTGCGACGGGCGATCTGTGCTACAAGAAAATCTATCCTGCGCTGTACAACCTCGCGCGCCGCGGTCTGCTCACCGTACCGGTGGTGGGTGTTGCGCGTGCGGGTTGGAACATGGAGCAGTACGTTGCGCACGTTCGCAAGAGTGTCGGCGAGAACGTCAAGGACCCCGACGCGGCCGTCACCGACAGGCTTCTGGCTCTGCTCCGCTACGTCGACGGCGATTACAGCAAGAGCTCGACGTTCGACCTGCTGATGAAGGCGCTGGATAACTCGCAACGGCCGCTGTTCTACCTCGCGATCCCGCCGAGCGTCTTTCCCGTCGTCATCGGGCATCTGAACGGTAAGCGTCCCGAGGGCGCGCGCGTCGTCGTGGAGAAGCCGTTCGGGCGCGATCTCGCTTCCGCGCAGGCGTTGAATCGGACGCTGCTGCAGGAGTTTCCCGAGACCAGCATCTTCCGCATCGATCACTATCTCGGCAAGGAGGCGGTGCAGAACCTGTTGTACTTCCGCTTTGCCAACTCGTTTCTCGAGCCGATCTGGAACCGCAACTTCGTCGCCAGCGTGCAGGTGACGATGGCGGAGAAGATCGGTGTCGAAGGGCGCGGCAAGTTCTATGAGGAAGCCGGGACGATTCGCGATGTCATGCAGAATCATTTGATGCAGATCGTGGCTTTCCTGGCGATGGAGCCGCCGATCAACATGGACGGGGAGTCGCTGCGCGACGAGAAGGTCAAGGTTCTGAAGGCGATGCGACCGCTGACGCCGGGGAATCTGGTGCGCGGGCAGTTCCGTGGCTACCGGCAGGAGCCCGGGGTTGCGCCGGACTCGAAGGTGGAGACGTTCGCGGCGCTGCGGCTGGAGCTCGATTCGTGGCGCTGGAGCGGGGTGCCGTTTTATCTGCGCAGCGGCAAGTGTCTGCCGGTCACTGCCACGGAGGTCGTGGTGGATCTGCTGCCGCCGCCGGCGCGTTTGTTTGGAGATCTTGGGCCCGGGCAGCCCAACTATCTGCGGTTTCGTGTCGGGCCCGACGTGGCGATTGCGCTCGGGGCGCATGCCAAGAAGGCGGGGCCGACGATGCACGGGCGCGATGTCGAGCTGTTCGTCGCGCAGGAGCAGGCCGGGGAGATGGATGCTTATGAGCGGCTGATCAGCAGCGCCATGATCGGCGATACCTCGCACTTCGCGCGGCAGGATGAGGTGGAGGCAGCCTGGGCGATCGTCGATCCGGTGTTGGGTGTCGGGACGACGCCTGTGTATGAGTACACGCCTGGGACCTGGGGGCCTGCGGAGGCGGACAAGATCATTACTTCGGGGCCGTGTAGCTGGCACAACCCGGGGGCTGAGGCGCAGAAGTGGACGCGCTCGTGTTTGCCTGGGCCGTTGAGTGCGCACGCGCCCTAAGAGCCAAGAAAAAGAAAGACGAGAATCGGCCGTCCCTTAACCGGAAGCTCTGTCGCCGTGATCCCGGTGCTGATGCCTGGCGCGAAGGTCGCCTGCTGTCGCACGTCGGAGTGAAGAGCAAGAAACAAGAACAGGAACCGAGAAGCTCGCTAGGTGTCGGCCAGCCACAGGTCGGCGGTGGCGCGGCTTTCTACGGCACGGTAGGCGGCGAAACTGGAATCGCGGTTGATCAAGCCTTCCAGGGCGGCGTGTTTGTCGGTGCCGGCGACGATGAAGATGAGGTCAGTGAAGTGGGCGAGGACTTCGGGGGTTACGGTGACGGCCTGCATGCCGTCGGGGCGGTTTACCGCGATGGCGCGGCGGCCGCGGGAGAGGGCGATGTCGTCTGCGGTGAAAAGAGAGGCGGTGTGGCCGTCGGCGCCCAGGCCGAGAAGGCCGAGGGGGAAAGTGACACCGGCGAGCAGGAGAGCATCGATGCGCTTCTCATAGTCGGTGGCCGCGTCGTCGAGCGGGAGCTCGGTGCGGACGCGGAGTACGCCGCTCTCGGGGAGGGCCAGGGCGTTCAGAAGCGGGAGGGACTGGTGGTAGTTGCTCGCTTCCGAGGTCGATGGGACGTAGCGCTCGTCGGAGAACAGCACGCTTAGGTTCGGGGCTGGTTGCGGTGCGCGGCTCGCGAGCTCGCGGTAGGCCGGGATCGGCGTCTTGCCGCCTGAGAGCATGATCGCCGCGCCGCCGCGGGCCGCGGTGGTGATGGCACGGTCGAGGCGTTGGATCAATGCGGTGTTGAGCTCTGCGGCAGAGCCAAAGCGGCGGACGGCGATCTCGCATCTAGGCATTGTGTCTCTCCTGGACCGCTGCGGCGCGCGGGCGGCGCTCCGGCCAGTGCCTGCGGCGGCGGCGGGCGTCATGGGCGTAACCGACCTCAGGGGGCGCGGGGTCGTTCGCCTACGGCTGCCTTGATCTCCAGTGTCTTGCTCCCGCGCACGACCTTGATCGCAAGTGTCGAGCCCGGTTTCTGGGCGGCGATGCGCGCGAGCGTGTCCTGAGCGGTGTGCACCGGAGCGCCGCCCACCTCGAGGAACAGATCACCCGGGCGCAGACCGGCCTGCTGAGCCGGGCTGCCGAAGTATAGATTCGTGAGCAGCACGCCGCCTTGCGACAGGCCCAGCTGCGCGGCCTGGTCGGGTGTGACGTCCTGCGGCACGATGCCGATCCAACCGCGGATGACCCGCCCGTGCGCAATGATGTCGCT
>FTEO01001262.1_pt1 | contig 10686 bp, 8 predicted proteins | sample 1640211 | NCBI WGS metagenome assembly FTEO01 (sample SAMEA3914816, study PRJEB12502) | metagenome | biome: forest; material: soil | place: USA | collected 2011-09-16 | depth 0.3 m | reverse complement strand
GGTGGCTGCCCGCCGTGTGATTCGCGAGTCCAGGGGGCTACGAATCGCGATTGACTCGAGCTGGGGCGCAGGCGAGCTCGCCGTACCGCTCATCGGGGACTTCAACGTAGATAACGTGTTGACCGTGCTCGCGGTGCTGCTCGCGTGGAAGGTTCCGCTGGCACAGGCACTGGCCGCGCTGGCGCAATGCAAGCCGCCGAGCGGCCGTCTGGAAACCTTCGGCGGCGTAGCTGGGCTGCCGTTGGCCATCGTGGACTACGCACACACGCCGGACGGATTGAGCAAAGCGCTGCAGGCTGCACGCGCCCATTGCCGTGGTCGACTGCGCGTTGTGTTCGGATGCGGAGGCGATCGTGATCCGGGCAAGCGCCCCATCATGGGCCGGATCGCGAGCGAGCTGGCGGACGAGGCGGTCGTCACGGACGACAACCCTCGAACCGAAGACCCGGCGAGAATCGTCGCAGACATTCTCGCGGGATTCGTAGGCAGACCCCTGGTGGAGCACGATCGGGCACTGGCTATTCGCACTGCGCTGGGTCACAGCGACCCGGACGACGTAGTGCTCGTGGCAGGCAAAGGACACGAGGACTACCAGATCTACGGCAAAACACGCCGCCCGTTCAGCGATCAGGCGATCGTGAGCGCCGCGCTCGGCATTCCGCTCAAAGGGGCCCACCCGTGAAGCGGACGCTTGCTGACTTCGCGAAAGAATGCGGCGGCCGGCTGCGCGGCGCGGATCAGGGCTTTGCCGGCGTATCGAGCGATACGCGCACCCTCAAACCCGGCGAGCTGTTCGTGGCACTGCGCGGCCCGCGCTTCAACGCCAACGAGTTCGTCAGCGCAGCGCAGACGGCGGGTGCTGCCGGTGCCATCGTCGACTCGGAGCAAACCGTCGCTCTCTCGCAGGTCATCGTTCAGGACACCCAAGCTGCCCTGGAGTGCTCTGGAAGAGCCTGGCGCAACCAGTTTTCGCTGCCCCTGATCGGCGTCGGCGGCAGCAACGGCAAGACCACTGCGAAGGAGATGACGGCCACGATCCTGGCGCAGGCGGGCAGCTGCCTGGCTACGCGCGGCAACCTGAACAACCACATCGGCGTCCCGCTCACACTGCTGCGCATCGAGCCCACCAATCGGTTCGCCGTGATCGAGATGGGAGCGAATCGCGCCGGCGATGTGGCGGCTCTGGTGCGCACCGCGCGCCCGACCGTCGGTCTGATAACAAATGCGGGCGCAGAGCACCTCGAAGGCTTCGGTAGCCTGGAGGGAGTCGCCAGGGCGGAAGGCGAGATGGTCGAAGGACTCGCGGCCGAGGCGACCGCCGTGATCAACGCAGACGACGAGTTCGCCGCTCTGTGGCGTGGCCTGACCCGGGCCCGCGTCGTGACCTTCGGCATCGAGAAGGCCGCGGATTTCGCGGCCGCGGATATTCGCACCACGATCGGCGCCGATGGCTTCGTCACGCACTTCACTCTCAACAGTCCGCTCGGCACCGGGACCGCGATCGAGCTGCAAATGGGCGGACGCCACAACGTCTCCAACGCGCTCGCTGCAGCTGCCGCAGCCGGCGCTGCCGGGGCGACGCTCAAGCACGTTGTTGCGGGGCTTGCCGCGGTGCGCGCAGTGCCCGGACGACTGCAGTTCAAGAAGGCCGCGAGCGGCGCCTGGTTGATCGACGACTCTTACAACGCCAACCCCAGCTCCGTGCGCGCGGGCATCGAGGTGCTGGCCAGCCTGGAGGGGCGCAAGTGGCTGGTGCTCGGGGACATGGCCGAGCTCGGCGAGTACTCGCAGAGCTCGCATGCCGAGGTCGGCGAATTCGCGCGGCAGCGGGGGATCGAGCGCCTGTATGCGACCGGCGCGCTCGCCGCACTCGCGGTCGAAAGCTTCGGGCCCGGCGGCAAATGGTTTGCGGAGGCTGCGCAGCTGGCGCAGGCACTGTCCACGGCGACGCCGGACGTCCGCATGCTCGTCAAAGGCTCGCGGGTCAACCGGCTCGAGCGCGTCGTCGATGCGCTCGTGGGCGCAACCAACAAGACAGGCGGGGGCTAGGTGCTTTTCTGGCTCGCACAGCGACTGACCGGCTGGTACTCCGGCTTCAACGTTTTTTCGTACCAGACGTTCCGGGCGATCCTCGCGGTGCTGTCGGCGCTCGGCATCTCGTTGCTGGTCGGTCCCAAGATGATCGCGAGCCTGTCGCGCTATCAGATCGGCCAGGTCGTGCGCGACGACGGCCCGAAGACGCATCTGCCCAAGGCGGGTACGCCGACGATGGGCGGCACGCTCATTCTCGTCGCCACGCTCGTCAGCACGCTGCTGTGGGCGGATCTCGCGAACCGCTTCGTCTGGACGGTGCTCGGCGTCACGTTCGCGTTCGGCCTGATCGGCTTCTACGACGACTATCTGAAGCTGGTGATCCGCAACTCCAAGGGCCTGATCGCACGCTGGAAGTACCTCTGGCAATCGGTGGCCGGGCTCGCCACGGTGGCGACGCTGTACTACACCTCGACGCAACCTTCCGAGACGACCCTGTTCCTGCCCTTCGTCAAGTCATTTGCCGAGCCGCTGTCGGCTTTCAGTTTCATCGCAATCGGCTACCTGATGATCGTGGGCATGAGCAACGCCGTGAATCTTACCGATGGCCTGGATGGGCTGGCGATCATGCCGGCCGCGCTGGTGGCGGCAGCCCTGGGGATCTTCGCGTACGCAAGCGGCAACGCCGTGTACGCCCACTATCTGCAGATTCCGGAAATCAGAGGGGCGGGCGAGCTCCTGATTTTCTGCGCGGCACTCGCCGGTGCGGGGTTGGGCTTCCTGTGGTTCAACTCGTATCCCGCGCAGGTCTTTATGGGCGATGTGGGAGCGCTGGCGATAGGCGGCGCGATCGGAGTGATCGCCGTGATCGTGCGGCAGGAAGTGGTCGCACTGATCATGGGCGGGGTGTTCGTCCTCGAAACCGCCTCCGTCATCCTGCAGGTCGCCTCCTTCAAGCTCACCGGTAAACGCCTGTTCCGCATGGCGCCGATCCACCATCACTTCGAGCTCAAGGGTTGGGCCGAGCCGAAGGTGATCGTGCGCTTCTGGATCATCTCTCTGGTGCTGGTGCTGTTTGGGCTGGCAACTCTGAAACTCAGATGAGCGCTGCCGGCAAACCTGCGTCTGCAGTCATCGTCGGTCTCGGCCGGACGGGGCTGTCGTGCGCGCGGCATCTCCGCTCGCTCGGATGGCGGATCGCCGTGACGGACACCCGGGCCAACCCCCCTGAGCTCGCTCGCTTGCGCGAGCTGTATCCGGACGTGCCGGTGAGTCTCGGAGGCCTCGATACCCGCTTGCTCGACGATGCCGTGTGCGTCGTCGCCTCGCCGGGCATCTCCCTGAAGGTGCCGTTCTTTCTCGAGGCCGTCGCGCGTGGACTGGAAATCGTGGGCGACATCGAAATGTTCGCGCGCATCGTCGCGGCGCCTGTCGTTGGCATTACCGGCACGAACGGCAAGAGCACGGTGACGACACTTGTCGGGCGCATGGCGCAGCGCGCCGGGATCAACACGCGCGTCGGCGGCAATCTGGGTGAGCCGGCACTCGATCTGCTCGCGGCGGCCCGCACCGAGCCGGCCGAAACGCAACTGTACGTGCTGGAGCTGTCCAGCTTCCAGCTCGAGACCACGACCTCGCTCGATCTGCAGGCAGCGACGGTGCTCAACGTCAGCCCCGACCATCTGGACCGGTACGAATCGGTCGGCGCCTACGCCGCAGCGAAAGCGCGCATCTTCGCCCGCTGCGACACGGCGGTGATCAATCTGGACGACCCGCTCGTCGTGGCGATGCCCAAGCGCGGCCAGCGGACCCTCGGCTTTTCGTTGCGCGCCGCGATCGGCGCCGACTATGCGGTCGCCACGGTTGAGGGTGACTGGTGGCTCACGCGCAGAGGCGAGCCATTGATGCGAGTCGCCGCGCTGAAGATCAAGGGTCTTCACAACGCCGCCAACGCTCTTGCCGCGCTCGCGCTCGGTGAGGCGCTCGGACTGCCCTTGCCGGCCATGCTCGCCGAGCTGGCCGAATTTCCCGGCCTGCCGCATCGCTCGCAGTGGGTCGCGGATGTCGACGGCGTCACTTACATCAACGATTCCAAGGGCACCAATGTAGGGGCCACGCTGGCGGCGGTCGGCGGAATGAAGGGGCCGCTGGTGATGATTGCCGGCGGCGACGGCAAGAATCAGGACTTCGCGCCTCTGGCGAATGCTTTCCGCGGCAAGGTGCGCCATACGGTGCTCATCGGTCGCGACGCCCGGGCGATTGCTCAGGTTCTGCGGGGCGTATGCACGGTCGAGCTCTGCAGCACGATGGAAGAGGCCGTGCGCGCGGCAGCCAAAGCGGCCCAGCCCGGCGATATCGTGTTGCTGTCACCTGCCTGCGCCAGCCTGGACATGTTCCGTGACTACACGCATCGCGGCGCAGTGTTCAGTCAGGCCGTGAAGGAGCTCGCCGCATGAGCAGCGGGGCATCCGGCTCGGCAATGGCCTACGCGCGCTCCTCGGGTAAGGGCGCCACTGTCCACATCGATACCGTTACGATCGGGCTCGTGACGAGCATCGTGCTGCTCGGGCTGATCATGGTCACGTCGGCTTCCGTGTCGATCGCGAGTCAAGAGACGGGGCAGCCGTTCTACTACCTCGAACGGCAGTTGTTGCTGACGTTCACGGGGCTCGCCTCCGCAGCGCTGCTGTTCTGCATCCGCACCGATGTGCTGGAACGCATTTCGGTGCCGCTGCTGATCACCGCACTGGTGCTGCTGTTCGTCGTGCTCGTGCCGGGCCTTGGCCACACGGTCAACGGCAGTCGCCGCTGGTTGCGCGTGCTGGGATTCAACTTCCAGGTTTCGGAGCTGGCCCGCGTTCTCGTGCTCATCTACCTCGCCAGCTACGCTGTGCGCCGCGAGGAGCAGCTGCGCACGACGTTCACCGGTTTGGCGAAGCCGCTCGGGCTGGTTTGTCTGGTCGGGGCCTTGCTGCTGGCGGAGCCCGATCTCGGTGCGGCCACCGTGCTGTTCGCGACGGGATTCGGGATTCTGTTCCTGGCAGGAGCGCGGCTCCGCTACGTGCTGGCGATGACGGCGATCGCCGCCGCGGGCTTCGCCCTGCTCGCGGTGACCTCCAGCTATCGCCTGCGTCGCATCATGATCTTCCTGCACCCCTGGGACGATCCTTTCAACAGCGGCTTTCAGCTCACGCAATCCCTGATTGCCATCGGCCGCGGGCAGTGGTTCGGGGTCGGGCTGGGCGAGAGTGTGCAGAAACTGTTCTACCTTCCGGAGGCGCACACCGACTTCCTGTTCGCGGTGCTCGCGGAGGAACTGGGACTGGCCGGCGTAGCGCTCACCCTGGCGCTGTTCGTCGCACTCATCTGGCGCAGCTTCTACATCGCGCGTCTCGCGTCCAACGCGGGCCTTCGCTTCCAGTCGTATCTGGCGGCGGGGTTCGGGCTGTGGGTGGGCATTCAGTCCTTCATCAATGTCGGCGTGAACATGGGAGTGCTGCCGACCAAGGGACTCACGCTGCCGCTGATGAGTTACGGACGCTCCAGCATGATCGTCTCGCTGGCCTGGGTCGGTCTTCTGCTTCGCGTCTATCACGAGGCGATGCTGGAGCAACGTGGTTCCGCATCGGTTCGCGAGCGCGGTGCGACTACCACTGATGAGCGGGCCGGCGGGCGGTTCCGGATGCTCGAGGGGGAGTCGTGATGCCGACCGTGCTGATCATGGCGGGCGGTACCGGCGGCCACGTGTTTCCCGCCCTGGCACTGGCGAGGTTACTGCGCGCGAAGTCGTTTGATGTGGTTTGGCTCGGTACGCAGCGCGGTCTGGAGGCACGCATCGTTCCCAAGGAGAGCATCCCGATCGAATGGCTCTCCGTCGGCGGGCTGCGGGGCAAGGGCGTGCTCACCTTGCTGGCCGCTCCATTCCGGCTCGCACAGGCACTGGTGCAGGCGCTGAGTGTCGTTCGGCGGCACAGGCCTGTGGTAGTGGTCGGATTGGGCGGATTTGTCACGGGCCCGGGTGGCGTGGCGGCCTGGCTCAGCCGGCGGCCGCTGCTCATTCACGAGCAGAATGCAATCGCCGGATTCACGAACCGCTGCCTAGCGCGCCTGGCGCGTGTGGTTCTCGAGGCTTTTCCCGATAGTTTCGGCCGCGACGTGCACGCACGGGTCATCGGCAACCCGGTCAGGCAAGACATCATCGCGGTTGCCCCGCCGTCGGCCCGCTTCGCAAGCCGTACCGGTCCGATCCGGATCCTGGTCATCGGCGGCAGTCAGGGTGCCACTCGCTTGAATGCGGTCGTCCCCTTCGCCCTGGCGCGGTTGCGTGCTCAGACCGGAGCGAGCGGGCCGATCGATGTGCGGCATCAGGCCGGCGAGCGTTGGATCGAGGGGGCGCGCGAAACCTATGCGAGCGCGGGAGTCCGTGCCGACGTTCGCCCGTTCATCGATGATATGGCGGAAGCGTACGGCTGGGCGGACCTGGTGATCTGCCGCTCCGGAGCGCTCACCGTCTCGGAGCTGGCCGCCGTCGGTGTGGGCGCCGTGCTCGTCCCGTTCCCTGCCGCGGTCGACGACCATCAGACTCACAATGCGCAGTACCTCGTGAACGAGGGCGCGGCGGTGCTCATTGCCGACCGGGATCTCACCGCCGAGCGATTAGCAGACGACCTGCAGCGTCTTTGCGCGGGCAGAGGCAAGTTGCTCGCGATGGCCGAGCGTGCCCGCCTGCTTGCCAAGCCGCACGCCGCCGCAGAGCTGGCCGAAAGCTGCATCGAGCTCGCCCGGAGAGCGGCATGACGGGCGATCGCCGCAAGGTGCTCGAAGGTCATGTGCCCGAACGTCGCGTCACGCCCGATCGCCGCGACCGCATGCGCCGTATCAACACCATCCACTTCGTCGGCATCGGCGGAAGCGGCATGAGCGGCATTGCCGAGGTACTCATCAACCTCGGGTACGCAGTGCAGGGCTCCGACCTGAAGGCCAACGCGGTGACGCAGCGACTGACGAAGCTGGGCGCGCGAATCGCCATTGGGCACGCAGCGCGCAACGTGGAGGGCGCGGACGTGGTCGTGGTCTCGGGCGCGGTTTCAAAGGACAACCCGGAAGTCGAGGCGGCGCTCCAACAGCGCATTCCAGTCGTGCCGCGGGCCGAAATGCTCGGCGAGCTGATGCGCTTCCGCTACTCCATCGCGGTCGCCGGCACGCATGGCAAGACGACCACGACGAGTCTCGTCGCGAGCATTCTCGCCGAGGGCGGCGAGGATCCGACATTCGTCATCGGGGGACGCCTCAAGAGTGCGGACAGCCATGCCCGCCTGGGTGCCAGCCGCTATCTGGTGGCCGAAGCCGACGAGAGCGACGCTTCGTTCACCCACCTGCAGCCGCTGATCGCGGTCGTCACCAACATTGACAACGATCACCTCGCGACTCATGGCGGCGACTTCGAGCTGCTCAAGCAGAGCTTCGTCGACTTCCTGCACAACTTGCCGTTCTACGGCCTGGCCGTGCTGTGTCTCGACGATGTGAACGTGCGCAGCATTCTGCGCGGCATCGGCCGCCCGATTCTGACGTACGGCCTCGCCGAGGAAGCCGATGTACGCGCCCAGAACATCCGTCGCAACGGCCTGCAGACCACTTTCGACGTCGTGCGTCCGTCGGCGGTGCCGCTCGAAGTGACCGTCAACCTGCCCGGTACTCACAACGTGCTGAACGCTCTGGCGGCGATCGCTGTGGCGATGGAGCTGGGCATCGCCGATGACGCCATTCAGCGGTCGCTGGCGGGATTCCAGGGAATCGAGCGCCGCCTGCAGCACATCGCCGACGTCGACACGGCGGTCGGACGGATCACCATCGTCGACGACTACGCCCACCATCCCACGGAAGTCAGCGCGACCCTGGAGGCCGTGCGGCAAGGGTATGCCGGCCGCCGCGTCGTGCTCGCGTTCCAGCCGCATCGCTATACCCGTACACACGACCTCATCGATGACTTCGGCAGGGTACTCGCGGCCGCAGACGTTCTACTCGTCACCGAGGTTTATGCGGCAGGGGAGGCCCCGATCGCCGGTGCGGACGGGCGGGCGATCTGTCGCGCGGTACGCAGCCGCGGCCTGGTCGAGCCGCTGTTCGTAGAGAAGGCCGAGCATCTGGCCGACTCGCTCAAGGATGTCGTTCGCGATGGCGACGTCATCGTCATGATGGGCGCCGGCCACATCGGCGCCGTGTCGCACGAGCTGCCGGCACGTCTGCAGCAGATCACGCCACGCAGGGAGCCCTCGTGACCGTGGCCATCGCACCCGAATACGCCACTCGCGTGAAGCGTGACGAGCCGCTCAGCCGGCACACCTCCTGGCACGTCGGCGGGCCTGCGGAAGTGTTCTTCACGCCGCGCGATCGACAGGATCTCGCGACCTTCCTGCGGACTCTGGACGATCAGGTGCCGATTCACTGGCTCGGCCTCGGGAGCAACGTACTGGTTCGCGATGGCGGCATTCGCGGCGTCGTGATCAGCACGCACGGAGCGCTCGACCGTCTCGATCGCATCAACGAGACGACGGTCTACGGAGAGGCGGGAGTTGCTTGCGCCCGTGTCGCGAAGCAGTGCATCAAATGGGGACTCGGCCCTGCGGAGTTCTTCGCGGGAATTCCCGGTACCCTCGGCGGCGCGTTGGCCATGAACGCAGGCGCGTTCGGCGGCGAGACGTGGCGTCATGTGACCGAAGTCGAGACGATCGGCCGCGATGGCCGAGTTCACACGCGGGCGCTGGGCGAGTACTCCATCAGCTATCGCCACGTCGCGGCGCCGGTCGCCAACGAGTGGTTCCTCGCGGCGCGGCTGGTTTTCGAGCGCAAGGCGGGAGCGAACGAGGCGGAAGTGCGCTCGCTGCTCGAGCGGCGCCGGATTACGCAACCGATCGGCGAGTGGAGTTGCGGCTCGGTGTTCACCAATCCCCCGGGTGATCATGCCGCGCGACTCGTGGAAGTGAGCGGTCTGAAAGGCTTCCGCATCGGCGACGCTTCGGTGTCACAGAAGCACGCCAATTTCATCATCAACCACGGAAGCGCGACCGCGTTGGATCTGGAGCGCCTGATTCAACACGTTCAGGAGACGGTCGAGCGGCTGCACGGCGTAAAACTGAACCCGGAAGTGCGAGTCATGGGAGTGGCTGCCTGATGCGCCTCACTCACGACACCGGCGCGCTCCGGCGTGCGACGAGCGCGCAGGAATTCGGTCGGGTGGCGGTGCTGTTCGGCGGCGACTCCACTGAGCGGGAGATTTCACTCTTGAGCGGCAACGCTGTGCTGGCAGCGTTGCAACGCCGCGGCGTCGCTGCGCATGCCTTTGATCCGCGCGAGCGCTCGCTCGGCGAGCTGGTCGCTGAGCGGGTTAGCCGGGTGTGGATTGCGCTGCATGGCCCCGGTGGCGAGGACGGTACTCTGCAGGGGGCCCTGGAGTATCTCGGCATTCCCTACACGGGGAGCGGTGTGCTCGGCTCGGCAGTGGGCATGGACAAGCTGCGCACCAAGCGGCTGGCGCAGGCAGTCGGTGTTGCGACGGCGGACAGCGTCGTGCTGCGCGGCCCGCAGGATTTTGACGTCGCGTTGCAGCGCCTGCGCCTGCCGCTGATCGTCAAGCCCGCCACTCAGGGCTCCAGTGTCGGCATGACCAAGGTGGAGCGCGAAGCGGATCTGCCGGCGGCCTATCAGGCCGCTGCGGCGGTCGATGACAGCGTGTTTGCGGAAAGTTGGATCAGCGGCAGCGAATACACCGTGGCGATTCTTCAGGGGCGCGCCCTGCCGTCGATCCGGATCGAGACGCCGCAGAAATTCTACGACTACCAGGCGAAATACTTCCGGGACGACACCCGCTATTTCTGTCCCGCGGGACTGTCGGCGCCGGCCGAGCAGCACCTGGCGAACCTGGCTCTGGGCGCCTTCGCGGCAGCCGGCGCGGAGGGCTGGGGGCGCGCGGACTTCATGATGGATGCCTCCGGCCGGCCGCTGCTGCTGGAAATCAACACCGTGCCGGGCATGACCAGCCATAGTCTGGTACCGATGGCGGCGCGTGCGCTGGACCTCTCGTTCGAGGAGCTGGTCTGGCAGGTGCTCGAGACGAGTTTCGTGCGGCTCGCGGCGGGGGCGCCCTGAAATGTTAGGCAAACCCAAGAACCGCCGCAGAAAGGAGCTGAGCGAGCGCCGCTGGCGCCTGCCGGCGATCAACTGGCGCCGGCTCGCGGTCTCCAGCGCCAGCGTTCTCGTCGTCTGCGCCGCGATTGCCGGCACGTTGTGGGGTCTCGATCAGCCCATCGAGACCGTCGCCGTCTTCGGCCGATTCCAACGGGTCGCCCAGGTCGATGTGGAGCGGATCGTCAAAGAGCACGTCCGCGGCATGGGCCTGCTCAGCGTAGATCTGGCCGGTGTTCGCCGGGCACTGCATCAAGTGCCGTGGGTGGACGCCGTAAGTGTGCAGCGTGCGTGGCCGCGCGGCCTCAACGTCCTCGTGATCGAGCAGGTTGCCGCCGCCCGCTGGGGAGAGTCCGGCCTCCTCAACACACGCGGCGAGCTGTTCGCTACCGGCGAGCGGCACATCCCGCCGGAGCTGGCGCGGCTGTCCGGACCCGAGGGCAAGGAGACCGAAGTCGCCGAGAAGTATCTGGG
>FTEO01000644.1_pt1 | contig 10701 bp, 9 predicted proteins | sample 1640211 | NCBI WGS metagenome assembly FTEO01 (sample SAMEA3914816, study PRJEB12502) | metagenome | biome: forest; material: soil | place: USA | collected 2011-09-16 | depth 0.3 m | reverse complement strand
GCCGCATCTGCTGATCGCCGGCACCACCGGCTCCGGCAAATCCGTCGCGATCAACGCCATGGTGCTGTCGCTGCTCTACAAGAGCACGGCCGAGCACGTACGCATGATCATGATCGACCCGAAGATGCTCGAGCTCTCGGTGTACGAGGGCATTCCGCATCTGCTCGCGCCCGTGGTCACGGACATGAAGCACGCCGCCAACGCGCTGCGCTGGTGCGTGGTGGAAATGGATCGCCGCTACCGGCTCATGGCGGCGCTCGGGGTGCGCAACATCGTCGGCTTCAATCGCAAGGTGAACGACGCGAATGCGTCCGGCAAGCCGATCCGCGATCCGGTGATGACCGAGATGGCCTCGAACGATCCCACGTTCGACCAGAGCCAGATTCCGAACCTGACGGCGCTGCCGTTCATCGTCGTCATCATCGACGAGCTGGCCGACCTGATGATGATCGTCGGCAAGAAGGTGGAAGAGCTGATCGCCCGACTTGCCCAGAAGGCGCGCGCGTCCGGCATTCACCTCGTGCTCGCGACCCAGCGACCCTCGGTGGACGTGATCACCGGTCTCATCAAGGCGAACATTCCGACGCGCATCGCGTTCCAGGTCTCGGCCCGCGTGGATTCCCGCACCATTCTCGATCAGATGGGTGCCGAGACGCTGCTCGGGCATGGCGACATGCTGTATCTGCCGTCGGGCACCTCCTTGCCCACGCGCTGCCATGGCGCGTTCGTGTCGGACCAGGAAGTTCACCGTGTCGTCAACGCGTTGAAGCGCGACGTGCCGCCGAACTATATCGAGGACGTGCTGTCTGGACCGAAGACGCCCATCCCCGGCATCCCGTCGGATGATGGGGATGAAAGCATGGGCGGTGGCGGAGCCAGTCCCGAGCAGGACGCGCTCTACGACGAAGCCGTGAAGATCGTGACCCAGGAGCGCAAGCCATCCATCTCCTACGTGCAGCGGCGGTTGAAGATCGGTTACAACCGGGCCGCGCGTCTGCTCGAGCAGATGGAAGCGTCAGGGGTCGTCGGGCCGCTGCAATCGAATGGATCTCGCGAAGTGCTCGCGCCTGCGCCACCGGCTGGCTGATCATGAACGAGCGTGCCGCCGCGCAAGCCGGATTCCTGGTTCTTGTACTTGCGCTGTGCGCTCGCGTCGTTGCGGCCGCCGCGGATACCACGCCGCTCGACAAGTACTTCGATGGATTGAACACGCTGCGGGCGAGCTTCACGCAGACCGTGAAGGACGCCCATGGCAAGGACGTCGACCGCAGCACCGGTAGCCTCGTCGTCTCGCGCCCCGGCAAATTTCGCTGGGAAGTGCATCCCAAGGCGGGCGGCCAGGGGCAATTGCTGGTGGCGGACGGGCGCAACGTCTGGTTTCTGGATCGAGACCTCGAGCAGGTCACGGTAAAGCCGGTCGACACTGCGCTTTCATCTACGCCTGCGATGCTGCTGTCGGGCGCTTCGAATCTGCGTGAGAGCTTCACTCTGACGTCGGCCGGCACACGCGAGGGTTTCGACTGGGTGCTGGTCGAGCCGCGCCGACCGGAGTCCGATTTCCGGCGCGCGCTATTCGGGTTCAAAAAGGGAAATCTGCAGCGCATGATCATCGACGACCGTCTCGGGCAGACTGCGACCATCGACTTCGACAGCGTCACGCGCAATGCGCAGGTGGCGCCGGATGAGGTCAGCTTCACGCCGCCGCCGGGCACGGACGTGATCGGAAAACCGGTCTCGTGAGCGTCGAGTCGCAGTATCTCGCGCAGCACCGGCTGCGCTTCTGGTGGTTGTGGTGGGCACTCGGCTGGGCAATGCTCGCCGGCACGGTCAACGACAGTCTCGAGCGTCATCCGCCGCATTTCACCGAGTTTTTCTACAGCGACAAGCTCATGCACTTCACCGGGTACTTCCTCCTGGGAACCTGGTTTGCCGGCCTGGTGGATCGCCGCCGCTATCTCATGACGGCAGCGCTGCTCATCGCGTTCAGTGGCGTCATCGAGATTGCCCAGGGCCTCATGCACTGGGGCCGCCAGGCCGAATGGCTGGACTTCCTCGCGAACACCCTCGGCGTCAGTACGAGCTTCGCGATCGCGTACGCCGGCCTCGGCATGTGGATGATCTGGATCGAGCGACTCCTGCGGCTGCAGAAGTAGCGTCGATGGCGGCGCCTTCTCTGCGAACCTCGGCGCCACTGAGACCGCTCGCGGATCGCATGCGGCCGCGCTCCCTCGATGAATTCATCGGCCAGAAACATCTCCTCGCCCCGGGCAAGCCGCTGCGGCAGGCCATCGAGGCTGGGCAGCTGCATTCGCTGATCCTGTGGGGTCCGCCGGGCACCGGCAAGACGACGCTCGCGCGGATGATGGCGGACCGCTCGGACGCGCAGTTCCTGTCGCTGTCTGCCGTGATGGCCGGGGTGAAGGATATTCGCGCGGCCGTCGAGCAGGCGAAGCAAGCGCGCGCGGCGAGCGGGCAGCCCACCGTTCTGTTCCTCGACGAAGTGCATCGCTTCAACAAGGCGCAGCAGGACACCTTCCTGCCGTATCTCGAAGACGGCACGCTCATCTTCATTGGCGCCACCACGGAAAACCCTTCGTTTGAGGTGATCAGCGCGCTCCTGTCCCGCGCACGCGTGTACGTGCTGCGCTCTCTGCAGATCGAAGACATCGTCGAAGTGCTGAAGCAGGCGCTGTCCGATGAGGAACGCGGGCTCGGCAAGGAGAAGCTCGAGATCTCGGCGGATGCGCTCGATCTCATCGCGCGAGCCGCAGATGGCGATGGGCGCCGCGCGCTGAACATGCTCGAGCTCGCCGCCGGTCTTGCTGAGGCGGCTGCGAGCGCTGCCGGGCAGGCGGGCCCACGCACCATCGACATGCGCATTGCGCAGGAAGTCGCGAGTGGCACACGTCGTCGCTTCGACAAGGGCGGCGACCAGTTCTACGACCAGATCTCCGCCTTGCACAAAGCGGTGCGAGGCAGCGACCCGGATGCCGCGCTGTACTGGTTCTGTCGCATGCTGGATGGCGGCTGCGATCCGCTGTACATCGCCCGGCGTGTCGTGCGCATGGCGATGGAAGATGTCGGCCTTGCCGACCCGCGCGCTTTTGCGCTGACACTGGATGCCTGGGAGGCGTACGACCGGCTGGGCAGTCCGGAAGGGGAGCTCGCTATCGCGAATGCCGTGGTCTATCTCGCCTGCGTGCCGAAGAGCAACGCCGTCTACGTGGCGATGGCCGAGGCGAAGGAAGACGTGGAGCGGTTCGGTACGCTCGATGTGCCTGCGCGATTCCGCAATGCGCCCACGCGGCTGATGAAGGAGCTGGGCCACGGCGCCGGCTATCGTTACGCGCACGATGAGCCGGGTGCCTATGTCCCTGGCGAGCGCTACCTGCCAGATGAGATGCCGGATCGGCGATACTATCGGCCGGTTCCTCGAGGCCTGGAGATCAAGATCGGCGAGGCGCTGGCCCGCATGCGAGCCAAGGCGTCGCCGACGGATGAAAACAAGTGATCGACGTCAAGCTGCTTCGTTCCGACCCTGAGGCCGTCGCGCGCAATCTCGCGCGGCGGGGATTCGTGCTGGATGTGTCTGCCCTCAAGGCGCTCGATGAGCGCCGCAAACAGGCGCAGATCGAAAACGATCGCCTGCGCGCCGAGCGCAACGCGCATGCGAAAGCCGTCGGCATGGCGAAGGGGCGGGGTGAAGACATCGCACCGCTCATCGCGAACGGCGAGCAGCTCACGCAGTCCCTGGCGAGTGTGGATCAGAAGCTCGCGGACATTCAGGTGGAGCTCGATCGTTGGCTGTCGGGCCTGCCGAACCTGCTGCACGACTCGGTGCCCGACGGGGCGGATGAAACCGCGAACGTCGAAGTGCGCCGCTGGGGCGACCCGCGCAAGCTCGACTTCGAGCCGAAGGATCACGTGGCGCTCGGTGAGGCGCTCGGCGGCCTCGACTTCGAAGCGGCGAGCCGCATCTCCGGCGCGCGCTTCGTTGTGATGCGCTCGGGCGTTGCTCGTCTGCATCGCGCGCTCGGCCAGTTCATGCTGGACCTGCACACCCGCGAGCACGGCTATACCGAAGTGTACGTGCCGTATCTCGTGCAGCCGCAGGCGCTGTTCGGAACGGGGCAATTGCCGAAATTCAAACAGGATCTGTTCGCAGTCGAGGGCGACGCGGGCTTCCATCTCATTCCCACGGCGGAAGTGCCGGTGACGAATCTCGTGCGGGACCAGATCGTCGCGGCGGATCAACTGCCGCTGAAGTTCGTGGCGCACACGCCGTGCTTCCGGTCCGAAGCGGGCGCGGCGGGCAAGGACACGCGCGGCATGATTCGCCAGCACCAGTTCGACAAGGTGGAGATCGTCCACATCGTGCGCCCGACGGATTCTTACGCGGCACTCGAAGCGCTGGTCGGGCACGCCGAGGAAGTGCTGAAGCGGCTGGAGTTGCCATTCCGGACCGTTGCGCTTTGTGCAGGTGACATCGGCAACGGCAGCGCGAAGACCTATGACCTCGAGGTGTGGCTGCCCGGCCAGAATCGCTATCGCGAAATCTCATCGTGCAGCAACTTCGAGGCGTACCAGGCGCGGCGCATGCAGGCGCGCTGGCGCAATCCGGAAACCGGCAAGCCGGAGCCGGTGCATACCCTCAACGGTTCCGCGCTGGCAGTAGGCCGAACGCTGGTGGCCGTGCTCGAGAACTACCAGGCAGCCGATGGCTCGGTGGCAGTGCCCGCGGCGCTGAAGCCGTATATGGGCGGGCTCGAGCGCATCACGGCTTCGGGTTGATGGATCGATCGAGCGGATGAATTGAGCACGATGGAAATCACAGGCGGCTGCCTCTGCGGAGCGGTTCGATATCGGGCTACCGCTGCACCGATCGTGACTCGCGTGTGCTGGTGCCGGGTCTGCCAGTACTTCGCGTGTGGCAACGGCACGGTGAACACGTGCTTCCGCACCGAGACTTTCAGCATCGAAGGCGAGCTCACCGACTATCTGAGCGTTGCGGAGAGCGGCAACCGCATGCACCGGCGTTTTTGCGGCGTCTGTGGCACGCAGCTGTTCAGTGAGGCGGAGTCGCGTCCTCATCTCATCTTCGTACGTTCCGGCACGCTCGATGATCCCGAGCTCGCGCGTCCGTCCGCCACGATCTGGACTTCGGCTGCGCCCACGTGGGCGTGCATCGACGTGAGCCTTCCTCGCATCGAAGGGCAACCGCCTCCGGCCGCCTGAGCAAGCCGCGCAGGGTAGACGGCCTAGCGCTTCTCGCCGAGCGCGGCGCTGAGCACCGCGTGCAGCTGCCGCGCCATCTTTTCGTTGAGCACGACGTTCGCCTGCGGGGGCGGCGCCGGAGGCGGGGCCTTGAGCGCCTTGCCCTTGCGGGACCGGCCGTTCGCGAGCCGCTCCGGGGTGACGTCGTTCGCGATCATGCCGAGGAGCTGTTCGTTGAGCACCTGCAGCCAGTCGTTGAGCTGGCGACCCTGCTCGGCGGTGAGCGCGGACAACCAGTGCTCGTTGAGGGCTCCAGCCGCCACATGCAGGGCACGATGCAGATCGCGCCCCTTCTCCGTGAGCCGGATATAGATCGAGCGCTGGTCCAGCGGATCGCCGATCTTCTCGATGAGCCGACGGCGGATGAGACCCGTGACCAGCCGGCTGACGTGGCTCTTCACGAGGTTTGCCTGCTGGCACGCCTGCTTGAACGACACCTGCTGATGCATCCCGGCGACGCCGATGATCCGGCACTCCCGCAGGCTGACGCCGAATTCCTTCTTGTAGTAGCGCTCGTAGAAACGCTCCGAATTGCGCATCAGGACGTGCAGGCGCACGGAGGCCATGCCGCGGAAGGAGCCGAGTGGAGCCTCGGACTTTTGAGTTGTTTTTGCCATGTATCGGAATCTACCACGCGGACAGGAGCACCTGTCGAGCCTGCGCCGTTACGGGTTTGCAGGCTGTTGACGTCGTCAACTCCAGAAGAAACGAAAGTGTCCGCGCCGTAGCCATGTGATTGTTCACATCGTTCATTATCACGTCGATCCGTTGACGATGACAACGATATCGAGCATCTTTCGGCCGTGCCGGTCGAAGAAGAATTCCCGGCAGTCGTGTGTGGATGGCAGTGATCTCGAAGGGAGAATTCGAGACCTGCGTGAGGGGGTCAGTTGAAGACGTTTGCCAGCCTGGTCGCGCCCGCCGCGGCACTTATTTCGTCCGTCATCATGTTCTCGCCGCAGGTCGCGGCCGCCGCGGATCCGCCCGCCGCGCAAACGAGCGCCTCGGCAAGCGAGCTCGAAGTCGTTACCGTCACGGCGCGTTTCCGAGAAGAGAACCTGCAGGAAGCTCCGCTCGCCATCACCGCGTTGTCGGCTGAGGACGTGGCGAAGATGGGATTCACCGATATGTCCGAGATCGGGCGTGCCGTGCCGAACGCCTACTTCAGGCAACAGTCCGCTGCGTACGGTCGTTCCACCGCCATGTACATTCGCGGCGTGGGGCAGAGCGACTTCCAGTTCTCGCAGGAGCCGCGCACCAGTACCTACATCGATGATGTGTACTTCGCCACGGTGTTCGGCTCGATGTTCGACCTGCTGGATCTCGATCACATTGAGGTGTTGCGCGGTCCGCAAGGCACACTGTTTGGCCGAAATGCCATGGGCGGCGCCGTGCGCATGGTTTCCACCAAGCCCACGGGGCAGGGTGGTGGCACGCTCAGCGTTACGTACGGCGAGCGCAATAAGCAGGAACTGCGGGGCTCCTACGACACCGCGCTCATTCAGGACAAGTTGTTCCTGCGCGTGGCGGGCAGCGCCAAGAAGCAGGATGGATATGTGGAGCAGGTGGATTTCACCTGCGACATGATCAGGAAGGGAACTCCGCAGCTTGCGGGCATTGGCGATGGCATGGCGCGTCTGCGGGACCGGGGCGCGAACGGTGTTCTCGATTCGACCGATCCGTTTCTGCCCGATCAGGTGGCGCCGGCGCTGCAGGCGCAATACAACCCTGACTATCTAAAGGTGTACGGCACCAACACTGTTGGCAACGTGCAGACGGCGTACGGCATCAATCCGGGGCCGAATGGGGACTATCCGGCGGCGCTCAATCCCGGCATCAGCGCTGCGAGTCTCGCCACGGCAAAGGCCGACGACAACTCGCTCTCCTTGCCGTCGCGCATCGACAATCTGCCGGTGGGCGGCTCGAAGTCGTGCCACCTCGGTAACTTCGGCGGCGTGGACACGCAGTCTCTGCGCGCGGTGCTGCGTTGGGTCGCCTCCGACCGCGTCGAAGTGAATTTCACCGGCATCTATAGCGACGACAATTCGGAACCCACTCCCATCAGCCTGTTCGACATCGGCAATGGCATGGGCGTGAGCAACACCGTGCCGGGCACGACCACGGGCCTCGGGAATATCGTGACGGTGAACCAGGTCGTGAACATTCCGCGCTGGGGCATTCCGTACGATTCGCGCTTCGTCACGCATGATGCGTACAAGTCCTATGCGACGTTCGCGGATCTCGCGCAGGGGAAACAGTGGCCGTGGCACAGCACCTCGGTGATCTGGGGCGGCTCGGCCGTCACGGACGTGAAGCTCACCGACAAGATGAGCCTGAAATGGATCGCGGCCTATCACCACACGTACGGCGAGTTCGGCGATGACCGCGATGAATCGCCCCTCACCCTGCAGGACACGTGGAACACCGTGGAGGCCAAGGAAAAGAGCACCGAGCTGCGCCTCACGGGCAAGGCATTCAACGACCGTATGGACTGGACCTTCGGCGGCTTCTATTGGACCGCCGACCAGGACAATGGCGCTACGGTCGACATCGTGCAGCTGGCACTCACGCTGATTCCTGCCGCGGGCGGCGGCTTCGCACCGATCTCACCGTTCTGGCTGACGCAGGATCACGCGCACTCCCAGAACTACGGCATCTACGCGAACTCGATCTATCAGCTCGCCGACACCTGGTCCCTGACCACGGGCCTGCGCTATTCGGACGACAAGAAACATTTCGACTTCCACCACCAGTTCAGCGCGGAGATGGAGGCGGGTGGTTCGGCGCTCGACTGGAAGCTCGGACTCGACCACAAGTTCACGGACAGCGTGCTCGGTTTCGTGTCCGTGGCCACCGGCTATACGGCGAGCTCGTTCAATGCGCGGCCGTTCACGCCGGCGCAGTTCATCAGCCAGCCGCCGGAAAAACTCATCAACTACGAGACGGGCCTGAAGTCGGACTGGCTCGACAGGCGCCTCCGAGTGAACGCGAATCTCTTCTACGCGGACTACAAGACGCGCGTCATCGGGGTTTCGAACACCACGCAGGCGGGTGGCATTCCGCTGACGCTGCCCATCGTGTCCCCCGCCCAGATCTCGGGCGTAGAGCTCGAGTTGAACGCGAACCCGGTCACCGGGCTGTTGCTCGGGCTGACGGGCGGCTACCTGCACTTCCACGCGGACGAGCTGGCCGGCAACGGTGCGCCGAACCTGCCCAAGTTTCAGTACAGCGCGAATGTCAGCTACCGGATTCCGTTCACGAGCGGCGCTTCGATCACGCCGCGCCTGGACGCGTTCTATACGAGCGATGTCTATCTGAACGTCGCTGGGCAGAACCTGCAGCCCGCATACACGTTGCTGAACACGCGTGTGACGTACCTGAACGCGGAAGGCAAGTGGGAGCTGGGGGCCGCCGTGAAGAATCTCGCGAACAAGTACTACGCGCTGGCCGCGTATGACCTGCGTACGGCCACCCTTGGGACAGGCAACAATGTACCGTCCGAGCCGCGCGAATGGTCCATCTTTGCGAGCTATCATTTCTGAGCAGGATCATGCGCACGCGGTGGCTCGAGGAGGCGGGTGTGAGCAGATATGGAATCGGAGTCTTTCTCTGCGTCCTCGGCCTGTCAGGCTGCGCCTCGGCGCCGTCCCGCCCGGCTGCTTCCGCGGCGTCCGTGGCGGCGGACAAGGCAGCGATCGAGGAGGTCAACCGCAAGACCCTCGAGGCGCTGAACACAGGCAATCTCGAGCTGATGAACGCGATGGTGGCGCCGAATCACATCATGCTGATTCCGGGCCGCCCGGCACTCGTGGGGCGGGATGTCATCGTGGCCTCGAACAAGAACCTCGTCGAAACCTGGAACGACGTGGAGATCTGGAAGCCGGCCGAGACCGTCGTGGCGGGAGACTGGGCCTACCAGCGCGGCGCGTACGACATCACGCTGACGCCGAAGAAGCCCGGGGCCCGCTCGATCCGCCAGATCGGCAAGTACATCCATATCTACCAGCGCCAGCCGGATGGCCACTGGCTGATGATCCGGGACATGTTCAACAGCGATGGGCCGGACCAATGATGAAGAAACACTCACGCGCAATGATGCGGATCGCAGGCGCGCTGGCCCTGCTGTCGTGGGCCGCCGGCGCGCAGGCCGCAACCGTATTCATTACGGGCGCCAACTCCGGCATCGGGCTCGAGTTCGCGAAGGAGTACGCGGCAAAGGGCTGGAGCGTCATTGCCACCCATCGCCACGACGATACGCCCGATACGCTGAAAGAGCTCGCGGCCCAGCACAAGAACGTGCGCGTGGAGAAGATGGACGTAACGAGCCCGGATCAGATCCACGCGCTCGCGCAGAAGCTGAAGGGTACGCCCATCGACGTGCTGATCAACAACGCCGGCGTGTACCAGATGGGCGGCACGTACGATAACCAGAAGTTCGGCCAGCTCAACTACGACTACTTCGACACGTTCGTGGCGACGAACATCAAAGGTCCGATGATGGTCACCGAGGCGTTCATCGAGAACGTGAAAGCCGGCGCCCAGAAGAAGGTGATCTCGATCAGCTCATCCCACGGCCAGATCACCCGCCCGCCGATGGTGCTGGGCGCGTTCTGGTATGGCATGACGAAGGCCGCGCTCAACAAGGAAATGATGACGCTGTCGTACGTGCTCAAGCCCGATGGCGTGACCGTGGTGCTGTTCCACCCCGGCGCGGTGCTCACCGAGCGGCAGGCCAGCCTCAAGTTTCCCGGCATGATCGAAACCACGGTCTCGGTCAGCGGCATGATCAAGGCCATTGATCACCTGACGATCACCGACAGCGGCCATTTCCTGCTCTACGACGGAACGCCGCAAGATTGGTAGGCCGTGCAGCCGCGGCTGCCGTGCTCGCAGAATTCGTTCCGAGGCATTGGAGGAGGACAGCACAATGAAAATTTCGAAGTCCATGCGCATGCTCACCCTGGGCGCCGCAGCAGGTCTCATCGTGGCGGGCTACGCCGGGTTCAACCAGCTTGCGCAGGCCGCGCAGGCGAAGGGGACGCTCGAGCAGCGCGTGAAGCTGCTGGAAGACAAGGAAGAGATCCGCCAGCTCTATTCGCGCTACATGCACTACCTCGACCATCGGGACATGGTGAAGTACTCCGAATGCTTCACGGAGGATGGCATCGTGCTCGCCGACCAGGGCAAGTGGGAAGGGCGCGCGGCGATGCAGAAGATGTTCGAGCCGAAGCCCGTGCCGGCCGGCCAGACCCCGAAGCCGGTGGTCGAAGAGATGACGCACATGGCGACGGACGTGGTGATCGAGGTGAACGGCGACACGGCCCGCGCCTGGGGCAAGTACTTCGCCTTCTTCCGGGCGACGCCGGGCAAGCGGGATCGTGCCGTGGTCTCCGGCATCGGCGGCTACAACGACTACCTGGTGCGCGT
>FTEO01000922.1_pt1 | contig 10794 bp, 5 predicted proteins | sample 1640211 | NCBI WGS metagenome assembly FTEO01 (sample SAMEA3914816, study PRJEB12502) | metagenome | biome: forest; material: soil | place: USA | collected 2011-09-16 | depth 0.3 m | reverse complement strand
TTCGCGAGGAGATTGCCCGCCGCGCCGCCCAGTGAGCGTGCCGCGGAAGTCACCATGTCGCCTTCGCCGCTGCCGACTTCGTTCAGCGGCTTGCCCGCCACGAGATACGACAGCGCCTGGGTCTGCGACATGGGCGGATCGGCGCTCACCTCGAGCAGCGGCTTCTGCGCGCTGCCACTGACGATCAGCTTCGCAGTCACCGTGTCGACGGTGCGCGTGGCGATGATGCTCACTTGCGGGTCGGTGATCGCCTGGCCCGCGAAAAGTAGGCGCCCCTGCTGAATGGTGAGATCCTGCCCGTACGCCTTGTACGTGCCGCTCACGCGGATCTCGCCGTTACCCGTGGTTGGTTCATTCTGCAGCTCGTTCACCATGAGCTGGCCTTCCACCTTGGCATCCAGGCCGTAGCCGACGAGGCTCACGTCCTTCCCCAGCACCACGTTCACGTGCACTTCGAGCGGTACGCTCTTCGACTGCTCCACCGCTTCATCATCGACGACCACGACGTCCGGCGAAGCGCGTTGCGCATTGCCTTGCTTCGGCAGCTTGGTGAGGTCGATGTCCGCCTTCGGTACGGTGACCGTGCCTCCCAGCGTCATCTTCTCGTTCGTGCGCGCGAAGTCGAGGTCCGGCTCTATGGTGACTTTGGCGCCGGGGATGTTGGCCGCGATGAAGTCCTTCCCCTGCACCTTCACTTTCAGAATGCCATCGGCGGTGGTGGTGCCGTTCATCGTCACCTGGCCATCGCCCGAGCTCACCTTGCCGGTGAGGGTAATGTGGTTGCCGGGCTCCATCGAAGCGTCCATCTCACCGTCGTGCAGCTTGATGCCCACTTGCGGGACTTCGGCCGCCAGCTCGCGCAGCTGCGCCTTGCCTGCGATCTGCGGAGACGCAAGCGTGCCTGCGATAGTGACATTTGCTTCGCCACGTCCGTGTACGTCCGCCAGTTGCGGCACGAAGAGTCCCACGGCCGAGAGATCACCGATGGTCAGCTTCCCATTGCCATCCAGCGATGGCGAGACGCCGCGCAGGTTCGCGAGCGTGATCTGCCCTTGCAGGTTGCCGGAGTTGCTGAGGGATGTTTCGATGGTGCCGTGCGCGGTGTCCCCTGCGAGCTGCGCGTGAAGTTTCAGATTCTCGTAGCTGAGCAGCGCATCGGCGGCGTCCTCTTTTGCAGCGGCGGCCGCATCGGTGATCCGGCCGGAGCCCGAGTTGATCTGCGCCTCGCCGAACAACTCGCCATCCGGCGCGCGCCGGACGGTGCCATCGCCTTCGATGACGGCTTCGATCTGCAGCGGCAGATTCGGCAACGCCAGCGCAGCGATGAGTCCGAGCGGCAGATGCTCGAGCCGGTAGCTCGCGTTGAGCTCGCCTGCCTGGTTCTGGTTCGCAGCGGCGCAAGCGCTGATGTGCTCACCGGCGAGGCAGCTTTCTGAAACGCTGAAGCCGCGCGGCGACCAGTTGACCTTCGTAGGCTCGCGCAGCGAGAGGGGCTCGATGCCCACGGCGGCGAGCGTGAGCTGATCCACGCTGCCGGACCAACTATCGCCATCCAGCGCACCGTGCACTTTGGCCTGCGCCGTGAGTGGCTGGCCGGTGGCATTGAGCTGCACGGTGTGATCTTTCTCATCGCCCGAGGCGCTGAGCTCGGCGTTTGCGAACGTGAACCCTGCCGCGATGATCTCGCTCGCCTTCACCTCCACGCTGCCGGAAGGCGATAGCGGGTTCTTCACATCTGCGGACACATCGACCGCGCGCACGGAGTACTCATCGAAGGCGAGGCCGCGACCCTGCGCGCTGCCCTTGATGGCGAGCTTCGGCCACGCACCTGCGATGTGAAACTTGCCGTTCAGGCGGCCGCTGGCCTTCGGCAGCCAGTCATCGAGCGAGGCGATGTCGAACTCGGTATCGACGTCCAGCGTTTGGCCGCGGTGGCCGGCTACGCTCACCGTGCTCTTACCCGAGCGCAGATTCGCGTTGCCGGCGACGATCTTTTCCGGGCTCAGCGTCAGTGCGGCCTGGCCCGCGATATCCCGGCCGCGCAGCGTTCCGGCGAGATCCTTGAGATCGAGCGATGCGCTCGGGCCCTTTGGTGTGATCTCGCCTTTCGAGCTGAGCGCGAACCCGAGCTTGCCGGGCCAGCCGGCGAGGAACGCGCCAGGGTCGAAGCGCGTGGCCTGCGCGGAGAGCGTCCAGTCGATGCGCGGTTGCAGCCCGACGCTGCCGGTCACATTCAGATTGCCATTCGCCTGCACGATGGAGAAGCGCTTCACGTCGATTCTCTGCGGCGTACCTGCGGCGGCGAGCACGATGTCAGCGAGGTGACCTGGCGGGCCGAGCGCGAGTTGCCCATCCGCGGTGAACGTCGACATCGAGCCGACCATCTTCAGCTCGCCGTGCGTTGCCAGCGGCTGACCGACCCATTCCTTCGGCAGCTCGACTCCCTTCCATTGCACGAGCAGATTCGCAAAGAACGGCGGCGCGTTTGCGACGTCGGTGTGCGCGGCTTCTGCCGCCGCCGCACCGAAGCGCACATCGCCCGCCGCGGTGAGCGAGCCACTTCTGCTCGGATCGAGCAGCGTAAGTGTTTCGATCGTCAGGATCTGGTCCTTGAAACGGATGCGCAGCGGCTCGATACGCAGGCTCTGCCCGTTGAAGGCCACGTCGCCGCGCACTTCCGCCACGCTGAGATCGCCGGCGCCTTGCAGAGAGGCGGCGAGACTTTCGATGGAGCTGCCGGGTAACAGTTTCTCGCGCGGATCGAACTTCGGCAGGCTCAGGTTCAACTTCCAGGGCAATGCCTTCGTTTCACCGAGCGTGGCATCGACGCGAGCGATGAACGGCGCGGTCATCCTCAGTTGAACGGTGAGCTGCTCCTTGTCGCTGGTCGCCGTGACATCGCCCGCGTACTGATTGTCCGCGAGCTTCCAGACGAACCCGCCTGACGCGCCGCCTACGTATGAGCCGCGATCATCCACTTCGCCGGTGAGATGCACGTTGCCATCCGGCGAGTCGACGACGAGCTTCTGAACGCTGATGCCTTTGCGCGCCGTCCAGCTCGCGGTGGCCTCTGCAGTGCGCGCGACGAAGAGCTCCTCGCCGTTCTTTGCAATGTGCGCGTCCTTCAGCGTGAAGCTATCGAGGATCAGATCGATGGGCGGTTCGAGCGAGAAGGTGCTGGGTTCTTCGTCTTTCTTGGGCTCGCCGATCTGCACCGCCACGCCGGCGACATCCAGTGTCAGAACGTGCACTCGGCGGGAGAGCAGCTCGCGCATCGCAACGTCCACCGAAACATGCGCCACACGCACGTCCAGCCCCGACTCGGGATCGTGGTAGCGCACGCCGCCCACCGTGAGCGGACCCACGATAGTGCCGCTCACGTCGCGCACTTCCAGCTTGCCGCCGAGCAGTCCCACGGCTCGGTCCGCAACCCAGCGTGCGCCGGATTCTGTGTTGAGAATCCACGCGCCTGCGACAACGAGCAGCACCAGCAAGACGGCAAGCCCGATTCCCACCCATGCCAGCGCCCGCAAACCGCGAGAGCGCGGAGCGCTGTCACCGTGCGGCGTGAGATCGGTGTTGTCGGAAGCGTCGCTCACAAATCCGGCCCGATCGAGAAGTGAAGGCGCACCGCCTCGGCAAGATTACTCTTCACGGGTTTCGCAACATCGATGCGCACTACGCCCACCGGCGAGCGCCAGCGCAGCCCGACGCCCGCGCCAATGTTCAAGGCGAATTCACCCGTGCGAAACGCGTCGCCGCCATCCACAAACAAGGCTGCGCCCCATTTAGGGAGAAAGTACCGCTCGGCCTCCACGCTCGCGACCGCGAGATACGTGCCGCCAATGACTTGGCCGTTCGCGTCGGTACTGCCGAGCTGCTCGTAATCGAAGCCGCGTATGGATTGATCGCCGCCCGCGAAGAACCGCAACTCGGGCGGCAGCTCGTTGAAATCTTTCACGATCATCGCACCCAGCGAGGCGCGCATGATGAGTCGCTGACGGCGGCCCAGTGGGCGAATCAGTTTTCCATCCGCCGTCACCTGCGAGAAGCTGGTGTCGGACAAAGGCCCTTGCGGTCCGAAACGCACGCCGAAGGCGACGGAGTAGCCGCGGCGGGGGAAGAAGAAGTCGTTGGCATCCTTCTTCGTCAGCGTGCTTTCCGCGTAGAGCAGCTGGGAGTAGTTGTCTTCGTCCGCGATCTTGAACGTGCCGGCGAGATACTGCAGGCCGATCGTGCGTGTGAAGCCGAGCCACTTACGCGTTTCGTTGACCGTGAGGCGCTCGTTGCGCGACTGGCTCGTGTCCGTGTTCTCGTCCCGATACGAGACACCGAAGTTCAGGCTCTTGTCGTTCGGCCCCGACAGCGGAATCTTGTAGCTCGCCGAGATGGATTTGCGCCGCTGCGCATCGTCGATGTCCGCCTGGAATTTGTGTCCCTCAGTATTGACCCAGCGTCGCTGCACGCCGAGGCGCACACCCGGGCCGGTGTCGGTGCTCACATACACCCCGGCCGTGTAGACGGTGCGCTTGGCTGGCGACACCGACACGTTGATCGGCACGTCGAGGTCGTCCGTGTGCGACAGATCGGGCTGCACCGACACTGTTCCGAAGTAGTCTGCATCCACGAGCCGCTGCTGGAGCGTCAGGATCTGGTCCGGCGAGTAGTAGTCATGCGGTTGCCACGGAACGAACCGCTCGAGAAACTCCGGCGAGAACTGCGAATCCGAGAAGTGCACGTCGCCGAAGCGTAGCCGCGGGCCGCTGACCCAGAGCAGAGCGATGTCTGCCGTGTTCGCCTTGCGCGACACCTCTACCCGATGTTGGGTCGCCTTCATGCGCAGGTAACCGAGATTGAGAAGCGCCGTCTCGACCTGGGATTTGCTGTCTTCGTAGACGCCGTGATCCAGGACTTCCCCCGGTGAAGGAGAGAACCGGCGCAGTGCGCGTTTCACCGCGGGCATGTTCGCGCCTTCGCCCTCCACGCGCACGGTTTCTTCCTTGACCTTCACAGGCTCGCCGAGGGTCACGCGGAAGATCGCCTTCAGGCTCGCGGCCGATCCCTTGTCATTGGAGCCTTTCGCCGTTGCGGCGTCCTCGGGGCTTTGCAGAGTGCTGGCCACCGTCGCGTTGTAGTACCCGTACGGCTCGAGGGCCGCCTTGATTTCCCTTTCCGCGTTGTTGAACAGGCGCCGGATCTGCGCGGGCGTCACGTCGCGCGAGGCGTAGTTCTGCAGCGTGAGGTTCGAACGGACGGCTTCCTGCATCGCCTCGTCCTTCAGCCCCTCGATCGTCACGGCGAGCGTGGCAGCGTGCGCGGTCCAGGTAACAAAAGGTGCAAGCACCGGAATCAGCCAGCGCAGCAACCGCGCGCAGCGGCGCGCCCTAGGCGGAATTCGCGGGGTCACGGGTTCGTTAATGGTCGGCGGCGAGGGCGGGTTCCGTTCTATGCTTGGGCACGTGAATGACGACGCCCGGCACCCCCTGAATACTGCTACAGAGCCCCTCTCCCGAACAGGCATGCGGCCTGGGGCCGCCGGGACACACATTATCTATGTGCATGGGTTGTGGCTGAACGGCACGGAGTCGCTCATCCTGCGCCGGCGCATGGAGCGGGACTGGGGTATTCCGGTGCACCCGTTCCGCTACCGCAGCGTCACGTCGAACATGGGCGAGATCGCCGCGCGCCTGCAGGCCTTCGTGAAGGAGCTCGCCCCGCAGTCGCTGCACCTGATTGGGCACAGCCTGGGCGGGCTCGTCATCTACCGGTTCCTCGAACGATATCCGGATCAGCCGCCGGGGCGCGTGGTGTTCCTCGGCACGCCATCCGTTGCGAGCCGGGCGGCGGTCGAGGCGGCGCGCATGAAATGGGCCGCGACGCTGGTCGGGCATTGCGTGGCGGAGGAACTGCTCATCGAGCGCACGCGGCGCTGGGCCGTGAAGCGCGACCTCGGAATCATCGCCGGCACCAAGAACGTAGGCCTCGGGCAGTTCTTCGCAGGGTTCGAGGAAGACTGTGACGGCACGATCTCCGTGGACGAGACGCGCCTTCCCGGTGCAGCGGATCACCTCACGCTTCCCGTGAGCCACATGGGCATGCTGCTTTCGGCACGCGTGGCACGCGAGACAGTGGAGTTTCTGCAGACGGGGCGTTTCTTGTTACGAGGGTAGGCGTTGCGAGGTAGGCACTCGAGCTCCTACCGCACGGACGCGTCACGCGTGTTTCGCAAGCAGCTCGCGCAAGCGATAGATCGCATCGAGTGCCGCGCGCGGCGACAACGAGTCGGGGTCGAGCGCGTCGAGCGCTCCCTTGAGATCTGCGACCAGGGCGCTGTCTGCGGCGGCTTGCGCATCGGCCGCGGCTTTCAGTTCCGCAGGTTCGGGCTCGAAGAGCGGCAGCTCGGTTTGTGGAGATCGCCCACCCCGTCCGCCTGCAGCGCTGGAGCGGTCGCGCTGCGATTCCAGCGCTTCGAGATAGCGACGCGCCTGCGCGATCACTTCGCGCGGCACGCCTGCGAGCTGCGCCACTTGCAAACCATAACTGCGATTCGCCGGCCCTTCGCGCACGGCATGTAGAAACACGATGCCTTCGCCGTGCTCGGTTGCATCCAGATGCACGTTGACGCAGGCCTCCACTTCCGAGGCGAGCGCAGTGAGCTCGAAGTAGTGCGTGGCGAAGAGCGTGAACGCCTTGAGTCTCGTCGCGATGTGGCGCGCCATCGCCCATGCGAGCGAAAGGCCATCGAACGTGCTCGTACCGCGGCCGATCTCGTCCATGAGGATGAGACTGCGCGCCGTGGCGTTGTGCAGAATGTTGGCGGCCTCGGTCATCTCCACCATGAAGGTGGAGCGCCCGCCGGCCAGATCGTCCGCCGCGCCGATGCGAGTGAAGATGCGGTCCAGCGGCCCCAGCACCGCGCGTTGTGCGGGCACGAAGCTGCCCATGTGCGCGAGGATCACGATGAGCGCGGCCTGGCGCATGTACGTGGACTTACCGCCCATGTTCGGGCCGGTGATGATCAGCATCCGCCGGCCCGCATCGAACTGCAGATCGTTGGGCACGAAGGGCGATTCGGAGAACCGCTCGACGATGGGATGGCGGCCCGCGCTGATCTCGAGCACGGGCTCTCTCACGAGCTCGGGGCGCGTCCAATTGAGCTCGCACGCGCGTTCGGCGAGGCAGGCGAGGGCGTCGAGCTCTGCGAGTGCGGCGGCGGTTTGCTGCATCGGGCCGAGCCGATCGATCAGCTGCGTCAGCACGGCGTCGTAGATTTCTTTTTCACGTGCGAGCGCGCGGTCGCGCGCGCCCAGCACTTTGTCTTCGAAGCCCTTCAGCTCCGGCGTGATGAAGCGCTCGGCGGACTTCACGGTCTGGCGGCGCAGGTATTCCTTCGGCACGCGCTCGGCATCTTTGCGCGTGACCTCGATGAAGAACCCCTGCACGCGATTGAATCCGAGCTTGAGGCCGGGAATACCACTGCGCTCCCGCTCGCGCTGTTCGAGCTCGAGCAGGAAGCCGTCGGTGTTCGTGGAGATGCGGCGCAGCTCATCGAGATCGGTGTCGTAGCCCTCGGCGATGACATCACCGTCGCGCAGGAACGTGGACGGCTCGGCCGCGATGGCGCGTGAGAGCAGCGCAACTGCATCGCGATGATCCTGACTTCGCCGGTGAAGCTCGTGCATCACCGGCGAGTCGATCGCGGCGAGCGCTTCACGCAGAGCGGGCACTGCGCTGAGCGAAGCGCGAAGCTGCGTGAGATCCCGCGGCCGTGCCGAGCGGAGCGCGACCCGCGACAGAATGCGTTCCACATCGCCAATGGCGTGCAGCGTTTCGCGCAGGCCTTCGAAGCGGCGCCGGTCGATGAGCGCCGCGAGCCCGTGGTAACGCGTTTGCAGCGTGGCCTGGTTGGTGAGCGGGCGATTGAGCCAACGGCGCAGCTGGCGCGAGCCCATGGTCGTGACGCACCGGTCGATGACGGCGAAGACGGTGGCATCGGGATTGCCCGACAGGCTGCCATCCAGCTCCAGGTTGCGCCGCGTGGTTGCATCGATGATGAGCGCGTCGGTGCGTTCTTCCACCGAGAGGCCGCGAATGTGAGGAACGGCGGCTTTCTGTGTATCTCGCACGTACTGCAGAAGGGCGCCGGCCGCGGAGATGCCCAGCGGCAGGTCATCCGCGCCGAAGCCTCTGAGGTCGAGCGTGCCGAGCTGATCCGTGAGCAGCCGCGAGGCGCTCGACAGCTCGAAGTACCAAGGTGGCCGCGTGCGTTGCGCCGTGCCGTTGCGAGTGATGTCATCCGCCCGGTCGTTCTCGGCGACCAGCAGCTCGGCGGGCTTCAGCCGTTCCAGCTCGGCCGCGAGCGCCTGACGCCCCTGCGACTGCAGAACCGTGAATCGGCCGGCAGCGAGATCGAGCCAGGCGAGGCCGAAGCGGTCCCCGTCTCGCGCCACGGCGGCGAGCAGCGTGTCGCGGCGTTCGTCGAGCAGCGCTTCATCCGTGACCGTGCCGGGCGTGACGATGCGAACCACCGCCCGCTCGACCGGCCCCTTCGACTTAGCAGGATCGCCCTGCTGTTCGCATACGGCGACGCATTCGCCTTTGCGCACCAGTTTGGCCAGGTAAGGCTCGACGCTGTGGAACGGAACCCCCGCCATGGGGATCGGCAGGCCGGCGGACTGGCCGCGGGCGGTGAGCGTGATGTCCAGGAGGGCGGCGGCGCGGCGAGCGTCTTCGAAGAACAGCTCGTAGAAGTCGCCCATGCGGTAGAACAGCAGCGCGTCGGGGTGCTGCGCCTTGATGCGCAGGTACTGCTGCATCATCGGCGTGTGTTGAGCGAGCGCGGCGTCGTTCATCGGGGGCGGGAGTCTACTGGAACGCCCCCGCGGTCTGTACCTTGGCGCGGCGTATCCAGCCTTTCGCACGCGGACGTTGACACGACGCGCCTCTATCGTTAATTCGTGTAGGTATGCCGGACGACGCGCAGCTCTTCGAACTGGCCACCCGGGTGGGGCGGCGACTGCTAACCGGCCGGCGTCGGATGGTTACTGCGGAGTCCTGCACGGCGGGGTGGATCGCCAAGGCGATGACGGACGTGCCCGGCAGCTCGCAGTGGTTCGAATGCGGGTACGTCACCTATTCGAATGCGTCGAAGATGCGGGACCTGGGCGTCTCGCGGGAAACGCTGGACGCGCACGGCGCGGTGAGCGAAGCCACGGTGCGTGAGATGGCGCTCGGGGCGCTGCGCGTGTCGGGAGTGGACGTCGCGGTCGCCGTGAGCGGGATCGCGGGGCCCGATGGCGGCGTTCCCGGCAAGCCGGTGGGCACCGTATGGTTCGCGGTGGGCTGTCGGCTCGGCGGCGAGGTGATCGTGGAGGCCCGGCGACAGCTTTTCCAGCGCGACCGGGAAGCCATTCGGCGGCGCTCCGTGGAGTACGCGCTCGAGCTGATTCTCCAGCTAGATCTGCCGCGCGGGGCGTGACGCCAGCGAGTTCGAGGCCCGGCGGCGGAATCTTCAGAGCCGGCAATGACTGAGCGGTCTCACAGGCTATTCTTCGCCCTGTGGCCCGACACCGCGATGCAGGCGGCACTCGAGGGTGCAACGCGCGCCATCGTTCAGGCGTCGGACGGGCGCGCGGTGCCCGCCGCAAACTTTCATCTCACGCTCGCGTTCCTGGGCTCGGTGCCGGAGAGCCGCATCGAAGCAGTGCGCGCGGTGGCGGCGCAGCTCGCCGGGACGTTTCATCTCCGCGACGAGCCCATCGATCTCGCGCTCGACCACGCAGAGCACTGGCGCAAGTCCGAAATTCTCTGCGCCGTCGCCAGCGCGACTCCGCCGATCGCCGTATCGCTCGCTGAACAACTGAAGCGCGCACTGCTCGCCGCCGGTTTTGCTCCTGATCTCAAGCCCTTCCGGGCGCATGCAACGTTCGCGCGCAAAGTTCGGCGCGTAACTTGCGAGCTGGACATGTTTCCGGTGCGCTGGACGTTCCGCGATTTTCGCCTCATCGAGAGCCGCACCGACGCGGCGGGCTCGATATACAGTGCTCGAGAAATTTGGGTACTGGATGAGTCGCCTCGCTGACGGCATTTCTATACGAAAACACCGCGAATCTCGCGTAAACAGCAGACTCAGCGCGGGTTCGTTGTGTGATAATTCCGCCTTCAATCACTTCCTCGGATACGCCGCGAATGGAAGACAACCGCAAGAAGGCGCTCGTCGCCGCGTTGGGTCAGATCGAGAAGCAATTCGGTAAGGGCTCCGTCATGCGTCTCGGTGACGCAGCAGCCACGTATGACGTGGAAGCCGTGTCCACCGGCTCTCTCGGGCTCGACATCGCGCTCGGCATCGGCGGGTTGCCGCGCGGCCGTGTCGTCGAGATCTACGGCCCGGAATCGTCCGGCAAGACCACGCTCACACTGCAGGTCATCGCTGAAATTCAGCGCGGTGGCGGCACGGCGGCGTTCGTGGATGCCGAGCATGCGCTCGATCCCAGCTATGCCGAAAAGCTCGGCGTGAACATCAACGAGCTGCTCGTGTCCCAGCCGGACACCGGCGAGCAGGCGCTCGAGATCACGGACATGCTGGTGCGCTCGGGTGCCGTAGACCTGGTCGTCATCGATTCCGTCGCCGCGCTTACGCCGAAGGCGGAAATCGAAGGCGAGATGGGTGAGCTGCAGGTCGGCCTGCACGCGCGCCTCATGTCGCAGGCGCTGCGCAAGCTCACGGGCAACATCAAGCGCTCGAACACCATCGTCATCTTCATCAACCAGATCCGCATGAAGATCGGCGTCATG
>FTEO01001347.1_pt1 | contig 10805 bp, 11 predicted proteins | sample 1640211 | NCBI WGS metagenome assembly FTEO01 (sample SAMEA3914816, study PRJEB12502) | metagenome | biome: forest; material: soil | place: USA | collected 2011-09-16 | depth 0.3 m | reverse complement strand
GCACGCCCGACGATCACGCTCATCGCATAGTCGAGGTAGGACTGCCGCATCTCGTCTTCGAGATTGACGGACACGATTTCGCGAGCGATTTCCGACATTAGTTCCGGGGGTGGGGTGGAAAGGCGAACTTTACCATACGGGGCCTGCTCACAGCTCACCGACACACGCCCTGATTGACCTTTGGCCCGTTATGCTGTTGAGACAGCGCGACCGCCCCGTCGATATACTTCGCGGCCCCTCCCCGGGCCTCTTTTCGCGGACATTTCGCGCCGATGCATTCGAACCCAAGGCAATCCAAAGAGGGCGCGGATCTCCTGATCGCGCCCCGCTGGCTGCTACCCATCGCGCCTGCGCCGGCCGCATTGAGCGACCATGCCGTCGTCGTCACCGGCGGACGCATCGTCGCGGTGGGTCCGGTTGCGCAGCTCACGGCGCAATACGAAGCGCGCGAGCATGTGTCGCGGCCGGATCACGTGCTGATGCCGGGCTTTGTCAATGCGCACACCCATGCATCGACGGGCCTGCTGCGCGGCCTCCCCGTCTACGCGCCTGCCGTGCGCTGGATGCGGGAAATCCTCGAGCCTTCCGAGCTTCGCAGCGTGAGTCCGGATTTCGTGCGCGAAGGAACGCAGCTCGCCATCGCGGAGATGCTCCGCGCCGGCATCACTACTTTTGCGGACGTCAGCCCGTTTCCGGACGAAGCCGCGCGTGCTGCGGCAGAAGCGCGCGTGCGCGCCGTCATCGGGCTGCCCGTGGCGGAAACCGCCAGCACCTGGGCAGAAGACGCCACGGCTCATTTTCAGCGTGCCGAGCAGCTTTGGGACGAATACAGATCGAGCCCGTGGGTGTCGCTGTATTTCGCGCTGCCACCATCGTATGCCGCGGGGAATTCCCTCCTCACCCGTGTGCGCAGTGTCGCGGACGAGCTCGACGCGCGCATCGAAATGCCGGTGCACGACACGGAGGTGGAGATACACGACGCCCTGAGCCAGCACGGCATGCGGCCCCTGCAGCGACTTGCCGCTCTCGGCCTGCTTCGGCCGGGCTTCACGGCCACCCACATGAATCGGCTGGAAGAGGCAGACCTCGAGCTCGCGCGTGAGACCGGCATCTCGGTCGTCGCGTGCCCCCAGTCCGACCTGCGTCTGGGCAGCGGCAGATGTCCGGTGTGGCCCTTGAGCGAACGCGGCGTCACCGTTGGGTTCGGCACTGGCTCGCCCGTCAGCGCGGGCGCGTTCGACCTCCTGGCGGAAGCAAAGCTTGCTGCGCAGCTCGGCGGCGGCGATGAATCGCTGTCGTCTGCCTTCTGGCTGAGCCTCGCAACCTATGGCGGAGCCGTTGCGCTGGGCCTCGGAAACGTCTGCGGCTCCATCGAAGTGGGCAAGGCGGCGGATCTCATCTGCATAGATCTCGCCTCGCTCGCCTCAGTACCGCACCGGCGTGTCGAGGACTCCATACTGTTCTCAGCCACGCGGCAGCAGGTGAGCGACGTGTGGGTCGCGGGGCGGGCGGCGGTGAGCGAAAGGCGGCTGCTCGCATTCGACGAGCAGGAGCTGCTGCAACTCGCGCGACAATGGGCCCCTCGTATTCAACGGGAAGACTGATATGAACGCTGGCGCCTCACGAGCCTCGGGCCCCGCCACCGCCGATGCGGCGGAGGTCGGCAAGTTTCATGCGCTCTCGCACCGGTTCTGGGATCCGCACGGCGAGTTCCGGCCGCTGCACATCCTCAACCCCGTCCGTGCCCGCTTCGTCGCGGAGCGCGCAAAGCTCGCCGATGCACGCGTGCTGGACGTGGGCTGCGGCGGCGGGCTGCTGTGCGAAGCGTTCGTACAGGCCGGCGCGCACGTCACCGGCATCGACCTCGCCGAAGGCATGATCGAAGTTGCGAAGTTGCACGCGGCCGAGCAGTCCCTCGCCGTCGACTATCGTGTCGCGGACGCGGAATCGCTGGCCGCGCAGCAACCCGACGCGTTCGATGTGGTCTCGTGCATGGAAATGCTGGAACACGTGCCTCAACCGGCCGCCACCGTCGGCACGCTCGCCCGCCTCGTGCGGCCGGGCGGCTCGGTGTTCATCTCCACCCTCAATCGGAATCTCAAATCTTTCCTGCTCGCCATTGTCGGCGCCGAATACGTGATGAAGCTGATCCCGCGCGGCACGCACGAATACGAGCGGCTGATCCAGCCGGCCGAGCTTGCGAGCTGGGGTCGCGGCGCGGGGCTCAGCCTGCGCGAAGTCGCCGGGCTCGACTTCAACCCGTTTACCGACCAGTGCCGCCTCACTCGCGATCCCTCGATCAACTACATCGTGCATTTCGAACGCACGGGGCCCGCGGGTTGAGCGACGTGGCGCGATGAGCTTCACCGCGTTCTTGATCGCCCTCACGGCGCTCGTGGTGGGTGCAGCGCTCGGCTACCTCGTTGCATCGCTGCGCGCTGCCCGGGAAAAGCACGCTCTCGCCGTCGCGCTCGAAGGCGAGCGCGTGCGCCGTGAAGCTGAAGTGGCGCAGGTCAGCCAACGGGCCTCGGCAGTCGAACAGACCGAAACGCGGATGCGCGCCGCATTCGATTCACTGGCCGGCGAAACGTTGCGGGCCAACAGCGAGATGTTCCTGCAGCTCGCGAAAGAATCGCTCAGCCGCGACCAGCTCGTTGCCGAGAATGCCTTGAAGGAGCGGGAGACGGCGATCGCGCAGCTCGTTCTGCCGCTGCAGACGGCGCTGCAGAGAACCGAGGCCCAGGTCCAGGCGCTCGAGCGCGACCGGCGCGACGCGTTCACGAGCTTGCGCGTGCAGATCGAAGGACTTGCGGGTGGCCATGCCCAGCTGCAGCGCGAGACGCGCAATCTCGTCACCGCCCTGCGCCGGCCCGAAGTGCGCGGCCGCTGGGGCGAGATGACGTTGCGTCGCGTCGTTGAGCTCGCCGGCATGGCCGAACACTGCGACTTCACCGAGCAACTGCATGTGGTCGCCGAAGGTGGGGCATTGCGGCCCGACATGGTCGTGCACATGCCTGAGTCGCGCGAGCTCGTCGTCGACGTCAAAACACCTCTCGATGCGTATCTCGAGGCGATCGAGGCGACCACGGATGAGGCGCGCGGCGTAGCTCTCAAGCGCCATGCGCAGCAGGTGGAGATGCGCGTGCGCGAGCTCGGCTCGAAGAATTACTGGGCGCAGTTCGAGCACAGCCCGGAGTTCGCCGTGCTGTTCCTGCCGGGCGATCAGTTTCTCGGCGCAGCCCTTGCGGAACGGCCCGAGCTGCTCGAATCGGCGCTCAAGCAGAGCGTCATCATTGCAACGCCCTCCACGCTTATCGCGCTCCTCAAGACTGTGGCGTACGGCTGGCGGCAGTCGGCGGTTGCGGAGAACGCTGCCACGATTCGGGAGCTCGGGCAGGAGCTCTATCGCCGCCTCGGCAACTTCGTCGGCCACATCGGCGTGCTCGGGCAGCGCCTGGGCAAGGCTGTCGAGGCCTACAACGCTGCGGTCGGTTCCCTCGAGCGCCAGGTATTGCCGCAGGCTCGCCGCTTCCCCGAGCTCGGGGTGACGGCGGATTCCGCGCTCGCCACGCTCGAACCTATCGCGCAGCTCGCGCGCACTCCCACAGCTTCAGCCGGCATTGTTCCAGCGGCCGCTGAGGTCGACGCTCCGAATGGCGATGCGCCTGCCCTGCCTGCAGCCGCAACACCTGCAGTCGCACCAGATGACGCCGCGCCCGAAGACGCCGCGTCGACCCGAGACTCCCGCAAATGAACGCACCTTTCGACCCTCGCAGCTTTACCCCACGCCCGGATGAGCTGGCGGGCCGCGTCATCGCGATCACGGGCCCGACGCGCGGCATCGGGCGCGCCGTTGCACTCGCGTGCGCGCAGCATGGTGCGACGATCGTGCTGATCGGCCGCAACGTGAAGAAGCTCGAGGAGCTGGACGCCGAGATCGAAGCGCTCGGGCAGCGTGACTCAACCATTGCACCCTTCGATCTCGAGAAGGCGGTGGCCTCGGATTACGACACGCTCGCCGCGGCATTGCTCGAGCGCTACGGCAGGCTCGATGGCCTCCTCCACAACGCGAGCCTGCTCGGCATGCTCGCGCCCATCGAGCACTACGACGTGCCCACGTGGTATCGCGTGATGCACGTGAATGTCACAGCTGCGTTCGCATTGACTCAGGTGCTGCTGCCGGTGCTGAAGCGATCCGAAGATGCGTCGGTGGTCTTCACATCGAGCGGTGTCGGGCGCAAAGGCCGCGCGTTCTGGGGTGCCTACGCGGCATCGAAGTTTGCGATCGAGGGGCTCGCGCAGGTGCTCGCCTCCGAGCTCGAGAACCTCACGCCCATTCGCGTGAACACGCTGAATCCTGGCCCCGCTCGCACGTCGATGCGCGTTCAGGCCTACCCGGCGGAGAATCCCGCAACCGTCCTGCCACCCGAGGCATTGACCTCGGCCTACCTCGCACTACTGGGCCCGGCGAGCCGCGGGATCACGGGCCAGGCCTTCGACGCGCAGCCACTGGCCGCCAACGTCTAGTTGATTGGGCTTACTCAGCTGCCCGTCGACGTGTAGTACCTCACTCCGACGCGCCACGCGCAGAACGACAGCGCCAGAAACACGAAGCCCGCGATCGGCGCCACGGGACCGAGCCATGCCGGCGTGCCCAACGGGTCGGCGCGGCCCAGAATCGTGAGGACCGGGAAGTAGGCGACGCAGGCGAGCGGCACGACGAACGTCAGCACGCCGCGAAACCAGTCGGCGTAGAGACTCAGCGGATACTGCGCAGCCTGCACGCCGCCGTACGTCAGCGAATTGGCCATCTCCAGGCTCTCGATGGTCCAGAAGCACATCGTTCCCTGCAACACGAGTACGCCGAAGAACAGGGCGATGCCACCGGCGACCGCCCATAGAGCCATGATGATCGCGGTCGCGGTCCACTCGACGCCGCCCAGGTGCGAGCCCACGAGCAGCACGATCAGCCCCTGGGCGAAGCGGCCCGCGCGACTGATGCGGAAATCGTGACCCATGAGCTGCAGGGTCAGCGTGCGAGGACGCAGCAGGACGCGATCGAACGCGCCAGTGCGTATGAACTCTGTCCCCAACGCGTCGAAGCCGCGACTCAGCACGTCTGCCACCGTGAACATGATGTTCACCAGTCCGTAGAACACCGCCACCTCACCGAAGCGCCAGCCCCGCACGTCGCCAAAGCGATGGAACAGCGCCCAGATCGCGAGCAGTTCCGTGGCGGTCGTCAGGAACTGGCCGAGCGTCAGCATGAAGGCGGACGCCGGGTACTGCGCCTGGCTGCGCAGGGAGGCGCCGATGAGCCGCAACAGCAATCGCAAGCCGGACATCGCTAACCGCCCTGCACTTCGAGCGTCCGCATCGTTCGCTCCATCGCCCAGCGGCCGATCAGCGCCAGCGCTGCGATCCAGAACAATTGCAGCCCTAGCGCCGCCACTGCGCTGTCGCCCGAAAGCGCTCCGAGGTAGATGCGCGAGGGGATGTCGATGAGCCCAGCGAACGGCTGCACCAGCATGAGGGTGCGCACGCCGTCTGGAAGCAGAGGCAGCGGCAGCAGGTTCCCGGAGAAGACGATCACGAGCGGAGCGGCCAGGACATTGACGCCGCGATCGCTCATCGATGCGGTGATGATCACGTTGATCAGCATGACAATCGCAGCCGACAACAGCACCGCCAGCACGATCGAAATCATGGATAGCACGGTCGCGGTCGCGCTCACCGGCAGATGCCAGCTCCATGCCCCGAAGCCGCACAGCGGCAGAACGACAGCGGCAAGGAGGAACATCAACGCTGCTCGCGGCACGGCGCGCGCCGCAATCCATCCAGCCGCACGCGCATACCAGAGTCCGTAGATGTCGAGCGGCCGCAGCCGGTCGTAGCTTATTGCTCCCGTGCGCACGGCAAGCCCGATGTCTGGATCTCCGACCCACGGCAGCAACGCAAGCGCTGCCTGTGAGATCCACGTGTACGTAATCGCCTGCGCGAGAGTAATAGGCGCGTGGCTCGCGGCATCGGCAGACGCGCCATAGAACGCGGCGAGGATCATCACCTTGAGACCGCCCCACCAGCATTGGGTGACGACGCCTGCCACCGCCGCGCTCCGATACTGCAGCAGGAGCTGAAACCTGGAAGCAAACGCCGCGACGTACGGCCGTGCGAGCTCGCGCGCGTTCACGTTTCGGTGGCGCCGTGCAGATCGTAGAAGCGGGCGATCACTTCCTCGATCGCGGGCCGCTCGTTCGGAAAGTCATCGGCAACGTGTGCGCGCAGCTCCTCGAACGGACTGTCGGCGAGCACACGCCCGTGACCGATGACGATCACGCGCTCGGCCAGGGCTTCGATGTCCTGCATGTCGTGCGTCGTCAGCAGCACGGTGACGCCGCGCTCACGATTCAGGCGCTTCACGAAGTCGCGCACGGCAAGCTTCGATGGCGCGTCGAGGCCAATGGTCGGTTCATCGAGGAACAGGATCGCGGGCTCATGCAGCAGCGCCGCGGCGATCTCGGCGCGCATACGCTGGCCGAGCGAGAGCTGGCGTACGGGCTGATCGAGCAGACGCTCGAGTCGCAGCAAGGCTACGAGCTCGTCGCGCGTGCGCTCGTAGCGCGCCGGGTCGACGCGATAGATATCCCGCAGCAGATCGAATCCGTCGATCACCGGCAGATCCCACCAAAGCTGCGTGCGCTGGCCGAACACGACGCCAATGCGCGCTACGTGGCGGCGGCGATCTTCGTATGGCGTGAGTCCGTCCACCTCGACGCGACCGGAGTCCGGACGCAGGATGCCGGAGAGGATCTTGATGGTGGTCGACTTGCCCGCACCGTTCGGCCCGATGAATCCGAGCAGCTCGCCCCGTTCGAGACTGAACGACACACCCTGCAGAGCGTGGACGTGCCGATACCGCCGACGGAACACGCCGCGGATCGAGCCCAGCATTCCCGGCTCGCGTACCGACAGTCGATAGGTCTTGGTGAGATTGTCGACGAGGATGTGAGGCACGGCGCGAGTGGCGGCCTACTCGTCGTCGCCCTCGCCAGCATCGGCGGCCGCAGCTTCACTGGTTCCAGCCGCCGCCTCTGGCGAAAGCAGCGCGCTGATTTCAGCTGGCGTGAGCGGACGGAACTGGCCACGAGAGAGGTGCCGATCGAGATCCAGTGTGCCGAGGCGTGTGCGCAGCACACGGCTTACGAGGGCGCCCTGGCGTTCGAAGAGCTGCCGAACATCCTTGCCGCTGCCGCCGCGTGCCACGAACGTGTACCAACGGTTCGCGGCTTCGCCGCCTGAGGCGTCCAGGCTCTCCACTTGAAGACGATCGCCACGATCGAGCGTGCCTTCCAGAATGGCGCTCAGCTGCTGCTCGATGAGCTCACCGCGCACACGCACGCTGAACTCACTCGGCAGTCCGTGCGCGGCCCGCTGCAGTCGCTCGGCCAGCTCTCCGTCCGACGTGACGAGCTCCAGACCGCCGTCGATGCGCGGCATAGGGCTGATCGTGATGAATCGATTGCCGGCGCGGCGCGGCAGGCGCTCGAGCAGCGCCTGGTGTTCCGACGGCTCATCCGGCGTGCGCAGGTTTTCACCGGGCGAGCGATGGCAGAGATAGACCTGCCCCGCAGCGATTTCGTGCCGGTGGATCAGGCGCCCATCGAGTCGCAGATGATCCGAGCGGCCCACGCGTCTTCCCAGCACCGCGGCTTCGCCATTGACGGTGAGGCGGCCCGCGCGAATCCATTCCTCGGCCTCGCGTCGAGAGGCAACGCCCAGACGAGCCAGCACCTTCTGCAGACGTTCACCTTCGTGACGATCCACGGGCGCGCGTGCAGTTCGGGATGTATCGGGCCGCATCCGAGGATCAGAAGGTGTGCGACGCGCAGGTGCAGCGTGGGGGCGCGAGCGAGACTCCGGACGTGGCCGTGCCGGCGCACCATCGGGCCGCGAACGAAACTCCGGTCGTGCACGCCCCGGCGCACCATCGGGCCGCGAACGAAATTCCGGCCGTGCGCGCCCCGGCGCGCCATCAGGCCGCGAACGAAATTCCGGCCGTGCGCGCCCCGGCGCGCCATCAGGCCGCGAACGAAACTCCGGTCGCGCGCGCCCCGGCGCGCCATCAGGCCGCGAACGAAACTCCGGTCGTGCACGCCCTGGCGCGCCATCAGGCCGCGAACGAAACTCTGGTCGTGCACGCCCCGGCGCGCCATCAGGCCGAGAACGAAACTCCGGTCGTGCACGCCCCGGTGCGCCGTCGGGTCGTGCGCGGTCTGGCGCGGCGCCGGGCTTGCGGAACGGTTTCTTGAAACCGCGCTTTGGACCAGCGCGCTCGGACGACCCGGCTGATGAGCGCGGGCCGCCTCGGGGTGGGCTGCGGCCGCGGGTGGCCATGGCGATCAGTCGTCCACGTCGCGAGGAGCTGCGACCAGCTCGCTCGAGGTCTGCGGGTCAGCAGACAGCTCGTCATCGTCGCCGGAATCATCGTCGCCGGCGGACGCGTCGAGCTCGGCGTCATCCGCTGCGGCCGATGCTGCGCCCTCAGCGTTCGACTCCGCCTCTGCGCTCTCGCCGTCATCGCCGCTCTCAGCAGCACCCAGCGCGACCGCTTCCAACGCTTCCACGTCGGAAGCCGCACCGGTCACGCCGTTTTCTCTCGCAAGATCGAGCTGCAGATTGATGTCGCCCATCGCCTTGAGCTCGGCGAGCGGCGGCAGATCTTCGAGGGTGCGCAGGCCGAAGTAGTCCAGGAATTCTTTCGTCGTGCCCAGCAGCTCGGGGCGACCCGGCACGTCGCGCAGGCCGACCACGCGCACCCAGTTGCGCTCGAGAACGGTCTTGATGATGTTCGGATTCACCGCCACGCCACGCACCGCTTCGATCTCCGCGCGCGTGATGGGCTGGCGATATGCGATGAGCGCCAATGTCTCCAGAAGCGCGCGCGAATAGCGCGGCGGCCGCTCGGGCCACAGGCGCGAGATCTCGTTCGCCACGTCGCGGCGCACCTGGATGCGAAAGCCGTTGGCCGTCTCTTTCACTTCGATGCCCCGGCCCGTGTAGTCCGCTTCGAGAGTTTCCATGGCGGCACGCAGCGTTTCCGACGGAGGGCGCCCCCCCTCATCGAACAGCTGCGCAAGCTCCATGAGCTGCAGTGGGCGGCCCGCCGCGAGCAACGCCGCTTCGATCACATTCTTGATGTACGACTCGTTCATGAGCGCCCCTCATCTGGCGGCGTGTCTGCGGTCCCTGCCGCGACTTCAGGTTCTGTTGCGGCGTCAGTCTCTATGTCGGCCTCTATGTCGGCGTCTTCCGCTTCGGCCGCGCCGGCCTCAGCCGTGGCTCTTGCAGTCTCGGCCTCGACTCCGGCCGAATCGCTCACATCGAACACACCCTCACCCGAAACCTCGTCGGAAACGGACGTGATGGCATTCGCCGACTCGCTGTTCGCCACCAGCCGCAGCCTGCGATTCTCCGGAGCCGCGCGCACGTGCAGCGGTGCGAAGGGCTCCGCCTGCACGATGTCGATCAGCCCCTCGCGCATCAGCTCGAGCACCGCGATGAACGTGACCGTGACCCCCATGCGGCCCTCTTCCGGCCGGAACAGGTGGATGAATTCTACGAAACTCGCCCGCTCGAGTGTGGAGAGGATCGACGTCATCCGCTCGCGCACCGAAAGTCGCTCCCGGGCGACGTGGTGATGCGAGAACATCTCCGAGCGCACGACCACTTCCTTGAACGCGAGGAGCATCTCCTGCAGCGTGATCTGCGGCAGCAGGCGAACGACCTTGCGGTCCTTCAGCTCGGCGTTCGCGCTCCAGGTGTCGCGCTCGAGTCTCGGCAGCTGGTCGATATTCTCCGCGGCACGCTTGAAGCGCTCGTATTCCTGCAGGCGGCGCACCAGCTCCGCACGCGGATCCTCTTCGGTGCCGTCGCCATCCACCTTCGGCCGCGGCAGCAGCATGCGGGACTTGATCTCGGCGAGCGTCGCGGCCATGACCATGTATTCGCCCGCGAGCTCGAGCTGCAGCTCCTGCATGAGCTCGATGTACTTCATGTACTGCTTGGTGATCTCGGCGAGCGGAATGTCGAGGATGTCGAGATTCTGCTTGCGGATGAGATACAGCAGCAGATCGAGCGGCCCCTCGAATGCTTCGAGGAACACCTCGAGCGCCTGCGGCGGAATGTACAGATCCCGCGGCATCTCGGTGACCGGCTCCCCGTTCACGACGGCGAATGGCATCTCCACCTGTTCGGGTGCTCCTTCGGGCGGCGCAAGCGGCGCCGGCTCATTCGAGGCGACGAGTTCGAGCTTCGGTTTCATGCGACCTCGCTCAGTCCGCGCGAAGATGCATCGCGCGGCGCACTTCGTCCAGCGTCTGGCGCGCGGCGTCGCGCGCCTTGTCGGCGCCTTCGGTGATGATATTCCGCAGCAGCTCCGGACTCTCCTCGAATTCCTGCGCACGCTTCCTCATGCCGCCGATCTCCTCGACGATCTTGTCGATGACCGGCTTCTTGCAGTCGAGACAGCCGATGCCCGCCGTGCGGCAGCCTTCGTTGACCCATGCGCGCGTTGTGTCGTCCGAGTAGATCTTGTGCAGATCCCACACCGGGCACTTCTCCGGATCGCCCGGATCGGTGCGACGCACGCGCGCGGGGTCCGTCTGCATCGTCTTCAATTTCTGCGCCACGGAATCGGGGTCTTCCCGCAGGCCGATGGTGTTGCCGTAGGACTTCGACATCTTGCGCCCGTCGAGTCCCGGCACTTTCGGCGTGGCGGTGAGGAGCACCTGCGGCTCGGGCAGGAT
>FTEO01001271.1_pt1 | contig 10843 bp, 13 predicted proteins | sample 1640211 | NCBI WGS metagenome assembly FTEO01 (sample SAMEA3914816, study PRJEB12502) | metagenome | biome: forest; material: soil | place: USA | collected 2011-09-16 | depth 0.3 m | reverse complement strand
GATGAGCGAGCACTCGTGAGCCGCACAACACCCGACCAGGTCACCGAGCTCGAGCCGGAGGAAGTCAAGGAGCTGCTGGAGGCCGGACGCATTCTGCTGATCGATGTACGCGAGGCCGCGGAATACCATTCGGAACGCATTCCTGGCGCACTGTTATATCCGCTCTCGACGTTCGACGCAGCTCAGCTCCCGCATGACGAGTCACGCCGCGTTGTGTTCCATTGCGCGGCCGGCGGACGCTCGCTGACCGCCGCGCGCCAGCGCATGGCCGGCGGGCAACCGGGGGCCCATATGACGGGTGGAATCGCACAATGGAAGGCGCTGGGATTGCCGGTCATCCGCATCGATGTGCGCACGGGGCGGCCTCTGTAAAAGTGCCCGCGCCGTTTGTGGCATCGCACCAGCTTGCGCTCGCGCTTGTGCCCCCGCCTTGATGGCCATCGAAACGGCGACCGCCTGAACTCCGTGACCGAGAACGAACATCCCCGCTCCGTGAGGTCGTTCGTGACGCGCGCCGGCCGCATCACGGAGGCACAGCAGCGGGCCCTGCAGGTGTTGTGGCCAAAGTACGGCATCGAATTCCAGCCGGAACCGCTGGACCTGGCGGCAGCCTTCGGCCGCCGTGCCCTGCGGATCGCCGAAATCGGCTTCGGCAACGGCGAGAATCTGACGGCGCTCGCGGCAGCTCATCCGGACAGGGACTATCTGGGCATCGAAGTGCACCGCTCCGGCGTCGGCCGGGTGCTGCTCGCCGCCGAGGAGCGACATTTGGCCAATGTCAGGGTGATCTGCCACGACGCGGTCGAGGTGCTCGAGAGGCAGATTCTGCCGCAATCGCTGGATGAGATGCTGATCCTCTTTCCGGATCCGTGGCCGAAAAAGCGGCATCACAAGCGCAGGCTCGTGCAGGGACCGTTCGTGGGGCTCCTGGCCGAGCGCCTGCGCCCCGGGGGTCGGGTTCGCCTGGCGACGGACTGGCAGCCCTACGCCGAGGGCATGCTCGAGGTGTTGACGGCGGAGCCGCGTTTGCGTAACCAGGCGGCCGACGGCGGATTCGTCCCTCGCCCCGGGGAGCGCCTGCCGACGCGTTTCGAGAAACGCGGCGAGCGGCTCGGACACGGTGTCTGGAACTTGTGTTTCGAGCGGATCTGAGGGGAGCGTCCCCGGCACGTTAGCCGACGAAAGTCCCACGCAGTCCGTCGATCACGAATTGCACCGCCAGGGCGCCCAGGACGACTCCCAACAGCCTCCCGGCCACGTTTGCCCCGGTCACGCCGATGATCCGCATGAGAGGGTCCGCCAGCCACATCATCACCAGCGAAATCGCGAGCACGAGCGCCACGCCCGCGCTCAACCCAAGGAACAACACGCTCTGGCCCGCAATGTGAATGGGTCCAAACCACAACAGTATCGTCGCCAGAGCGCCGGGCCCGGCGATGAAGGGAAACGCCAGCGGAAATACCGAGATGTCCGCCCGCCGCCGGCTTTCAGCCTGCTCGTCGGTCGAAGTACGTGCGCCGGACTCGCGCGCAAACACCATCTCCAGCGCGAGCAGAAACAGCAATAATCCGCCGAAGATTCTGAACGACTCGAGGCTGATTCCCATCAGCTCGAGAAATGCGGCGCCGCCGAGCGCGAACAGCAGCAGGATGCCGGCCGCGACGACCACGGCCTTCGCGGCCATGCGGCGCTTGTATGCAACATTCGCACCCTGGGTCAGTCTGCTGAACACCGGTATCAGCGAGACCGGCTCCACCACCACGAAGAACACGACAAAAAATTTCAACGGTTGGTCGAGCATGGTGACCTGCACGGAACCCTGGGCGAAGGGGACTCAAGAAGTTCTTGAAAGCGTCACACGTGAAGCGCAACATCGACCGGCGCCGTCACTCTTGCGCCCCTCGAGCATAACAGCTGGCGCAGAGCGGGCAAAAACGGCGTCGCGTTCATGAGGGATGCGCGCGCGAGTACAAGCACAAGGATCGAGCTTTGACGGAGGTTCACAAGATGACGACGCCTCATCCGGGAATCGGCGAGTGGTATCGCTTGAGCGGCGGTGAGTTGTTTGAGGTCGTGGCCGTGGACGATGACGACGGCACCATCGAGATCCAGTACTTCGACGGCACGGTCGAGGAAATGGACGTCGACGACTGGAACTCCCAGTGGGAGGACGGTGCGCTCGAAGCGGCACAAGCGCCGGAGGACTGGAGCGGCTCGGTGGACGTCGAATCGGTGGACCGGGAAGGCCGTGCCTCGGAAGGCTTGGGGAGCGCGAACGAGGATCGCGAGCTGCGAGCCGGCGGCTCCCTCGACGGCATCGATCTGTTCGAGTAAGCGCCGCGTCCGGTGGATCGGTATCGGCCTCACAGGTCGGCCATGGCGTGCGCGTCAACTCCATCGGCGAGCAGCACGAACCCCGCCTCGATCTGCACGGGTACGCGGTGCAGGTGACGCCCCGCGCAAGGTCCGGCCACGCACAGTCCCGTCGGTTTCTCGAACAGCGCGCCGTGTGAACAGCACACGATCAAAGAGCCGTCCGGTGTCAGAAACCGGTGCGGCATCAGATTGAGCGGGTGGTGTGCGTGCGGACAGTTGTTGACATAGGCGCGGACGTCAGCACCCGCCCGGACCACGAAGCCGCGCAACGGCCAATCCCCCGTGCCGATGGTAAATCCCCGTGAACCATGTTCGTCGAGGTCGCTGAGGCGGCAGACGACACGCTCGACGTCGAGAGTCCCGGTACTCACTCCCGCCGCCGATCCAGCGTATTGATCGCGGAGCGATTGAGCCAGACGATCCCGAGGCCGGGCAACGCGATGAGGAAGCTCACCACGTAGTAGATCAACCAGCCGCCATGGTCGGCGACCCACCCCGCGGGGTAGCCGAGGCTGTAGCGCGGTAACAGCGCGAGCGACGACAGGATTGCATACTGAAACGCGCTGAAGCGCAGATCGCACATCGCCATGATGAGAGCCATCAGAGCGATGCCGCCCATCGCACCGGCCACATGCTCGATGGCCACCGCGGCTATCATGATCGGATAGCTCTTTCCGCTGAGGGCCAGCGCGCAGTACAGAAGATTGCTGATCGCTTGCGCGACTCCGAACATCAACATGGAGCGCAACAGGCCCAGCTTCACCATCATGATGCCGCCGAGAACGGCGCCGCCCACGGCGCTCATCGTGAAGATGGCCTTCACGATGAGCGCGATCTCGGTTTTCGAGAAGCCCGTATCCATCATGAAGGGCGTGAACAGCTTCATGGCGAAGGCGTCACCCACCTTGAACAACAGGACCACGCCAAGCAGGGCGAGCGCGCTCGGAGTACCCAACAATTCGCGTAACGGCTCGACGATCGATTCGCGCAGGGTGCGCGGCGGGCGGTGCGCATAGGCAGGCTCGGGTGCTCGCCAGGTCGCCAGACAGAAAGCCAACATCACCCCCGCCAGGACCAGAAAGGCCGGCCGCCAGCCCACGTAGTCCGCCAGCACCAGCGCGCACGCGGACGCCAGCCATGCCATGGCCCGGTAGCCGAGATTGGTCGCAGCCGCCGCCGGCCCGCGTTCTTCGGGCAATGACACGTCGGTCCGATAGGCATCGATAGCGATGTCCTGGGTCGCGGAGAAGAACACGATCGCCAGGGCGCAGGCGGTGATGGGGGCGAGGGCGACGGCCGGATTCTGTACGGCCAGCAGCGCAAGCGCGAGGGCGAGCGCGATCTGCGTCACGAGCATCCACCCGCGACGCCGGCCAAGGACGGGAATCGGAAAGCGATCGACCCACGGTGCCCAGAGGAATTTCAACAGGTAGGGAATCGCAACGTACGACATCACGCCGATCGCGGTGTTGGATGCGCCGGAGTCCTTGAGCCAAGCCTGCAGAGCGCTTTCGGTCAACTGGTTGGGGTAGCCGGAGGCCGCGCCAAGCGCCATGATCACGAGCATCTTCGGGCTCGCGAGCACCGCGCTCAGCGACGGCTTGGGCGCCGGTGCGAGGGTTTCGGCCGCTGTCTTCAAAGATCGTAATCCAACATCAGCGGCGCGTGATCCGAGAATCTTTCATTCTTGTATATGGACGCTGCGCGGGCGCTGCCCGCGAGCGACCCGCTGACGACGTGGTAGTCGATTCGCCAGCCGACGTTCTTCGCCCGCGCCTGGCCGCGATTCGACCACCAGGTGTACTGCTCGGGCGCGGGATTGATCTCACGGAACGCATCCACATAGCCCCCGGCCCCGAACAGGTGGTCCATCCAGGCACGCTCCTCGGGCAGGAAACCGGAGTTCTTCTGGTTGGCCTTCCAGTTCTTCAGGTCGATCGGCTGGTGAGCGATGTTCCAGTCGCCCGTGAGGATGTATTGCCGCTTGCGCCGGCGCAGCCTCGCCAGATGCAGGGCGAAGGCATCGAGGAAGCGGAACTTCGAGGCCTGCCGCTCCGGTCCGGCGGAGCCGGACGGCAGATACAACGAAACGACCGACAAGGGTCCCACTTGCGCCTCGAGGTAGCGTCCTTCGTTGTCGAATTCCGCCACACCGAAGCCGCGCACCACTCTGTCCGGCTTGTGGCGCGCGTAGAGCGCAACCCCCGCGTAGCCTTTGCGCTGCGCGTCATGGAAGTAGCTGTGGTAGCCGGGTAGCTCGATGTCGTGCTCCGCGAGCTGGTGGAAATGGGACTTCGTTTCCTGCAGGCACACGAAATCCGCATCCTGGCGCCTGAGCCAGCCAAACAGTCCTTTGGACGCCGCGGAGCGGATGCCGCAGACATTCACCGTAATGATGCGCATCCGCCAATCATAACGGCACGGCGGAACGAAGTGGCGGCGCGGACATTGACAGTGTGCGGCGCCCGGTGCACCGTCGCGCGCACCCCAATCGGTGCGCTTCGACCGGATTGCCCTGATGCACGAGTACCAGCTCAACCTCATCGAGCTCGCGCTGGCGCGCAATGCCCTGCGCTTCGGCCAATTCAGGCTCAAATCGGGTCGCGAGAGTCCCTATTTCTTCGACGCCGGGCTGTTCAGCGACGGTGAGGCCGCCTTGGTGCTCGGACGCTGCTACGCGGCAGCCATCATCCGCTCCGGCATCCCGTTCGACATGCTCTTCGGTCCCGCCTACAAGGGCATTCCGCTCGCCACCGCGGCGGTCATTGCACTCGCGGAACAACACGACCGCAGCGTTCCGTACGCATTCAACCGCAAGGAATCGAAGGAACATGGCGAAGGCGGCAACGTGGTCGGCAGCCCGCTCAACGGGCGCGTCCTCATCGTGGATGATGTGATCACGGCCGGAACTGCGATCCGCGAGTCTGTGGAGATCATCCGGGCGGCCGGTGGGGAGCCGGCGGGAGTGGCCCTGGCCCTCGACCGTCAGGAACGCGGTCACGGTCAACTCTCGGCGGTGCAGGAGATCGAGGCGACTTACGGTCTCAGATGTGTGAGCGTCGTCACACTCAGCGATCTGATCGATGCGCTCTCGCGGCCCGCCAGGGGCCCGGCGCGCATTTCTGCAGAACAGCTCGTATCCTTGCGCGCCTACCGGGAGGCTTTTGGGGTCTCATGAGGCTTGCCACCACGGTCGGGTCCGTTGGAATATCCTCCATTCGAAGACAGTCATGAAGGTTAGTTGCATGTCCGCGCACAGTCCGCGTTTCGCAACGCTCGTCGTTGCAGCGCTTGCAGCCGGCTTGGCGGTCGTCGCTGCCCCGGCCCGGAGCGCCGCACCGGCCAGCAAGAGCGCCCCCTCGGGCAAGAGCATCGCCTACCGTTGGGTCGACGAGCAGGGCGTTGTGCACTACGGTGACAGCGTCCCGCCCCAATATTCGCAACAGGAGCACTCAATCCTGAACCCCCAGGGTGTCGAGGTGCGCCGCACGGACGCGCAGAAGACTCCGGAGCAGATCTCGGTTGAAACCCGTCAACAGGAGCAGATCCAGCGGACAAAGCAACACGACAGCTTCCTGACGACCACCTACACGTCCGTCCGGGACATCGAGGCTCTCAGGGACGAACGTCTGACACAGCTGCACGCCCAGCGCACCGCCGCGGAAGCCTACGTCGACAACCTGCATTCGCGGCTGTCGGATCTACAGACGCGCGCCATGAACTTCCGGCCGTACAACCCGAAACCGGGTGCGCGCCGCATGCCTGACGATCTCGCCGAGGACCTGGTGCGGACGCTCAACGAGATGCGCACGCAGAGCAACGCGATCGTGGCAAAGGGCGAGCAGGAAGCGACGCTGAAGAGCGAGTTCCAAGCCGATATCGAACGTTACCGCGAGCTGCACTCCGCCCAGCCTCACCGCTGAGTTTGGGCTAGCGGCTTCCCGAGTGCCCGAAACCGCCCGCACCCCGCGCGGTGCCCGCGAAATCCTCCACGACCTGCAGCTCTACCTGCACCACCGGCACGATCACGAGCTGCGCGATGCGCTCCCCCGGATTGACGGTGAAGGGCTCGTGTCCGCGATTCCAACAGGACACCATGAGCTGACCCTGGTAGTCAGAATCGATCAAACCGACGAGATTGCCGAGTACGATCCCATGTTTATGGCCCAGGCCTGAGCGCGGCAGGATCACGGCAGCCAGGCCGGGATCTTCGACGTGGATCGCGAGTCCGGTGGGTATGAGTTCCGCGCGGCCCGGCTGCAGCGTCACGGGGCCGCTCAGGCACGCGCGCAGATCCAGCCCCGCCGAGCCGGCCGTAGCGTAGGCGGGAAGAGGAAACTCGCGGCCCATGCGCGCGTCCAGAATCCGCACCTTCAGCAGACGGCGCTGGGATTCCTGCACGCCCACTAAGCTCGGGCTGAACCGCGTTGGGTCGCGCTGCCCGCCAGCCCCGCGGTATAGGACTTCGCGATCTTTCCGATGAGCTCGCGAGCGAGCGCGAGCTTGGACGCCCGCCCCAGCTCTTCCCGCCCGTGGCGCCATAGGACGATCAGTTGGTTGTCCTCGCAATCGAACGCCTTGTCGTGACCCACTTCGTTCGCGGCGATCATATCCAGATTCTTTTTCAAGAGTTTGGCGCGCGCATGTTGCTCTACGGATTCCGTTTCCGCGGCAAAACCCACGACGAACGGCCGGTCGGGCCGTGCGGCGACCGTAGCCAGCACGTCGACGGTGCGCTCCATGCTGATGTCGAGCGTGTCGGAGGTCTTCTTGATCTTCTGTTCCGCGGCCTGCGCCGGCCTGTAATCAGCGACAGCGGCCGTCGAGATGAAGATATCGATGCCTTCGACCTCATGCAGCACGACCGTGAGCATCTCGGCGGCGCTTTCCACGTCGATGCGGCGAATGCCCGCAGGAGTAGGCAGACTTACCGGCCCGCTCACCAGAATCACTTCGGCGCCGGCCTCGCGAGCTGCCTGCGCCACGGCGAATCCCATTTTGCCGGAGCTGCGGTTACTGATGAACCGGACCGGATCGATCCGCTCGCGCGTCGGACCCGCGGTGATCAGGACTCGCCGGCCCTGCAACGGACCATCCCGCAGCACGAGGGTCGATGCGAGGTCCGCCAGCTCGAGCGGTTCGAGCATCCGCCCCGGACCGACTTCGCCGCACGCCTGATCCCCGTCCGCCGGTCCAAATGTGTGGATGCCCCGCTTCTGCAGTGTCGTGACGTTGTCACGAGTGGCGGCGTTGGCCCACATGACCCGGTTCATGGCGGGCGCCAGGGCAATCGGCGCCTGGGTTGCCAGACACAAGGTGGTCAACAAATCATCCGCCTGTCCTGCGCTCAGGCGCGCCATGAATCCGGCCGTAGCCGGCGCGATCAGTACGAGGTCCGCCCAACGGGCAAGCTCAATGTGTCCCATCGCCGCCTCGGCAGCCGGATCCCACAGGTCGGTCCGGACCGCGCGCCCGGAAACGGCCTGAAACGTCAGCGGCGTCACGAACTCGCGGGCGGACGCCGTCATCACAACCTGTACGTCGGCCCCGCGCTCGCGCAACCGCCGCACGAGGTCCGGGCTCTTGTAGGCGGCTATCCCGCCGGTGACACCGAGAAGAATCCGTTTGCCTTGCATTGAGGGTCCCGTTCCCGTCACCTGAGGATTATCCGGCGCCGCTCCCCGCATGCGCAAACGACTCCGCCCAAAAACGGGATTTCGGGCGCTTTCGGTGCCTTTCTCCCCCTGTCGGGCGGTCCGGGTCGCCCTGCAGACTGCAACGATGAGCATCCGCGACTGGCCCAGGGCAGAACGACCGCGTGAAAAGCTGATCGATCGCGGTCCCCACATGCTCTCGGACGCCGAGCTGCTCGCCGTGCTGATCGGCTCGGGCCTCAAAGGCCGCTCGGCGGTGGAGCTGGCACGGGCGCTGATCGCCGATTTCGGCTCCCTGCGCGAGCTGCTGAGCGCCGACCGCAGCCGCTGGCTGAAGCACCCCGATAAGGCCCTCCGCTCGGCCCGTTATGCCGGCATCGGGCCCGCGCGCTATGCCGCAATGCAGGCGGCATTGGAGCTGACGCGCCGGCACTATTGCGAACCGATGCGCACCGGGAGCGCGCTGAGCGCGCCGGAAGCCACACGCAAATTCCTGCTCGCGCAACTGCGGGACCGACCCTATGAGGTCTTCTGCTGCCTCTACCTCGATAACCGGCACCGGCTGGTCGCCTTCGAGGAGCTTTTCCGCGGCACGATAAACGGGGCTAGCGTGCACCCGCGCGAGGTCCTGCGGCAGACCCTCTTCCACAACGCGGCGGCCGTCATCCTCGCCCATAACCCCCCTTCGGGAGTTCTCGAGCCGAGCCAGCCCGACGAATTCATCACACTCAGGCTGCGGGATGCGCTTGCCCTGGTCGACGTGCGGGTGCTCGACCACTTCATCGTCGGCGACGGGCGCTGTTTTTCCTTTGCAGAGCATGGCTTGCTGTAGAGAACAGCCGGCGGAGGCCGGACGCCGCGGGGCACGGAGCTTGCCGCAAGATCTTGTGCGAGCGGGGCCGGACTGGTATAAAGCGCGGCTCCGGCGCGGTCCGGCAAAACCGCGCCCGCTCTCTAACCCCTTGAATCGAAAAGTGTAAGCGTATGTCCCGCGTCTGCGAGATCACTGGCAAGAGGCCGGCCGTTGGAAACCGCGTCTCCCACGCCAACAACAAGAAGCGTCGCCGCTTCCTGCCGAACCTGCACTCCCAGCGGTTCTGGCTCGAGACCGAGAAGCGCTGGGTCTCACTGCGCATCTCCACGAACGGGCTGCGCACGATCGAAAAGAAAGGCATCGACCAGGTCGTTGCCGAGCTGCGCGCCCGGGGCGTCAGGATCTAACCCAAGGCCGACCGCCGCGGCCCGAACGGAAGGAATACGCCATGCGTGAAAAGATCAAGCTCCTGTCCTCGGCAGGGACCGGACATTTCTACGTCACCACCAAGAACAAGCGCCTGCATCCGGATAAGCTGGAAGTGCGCAAGTTCGATCCGGTCGCCCGCAAGCACGTGGCGTACAAGGAATCGAAGATCAAGTAGCCGCGCGGTCTTCCCGGCGGCGCGCCCGCCGTGTGGATCGGCAGGATCCTTCAGAAGGCCCGGCACCGCCCGGGCCTTGCGCTTTTTGTGGGTTAATCTTGCTGCCATGCCCGAGCTGCCCGAAGTCGAGACCACCCGGCGAGGCATCGAGCCGCACGCCGTCGGCCGCCGCATCGTCGCGCTCAATGTTCACGAGCCGCGCCTGCGCTGGCGGGTGGAGAAAGAGCTGCCCCGGCGCGTGGCCGGGGAACGCATCCTCCAGACCGGGCGCCGCGCGAAATATCTTCTGATCGAGATCGAATCCGGCACGCTGCTGCTGCATCTGGGCATGTCCGGCAGCCTGCGCGTACTTCCCGGAGACACACCGCGCATCGCGCACGATCACTTCGACCTGCTGCTCGATTCCGGTAACACGCTGCGCTTCAACGATCCGCGCCGCTTCGGCAGCCTGCACTACACGACGGGCGACCCGAACGAGCACCCCCTGCTGGCGCGGCTGGCGCCGGAGCCGTTCGACGCTGCATTCAACACCGACTACCTCTGGAACGTCTGCCGCCGCCGGCGGGTCGCCATAAAACAGCTGCTGATGAACAGCAGGCTCGTGGTCGGTGTCGGCAACATCTACGCGAACGAAGCCCTGTTTCGTGCGAAAATCCGCCCTCGACGCGGGGCGCGCGGCCTCTCGCGCGCGGAAATCTCCAAGCTCGCGCGCGCGATCCGTTCGATTCTCACGATGGCCATCCGCGTGGGCGGAACGACGTTGCGCGACTACGTCGGCGCTGACGGAGCGCCGGGTTATTTCCGACAGAAGCTGTTTGTCTACGAGCGCGCCGGCCGGCCCTGCCGCAAATGCCGCACGCCGATTCGCCAACTGACGCAGGGGCAGCGCTCGACGTATTATTGTCCGACGTGTCAGAAGTGAGCGCCCTGGCGCCTGGCCCATCCGCTGCCGCAGGCGCTCCAGCGCATAACCGAGGCTCGCAATGAGCGCACAGGTCATCGCCCACCTGTCGAGTGTCGATTCCATCCTCGGCGGCGTGATCCGGGTTGCAGGCCCGTACACGCTCGCGGCGGAACTGGAGTGCGCTCCGTTTCAATCACTCGCCCAGGCAATTGCGCATCAGCAATTGAACGGTACGGCGGCCAACACCATTCTGCGCCGATTCGCGGAAACTTGCGGCCACGGCGCTTTCCCCACTCCGCAGGCTGTTCTCGCTGCGCCGGAAGCGACGCTGCGCGCCGCGGGTTTCTCGTTTGCGAAAATCGCCTCGCTGAAGGACCTTGCGACCAAGACGCTCGAGGGCGTCGTGCCGGATCACGACACCCTGCACGCGCTCAGCGACTCCGAAATCATCACCCGCCTCACGCAGGTGCGCGGAATCGGGCGGTGGACGG
>FTEO01000972.1_pt1 | contig 10855 bp, 10 predicted proteins | sample 1640211 | NCBI WGS metagenome assembly FTEO01 (sample SAMEA3914816, study PRJEB12502) | metagenome | biome: forest; material: soil | place: USA | collected 2011-09-16 | depth 0.3 m | reverse complement strand
TCGGTGAACAAGCCAACGGACACGCGACGGCCGCCCTCCGTGTCGGGCATCGCATGCGCGTCGCTGATGCCGGCGCGCTCGAGCGCCTTGAGCACTTTTGCCTCATCGGCCGCGCTCTTGAGCCCGCCCACGTAAACCCAGAAGCCTTCCCACATCTCGCCTTCTTCCGCCCGCTGATGCGGGTCGAAGCCGCGGTCATGCAGAAGGGCGGCGCCGCGCGCGGCATGCGCGAGGTCGTTGAACGGGCCGACCGACACACACCGACTGTTTGGCGCAGGCAGCGTGGAAATAGCTTCTGAAACAGCCGGGACCGTCTGTGCCCCGGCAACACTCACGCCCGCTGGCTGCGTCACCGACGCCGACTCGCGCTGCTCTTCGGTGACCAGGCTCAGGGACTGCAGGTTCGTGCTGGCCGGGGCCGCGGGAGCGGGCGGCGGCGCATCAATCCATCCAGCCCAGGCCAGATAGATCACGTTGATCGCCAGCAGTACGAAGAAGGCAACGCGCACGGTACGGATTTTAGGAGGCTGTCGCGCCAATAACCATCGCTACGAGTCCGCGCGGGCGCCGGATGCGACCACTGCGAGGCCCTGCAGGACGAGATCGGGTACGAGCCTGTGCGCGCTATGGATCAGTGGGCGCAGCGCCGGCGCACCCCCACCGGTCAGAAGGACGAGCGGTGCGCGGCCCAGCAGGCTCTTCGCTTCGTCCACCGCCCGATCGATGATAGCCGCGGCTGCATGCCGCGCGCCCTGCTCGATGGCGGCGCGGGTGCTGCGGGCGAAGAACCCCGCCGTCGCGACGCCGCCTCGGGCACGACGCCGGATCCCCTGGGTCTTCGTCAGCAGGCTGTCTTTCATGAGGGACGGTGCCGGCACGATCGCTCCACCCCGATGGCTGCCCCGCGCATCGACGAGATCCAGCGTGAGAGCCGTGCCGACGCCGATGACACAGACCGGACGCCCGTGCACCAGATGATGGGCGCCGATGACCCCTGCCAGCCGGTCCGCACCGAGCCGCCACGGCTCCACGTAACGCGTAGTCACGCCGGCGACACGGCGTCGCGACACGAAGAACTCTGGCGTGATGCCGGCGCGCTCTCGGGCCGCGGCAGTAAAGAGTCTGTCGATGCGCGAACCTGCGACGCTCACCACCAGGATGCGGTCGAGTCCTCGCGCGCTGCCGAGCAGACGACGAGCGAAGTCCTCACGTTTCCAGCCGGCATGCGCAGCTGCGCGCTGGTGGCCGAGCCGCCCTGATCGCAGCCGTGCCCACTTCACGCGTGTGTTGCCGATGTCGACGAGCAGGGTGCTCGCCTCGCGACGTCGAGTGCTCAATCCGCTGGCCTCACGCTCACCTCGCCCGAGAAGAATTTTCGCAGACCCTCCGACGTTTCGACGAGCAACGCACCGCTGAGGTCGATGCCCCGGGCGAGCCCGCCTACGCTGCTCTCCCCTGCCCGCACATTGACGAGCCGCCCCCGTAACGCGTCCGCGTGATGCCATTCGTCGAGAAAGGGCCGCAGACCCGTCTGCCCGAACTCGAGCAATCCCTGCATGCAGGATTCGACGAGACTCGCGGCCAGCGCGTTACGCGACACGGCAGCCTTCGCGACCGCTGTCAGATCCACTGCCTGCAGACCCGTCGTTGCGATTTTCTCCAAGAGCGCCGCGCCCAGGGCCACGTTGAGCCCGATGCCGATGACCGCACACGCCGGTCCGCCGGATTCGGCGCGCAGCTCGATGAGAATGCCTCCGAGCTTACGATCCCCGACAAGCACGTCGTTGGGCCACTTGAGCTGCGCGTCCCGCACACCCTGCGCTTCGAGCGCACGCAGAACGCAAACCCCCACGGCGAGACTCAGCGCGCCGGCATCACGCGGCACTTCGGGAAAGGTCCAGCTCATGGAGAAGCAGACCGCACCACCTGGAGGTGCGAGCCACGTGCGTCCGCGGCGCCCGCGGCCGGCCGTCTGATACTCCGCGAACAACACCTCGGAGCGGCCCGTTGGCGGATTCGCGCGCTCAACCAGCTCTGTGTTGGTGGACCCGGTGGACCACGCTACGTCCAGCCGCGCGACACGGTCGCGCACGCTACGCGAAAGCGTTTCGCTAATACGCGCAGCTACCAGCGCTTCACGTGCCACAGGAAACCGGTAGCCACGGTTGCGTATCGCCTCCATGGGCGCGCCCAGATCACGGAGCGCTGTTGCCGCCTTCCACACAGCACTACGCGTGACGCCAAGGTCGCGCGCCAGATCTTCGCCCGAGTGAAATTCGCCGTCGCACAGCTCTGCGAACACACGCGCGACGAGTGGCGCCGCGGCTTGCGCGGCCGCATCCCGAACTAGTGCCTTCGCGCTCATCTCCTCACCGAGTGCGGCCACGACCGAGAAGCCACAGTCGACGCGCACGCGGCTCCGTGCCGGCTTGCATGCGCGCGATATTCCCGCGATGGGTGTAGGCGACGACCACAGCCACGGCGATGCCGAAAGCAAGCAGAGGCGTCTGCGGCTGCATCCCGATTGCGATCACGAACAGCGGCACGGCCGCGGCGGCGACCATCGATGCGAGGCTGATGAAACCGAACAGCATGGTGACGACGAGCCACGTCACCACTACCGCCAGCAGCAGCAGCGGATCGAGGCCCAGCAACACGCCCACGAGCGTGGCCACGCCCTTGCCGCCGCGAAAGCCATGCCACACGGGCCAGATGTGACCAATCATCGCTGCGAACCCGCAGGCCACGGGCAACCACTCGCGCAGCATGGGAGGCGCGGCGCCCGCATCCCCGAGGCCCATGCTGGTGAACGACACCGGCGCAATGACACGCGTGGCGACAACGCCCTTGCCGATGTCGATGAGCAGCACCCAGAACGCAAACGATCTGCCCTGCGTGCGCAGCGCGTTCGTGCCGCCGGCGTTGCCGCTACCGAGCTTGCGGATATCCACGCCGCCCCGCAGCCGCCCGACGATGAGACTGCCGATGAGCGAGCCCAGCAAGTAAGTCACGACAACCTTGAGAAGAAGCTCGATCACGTTGGCAAGAATATCTCAGCGAGCATGCAGCGCACGCTGCCACCGCTGAGTGTTTCGATGGTGGGAATGGGGACGGCGAGAACGGTATCGGTGCACGCGGAAAGTCGCGCAAAACTCTCGGCCTTCAGCGACTGCCGCGCATTCGCGGACAGGGCGAGCACGCGATAGTCGCCCAGCGCTTCGTCCCAACTGGCGAGCTCCAGCATGTTGCCGGCGAAGTGCTCGATTTCGCTGGCGTCGATCTCGATGATCTCGCGGCCGCTCGCCTTCAGCCGCTCGACAACGCGGCCGCGATCTTCAGGCACGATTGCGCTCGTGCCGACAACCGCGAAACCCTCGCCGATGCACATGAGCACATTCGTGTGATACACGGGTGCGCCCGCGCGATCCACGGCGCGAAACACGACAGCCTCGTACCCAAACTCCTGCGTCCACTCCGCCACGACAGCCGGATGCGTACGCGGAGACTCGCTGGCATAGGCCACGCGATTGACGTGGTCAAGCACGAGGCTGCCCGTTCCCTCGAGACAACGGCCTTGCAGCTCGTGATGGCTGAGATCCACCACGCGAGAAACCCTGAAGCCCGTGCGAGCAGCCACCGCATCGATGACCTCACGCCGACGCTCACGGCGGCGATTCGCAGCATGCATGGGATAGAGGACGACGGTGCCGTCGACGTGGAACGTCACCCAGTTGTTGGGGAACACCGCGTCGGGCTTCGGGGGGACTGGCGTATCGTCGACCGCGCAGACGCGCACGCCCTCGCTTTCGAGCGCCCGAACGAGGCTCTGGAACTCTGCCTGCGCGAGCGCGTTGTGCGAGCGCAGCCCTGCGGCCGGCGGCTGTTGCACAGCCGTTTGCATAGAGTTCGTGGCCGCCGTTTCAGGGTTGTAATCGAACGCGGCGGGCCTAATCATCAGCACCGCGCTCGCGCACTGCTGGCGTACGACTGGCTCAGAAACCGACTCGGACAACGCGCCCCTCACCCGGCGCTCAAGGGCGCCGTCCCGCTCGACACTCATGCAAGTAACCTCCGCACCGCTCGTTGTCGGCACGGATCGCGGCCTCTATTGCCCGCCAGGGGACTTCTACATCGACCCCTGGCAGCCGGTGCAGACGGCCGTGATCACGCACGCCCATGGCGACCATCTTCGCCACGGCAGCGCCCGCTACATTCTCGCACGTCCCGGCGCCCCCATCGCCCAGCACCGGCTGGGGAGCGGCAATACCGTCACGCCGTTCGACTACGGGGTGAGTTTCAAGCTCGGCGATGCACGGGTTTCCCTGCATTCCGCCGGGCATATCCTCGGGTCCGCCCAGGTCCGCATCGAGCACGCGGGCGAGGTCTGGGTCGTTTCGGGCGACTACAAGCGCCAGCCCGACCCCACCTGCACGGCCTTCGAGCCGCTCACTTGCGACGTGTTCATCAGCGAGGCGACGTTTGCGCTGCCCGTGTATCGGTGGTCGCCGACACCGCAGGTAGTGGAAGAAATCGTGCGCTGGTGGCGTGCGAATCGCGAGCGCGGCGTGGCTTCCGCTCTCTTCTGCTACGCGCTGGGTAAATCGCAGCGCGTGCTCGCGGAATTGCGCGCGTTTACGGATGAGCCGGTGTATCTGCACGGCGCGGTGGGGTCGCTCACGGATCTGTACCGGAAAGCGGGCGTCGAGATGGTGCCGACGCTCTCCGCTACCACCGAGAAGAAAACGGACTATCGGGGCGCCCTCATCATCGCGCCACCCAGCGCCGCCGGCACGCCCTGGATGCGTCGCTTCGGCGAGCACTCGAGCGGCTTCTGCTCCGGCTGGATGCGCGTGCGCGGCGATCGGCGCCGACGCGGCTACGATCGCGGCTTCGTCATCTCCGACCACGCGGACTGGCCCGGTCTGCTCGACACCTGCCTCGCCACCGGTGCGCGGCGCATTCTGCTCACGCACGGGCATTCAGACGCACTGGCGCGGCATCTCAACGAGCGCGGCGTGCAGGCGAGCGCGCTCGCCACGGCGTTCGGAGACGAGGAGTAGTGCGCGACTTCGCGGAGCTCTACGACGAGATCGACACGACCACGTCGACGAATCTCAAGGTCGCCGCGATGGCTCGCTATTTCCGCACGGCACCGCCCGCGGATGCGGCCTGGGCCGCCTATATTCTGTCGGGCCGGCGGCTGAAGCGTTTCATCGGCCCGTCGCTGTTGTGGCGCTGGCTGATCGAGGTGTCCGGGCTGCCGGAATGGCTGGTCAGTGAGTCGTACTCTTCCGTGGGTGACATGGCCGAAACCGTGGCGCTGCTCATGGAGACGAACGAAGCCACGAAAGCCGAGACGGACGTTCCGCTCGCCGAATGGATCGACGGGCGGCTGCTTCCTTTGCGAGACGTGGAGGAAGAGCAGCAGCGCGAAGCCATCGTCACCTGGTGGCGAACCTTGCCGTATCGCGAATGTTTTCTGCTCAACAAGCTGCTGACAGGCGAGTTGCGCGTGGGCGTTTCGGAGCTGCTGGTGACGCGTGCGTTGTGCGAAGTTCTGGAAGTGTCGCGCGCGGATGTGGCGCGGCGCTTCATGGGCGAGTGGCGGCCCGGTGTCGAGTTCTGGGAAGGGCTGAAATCCGGCGATGCACCGGCCGCGGACCCTTCCGCACCGTATCCGTTTTATCTCGCCTCCCCTCTCGAAGACGATGTGACCACGCTCGGGTCGCCTGCGGACTGGCAGATCGAGTGGAAGTGGGACGGCATCCGCGGGCAGCTCATTCGTCGCGGCGGCCGGTGCTTTCTCTGGTCACGCGGCGAGGACCTGGTGACGGAGCGCTTTCCGGAAATCGTCGCCGCGGCGGCAACGCTCCCCGATGGCGTTGTGCTCGACGGCGAAATCGTGGCGTGGCGAGATGGCACCGTGCGGCCGTTTGCAGATCTGCAGCAGCGCATCGGCCGCAAGAAACTTACGTCCACCATTCTCGAACGTGTGCCAGTGCACTTCCTTGCTTACGATCTGCTGGAGCAGAATCACGCGGACATTCGCGAGCGGACCATGCAGGAGCGGCGAGAACGACTGGAGGCACTGCTTGCGGGCGCTCCCGACGCGCTGTCCCTTTCTCCCTTGATCCGCGCCGAGACGTGGGACGAGCTCGCCGCACTACGCGAAGAATCGCGCACGCGCAGCGTCGAAGGGCTGATGCTGAAGGCCATCGGTTCGCCCTACGGCACGGGCCGGCAACGCGGCTCGTGGTGGAAGTGGAAAATCCAGCCGTACTCGTTCGACGGCGTGATGATCTACGCCCAGCCCGGACACGGCCGCCGCTCGAATCTCTACACCGACTACACGTTCGGCGTGTGGAGCGACGGTGAGCTCGTGCCCGTGGCCAAAGCCTATTCAGGCCTCAGCAACCCTGAGATTGCCGGGCTCGACAAGTGGATTCGCGCGCACACGCTCGAGAAGTTCGGCCCCGTGCGCGCGGTGGAGCCCACCCAGGTCTTCGAGCTGGCATTCGAGGGGATTGCCACCTCGAGCCGGCACAAGTCGGGCATCGCCCTGCGATTTCCCCGCATCCTGCGCTGGCGAACGGACAAGCCCGCGAGTGAAGCGGACACGCTGGTAAATCTGCAAACGGTGCTGGAGCAGCACCGCGGCGCCGATCAGCGGCCGTAACTTCCCGTGGCGTCCAGGGGCTCGAGCAGCTCGTCGTCCGTGAGATCGAGCGGCGCACCGGTGAGGAATCGCCGGCACTGCGATGCCGGCGTGGGCTTCGCAAACAGATAGCCCTGCGCCAGATTGCAGTGGAGCTGACGCAGCTTCTCGAGTTGCTGCCAACCTTCGATGCCCTCTGCCACCACCTGGATGTTCAGGTGCCGCGCCATTGCAATGATGGCGCCCACGATCGCGAGATCGCTCATGTCGGTGACGAGGTCGCGCACGAAACTCCGATCGATCTTCACGTAGTCCACGCGCCAGCGCTTGAGGTACGAGAGGCTCGAGTAGCCGGTGCCAAAATCATCGATGGCGATGCGTACGCCGAGCTCGCGCAGCTGCGAGATGGCATCTTCACTCGACTCACCCGTGCGCGCTTCGCGGTGCTCGAACACTGCGCTCTCGGTGAGCTCCACCTGCAACATGCTGGTCTTCAGCCCGTGCAGCTGGGTCAGGCGGCGAATCGTCGTCGGCAGGTCCGAGCGCTGCAACTGAACGGCCGAGATGTTCACGGCAACCGGCACGGGAGACCATCCCATTTCGCGCCAGCGCGCGGCATCGTCCATGACGCGCTCGAGCACGAATTCACCGATCGGGACGATGAGACCTGTCTCTTCCGCCACGCCGATGAAGCGGCCCGGGGCCACGAAGCCGTGCAGCGGATGCTTCCAGCGCAGCAGCGCCTCGAGTCCCGTCACATGGTGGGTCTCGATGTCGATGATCGGCTGATAGTGCACATCGAGCTGCTTCTGCTCGATGGCCGTGCGCAGGCTCGCTTCGATGGCGATGCGCTCCTTCAGCTTGCGATCCATCACCGGGCTGAAGAGCTGGAAGTTGTTCCGGCCGCGATCCTTCGCCTGATACATCGCCGTGTCGGAGTGGCGCAGCAGCTCGCCGATGTCCGAGCCATCTCGCGGATAGAGACTGACGCCGATGCTGACCGTGGTGACGAGCGGGCGGCCATCCACGATTACCGGCGCGCCGAGAGCCTCGTTGATGCGCACCGCGGTCTCGTTGACCTGCTGCGATCCCTTCACATTCTTCAGCACGACGATGAACTCGTCGCCGCCCATGCGCACCACGAGATCCTCGTCCCGCACCGTCGTGCGGATCCGCTGGGCGACTGTCTTGAGGAGCTTGTCGCCGACCTCGTGGCCGCGTGAATCGTTGATGTGCTTGAAATGGTCGAGATCGAGGAACAGCACCGCGAGGGTCACGCCCGTGCCGCGGGCTTCGGCAAGCGCCTCCGGCAGGTGCGCGGCGAGATAGAGACGGTTCGGCAGGCCGGTCAGCTGATCGTGATGAGCGAGGTGGTCGAGGTGCTGCTGCTTTTCGAGCAGCTGGGATTCGATCTTCCGCCGCAGCGTTACATCGTTCATCGTGAAGGCCAGCACGGCGTCGCCGTCGAGCTCCAGGCGATTGCCGGCAATCTCCACATCCACGAGCGTGCCGTTCTTGCACCGTTGATGCAGCGAGAGCGGCAAGCGCGGGTCCGGAGTGCGTAGCCTCGCGATGACCGCGTCGCTATCGCCGCTTTCGTCCTGAAAGATCTCCCCGAGCGTGAGCGACTTCAGCTCGCTCAGGGAATAGCCGAGACTGCGCTGAACCGCGGGATTGGCAACCAGGACCTGGAGCGAAGTGGCGTCCGCTATGAGCACGCCGTGGGGCGACTGCTCGATTGCCGCGACATAGGGATTTGACGCTGCGGCTCCCAAACTGCCGCGCGAGCGCGTTCGCAACGCGGTGAACACGAGGCCGCACGCCAGGACGACGATGGTGCCGATGAGACCGGGATTGAACGTGTACTCCTGCATAGACTTTGGACTCCTGGCACGCAACCAGAAGTCGCCATGGGCCGCGAACTGCGACCCGCCTCACACCCCTGCAACCTGACGTGCCATAAGTCTGTCGCAACGCGGTGCAGCGTGACGGTACGGCGCGCACATTTCCACCTGCGACTAAGGTCGGTAGGCCGCGTTTGGAGGCTATTTCCCGCAGGTTTCGCGAGCTCTTACGAGTCGTATACAACCGTACAAGGGGCACCCTGCTCGATCGTCTCGCCCACTCCGCTTGCAACGATCGCGTTCTCGCAGAACGTCACCCCCATCAAGGCGCGATCGAAGCGGAACTGCCGCAACACCGGCAGTGGATTGGTGGAAGGCTCGCCCGTGCGCTGATCGGTGGAGGTGATCACGCAGCGGGTACACGGCTTCACGAGCTTGAGGGTGACCGACCCGATGTGGAGGGCCGCAATGCGGTCTTCTTCAAACGGCGCGAGCCCTTCGATGACGACATTGGGACGGAATCGCTCCATGGGAACGGGCTCGGGCATCAACGAATTGAGATGTTCGAGAGAGGCGAGGTTCGCCACCAGGATAGGGAACCCGTCGGGGAAGGACACCGGCGGAGGATTTGTACCCGCGTATTGCGGACTGGCAAGACGATCAAACACCGGCGCGACTCGGAGCAGGCGCGCCGTGCTACCCAGCACTTCACTCAACCAGCTCGAGGCGGTGTCGCCCTGATCGAGCGCCGTGATGCTGTCCTTCCAGACTCTCGCGGTCTTCGCCTCGCCCTGCGGCTGCAGCGGCAGAGTGAGCGGCGCGAGATTCGGTGCCCGTAGCGTGAGTACGTCCGCAAGGATTTCGGGCTCGATGAGCGCGAGGCGCGGATGCGTGCGCTGACTCATGAACACGCCATCGGGGCTCGCCGCCATCCAGTACCGATCCCACTCGAAGCCGGTCGCCGCGAGGCGCAGGCGGGCACGAGGAATGGCCCGCGCCGACTTGAACGGATAAACGTACAGCTCCCGAACGCGCGCCATGGATCTCACCCCAGCGTGTCTGTCAGAACGAAGTCTGCCACACGCCCTCGGGGCGTTTGAGGATGAACTCGCGATCTATCGTCTTGCCCACCGGAAAGCCGTATTCGCCCACTTTGGCAAAACCGTGTCGCTCGTAGAGGCGTTGGGCGCCGGAGTTCTCGGACCACACGCCCACGTAGAGCGGTACTCGACCCTTCGCTCGCAACCAGTCGAGCGATGTATTCAGGAGCTGGGTGCCGAGGCGGAGGTTGTGATAGCGCGCGAGCACATACAGTTGCTTCAGCTCGCCGGCGGCAGGCTCGAGATCCTTCACGGGCAGCTTGCAGGGGCCGGCACAAGCGAAGCCGGCCGTCTCGCCGGTGGCGAGGGTCGCAAGCCAGACTCCGCTGTCTGGGTCTTCGAGCGTCAGCCGACAGGCCTGCGGCGTGCACGTTCTTGCCAGGAACTCCCGGAGATCTTCAGGCGGATACAGGTGCCCGAACGTCTCCACGAAGGTTGCCGCGCTGATGGTGGCGAGCTCCGCAGCGTCGGCCGGAGCAGCACGACGGATCGTGGCGACGGGGGTGGGATCAGGAGAGAGGGTGCGCATGGAAGTTGATGTAGAGAGCGTTTGCGTTTCGCGCCGCATCGGGTTGTCGTGCGCGCAACGACTACGGCACGCATGTAACGCAGGCTCGCGTTCGCCCGCGATGACGGTGACGTGTCCGGCGCGCAGGGCGGCCGACGATGTCAGCTGTGGATGTAGGTCTCGAGCTGCTCGATGGTGTGTTGCTGATCTTCGATGACCGCCTTCACCAGGTCGCCGATCGAGATGATGCCGACGGTCCGCCCGCGCTCAACCACCGGCAGATGACGGATGTGCCGCTCGGTCATGAGTCGCATGCAATCCGATACCGACTTGTCGGGGGATACGGTCAGGACCGGCGAGCTCATGATCTGCCACACCGGGGTCGTGCTGGAGGAACGGCCGAGGAGGATGACTTTGCGAGCGTAGTCCCGCTCGGACACGATGCCGACGAGCTCTTCGCCCTTCAGCACGAGAAGCGCCCCGACGTGGTGATCCGCCATGAGCCGGATCGCTTCCAGCACCGGATCTTCCGGGCCGACGGAGAACATGGCTCCGCCTTTACGTTCGAGCAATTGCCGTACGTCTGCCATGGTCCCCACCTCCGGTGCTTCCGTGCACGCTGTTCCACGACTGTGCCGACTCTACGACTTCGGCACCCGAAAGCGTAACCGAAAAAGAAAAGCCCCTGAAGTCTTGCGACCTCAGGGGCTTCTCTTATCAAGATCCTGGCAGTGACCTACTCTGGCAT
>FTEO01000702.1_pt1 | contig 10862 bp, 8 predicted proteins | sample 1640211 | NCBI WGS metagenome assembly FTEO01 (sample SAMEA3914816, study PRJEB12502) | metagenome | biome: forest; material: soil | place: USA | collected 2011-09-16 | depth 0.3 m | reverse complement strand
GGACACCACGACGTTCGGCGTCGTGCTCACGCCGAAGGAGTGGGTCCCGGGTCTGCAGATGGCGGTGGATTACTTCCGCATCAACATCACGGATGCGATCCAGCAGGCCAACGTGCGACGCGTTCTGGACGGATGCCAGATCTCGCACATCCAGGAGTTCTGCAATCTGCTGGTGCCGGACGTGCCGGGTTCCTTCAACTATGTTGCGGGTGCAAGCGCCGACCTCGACACGGGCGTGAAGAACCTGCGGGCCACGGCCTTCAACGGCAGCGGCTACACGTACAAGGGCGTGGACTTCACGGGCAACTACCTCTGGGCTCTCAACGACACCAACACTGTCAACTTCCGGTTGCTCGCAACCAAGATGATCGACCAGTTGTTCCAGCCGGTCCCCGGGCAGCCCTTCCGGCAGCTCGTCGGCCAGACCGGAACCGCTAACTCGTTCCTCTCGGATAACCAGCCCTCGGCGAAGTGGGTGGCCAATCTCTCCGCGACCTTCAATCATGGGCCGATGAGCGCGACGTACCAGGTTCGCTATGTGAGCGACGGAACCTTCAACTATCTCGGCGTCACGCCGAGCGATCCGGGCTATCCGGTTCCTCCGGCGGGCGGCACGACGCTCAGTGACAATCACGTTCCGGGCTACGCGGTCAGCACGTTGTCCGGCACGTACACGTTCGACAATCTGTTCGGGACTCGCACCCTGCAGATCTTCGGCGTGGTCTCGAACCTGTTCGACCGGAATCCGCCGCTTGCGGTGGGCAACGCCTCGAACACCAACGGTGGCACCAACGCGGCGTTCTTCGATACGCAGGGTCGTACGTATCGACTGGGGCTGCGCGCAGCGTTCTAAGGGGGGAATAAAAATAGGGCTGTAGACTCATGGGCCGCATCCGGCAACGGGTGCGGCCCTTTTTTATAGCTCACAGCTTCGGGATGCGAATCCGGCTGATCATCAACGATCCGGAGAGCGCGAACATCAGGGCCAGGGGATGAAGAAAGAATCCGCCGAGCTCCACGCTGCCGAACCAGAGTTGCTCTTTCACCGCGCCGAGTGATGCCGCGAGAGTCAGCACGCACACCAGTGCGAACGACGTCGGGATCGGCGTGCCTTCGAAGTACTTCACTTTCCCGGTTCCGCCGGACATCTCTTCCGCGGTGACGTTGTAGCGTGCGAGGCGGGACACTCCGCACGCAACGAAGTAGCCGAGAATGATGCGGTCGTACAGGCCCTGCATGCCGCAGGCGTAGCCCAAAACCGCTGGCGCCACGCCAAACGAGATCACGTCGGCCAGAGAGTCGAGCTCGCGGCCCATGGCGGAGGACTTCTGGCGCCAGCGTGCAATGCGTCCGTCGAGAATGTCGAAGATGAGGGCGCCCAGGATCAGGCCGCAGGCGGCGTAGATGCGGGACACCTCCGCGGTCTGCAGGTAAGTCATGCTCGAGAACAGGGCCCCTGTGCCGCAGATGGCGTTGCCGAGCGTAAACCAGTCCGCGAAGTGGAATTCCCGAATCATCGAGAAGGGTTTGCGATGCGTGGCGTCAGTCTGCGAATTCATGCGATTTCCTCGGGGGCGGGGCGACAACGTCGGGCGGACGCAGGTGTTCCGTTGCGGAACCTGCGCCGCGGGAACATCGCCACGCCACAGGCGTTGGCAAAGCGACCCCGCTGAAGGGGCAAGCTTAGCGGCGAACGCGCGCAGGTGGCAGGCGAATGATCGAAGACTGGTGGAAGCGCGGCGTGATCTATCAGATCTATCCGCGCTCGTTCCAGGACTCCGGCGACGACGGCATCGGGGATCTGAACGGAATCCTGCGGCGGCTGGATTACTGCGTCTGCCTTGGCGTCGATGCGCTCTGGCTGTCTCCCGTGTATCCCTCTCCGATGGCCGACTTTGGCTACGACGTGTCGGACTACGTGGGCATTCACCCGATGTTCGGCACGCTTGCGCAGTTCGACGCGCTGCTCGCGGAGATGAAGCGGCGCGGCTTGAAGCTCATCCTCGATTTCGTCCCGAATCACAGCTCGGATCAGCACCCGTGGTTCATGGAGTCACGATCCTCGCGCGCTAGCGCGAAGCGCGACTGGTACCTGTGGCGCGATCCGGCACCGGATGGCGGCCCGCCCAACAATTGGCTCAGCAACTTCGGCGGCAGCGCGTGGCAATGGGATGAACACACGGGGCAGTACTACTACCATGCGTTCCTCGCGGAACAACCCGATCTCAACTGGCGCAACCCCGACGTGCGCTCGGCAATGCACGACGTTCTGCGCTTCTGGTTGAGCCGGGGCGTGGATGGAATGCGGGTCGACGTGCTGTGGCACCTGATCAAGGATGACCAGTGGCGCGACAATCCGCCGAACCCGAATTACACACCGCGCGAGCCGCCCCATCACAGTCAGATCCCGCTGTACACCACGGATCGGCCGGAAGTGCAGGGCATCGTCTCGGGCCTGCGCCAGGTACTGGACGAGTTTGCGGGACGCGTGCTCATCGGTGAGATCTATCTGCCCCTCGAGCGACTCGTCGCTTACTACGGAGCGAACCTCGATGGCGCGCATCTGCCCTTCAATTTCCAACTGCTGCAGAGCCCTTGGAATGCACGCGAAATCGCGGTTTTGATCGACCACTACGAGCGCGCCTTGCCTCGTGGAGGGTGGCCGAACTGGGTGCTCGGCAATCACGACAATCCGCGTATCGGGACTCGCGTCGGCCGCGATCAGGCACGGGTTGCGGCAATGCTGCTCCTGACGCTGCGCGGAACTCCCACGCTCTATTACGGCGATGAGCTCGGCATGCTGAATGTGCCTATCCCCGCGAGCCGCATACAGGATCCCCTCGAGAAGAACGTCCCCGGGCGGGGTCTCGGACGCGATCCCTGCCGAACGCCGATGCCATGGGATGGATCACCGCATGCAGGCTTCAGCACCGGCGAACCCTGGCTGCCGATCGCCGATGACTATCAGGCCGTGAACGTTGAGGCTGAAGCGAACGCGAGCGGCTCGATGCTCTCGCTGTATCGCCGGCTGCTGCAGCTACGCAGACTGCACCCGGCGCTCGCGGTCGGTGAGTATCGGCCGGTTGCTGCGTCCAACGGCGTACTCGGCTATGTACGCAGTGCCGAAGGCGAGCGTTTCCTGATCGCGCTCAATCTCACCGCAGAGCCTGCCGCGCTCACCCTGGAATCGCTCGGAGCCACGGAACGCACCGTCATGCTCTCCACGTACCTGGATCGTGAAGACGAGCGTCTCGACACGACGCTCACTCTGAGAGCCGACGAAGGCGTGCTCATTGCCCTGCGTGATCGGGAGCCGCCGACATGATCAACGACCTCTGGTACAAAAACGCAATCGTCTATTGCCTTTCCGTGGGCACGTACATGGATGCCAACGGGGATGGCATCGGCGACTTTGCAGGGCTCATGCGGCGACTGGATTACCTGCATGGCCTCGGCGTCACGGCCATCTGGCTCATGCCTTTCCAAGCCTCGCCAGGGCGGGATGACGGTTACGACGTCTCGGACTATTACACGGTGGATCCGCGCTACGGCACGCTTGGAGACTTCGTCGAGTTCACGCATGCCGCCCAGCAGCGCGGCATTCGCGTGATCATCGATCTGGTCGTGAACCACACCTCGAATCAGCATCCCTGGTTCAAGGAGGCGCGCCGCGATCCGACCTCGAAATATCGCGACTGGTATGTCTGGGCGAAGAAGAAGCCGCGCAACGCCAGCCAGGGCATGGTGTTCCCGGGCGTGCAGAAGTCGACATGGACTTACGATGCGGTGGCGCGCGCGTGGTATTTCCATCGCTTCTATGACTTCCAGCCGGACCTCGACACGTCGAATCCGCACGTTCTGGCCGAGATTCTGAAGATCATGGGCTTCTGGATCCAGCTCGGCGTCTCGGGCTTTCGCATGGACGCCGTGCCGTTCGTCATTGCAACGAAGGGCGCAAGCGTAAAGAAGCCCGTGGAGCAGTACGACATGCTGCGCGCGATCCGCGAGTTCCTGCAATGGCGGCAGGGCGATGCGATCGTCCTCGCCGAGGCGAATGTGCTGCCCGCTACCGATATGGACTATTTCGGTGACGATGGTGAGCGCATGCACATGATGTTCAACTTCCAGGTCAACCAGAATCTCTTCTACGCGCTCGCGGCGAGTGACTGCCGGCCGCTGCAGAAAGCGCTGAAAGCCACGAAGCCGCGCCCGGCCACCGCGCAGTGGGGCCTCTTCCTGCGCAATCACGACGAGCTCGATCTCGGGCGATTGTCCAAAGAGCAGCGCCAGGCGGTGTTTGCAGCCTTCGGTCCCGAACCTGCCATGCAACTTTACGATCGAGGTATCCGGCGTCGCCTCGCCCCGATGCTGGAAGGAGACCGTCGCCGCATCGAGCTTGCCTACAGCCTGATGTTCACGCTTCCTGGCACGCCGGTGGTTCGCTACGGAGATGAATTGGGCATGGGAGACGATCTCAGCCTGCCGGAGCGCAACTGCGCCCGAACGCCGATGCAGTGGTCAACCGAGCCTCACGCAGGGTTCACCAAGAGCCGCAAGCCGGCGACCCCGGTCGTGAGTGGCGGCCCGTTCGGCTACGAGCACGTGAACGCGGCTCAGCAGCGCCGTGACCCGAATTCGATGCTCAACTGGACCGAGCGCATCATCCGCATGCGCAAGGAGATTCCGGAGGTGGGCTGGGGCGATTTCGAGATCGTGCCAACGCGAGACGACGCGGTGCTCGCGATGCGCTACGACTGGCGCAACAACTCAGTGCTGTTCGTTCACAATCTCGCCTCGACCCCGCGCGAAGTTTCATTCTCGGTCGGCGTGCCGGGGTCGACGGCAGACCTGCTGGTCAACCTGCTATCTGAAGATCATAGTCGCGCGCAAAGCGGTGGCCGGCATCGGCTGATGCTCGAAGCCTATGCCTACCGATGGTTTCGGGTCGGCGGTCTCGATTACCTGCTCAAGCGCAGCGACATCGACTCGGAGGCGCGAACGCGGAGGGGCGCGTAGGGCTCTGAGGCAGGAGCCCCGCCTACATGTTCTCTTTGAAGACGAGCAGGAGCCTGCGGCTCGCGCTCGGATCGCGCACGAACCGCTCATCGTTGAGGGGCGTGTTGAGAAACTCGTCGTAGCCGGGAGTCGCGCGAGCCCCCTCGGCATCGAGGTCGCGGAACGCCATGGACCAGTTGCGGAAGCTGCGCTGGGCAACCTCACTTTGCAGCAGAACGAGGATCCCGCGATGGCGGGCGTCCGCGGCGATGCGCGCCTTGGCCGCGAGGACGGCGTCACGCTCGCCTTCGAGCACCTGCATGAAATTACCGCTTTTGTAGAGCAGAAGGCCGGTGATGCCCGCGCGCTCGTTGTTGTTGCGGCTCTGCGTAAGGAGCGCGCGCAGATCCTCGGGAGAGAAGAGGTTAACGGCCGAGCTTACGTAGGTGAGGCTGTACACGGTATTTCGCGGCGGACGGGCTGATGAGGGGCGAGTCTGAGTGCCCCGGCCCGCGCGCGCCGTTCACCGTGTCACAGGACCTGCGGTTCGCTCCGGCCCAAGGTCACGCCTGCTCATCGGCGCACAAAAACAGCTGGGCGGGAGGCAGATTGCGCGGCTCGAAGCCGCGCCGGACGTGGCGGAAGGTCCGCCGCAGGGCCGGCAGGGCGCGAGTCGTGAACTGATAGACCAGGAATTCCCCGCCCGGCGCGAGCGCATCACGGCTCCTGCCGACGATATGCGAGCGCACCGGTTCCGGCATGCTGCCGAGCGGAATGCCCGAGACGATATAGCCGGCCGAAGGCAGGCCGAGCCGCTGCAGGATGACCTGCACTTCTGCCGCGGAATCGTGCTCCACGTGCAGGCGCGGATCCGGCAGTGAGCTCCTCAGGAACTGCACGAAATCGGGATTGGTCTCGATGGCGACGAGGTGCGCATCAGGGCTCATGCGCCGCAGGATCTCGCCCGTGAAGGTGCCGACCCCCGGCCCATATTCGACGATGACCTTGGCGCGTTCCCAATCGATGGGCTCGAGCACCTGGTTCACGAGGAAGCGTGAGCTCGGGATGATGGAGCCGAGCATCTGCGGATGGCGCAGGAAATTCCGGGCGAACAGCAGCATTTCGGCCGCTCGTGAGCGGCCATTGCCAGTGCCATTGCCGTTACCAGTGCCATTGAGCCGGCCGGCAGCGTGGCCGTTTCCCGGCGCGGCGTGTTGGGGGGGTAGCGGACGGAGTTCGTCCATTAGGGTGCTCCAGGAACGCGGTTGGGGCGCAAATCAGGAAACGGGGCCCTCACGGCTCGAGTGCACCCTTATCGGAGCAACAACGGCACATTCGCCTGCACGGTTCCATCAGTCTGTCGGCACTCGGTACGCTTGGGGTTCAGTGGCCGTCAATCGCCGATCCGGCTGTATAGCCCAGCGGCCCTCATTGCTCAAGTCGAGCACCCGCTCGAAGGCCGGCCGGGACTGACGCGGAGCGGGGTGGGTGCAGAACCCCGCGCCCGACTTTATCCTCGGCAGGCGCCATTTCACTTCGCCAATTCGATTGGCCAACGCCTTGAACCGGGGAGCGAGCACGATGTACCCGCCCGCAGCCGACCGCTATGGACCCATGCCTTATGCGCGCTGCGGGCGCAGCGGCCTCAGGTTGCCGCGCATCTCGCTCGGCCTGTGGCAGAACTTTGGCGGCGCCGCACCCTTCGAGCAGGCCCGCGAGATGGTCCTGAAGTCCTTCGATCGCGGCATCACGCATTTCGATCTCGCCAATAACTATGGCCCGCCACCCGGCTCGGCCGAAGAGAACTTCGGCCGCATCCTGGCCACCGATCTGGCTGCGTACCGCGATGAGCTCATCGTCTCGACCAAGGCCGGGTACCTCATGTGGCCCGGCCCGTACGGCGAGTGGGGCTCGCGCAAATACCTGCTCGCAAGCCTCGATCAGAGCCTGCGACGCCTGGGCCTCGACTACGTCGACATCTTCTACTCCCATCGTTACGACCCGGAGACGCCGCTCGAGGAGACGATGGGCGCGCTCGACACCGCCGTCCGCAGCGGCAGGGCGCTTTACGTGGGCATCTCCTCGTACGGGCCGCAGAAGACCCGGGAGGCGGCAGCGCTTCTGCGTGAGCTGAAGACGCCATTCGTCATTCACCAACCGTCCTATTCGATGCTCAACCGCTGGGTCGAGCAGGGGTTGCTCGGCGTGCTCGAGCAGGAGGGCCTCGGCTGCATCGCGTTCTCGCCTTTGGCGCAAGGGCTGCTCACTACGAAATATCTCAACGGCACGCCTGCAGCCTCGCGTGCCGCGCAGAACAGCTTCTTTCGCAAAGACATGCTGAGCGAGCGGAATCTGGCGAACGTGCGCGCCCTGGATCGTATCGCGGGGCTGCGGGGGCAGACCCTCGCGCAGATGGCGATTGCGTGGGTGCTGAGGCGGCCCGTGATCACGAGCGCACTCATCGGCGCGAGCCGCTGGGAGCAGATCGAAGACTGTCTCGGTGCGCTCGGCAACCTCGAGTTCAGCCCGGCGGAGCTTGCGCAGATCGACCGCTACGCCGTCGAAGGGAATCTGAACATCTGGGCCGCACCCGATTCCGCCTGAATGGACAATGCTCCCCCTGAGGCCCGGCCTCGTGATCTCCCGAGGTATAAATGAGGCCTGAGGGGGGCCCGCCGGTCGATGTCGGGCTGTAATGAAGGGGGCGGGACTCAATGAAGATCGGTAAGGCCGTGCGTCGCTGCGCGCGGGTTGCAGGAATGCTCGGAACGGCAGCCATGCTGCTCAACGCAGCCTCGGCCCTCTCGGCAGAATCAACAACGGCGACCGCAGCAGCCGTCAGTGCCAAACGCCTGGAACGGGCTGCACAAGAGCCCAGTGAATGGCTCTCGGTCGGCCGTACTCACGATGAGCAGCGCTTCAGCCCGCTGGCACACATCGACACCACGAACGTCAGCAAGCTCGGGCTCGCCTGGTTTGCGGATTTCGACACGAATCGCGGCCAGGAGGCGACACCGCTTGCCATAGATGGCGCGTTGTATGTGTCCACCGCATGGAGCAAGGTGAAGGCGTACGACGCGCGCACCGGCAAGCTCCTCTGGGCCTACGATCCCAAGGTGCCCGGCGAGTTCGCAGGCCGAGGCTGCTGCGATGTCGTCAACCGCGGTCTTGCCGCGTGGAACGGCAAAATCTATGTCGGAAGCTACGACGGCAGGCTCATCGCACTCGATGCGAAGACGGGCGCGGTCGTGTGGGACATCCTCACGCTCGATCACAACAAGCCGGTGACGAGCACGGGCGCTCCGCGCGTCATCAAGGGCAAGGTGCTCATCGGCAACGCTGGTGGCGAGTTCGGCGTTCGAGGCTACATCTCGGCCTACGACGCCGAGAGCGGCAAGCTGCTGTGGCGCTTCTATACGGTGCCCGGCAATCCGGCGGATCCGGCGGAAGCCGCGATTCTCAAGACGGCCGCCAAGACCTGGAGCGGCAACTGGTGGGAGCTCGGTGGCGGCGCCACGGTTTGGGATGGCATCGCCTACGACACGAAGTTGAACCTCGTCTATTTCGGTACGGGCAACGGCTCGCCATGGAATCGGGCGTACCGCGGGGCCGGCGGCGGTGACAACCTCTTCGTCGCCTCGATCATTGCGCTGAATGCCGACACGGGCGCGTATGCGTGGCACTACCAGGAAGCGCCCGGCGAAGGGTGGGACTACGACGCCACCTCGCCGCTCATGCTGGCGGACCTCAAGGTCGGCGGGAAGATGCGTCGCGTGTTGATGCAGGCCTCGAAGAACGGTTTTTTCTACGTCCTCGATGCGAAGTCCGGTGCGGTGATTTCGGCCCGCAATTTCGTGACGGCCACCTGGGCCTCCGGCGTCGACCTCAAAACCGGCCGGCCGATCGTGAATCCGGACATCCGCTACGACGTGACGGGCAAAGTCGCCATCCTGCAGCCGGGCGCGCAGGGGGCGCACGGGTGGCATCCGATGTCGTTCAATCCGCAAACGGGCCTCGTGTATTTCTCGGGCGTCGAGACCGTGATGGCCATGAAGGGCGCTGCGGCATTCAAGGCGACGCCCATGGGCGCGAACACGGGCCTTCAGTCTCCGGTGCCGCCCGAGGAGATCAAATCCATGCCGCCGCGGGAGTCGCGATCGCAGCTCGTTGCCTGGGATCCGGTGAAGCAGCAGGAAGTCTGGCGGTCTCCCGTGCTCGGCACCATCGGCGGCGGCACGCTATCCACGGCCGGGGGACTCGTATTCCAGGGCACCACCAAGGGCCGATTCGTGGCCTACCGCGCCACCAACGGCGAGGAGCTCTGGTCGATGGAGGCGCAGACCGGCGTGGTGGCCGCGCCGTCGACATTCGAGCTCGACGGGGAGCAATACCTCGCGGAGGAAGTGGGCTACGGCCTGGCCCCGTATGGCTCGAGCAATCGCTCGCGGCTGCTCGTCTTCAAGCTCGGGGGCACCGCAGCGCTGCCTCCCGCGCCACCGCCGCCGCCACCGCCCGTGTTGAATCCTCCGCCCTCAACGGCGTCGAAGGACACGATCGAAACGGGGCACGAGCGGTTCGTCAGCCACTGCACGATGTGCCACGAGCCGCCCGCCGCAAATCGCAGTGTGTTCCCGGACTTGCGCTATTCGCCGATGCTCAACAGCGCCGAAGCCTTCAGCAGCATCGTGCTGGGCGGCGTGCTTCAGTCGAGCGGCATGGCCTCGTTCAAGGGACGGTTGACGGCGGATGAGGTCGAGTCCGTGCGCGCGTACGTGATCGAACGGGCGAATCAGGCGAAAGCGACGGCGGGAGCGGCAGCGGCGAGATAGGCGGCGCGGGCTCAGCGCAGCTGGCTGTCCTTGCTGCCGCGGCGGTTGTAGCCGCTGAACTGCTCGACGTCCCGGTCGTTCGCCTCCTGGCACGGTACGCACAGCCGCACGCCGGGAATCGCCTGCCGGCGCGCCTCCGGAATCGCGGCCCCGCAATGCTCGCAATGGGTGAGGCCGGGACCCTCGGGCAGCCGACTCTTGGCGCGCTCGATCCCGTCCTTCACCGTGGCATCGATCTGATCCTGAACCGCGCCGTCGCCGGCCCAACCGGTCGCCATCTCGCACTCCTGCGCACTTCGACACTAATCGCCGCACGACGGAAATAGTTCCGGAATGGGGCGTTTGCAACCCCATTTTAGCGGGTGAGGCGCGGGTTGGGCCATGCGGGAGCGTGGCCGCGGAGTGCCGCAACGGGTCGACGGATCGCTCAGCCGTCCGTGAATCCATGCGCAATGGCGTATGCGGCGACGGCCGATGCATTCCGCAGGCCCAATTTCCGCATGAGGCTGGTGCGATGCTTTTCGATGGTCTTGTGACTGAGCGACAGCAGCTGAGCGATTTCTCGCGTGCGATGGCCTTCAGCGATCAGGCGGATGACCTGACGCTCGCGTTCTGTAAGGGCCGCCGGCGAGTGGCCCCGGGGGCGCTCGCCTGTTGGTGATCCCACATAGGCGCGCACCACACGCCCGTATAGGGATGGGCTGATGAATCCCTTGCCGGCCGCGACACTCGTCACCGCGTTGAACAGCTCGTCGCGGCTGTCCGTCTTCAACACGTACCCATCCGCGCCTGCTCGCAGCGCGCCTTCGATCAGATGGTCCTCTCTGTGAAAAGTCAGTACGACGACACGCACCAGGGGCAGTTCGGTCTTGAGGCTCGTGATGAGCTGCGGCCCGTTCAGCGCCGTCTGCGGAAAGTCGATGATCACGACATCCGGCTGCAGCGCCGCGGCGCTGCGTAGCGCTTCAGACCCGATGGAGGCACTGCCAACGACTTCCACTTCTGGCATGTACGTCAGCAGAGCACACAACCCGTCGC
>FTEO01001248.1_pt1 | contig 10884 bp, 8 predicted proteins | sample 1640211 | NCBI WGS metagenome assembly FTEO01 (sample SAMEA3914816, study PRJEB12502) | metagenome | biome: forest; material: soil | place: USA | collected 2011-09-16 | depth 0.3 m | reverse complement strand
TAGATGTGCATGTGGCCGCCGCGGCCGCCGGAGAGCCCGGTCTTCTTGCCGAAAAGCTCGGCAGCCATACGCTTCAGATTGACGCCGCGGGCAATGGCCACGTGATGCGGGCGATGGCCGGCCCCCACAGCGTCGTCTGCGCCGAGGTGCGCGCACACGCCGACAGCGGTGGGCTCCTGGCCGAAGGACTGGTGCATCTCACCGGGCAGCGGGCCCTTGCCCATGTTGAATACGGGCCTCTTGCCTTCCCAGTACGCTTCGAACACCTGCTCGTCGAGCTTGCGGCTCGTGAGCATCATTTCGTACATCCAGATGCGCTGTTTCGCGGTGGGCTTCATGTGAATTCTCGCGTGCGGCTATCGAACGGGGCCCGTGCTCCGGGGAAACGTAGGATACGCTCACCGATACAGCGGATCGAGACTGAAACTGCAGAGGATCCACAGCATGCGCATGAAAAAACTCGGTAACACCGGCCTGCTCGTTTCGGAGCTGTGCCTCGGAGCCATGACGTTCGGCGGCGGCGAGGGCCTCTGGGCCAGCATCGGCGCGCTCCAGCAGCCGGAGGTGGATGCGCTGATGCGCGCCGCCCTCGACAAGGGCGTCAACTTCTTCGACACCGCGAACGTCTATTCCGCCGGGCGTTCCGAAATCGTGACAGGCCAGGCCTTCGTCAATCTTCGCGTTCCGCGCGATCAGTTCGTCCTGGCCACGAAAGTGTTCGGGCGCATGGGGCCGCAGGCGAACCAGGCCGGCCTCTCGCGCGTGCACATTCTCAACTCCGTCAACGAGAGCCTGAAGCGGCTGCAGCTCGATTACATAGATCTCTACCAGATTCACGGGCACGACCCGCTGACGCCGCTCGAGGAGACCCTCGACGCGCTGAACGATTGCGTGCGCGCCGGCAAGGTGCGCTACATCGGGCTCAGCAACCTTGCGGCCTGGCAGATCGCGAAGTCCCTGTGGATCTCGGACAAGCGCAACCTCGCGCGCTTCGAAAGCGTGCAGGCGTATTACTCCCTCGCCGGGCGCGACCTCGAGCGTGAGATCGTCCCGCTCGCGAACGACCAGCAGCTCGGCATCCTGCCGTGGAGCCCGCTCGCAGGGGGCCTCCTGTCCGGCAAGTTCACGCGCAACGCAAAGGATCCCGAGGGAGCACGCCGCACCACGTTCGACTTCCCGCCCGTGAATCGCGAGAAGGTGTACGACATCGTGGACGCCATCCAGCCGATCGCGAAAGCGCACGATTCATCCGTGGCACGGGTGGCGCTCGCCTGGCTGCTGCATCAGCCGCACGTCACGTCGGTGATCATCGGTGCGAAGACGCGCGCGCAGCTCGACGACAATCTCGCGGCCACCGAGCTGAAGCTCACTGCAGATGAGCTCACCGCGCTCGACAAGGTATCCGCACTCACGCCCGAATATCCGGGCTGGATGCTCGACCGCATGGGCGGCGACAGGCTCGCGAGCCTGAACCCCGAGCAGAAAAAGTAGTCCCCAAAACGATCGCGGCGCCTGGATCACTCCAGGCGCCGCGAAGTCAGCGCAACGTTCTTCGAACCGAAGCGTTCGATCAGAACGGATAGTGGCGCGGCGTCAGCTGCACGGTGATCCAGCGCAGCTCGGTGAACGCGTCGATGCCCGCCTTACCGCCGAAGCGGCCGTAGCCCGAAGCCTTCACGCCACCGAACGGCATCTGCGGCTCATCGGCCACGGTCGGGCCGTTGATGTGGCAGATGCCGGTCTCGATGCGCTTCGCGAGCTCGAGGCCCTTCGCAATGTCGCGCGTATGCAGCGCGGCCGAGAGGCCGTACTCCGTATCGTTCGCGAGACGGATCGCATCGTCCGCATCCTTCGCGCGGGTGATGGACACCTGCGGTCCGAACGACTCTTCGCGGAACAACTCCATGGCGGGCGTCACGTGATCGACCACGATGCCCTTCATGATGGTGCCGTCCGACTCGCCGCCCGTGAGCACCTTTGCGCCCTTGGCAACCGCGTCTTTGACGAGCTTGTTCACGCGATCGACGGTGGGCTGGCCGACCACCGAGCCCAGCACCACGTCGCCCTTGCGCGGGTCACCGGTCGGAAGGCCGGCGACACGCTTGGCGAGTTTGCTCGCGAACTCATCGGCGATTTTCTCATCGACGATGACACGCTCGGTCGACATGCAGATCTGGCCCTGGTTCGCGAACGCGCCGAACACCGTGGCGTTCACGGCCTGGTCGATGTCGGCATCGGCGAGCACCACGATCGGCGCCTTGCCCCCGAGCTCGAGCAGGATCGGCTTCAGGTACTTCGCGGAGATGCCCGCGAGAATCTTGCCAACGCGGGTGGAGCCCGTGAAGTTGATACGCTTCACCGCCGGGTGCGAGATGAGCGCTTCGGCGATCTTCTCCGCATCCTTCGGCTCGTGCGTGATGACGTTGACGACGCCATCTGCGAGACCCGCATCGCGCAGCGTGGCGGCGATGAGGCGATGCGTCGCCGGACAGATCTCGGAGGCCTTCAGAATGACCGTGTTGCCGCAGGCGAGCGGCATGGCGATGGCGCGCACACCGAGAATGATCGGGGCATTCCACGGCGCGATGCCGAGGATCACGCCGACGGGCTGGCGAATGGCCATGGCGAGATTGCCCGGCACGTCCGACGGCACGACTTCGCCCTGGATCTGCGTGGTCATCGCCGCGGCTTCACGCAGCATGCCGGCAGCGAGGTGAATGTTGAAATGACCCCAGCCGGCGGTTGCACCGGTCTCGGCCATCACGAGCGTGGCGAACTGCTGCGCACGCTGCTCGAGCAGCTCCGCGGCCTTGTTGAGCAACGCGCGGCGCGCGCTCGGACCCATGGCGGCCCACTTGGGGAACGCAGCAGCCGCAGCATCTGCCGCAGCCTTCGCATCTTCCACTGTGGCGGAGGCGGCGCGCGTCGCATCCTCGCCCGAGATCGGATTCTTGCGAGCGAACGTCGCCTTGTTGCTGGCCGCAACGTCACGGCCGCCAATGATCAACTGTGCTTCTTCCATCGTCATCTCCCGCTATCGGGCGTGGCGCGCGACTCTGACGCGCCGCCGGTCAAGTAAGTGAATAATCTCGCTGAGTCTTCGCGTAAGTAATGAAGTAGTCGAGTGCCTTTGGGTTGGCGACCGCGTCGCGGTTCGCTGCCCTTTCCACCGGGACACCCATGAGAATGCGGCGTACCGGGACCTCGAGCTTCTTGCCCGTCAGGGTAATCGGAATGTCCTCCACCGCGAGGACCCTGTCGGGCACGTGCCGCGGTGAGTACTCCCGGCGCAAGGTCGCGCGGATCTTCTCGATGATGGGTTGGTCCAGCGTATAGCCGCCGCGGAGCTTCACGAACAGAGGCATGAAGAACGTACCGCCTGGCAGGTCGAGATTCACGATCAGTGAATCCTCCACCTCGGCAAGGTTCGCCAGCGAGCGGTAGATCTCGGCGGTGCCGATGCGCACGCCATGGCGGTTGAGCGTTGCATCCGAGCGGCCGAGCACGAAGCAGCCGCCGCGCTCGTTCACGCGGAAGAAATCGCCGTGCCGCCAGATCCCGGGATATTCCTGGAAATACGATTCGAGGTAGCGCTTGCCGCCCGGGTCGTTCCAGAAACACACGGGCATGGAGGGCATGGGCTGCGTGACCACGAGCTCGCCAACTTCGTTCACCACTTTCTCGCCGCGCTCGTTGAACGCGTAGGCCGCAACGCCCAGCGCCGCCGCCTGAATCTCGCCGGCATACACCGGCTGAAGGACGACGCCGCCGACGAATCCGGAGCAGATATCCGTGCCGCCGCTGCCGGCGAGGACCCACAGGTCCTCTTTCACGTTCGCGTAGAACCAGGCCGTACATTCCGCGGTAACGGGCGAGCCTGCGAGCATGATCGACTGCAGCTTCGACAGATCGAACTTCCGGCCAGGCACGATGCCCGCCTTCGCGAGAATCGCCTGGTAAGTCGGGCTCGCGCCGAAGAACGCTGTGCCGGACTGCTCGACCATCTTCCAGAGGATGTCAGGCTCCGGATAGGCAGGATTGCCGTCGTAGAGCACGGGCGTCACGTCGGCAATCAACGCACTCGCGAGGAAGTTCCACATCATCCAGCCGGTGGTGGTGAAGAAGAACATCACATCGCCGGCGTGCAGATCCATCATCAGGTGCAGCGCCTTGAACTGCTCGATGAGGATGCCGCCATGGCTGTGGCAGATGGCTTTCGGCAGCCCGGTGGTGCCCGAAGAAAACAGGATCCACAGCGGGGCATCGAACGGCATCTGCTCGAACTTGAACTCGCTCGCCGGCACGGGGGGATGCGCCAGCAGGTCGTCCCACAGCACCGTGTGCTCCGACAGCGGCGTGCGATCGTTGGGATCGAGATACGGTATGTAGATCACGCGCTCGAGCGTGCCGAGCTGCGCGATGATCTTCTCGACTTCGGAGCGCCGATTGAACGGCTTGCCACCGTACTGGTAGCCATCGACACACAGCAGCACTTTCGGCTCGAGCTGCATGAAGCGGTCGAGCACACCGCGCGTTCCAAAGTCCGGCCCGCAGCTCGACCAGATTGCACCGATGCTCGTGGTGGCGAGCATGGCGATCAGCGCTTCAGGGATATTCGGCAGATAGGCGACGATGCGATCGCCAGGCTGCACGCCGAGCCGGCGCAGCTGCGTGGCGAGGACGCGCACTTTGCCAGCAAGCTCTTCCCACGAAATGGGGGTGAGGGCCCGCCGCTCCGAGAGGTGCAGCACCGCCGTTTTGTCCGGCCGCTCGTTGCGGAGCGCGTGCTCGGCATAGTTGAGCCGGGCACCCGGAAACCACTCGGCGCCGGGCATCGTCTTCTTGCCGAGCACCGCGCGCGCCGGCACCGAGGATTTGACGTTGAAGTAGTCCCACACGGCCTGCCAGAAGGCTTCCACATCCGTAACGGACCACTGCCAAAGCTCTCCATAGCTTGCAAAAGCGAGCTGCCGCTCGCCCTTCAGCCAGCGCATGAACGCCGTCAGGTGCGCGTGTTCGACGCGCGCCGGCCCCGGCGCCCACAGGAGATCCCCCTCGTTGATCATGCGGAAGCTGCTACCTCGATAGTCGGATGATAAGGCCGGTACCTCAGATACGTTCTATGACGAGCGCGACACCTTGCCCCACGCCCACACACATGGTGCAGAGACCGTACCGACCCTTCATTGCTTGCAACTGATACAGGGCGGTCGTTACGAGCCGGGCGCCGCTCATCCCCAGGGGATGGCCCAGCGCGATGGCGCCGCCGTTGGGGTTCACGTGTGCGGCGTCGTCCGCAATGCCCAGACTCCTGAGCACCGCCAGCGCCTGCGACGCGAAGGCTTCGTTCAGCTCCACGGTATCCATCTGAGGCAGCTCGAGGCCGGCGCGGGCCAGCACCTTGCGCACAGCTGGCACCGGACCGATGCCCATGATGCGCGGCTCAACGCCCGCTGAAGCGGCCGCGACGATGCGCGCCCGCGGCGTGAGGCCGAAGCGCCTGACAGCCTGCTCGCTGGCGATCAGCATCGCACACGAACCGTCGTTCACACCTGACGCGTTGCCAGCGGTGATGGAACCGCCTGCCCGGAACGGCGTGGGCAGCTTCGCGAGCTGCTCGAGCGTGGTTTCGGCACGCGGATGCTCGTCCTGGGTGACGACGAGGGGCTTGCCCTTCCGCTGCGGAATTTCCACGGGAATGAGCTCGGACTCAAAGAACCCCCGCGCGTAAGCGGCGGCCGTGCGCTGCTGGCTGCGTAACGCAAGCTTGTCCTGATCTTCCCGGCTGATGGCGAATTCCGCGGCGACGTTCTCGCCCGTCTCCGGCATGGAGTCCACGCCGAACCGGGCGCGCATCTGCGGATTGATGAAACGCCAGCCGAGGGTCGTATCGAAGATCTCAGCCTGGCGGCTGAAGCCGGCCTCAGCCTTCGGCATGACGAACGGCGCGCGCGACATGGATTCGACGCCGCCCGCGAGGACGAGATCGGCTTCGCCCACCTTCACCGCGCGCGCGGCCAGGGCCACCGCGTCGAGACCTGAGGCGCACAGGCGGTTGACCGTGAACCCCGGAACTTCCGCCGGAAGCCCGGCGAGGAGCGCGGCCATGCGCGCGACGTTCCGGTTGTCCTCGCCCGCCTGGTTCGCGCAGCCGAGAATGACTTCATCCACCCCCGCGGGGTCCAGGGATGCATTGCGCCGCAGGAGCGCAGCGAGCGGCAACGCCGCGAGGTCGTCGGTCCGGACCGTCGCGAGCGCGCCGCCGTAACGGCCGATCGGAGTCCGAACGGCGTCGCAGATGAAAGCCTCCGTCATTGCAGCTTCTCTCCAGAGAGTTCGACAGGCCTACTTCGAAAGATGCATGTGAAACGCGGCCGCGACGGACTACATTGCGAGCCGCCCCGCGCGGGGGACCCTTTTTACTCCGGCTGCCGCACCCCGGGGTTCGATTATCGTACTCCGCATGAAGTTCGGCGGATTGCCGGAAATAAATTGCTGCAGCGGAGCTTTCCGGAGCCCTACAGTTCGGTTACCGTTCGCCCCCACCATGAATCCCGCCTCCAAGCTCGAGAACGAGCTCTTTCGCGCCGGCGACCCCGACTTCATGACCTCGCTCGCGCGCGGTCTGCATGTGGTCCGGGCCTTCACCGGTTTCGATCGACGTCTCACCATTGCGGATGTCAGCCGCGCCACCGGACTCACGCGCGCCGTCGTGCGGCGTTGCCTCTACACCCTGCGAGAGCTCGGTTATGCGGGCACGGACGGGCGAACGTTCTTCCTGCAGCCGAAAGTGCTGAACCTGGGTTACGCCTATCTCTCGACGGCGCCCATGCCCATCGCGGCGCAGCCGCTGCTTGAAGAAGTCAGCCGCACGCTCGATGAATCCTCCTCGGTCGGTGTGCTGGAAGAAGGCTCGGTGGTGTTCGTGGCGCGCTCGGCCACGCGTCGCATTATGTCCGTCAATCTGCGAGTCGGCAGCCGCGTCCCCACGTACTGCACGGCGCTGGGTCGCGTCCTGCTGGCGCACCTCGAGGCCGAGGACGTCACCACCCAACTCGCCGCCATCGATTTCCGCGCGCACACGAAACACACCGTACCCTCGCGCAAGAAGCTCGACGACATCCTCACGACCGTTCGTCGTCAGGGCTACGCGCTGAACGACCAGGAGCTGGAAATCGGGCTGCGATCCATCGCAGTTCCGGTGCGGAACGTGGTCGGAGAAGTTGTCGCGGCCATGAACGTGGGCGCGCAAGCCTCACGCGTGTCGCTGCGTGAGATGGTCGATACCTTCCTGCCGATTCTGCGCTCGGCCGCGGACCGTCTCGGCGGCCAGCTGCCACCCACACAGTAGGGCCGACTTAGTAGGCTATGGCCGAACCAGTGTGCTGGTTCGCGCCCAGTACAGTGCACGGCGTGCATGCCGTTTCCGTATCTGCCGCCGCGCGCACCCGGACCGTAGCCTCTCCCCACCATTGGGAGAGTGCCATGTTCGATCCGACCCCCTACGCGACCTACTCGTTCGTCATGTCGATCACACCCGGACCGAACAACGTCATGCTGACGGCCTCCGGCGCGAACTTCGGCTTCCGACGCACGCTGCCGCACCTGTTTGGCATCTCCGCAGGCTGCGCGGTTCAGATGATCGCGGTGTGCGCAGGTCTCGGCACGCTGTTCCATCACTGGCCCGTGCTGCAGAGCGTTCTTCAATGGGTCGGCGCGGCGTACCTGCTCTATCTCGGCTGGAAGCTGCTCTTCAGCGGCGAAGTGCGGGCGGGCCACGCCGCAGAACCCGTCACGTTCCTCCAGGCGGCGGCGTTCCAGTTCGTGAATCCGAAGGCGTGGGTGATGTCGCTGACGGCAGTGGCTCTGTTTCTGCCCACGGACATCAGCGTGCTGACCGCGTGCGGCTATCTGGTTGCCATGATGGTGGTCGTTAACCTGCCATGCATTGCGGTGTGGGCGCTGTTTGGCAGCTCGCTGCGCGGGTTTCTGATGCAGCCCGCCCGCCGCATGGGCTTCAACGTCGTGATGGCGCTTGCTCTCGCCGCCACCGGCGTCATCATGGTGATCTGAGTTTCCGGAGGCGGGAGCCCGTCGTGTTCGAACTGTCGCGCCAATCGACCGTGCCGCTCGTCGATCAGATCGTCGAGCGGATCACGAAGCTGGTCCGCCACGGGCAGCTGCCGGACGGGGCGCGCATCCCGTCCATCCGCAAGCTCGCGAAGCTCTGCGGTGCGAGTCCGTTCACGGTGGTGGATGCCTATGACCGGCTCGTCGCGCGCGGCGTCATCGAGTCTCGCGCCGGCCGCGGGTTCTTCGTCAGCAAACGCAGATCCGCCCCCGCGCTGCCAGTCATCGAAGCACTCTCGGATCCGGGCACGGGCGCTGTGGCATTGGCACACGCATCGCTCACCACAGCGGGCGAGATCATCGCCGCGGGATCCGGTTTTCTGCCGCCGAGCTGGTATGCCGAAGCACTGCCCGCGAACGTGATGGGCCGACTCACGCACGCGCGACGCCCACAGGCCTGGATGCCGTGTCCGCCTCAAGGGCTCGGCGAATTGCGCGAACAGCTCGCCACGCGGCTCGTGCAGCGAGGAATCGCTGTTGGCCCTGCGAACATCGTCACGACGTTCGGCGCCTCGCAGGCATTCGATCTGCTCGCGCGCATCTTGTTCGCGCCGGGCGACACCGTGCTCGTCGAAGACCCGGGTTACTTCGTGCTGTTCGAGCAGCTGCGCGCCCACCACGTGAAACTCATTGCCGTGCCTCGCCGCGGCAACGGGCCGGATATCGAAGCGCTCGAAGCCGCGTGCCGCTCACATCGTCCGCGCGCGTTTTTCACACAAACACTGCTTCACAACCCCACCGGCTCCAACGCCGAGCCCGCTATCTGCCACCGCGTGCTTTCTCTCGCCGAGAACTATGGCTTCGCGGTGATCGAGGACGACGTCTACGGCGATCTGTATGAAGGCCCCGGCGTGCGCCTTGCGCAGATCGACGGGCTGCGCCACGTCATCTACATCGGCAGCTTCACCAAGCTCATCGGCCCCGCGCTGCGACTCGGCTTCGTCGCCGCGGATACCGCGCTCATTGCGCAGATCGTGGAGCGCAAGGTGCTCTCGGTGCTTTCCGGCTCCGCGCTGCTCGAAAGCATGGTTTCCGAGGTGCTGGACAGCGGCCGCTTTCTGCGCCACACCGAGCTGGTGCGGGCACGCCTCGCGCGCATGCGGCGCGACGCCCAGGCGGCCCTCGAATCCGCCGGCGTCGAGTTCGACGACCCTGCCGGCGATGGCATCTTCCTCTGGGGCCGGCTGCCGGAGCGCGTGGACGTTGACCAAGTGGTGCGCCGCGCCCGCGGAAGCTCGATCCTGCTCGCCAACGGTGCGCTCTTCTCCCCGACCCGCCACAACAACCAGCGCCTGCGGTTCAACGCCGCACACAGCGCCGCGCCCGAGCTCGTCCGTTTTCTAACCGATTCCGTACGCGCGGCAGCCTGAACCCGTCGAGTCGACCCGCTGCCCGCGGACCGGTACGGTAAACTGACGCCGATGTTCAAATTCCTCCCGCCCGCGACGCGCGCCATCATCGTCGTCAATGTGATCCTGTACGGGCTCGAGCTGCTGCTGCCGAACTCGGAGACCCTCGCGCGGCTTGCCTTGTGGCCCCTGGCGACGCACCTCTTCGCCCCGTGGCAGCTCGTCACGTACGCGTTCCTGCACGACCCGGGCAACATCGCGCACATCTTCTTCAACATGTTCGGCCTCTACATGTTCGGCCGGACGCTGGAAGAGGTGTGGGGACCGCGGCGCTTCCTGGTCTTCTACTTTGCCTGTGTGCTGTCGGCCGGCATCACGCAACTCATCGTCACCACGTTCATGCACAGCCTGGGCGCCACGCTCGGCGCATCCGGCGGCGTGTTTGGCGTTCTCCTGGCATTCGCGCTGTATTTCCCGCGGCAGCGCATCGTGCTGCTGTTCCCGCCGATTCCGATGCCCGCGTGGCTGTTCGTCACGCTGTACGGCGTACTCGAGCTGGTGCTCGGAGTCACCAACACGCAAGCCGGCGTCGCGCACTTCGCGCACCTGGGCGGTATGGTTGGCGCGGCGCTGGTCATCGGGTACTGGCGTCTCACGGGGACGGAGCGTACGGGCACCCGCCGGTTCTGAGGGCGGCAGCGGCCGCGGATTAACTTTCTGTCATCCGGCCCGGCCAGCGCTTGCGAGCGCACACTGTCGGCGAGCAGTAACGGAACGATGCCTTGAAACCGGCAGGCCGTCCCGTTCAGAATCCGGCGCCCGGCAAACCGCGGGAACTTTTTCCTCCGCCCTACCCTCTAGAGCGCCACGCATGATCAAGACGGAACACCTGAGCAAGCGGTACGAGGCTCTCACCGCGGTCGACGATGTGAGCTTCGAGGTTCGCCCGGGCGAAGTGCTCGGCTTCCTTGGGCCGAACGGCGCGGGCAAGACCACCACCATGCGCATGCTGGCGGGCTTCATTTCGCCCACGAGCGGCAAGGCCAGCATCTGCGGCCACGATATCGAGACGGATACGCTCGCCGCCAAGGCAAGTCTCGGCTATCTGCCCGAAGGCGCGCCGAGCTACGGCGAGATGACGGTGTACAGCTTCCTCGAATTCATCGCCGAGCTGCGCCGCCTCGCGGGCGAGCAGCGCCGGAAGCGGCTGGGATACGTCATCGAGCGCCTGCAGCTCGAAGGCGTGCTCACGCAGACCATCGAAACGCTGTCGAAGGGCTTTCGCCGCCGCGTCGGCCTCGCGCAGGCGCTGATGCACGACCCGCCGGTGCTGATCCTCGATGAGCCGACGGACGGGCTCGATCCCAACCAGAAACACGAAGTGCGCACGCTCATCAACGAGATG
>FTEO01001081.1_pt1 | contig 10886 bp, 10 predicted proteins | sample 1640211 | NCBI WGS metagenome assembly FTEO01 (sample SAMEA3914816, study PRJEB12502) | metagenome | biome: forest; material: soil | place: USA | collected 2011-09-16 | depth 0.3 m | reverse complement strand
GGGACGGCCAAGCCTGAGCGACACGCGGAAGTAGCATTCATTCGGAGCCCCGCTACCGGTACACTGCGCGGCTTTCGTGCTGCCTCCCCTCCAGTGCAACGGGCCGATTTTTTGATGAACAAGCCAGCCGATGTCGGACGCGAACAAGCCATCGAAATCCGTTTCGGCCAGGTGGGCCTGGTCCAGGTCGGAATCCGCACGACCGACCCGGGTGCCATCCTTGACGAGTTGACCGGGCGCACCGCCACCGCGCCGTATTTCTTCCAAAGGACGGCCGTCTGCCTGGATCTGAGCGGTCTTGCAAGAGAGCCCGCGGTCGCTGAAGTCCGTTTAGTCATCGAAACGGTCCGCCGTGCCGGCATGCTGGTCGTGGGTCTTGCGCAAGGCACGGCTGCAACCGAAGCGCTCGCTAAAGCACTCGAGCTACCGGTGTTTACTCATTTGCGCGTGACCACGCGGCCAGTGCCGGTGGTGCAGGCCGCGCCGGCTACGGTCCCGGAACCGGTCCTTCCCACCCTGATTCACCATCAGCCCGTGCGCTCCGGACAGCGCGTCTACGCCCGCGACCGCGATCTGATCGTCACTTCGAGCGTCGCCCCCAGCGCAGAGGTGATGGCAGATGGCTGCGTGCACATTTACGGTGCGCTGCGCGGGCGCGCCATGGCAGGCGCGCACGGAGATACGAGCGCGAGAGTGTTCTGCCAGGATTTCAACGCCGAGCTCGTTTCGATTGCCGGCGTGTTCCGCGTATTCGAGACGCTGCCTGCCGATCTCGTCGGCCGGCCGGTGCAAGCCTGGCTGACCGGTGAGGCGCTGCATTTCGCTCCCCTCGGCGCTTAGCGTTCCCAAGGCCAGCGGCCAAATTCGTTCCGGTTTCGCCACCGAACCGACCAAGCAGTCAGCGGCGCGAAGCGCGCCCATCAGATCGAGGAGATTCGCCTTTGACAGAGATCATTGTAGTCACGTCCGGAAAGGGCGGCGTTGGCAAGACGACCACCTCGGCCAGCATTGCCTGCGGTCTCGCCCGGCGAGGCAAGCGCGTCGCCGTGATCGACTTCGATATCGGGCTGCGCAATCTCGATCTCATCATGGGATGCGAGCGGCGCGTGGTGTACGACTTTGTGAATGTCATCCAGGGCGAGTGCACGCTCAGGCAGGCGCTGATCAAGGACAAGCGGATCGAAACGCTGTTCGTGCTGGCCGCTTCGCAGACCCGCGATAAGGACGCTCTGTCCTCCGAAGGGGTGCGGCGGGTGTTCGACGAGCTCACCGCGGACGGTTTCGATTTCATCATCTGCGATTCTCCGGCAGGGATCGAAAAGGGGGCGCATCTGGCGATGTACTTCGCGGATCGCGCCGTGGTCGTGGTCAACCCGGAGGTCTCATCGGTGCGCGACTCGGACCGGATCCTGGGCCTGCTCGCCAGCAAGACCCAGCGCGCCGAGCAGGGCAGCGGCGGCGTGAAGGAGCATTTGCTGCTGACCCGCTACAGCCCGCGTCGCGTGGCGACGGGTGAAATGATGAGTGTCGGGGATGTCAAGGACATTCTCGGCTTGGATGTCGTCGGCGTCGTGCCGGAATCGGTCGATGTGCTCTCGGCCTCCAACGCCGGTGTCCCCATCATTTTCAATGAGCAGAGCGATGTGTCCCGCGCGTACGAAGACGCGGTTGCGCGGCTGCTCGGGGAGAGCGTGCCACTGCGCTTCGTCGAAGAGCCCAGGAAGGGATTGTTCGCACGACTCTTCGGAGCCTGACGTGGGTCTGCTAGCGCTGTTTCGCAGAAGCCCCTCCTCAGCCCACATCGCCCGCGAGCGGTTGCGCATCATCGTGCAGCAGGAGCGCAGTGCCCGTGGTGGACCGGACTATCTGCCCCTGTTGCGCCGTGAATTGCTCGAAGTCATCCGCAAGTACGTCAACGTGGATCCGGCCGCCGTCCAGGTCAACGTGGAACGCGAAGATGGACAGGAAGTTCTGGAGTTCTCAGTCGCGCTGCCGGACAAGACGAGTTGACGCACGCCGCGTCAGTACGCAGTCGTCATTTGCGCGCGCCGCTGGGCAGGCGCCTCCAACTCGGTGACCAACGCGTCGTGCGTAGGGCTTAAACCGGCCGCCCGCGAGGCTAAAGTACTGCGGCCGGCGTCAGCCCTTTCGGGCGGCGATCCTTCCCGGTGAATGTCGACATATCTTGTAAGAAAACAGCGGGTTGCAAAGGCAATATAATGATTCAAATGAAGTGCCACCGTCGGGCCGCGATCGCGCGAGTAGCCCGCGAGTAGCCGATGCGCGAGGCGCCGGGAGCCGAGGTCATCCGTCCGTGCTCACCGCCTCGTAATTATGAGCAAAGTCTGTCGGGAGGTCCGGTCCCCAGTTCTCGAGCGAGTCCTCCAGCGGGTAGTTCATGGGCTCCCATTTCGAGTAGTCGGCGATGTGGTCGATGTCTGAGTAGTACTCGAACCAGCTGCCCCAGGGATCCTGGATGTAGTGAAAGAAGTTGGCGCCGATCGTGTGGCGGCCGAACCCCCAGTTTCCCTTCCCCGTGTTGCCCTTCTGGATCAGCCGCCGGCCGCCCAGGCCGACCTCATCAGGGGTCTTGACCTGGAAGCTCGCATGATGGAAGCCGATGTCAGGGGATTTCGCGAAGGCCACGACGTGGTGATCGCTATCCTTCCTGGCGCACATGAAAGCGACAACGTCCTGTGCACGATCGGCGAGCCCCATGCCCAGCGCGCGCGTAAAAAATTCGACGCTGCGCAACACGTCCGGCGTAAACAGCAGCACATGACCCAGGCGCAGCGGACGAATCGGGCCGATGGTGGCCTTGGGCTCAACTCCGCGCCGGTCCTTGCGAACCAGGCGGCCCGGCATGTTGCATTGGAAGGTCTCGCACGGATCCTGTGCGAGCTCGGCCGGTGCGTCGAGGAGGTGTATGCGTAACCCGTGGGGATCCTTGAGCCAGACCCCGTCGGCTGGAAAGCCTTGCGGTGCCTCGATCAGGGTTCCCCCGTTGGCCGGTACAGCCAGGCGGACGTCGTCGAATTTCTGCGGATTAGCGCGCAGGATCAAATGGTGAAGACGCTTGCGCGGGGCGCCACCCAGCAGCGTGATGCAATCCCGATCCTGCCTGTCGCAGCGCAGCCGGACCGTGGTGCCGTCCTGCCGGGCGTTCAGTCCCGCATCCGTATAGAACCTCACACCCGGCTCGAGGTCGGGAACCTCCAGCACGAAACCATAAGGACCCAGTACCGCCATCTCGTCTCTCCTGCGATCGGAAAAGTAGGGCCAAACCCCGAAGCTTCCGTCTACACGTCCCGATTCCGGCGCGCAAGGGGCCTCATCCGCTCAGGCGCCGTCCGCACTCCCGAGCAGCTCCTTTTTGGCGACGATGATGCGAATTCTCTTGCCATCGTCGGTTTTGGGCTGGGACAACCTCTTCGTCTCCACCGGGGCGCGGAGCATGACGCACAGGCCGGCTTCGTCCCCCTCGATTACCCCCCAACGCGTGGCCGCACAGGCGTCCTCCTTGAGGCAGGCGTCCCAGCAGTACTTCAGGCTCGGTAGCCCGAGTTTCTTGTAGACGGTCCCACTGAGGTCCTTCCCCGGGATCGAGACCATCCTGGCCGGCGGCTGCGCCGGCGGCGTTGCGTTCGCCACGTCATAGCGAGCGCAGGGAACGAGCGCGGCGCCTAGCGCAACGCCTGCAGCCACGAGAATCGTTGTGCGGATCAGCGGCATCTTTCGTGTGTCAGTTTCCCGCCATCACGCCTGCGGTGATGTTGATCGCAAAGCCGAGGATCGACGCGTTGAACAGAAAGGCGATGAGTGTCTGTGCCAGCACCACTTTGCGGATCGCAGTGCCCGTGGTCGGGATGTCGGATGTCTGGCATGCGGCGGCGATGGTGAACGAAAAATATGCGAAGTCCCAGAATACCGGCATCGAAGTGCGCGGAAACTCCAACGGCCGCTCATCCTCTCCAACGCTGTAGAACAAGTCGGCGTAATGCAGCGTGAACATGGTTGGAACCAGTATCCACGAACTGACGATCGTGAGGGCCGACAGAGCGAAGTGCGCGTTTCGATCGACGCCGGTCAGTTGTCGGATGGTCGACAGCACCGCGACGATGGCGATGAGGCTCAGTAATGCTGCGCAGATGACGGCGACCAGGATGACGGGCGCGGTCTCATCTTCCTCGATGTACCTCTCGCAGATCTGCGTGGCCGTCAGACGCCGCATCCACAGGAACACCAGCGACAGGAAAAGCAGGACGCCGCTGTTCCAGCCGATCAGGACGCGGTTGATGGCGGACCAGTGCGGCGGCAGGACGAGGAACAACACGATACCGGTTGCGAGCGAACCGAAGAGCCTCACATGACGCAGGATGCCCTCGGGCATTCTCATTCCGGCACCTTCTGGATGGGCATGAATGGCACTATAGCGCGGCGGCGCTACGATCGGCGGCCTCGGATCCCGCGGCCGCCGCAGCAGGAAACCTCAAGATGGCATTGAGCTCGACTATGTACGTCTTCACGGTTCGACTTGCGAACTCCGACCGCGGCGTGTACGAGACCCTGACGCTGCGCGTCGCGCGTCACCCTTCCGAGACCGCCGAATATCTCGTGACGCGCCTGCTCGCGTATTGCCTCGAATACACGGCAGGCATCGCCTTTTCCAATGGCCTGTCGTCGCCGGACGAGCCAGCTATCGGGGTCCGTGACCTGACCGGAGTGCTGCTGACGTGGATCGATATCGGATCGCCCGAGCCTGCCCGTTTGCACAAGGCGAGCAAGGCGGCGCGACGAGTCGCTGTCTACGTCCATCGGAACGTCGAGACCTGGATGGAGCGTCTGAAGCGCGAACGGATCCACAGAGGGGTGGCTCTCGAGATCTACGTCCTGCCGCCGGCTCTGCTGGCGGCGATCGTGGCTCGCCTCGAACGACGAATCGACCTTGACCTCTCGGTCTCGGAGGGCACGCTGTACGTGTCATTGGGCGAGCAAACCCACTCGGGAGAGCTGCTGGCGCTGCGGCTCGACCCTTGATCGCGCCGAGGCGCCAAGGTGTCGAAATCGGGGGGAGCGGAGCGTCATGGTGCCGGCGGAGCATGGTGCCCGCCTCCTGAGATTTGACGGAGACAAGACATGCAATATCTTCTGATGCTCTATTCCGACCCCGCCGGCTTTGCCCGGATGACCCCTACGGACCAGCAACAGGCAATGGCCGCGTATATGGCCTTCACAGAAGCGCTCAAGAAGGCGGGCGCCTATGTCGGCTCCAATCGTCTCCAGCCGACCTCGGCGGCGACCACGGTGCGCGTCGCGAACGGCAAGTCGCAGGTCCTGAACGGACCCTATGCGGATTCGAAAGAGCAGCTGGGCGGCTACTTTCTGATCGATGCGCCCGACCTCGATTCCGCCCTTTCCTGGGCGGCGCGCTGCCCAGGAGCGAGTCACGGAGTCATCGAAGTGCGTCCGGTCTGGTCCATGTAGGCGCGCGGGGCCCTGCGGAAAAGGCGCATGAGCGACCCTGGAGGTGACGAACGGGCACGCAGTACCGCGGATGCGGTCGCCCGTCGAAGCTACGGCAAGCTCGTCGCCTTTCTCGCAGCCCGCACACGCGATGTAGCCTCGGTTGAAGATGCGCTCTCGGAGGCGTTCGCCGCGGCTCTTGCGGATTGGCCTCGCAACGGCTGTCCCGTCAATCCGGAGGCCTGGCTGCTGACGGTCGCCCGGCGGAAGATGATCGATTTCGCGCGGCGGCGGCACACCGGCGAGAGCGCAGTGGTGGAGCTGCAGCTACTGGCGGAAGGATTGAGCGCGGCGGCCGAAGCGTCCGTGATTCCTGACAATCGTCTTGCGCTGATGTTTGCCTGCGCCCATCCGGCCATCGACGCTGCGATTCGTGCACCCCTGATTCTGCAGGTGCTGTTGGGCTTGGACGCGGCGATGATCGCGTCGGCATTTCTCATGTCTCCCGCGGCGATGGGTCAACGCCTCGTGCGCGCTAAGGACAAGATCCGCCAAGCGGGCATTCCGCTGCGCGTGCCGGAGCATGAAGAGCTCCCCGCCAGGCTTGATAGCGTGCTGAATGCGATCTATGCCGCGTTCGCCGAAGGCTGGAACGATCCCGGCGGGACCGACGCCGCGCGCCGCGATCTATCCACGGAAGCGTTGTTTCTAGGCAGGCTCGTCACTGAGCTGCTGCCGGAAGAGGCCGAGGCACTCGGCCTGCTGGCTCTCATGCTACATGCGGAGGCCAGGCGGCGAGCCAGGCGTAATGCTGCCGGTGAGTACGTGCCACTTGCAGAGCAGGACCCTGCGCTTTGGGACGCGCAAATGGTCGAGGAAGCCGAAGGACTGCTTCTGCGGGCGAGCGCGCTGGGCGCCATTGGTCGCTATCAACTCGAAGGGGCGGTGCAGTCGGCGCACGTGCATCGATGCCGCGCAGGAGGTGACAACTGGGGCGCCGTGGTTCAGTTGTACGACGCGTTGCTGGCGCTTTCCGACTCCCCCGTCGTCGCGATCAATCGCGCCCTTGCGGTCGCCGAGACTCATGGCGCCGCCGCCGGCCTCGAGTCCCTGCAGGCGGTCGCAACGGATCCGCGACTCAACGAATACCAGCCCTACTGGGCGGCACGTGCGCAGTTGCTCGCAAAGACGGGCGCCCACTTCGACGCCCGACACGCCTACGAGATCGCGATCGGTCTCGAGCGCGACCCGGCGGTTCGACGGTTCCTGCAGCAACGCCAAGCGGCGCTCGAGAAAGGCTGAGCTGAGTGATCCCGAACCGAACAAAGTCAGAAGTTGAATATGCCGGTGATGCCGAACGTGCGCGGCGTCAGCGTCGCGTACGAAAAAATCGGTGACCCGACCGGATTTCCACTGTTGAAGTCGTATCCGACGTAGTGCGTGGATTGCGGATTGACGATCGCCGGGCTGGCGTCGAGCGCATTGTTCACGAACAAGGACAGATCGATTCCCTTCCAGACCCGCCCGAGGCGGATGTCCAGCTGGTTGCGCGAGGGACCGGGTCGCAGATCCGGGTCAAACTCGGCCGCGGTGGGAAACTGGTACAGGAACGGCCCGTGGTTGGCGCTCTTGAAGTCATCGGTGACCCGGGCATAGAAGCCGGCGTGTGCCGCCAGACCAAATTGATACTCGAGGCTCGCGTAGACGGTCCAGGGCGCCTGCCCGAGTGTCTGGCCGTTGAAGACCACGGGGGTGGGTTGCGCCGGATCCAGGATGACCGTTTTCAGGAACTTCGCATCGGTGTAACCAATGCTCAGTCCGGCCAGCAGGTGATCGGTCACCCGCGCGTTCAGATCCAGGTCGAACCCTGCGCTGCTGGTGTGACCCAGATTGAAGACGACGCCGTAGCCGCAATTCGGCAGGAAGTAGTACCACTGAACATCCTTCCAGTCGATCCAGTACACGCTGGCGTCGACCGACAGCCGGCCGCCCGCGGTGCGCTGTTTGGTGCCCAGCTCGTAGCTCCAGGTGGAATCCGGGGCGTACTGGTAGGGCGCCGTCGACAGCCCGATGTTGCCGAGATCAAGGCTGCAAGAGGGCGGCACGTGACTGTTGCCGCCGCCGGGGCGATAGCCCTTGGCGACGCTTCCGTAGTAAAGGGTGTTCGAGTCCTGCTGGAAGGACAGGCCGAGCTTCGGCGTGATGGGTGTGGCGCTGGCGCTGCCGCCGCCGATCGAAGCTCCATTGTTCACGGGACCGTCTTCGATGGCAACGAAGCGCGAACGGGTCTTCTCGACGCGCAGGCCGGAATTGAGCGTCAGCCGCTGGGTGATCGACCAGTCGACATTGCCGAATGCGGCTAGCTGCAGATCGCGCGAATACTCGCTCCCGGTGTACTCGTAGATGCCGCGCAGCATGCCGGCGCAATCGGCGGTGCAGGTCGTCGCGTCGTAGTAGAAACTATCGAAGGCACCCGGGCCCTGCTGCTCGTCGAACAGGTTCTCGAGCTGCGGATTCGGGGCGAGCTGGGTGTCGTGCACACGGCTGTTCTGGAAATAAAGCCCGCCGACCCAGCGCACCCTCGCGTCCGGATCGCTGTTCTGCACTCGCAGCTCCTGCGTGATGATGTTCTGGTAGGTCGCGCCGAGAAACAGATCGCTGACCGGCGCGCCGCTGGCCACCGTGGGGAAGAAATTGTCCTCGCCATTGGCGCCGACCCCTCCCAGGGCGCCGGCGATATCATAGTGGGTCACGTCGCTCACGTTGGACTCGGAGCGGTTGAAGAACGAGGTGATGGAGGTGAACTGCACGCCGCCCAGGTCGGCCTCGATCTTCAGGCTGGGCAATACGAAGTGCTCCGTGCTCTGCTGCCGGGTGGCGAAGCCATTGACGAAATCGCCTCCGTGCGGGTTCGAAAGCGAGCTCCAGTAATTCGGCGCGTCGTTGTCGTGTGAGCCCTGGTAGAGCACGGAGGGCATCACCGTCACACTGTCGGACGCCTTCCACAGCAGCGCCACGCGTGCGCCGCCGGCGTCGCTCCAGTTGGAATTCTCAAAAGTCTCGCCCGTCTGCCAGCTCACCCTGTCTACCCAACCACCCGTGTGCCGTCCCCAGCCGCTCACGCGTATGCCGAGAACGCCTTCCTTCAACGGTCCGCCGAAGGCCGCTCCGCCTTCGCGACTCGGATCTCCGTGCGCAGTGAACGAGGTCTCGGCCCGTGCGTAGAGGCTGTTCTTGGTCAGGCTCGGTGAGGGTGTGATGAAACGCACGACACCGCCTTCGGCGCCGGCGCCGAACAGGGTCCCTTGGGGTCCACGCAGGACCTCAACCCGTTCGAGATCGAAGACTTCGGGAAACACGGTCCCGGCGAGATTGACCGGATTGTTGCGGCTCTGCAGTGGAGTGTCGTCGATGTACACCCCGGTGGTCGAAGCGCCACTGTTCGAGTCGATGCCGCGAATGGAGATGCGGTTGCCGACGCCATTGGATCCCTGGTCGCCGAGGTCGAGGCCTGGAGTCTGCGCGACGATGTCGTTGACATCGCGAATATGGCGCTCATCGAGCATCTCCTGCGTATACGCGCTGATGCTGATCGGCACTTTGCTCAGCTCGCGCGCCTGCTTGGTCGCGGTCACGATCACCTCTTCAATGCCGTTGGCTTTCCCCTGATCACCTGTATCGGAAGTGGAGGCATCGGCCGCGTGACTCGTCGTAGCGTGCCACGGAAGGAGGGTCGTCACGGCGGTCGCGATCAAGCGGGCGGCGAGGCGAGTGCGGGCAGTCATTGCGAGGGCGCTCCGGTGAAGGCCTGAGGGGACTCGGTACGGATGCAAGGGCCTGCGGGGCGGCCAGCAGTGTGGCACCGATTGCGAGCTTCAGCCTGATTCTGCAACGGACCGTTGGTCTTGCGCAACGCGCGGTCGGGCGCTCGCAGACAGTGCGCGGTGCTTCACTGCGGTGCGCGCGCAACGAGGATTGCGGCGGCCCCCACACGGCCCACTCAGGTCGCCTTCAGAAGCGCAAAGCGGGAAGGCAGCAGGCGATGGCTGAACGGCAGAATGGCGGCGCCGACAGCGGGCGCGTCGTCGGAAGTCAGGGCGCGCGCGACCGGTGCGATCGCCGGGATCTGATCCTTGAAGCGCGTCATGCGCTCATTGAGGGAGGCGGCCAGCTCATCGACCAGCGTCGCCGGCAAGCGCCCGCCGATCAGAATCGCCTCGGGATTGATCAGGCAATTGATGGCGAGGAACGATTGGACGAGTGCCTCGGTCGATTCACGGATCCAACGGTCGACGATCCCGCGTGCCGCGGGTTCGAGCCGCGTCAATCCCCGGGGTGTCGCGACCCGGAAGCCCTGATCGGCCAGCCGGCTGTATAGAGCCGACAGCGACACTATGGTCTGAAGCTGATTTTCGTCTCCGGCGGCATCGAGCGCGCGCAGCCACCCGATCTCGCCGCTGCGCCCGTTCGCGCCCCGGCAGTAGGTGCTGTCGGACACCAGCCCACCCCCGAGCGCCGCGGTCACCAACAAGTAGAAAAAGCTGCGGTATTGATGCCCCGAGCCGAACTGCATCTCGCCGATCGCGGCGGCGGCGGCGTCGTTCTCGATGAAGACCGGAATTCCGAGCACGTCACGAATCAGGTCATCGACGCGCACTGACGCCCAGGCCGCGTAGTCGGCGGGCTGATCCGGTAGATGTGCCCGCGCGATGTCATCCGGGAAGGCGACTCCGACGCCGACGAGGCGATCTCGTTCGATGCCTGCCTTGGAGAGCATCTGTCCGATCGAGCGCTGGAAAAACGTCCGGACCGTCGCAGGCTTGGCGAAGTGGATCTCCCGCGACGAACGCGCCCGCACTTTGCCGACGAAATCCAGAACCACGAGCGTGATGTGGTCGCGGTCCACGTTCAATCCTATGGAGAAGCAGCTGTCGGGATTGACAACGAACTTCGTCGACGGCTGGCCACGCGCTCCGCGTGTCCGGCCGGCCGTGAGAATGAGCTTATTCTTCAGCAGCCGCTTGGTGATGTTCGCGATCGCCGCCGGCGTCAGGCCGATCTTCTGGGCGAGCTCGGCACGCGTCACAGGCCCGCTCACGCGGATGGCGTGCAACGTTACGCGCTGATTGTGATCGCCCGCGCGCTCAAGATTGGTCCCCGACAGCTCCGGACCCGGCGCCCTGGCCGCTTCGATGGCTTCGTTCGGGGTTTTTTTTCGCATGGCGTGCGCGGCGTATTGTCTGCGTAATCGCCGGTGCGATCAAATGCGCCTCCCTGCGCCGGGGCGGGTGCCCGGCGCGCTGTCAGTAGCCGTAGACGGGAATGGCCGCTCCATGCACGGACCGGGCCGCGTCGCTGCACAGGAAAAGCACGACACTCGCAATGTCCGTGGGTTTGGGCCACTTGGTAAAATCCGCGTGCGG
>FTEO01000926.1_pt1 | contig 11001 bp, 11 predicted proteins | sample 1640211 | NCBI WGS metagenome assembly FTEO01 (sample SAMEA3914816, study PRJEB12502) | metagenome | biome: forest; material: soil | place: USA | collected 2011-09-16 | depth 0.3 m | reverse complement strand
GGTCTCTGCCGCGTAAACTACGCGGGCACCTGCCGAATACCGGAGCGCGTCATGACCGACATCTTCTCCAAAGCCGAGACCGACAAAGTCACCGGCACCCTGAATCGCATTCTCGAGCTGGAGCTCGCCGGTCTGGTGCGGTATCTCCACTACAGCTTCATGATCTTCGGGCACAACCGCATCCCGATCGTCGCCTGGCTGCGCGGCCAGGCGGATGAATCGCAGGCCCACGCCACTCAGGCGGGCGAGCACATCACGAACCTCGGTGGGCATCCGTCTCTCAAGATCGGCTCGCTCCTGGAGACGCACAAGCACAACGTCGATGAGATTCTCGAAGAGGCGCTGGTGCACGAAGAAGAGGGTCTCGCGGAGTACCGCAATCTGCTCGCCATGGTGACCGGCAAGAGCATCATGCTCGAAGAGTACGCACGCACCCAGATCGCGGCGGAAGAGGAACATCTCGCCGAGATCCGCAAGATGATGCGCAAGCCTGGCTCGATCAAGTAAGCCCGGCCTTGCGTCGAGTTCCGCATGCCGGCGTGAAGGTCAGGCGGGCATGCGGGTTACCCGCACTCCTTGCGGGCATGTCTCTCGCCTTCCCCGTCCTGGCGACCGTTACCGTAACGGACGACGCAGCTCGAACGGTCACGCTGCCTCACACGCCGCAAAAGATCGTGAGCATCGCGCCCGGTGCCACGGAAATGCTTTTCGCCGCCGGCGCCGGTGCGCAAGTCATCGCCACCGTCGAGTTTTCCGACGAGCCTGCCGAGGCACGCAAGGTCCCCCGCATCGGAGATAGCAATGCCATCGACATGGAGCGGGTGGTGGCCCTGCAGCCCGATGTCGTTGTCGTGTGGGAGGGCGGCAGCAACGCCGGGCAGGTCGCCCAACTCGAACGCCTGGGCATTCCACTGTACCGCCAGAAGGTGGAGAGACTTGCGGACCTGCCGGGCTCGCTGCGTCGTCTGGGAGCGCTTGCCGCCACACGTGCGGTGGCGGAGAAAGCAGCGGCAGATGTCGAATCACGCCTCGCCGCGCTCGCGCGCAATTACGGTGGCCGCCGTAGCTTCAGCGTGCTGCTCGAAGTCTGGAACCGGCCCCTCTATACGGTCGGCGGCACTCACATGATGACGGACTCGCTGCGACTCTGCGGAGCCCGCAACATTTTCGAGGACCTGAAAGCGCAGGGTCCGGCCGTGGACCTCGAAGCCATCATCAGGCGCAACCCCGACGTGATCGTGGCCGTTGCGCCGCCGGGCGCCGCGCAGGAATGGCTCGATGAGTGGAAGCGGTTTCCGACGCTGCGGGCCGTGCGCAGCAATTCGCTCATTCCATTTGAAGATCAGCGCCTCTCGCGCCTGGGCCCGAGTGCCGTGGCGGGAACCGAAGCGCTGTGCAAAGTGCTCGACGCCCACGCACGCATTCGCTGATCTCGCAGGCGCGCCGCGTTCTCGTGGCGACTCAATCGCGGAAGTTGATGAACTGCAGCGGCACGTCGAACTTCGACTTGCGCAGGAGCTGAATGGCCTCCTGCAGGTCATCGCGCGATTTGCCGGTGATGCGGAGCTTGTCGCCCTGCAGTGCCGCCTGCACCTTGAGCTTCGAGTCCTTCACGATGCGCTGCAGTTTCTTGCCGCCCTCCTGGTCGATGCCGTGCTTCAGCAGTACTTCCTGCTTCGCCGAGGCCAGGTTGCTGGAGGGCTCCTGCGGATCCACGCAGCTCGCGTCGATGCCGCGCTTCGCCAGGCGGCCCTTCAGGATGTCGAGCATCTGCTTCAGCTGAAAATCCACCTCCGCGCGCATCGTAACGGTGAACTCCATCAGCTCGAACACGGCGCCCGTGTCTTTGAAATCGAAACGCTGACCGAGCTCGCGATTGGCCTGGTCCACCGCATTCGCCACTTCGTGGGCGTTCAGCTCGGACACGACGTCGAAGGATGGCATGAGCGGATCCTCAGGTCCCGTTGGCCGTGGTGTCCGCGACGTCGTCTTCGGTTTCGGCGAGCAGCTGCTCCACGGTGGAATCGAAGTCTTCGATGAGCTTCTGATAGTGGTCGCCCGTCGCAGGACCCGAGAACCCCGTGTAGATGCGGCGCACGCGGCCCGCGCGATCGAGGAACAGGGTCGTCGGGAACGCGAAGACGCCATTCAGCTGCGGCAGCCGTTTCGCGGCGTCGTCTTTGTTCGACGTACCCGCGATCAGCGTCACGTACTGCAGATCGAACCGCTCGCGGAATCGCTTCGTGGCCGCTGCCGCCTGCGGGAAGTCGCCGAATTGCTCGAACATCAGCTCCACCACCTCGAGGCCGCGATCGCGATTCTGCAGATAATACGGCCCGAGGAATGCCGCTTCATCATGGCAGTTCGGGCACCAGCTGCCGCCGAGCGTAACGATGACCACCTTGCCGGCGAAGCGCGGATCCTTGAGAGAGACCGGTTTGCCCTCGAGATCCGGAAAAGTGAAATCGAGCGCCGGCGCGTCGGCGCGCAGCGTGGTGGCATGTTCGGCATCGCCGAGATCCGCTGCCTCGTTACGCGCGCCCACGAAGCGCTCGTGAGAGGCGAGACCATCCCAGTACGAACCCTCGAGGGCACCCTTGCTGTCGATGTGGCCTTTGTAGAGGTAGGCGTGCGCGCCATCAAAGGTAGAGAGTGAGAATTCGTTGTTGCGCATGTCCCCGGCGAGAAAGCGATGATCGCCGGTGCCAGTGAGGAACGTCCCGGTGACTTCCTGATGCTGCTGGCGGAACTCACCGACGGCTGCGTACTGTTTGCCGGAGTCTTCCGTGAACGTCACGGCCCAGCGGCCCGACAGGTCTGCGTTGTCCGTGACCGGTTCCTCGATGAACCGGTACGTGAGGCCGTGCTCGGCAGCGAACGGGATCACCTGGTTCTTCGCGTCCCGCTTCACGAGCGTGACCTCGCCTTGCAGCTGGTCGCCGTCGATGCGCGCGTTCAGGGTGTTCTCGAAGCCCGGCATGAGCATTTGAATGCGCCCCTCCGCGACAGTGACTTCTGGCACGCGCACCCGCTCCATGCCGTTCACCAGGTACGCCACATACTTTTCGTTCTCGCGGGCAATCTCGAGGCCGAAGGGCAGCTCACCGCCCGGAACCTTGAGCGTGGCGCGATACGCGCCGAGCTCGATGGGCCCCTCTGCGGGAGCTCCCTGTTTCGCGCAGCCCGCAAGCATCAGGACACCGAGCGCAATCCCCGTCATCCCTGTCGCCCGCATCACCGATTCCATCGCGCGGTCCCTGTCATGCCGAGTCATTTTTGTTTCGTCGCCACCTGTTCGAACGCGGGAGCCGGAAAGCCGTCCGCCCCCTTGCGCCAGGGCGACCACACTAGCGCGACTTCACCGACGGCGATATCCGATTTTCGTGGACTGACCGGCACTTTTCGCAGCGGCGCCGCACTTGCATCGAGCGAGCTCTCGAGCGCGGCGGATTCTGTCTCGAACTGTCGCTGCAACTCTGCACGCTGTTGGCGCACGGTATCTACATTTTCGTCCGCGCGATCCACGTCACCGCTTTCGCGGCCGATGCGGGTCGCGGAGCGGACGGCGGATGCCGCGCGGTTGATGTTCGTGGCAGACAGTGCCTTTCTGCCGAGGAATGCTCCGAGAATGGAGGCGCCAACTGAAAACGCGGTCTGCAGCTTCTGTTGAGAGAGTTGTGATCGCTCGACTGCAGCACGATCGTGAGCGCGGCGCTCACGATCGTCCAGCGACTGCAGCTTCGGTGCGTACTTGCGGCGGAGGTCTGCCACCGCAGCGTCACGGCGCTCGCGCGCGGCCAACGCGAGACGTGAGCGGAAGTCGCCTTCAGTTTCGTCTGGCGCGGAAGTGGCCTTGAGCGCGTCGCACACGAGAACGTCGGCGCGAGCGTTCTCATATAGATAAGAAGACAGCGCCTTGCTCCACGCAGGATAAGACGCAGCGCGCATGGCGCCCGCTGGCAGAGGCGCGAAAGACGCATTCGGTGCAGGCTCTTTCGTGAGCTGGCTCTTGAGATCGCCGCTGACTGCGGCCTCCGCCCACAACGAGTCGGCGCCATCATCCGAAAGCGGCGCGAGATAGGCATTCGTGCGCCATTGGTCGAGCGCAAGTTTCGCGTCGATGAAATGCATCTTGGCGAAGCCAACGATCATCGGCTTGTAGAGAATGGCCTCGCTGCCTGCCGTGGCCGTCAGGAAATACTCGGGCACCGCGGCCGGCAACGGCGGGCGCGAAGCGTTTGGCCCGGCGGTGGCGCGTGCATCGCTTCCCGCCGGAAGCGGCGCGGATGGGGGCACGGAACCTGCGGCGCTCGCGCGTTCGCTCTCACCGGAACCCCCTCGCGTGGCTGCCTTCTTCGCCGCCATGAGCCGCGAAATCTCGGGCCCGGTGAGTGGCCCGCGCAGATACGACAATGCCCAGCGACTCTGCATGAGCACCGGCGCATCGTCATGCACGTTGCGCATCAGAAACACGCGCTGGGTCAGGCCTGACATCATCTTGTCGAGGGATGCGCGGTCGTAGCCACCAGCTCCCGAGAGCGCGCTCTCCAGCCCGTCGGCGACGCGCATCTTGTCGCGCTCGGTCTGCAGGCGGCCGATGAGCCACGTGCCCGCGTTCGAAAGCCCCTTGTAGTCGAGGTCCACGGGATTCTGCGTTGCGAGCACACAGCCCAATCCGAACGCGCGACCCTGCTTCAACAGGGTGAGCATCGGTGCCTTGGACGGCGGATTCGCGGTCGGCGGGAAGTACCCGAAGATCTCGTCCATGTAGAAGAGCGCACGCAGGCTCGAGGTGCCCGACTGCGCGCGCATCCACGAGATGAGCTCGTTCAGCACGAGCGTCACGATGAACATGCGCTCGGCATCATCCAGATGCGCGATCGAGAGAATCGAAATGCGCGGCTTGCCTTCCGGAGTGAACAGCAGGCGCTGTGCATCGAGAGGCTCGCCTTGCGTCCACGCCGCAAAGCCGGGCGAGGCCAGCAGGTTGTTGATGGCCATCGCGAGCTCCAGCCGCTCCTTCGCCGGAAAGAACGTCTCGAGCTCGAACGCGCCCACCTTGTCGAACGGAGGTTTCTGTACCGCGGCGATGAGCCCGACCAGGTCGAGACTGGTACCCGTGCTCCACGCGTGCTCGAGCACGTTCGACAACAGAATGTGCTCGCGGCTCTTCAGCGGGTCCGCATCGCGCTCGAGCAAGGCGAGGAGGCCCGAAACCAGCGTGCTCACGCGATCGCGCAAGGCTGAAGCGTCTGCGAGGATCTCGGCCGCGGGTGCGGCGAAAGACTTCAACACCGAGAGGGGCAGCCCGGTGCTCGCGCCCGGAGTGTAGATCGCGAGATCCACGGCATTCCGGAAGCGCGCGATGCGCTCCACCGGTTCGCCCCATTGCTCGAGTCCCTGCTTCCAGGTGGCGGCGGTCTGCGCCGCATAGTCATCAACGCTCAGGCCCTTACGCGCGGCTTCGGACGGGTCGACCCACGGCGCGAAATCCGCCGGTGCGAGATTCGGAAACGTCAGCAGCAGATTCGAGAGGTCGCCCTTGGGGTCGATGCAGATGGCCGGGATGCCATCGATGGCCGCTTCCTCGAGCAACGCGAGACACAGCCCGGTCTTGCCGCTACCCGTCATGCCCACGCACACCGCATGCGTGGTCAGATCCTTCGAGTCATACAGGATCAGGTCGTCGGTGGTCGCATTGCGCGCCGCGTCGAAAGCGCGTCCGAGGTAAAAGACGCCGAGCTTTTCGTAGTCCTGCATCGCGGCTACCTCGATTTAGGGACACGCATTGTAGGCGCGCCGCCTCGCGCGCGGCGCGGTGCCCTGTCAGTCAGGCACGCGCCTAACTCTCTTTCTTCAGCTCAGCCTCGAGCTGCTTCCGGAACTTCCGCGTGAGCTCGGCGAATCGGGGCGTGGGGCCGGCATCCTCGTACAGCGGGTCGCCCTGCTCGTCGGTCGAGATGACCTTCTTCCCCGGCACATAGGGCATGGCCGCCGCCAGCTCCTGCAGCGCCGCGCTCAGGAGGTCCGTGATGATCTGTTCGCGTGTCCGTCCCGGAAACATTTCCGCCAGCGCGTGCAGTCGCGCCGCATCGTCCACCGACAGTCGGACGGGGTATTCCGACGCAGTTCTGACCCCAGAAGCATCGTGCCGCCAGGCCTCCAGCAGCTCTTTGAATCTCACGTAAAGCACTCCGCGCACCGGTCGAGGGGCTTGTATTCTAGTCGGATCGGATCGCTTTGCCTTGACGGCCCGAATCCTGCCCGGTGATACTTCTCGCCATGTCGCGGCACGTTCACAACGTTGTTCAGCTCTGGTGGTGGCGCCACTCCTGACGGAGAGGGCATCCGGGCCAGTTCGCGACTCGAAGATTTCGAAGGCTCCAGAACCCATCTCCGGTGACCCCGGGGATGGGTTTTTTATTGTCTGCGTGTATTGGTTGTCTGCGTGGCGCGCCCACGCAGGGAGGATCACGGCGTGAAGCCGCATTTCGACATCTCGGGCGATCTCGATACGCCGGTTTCGGCGTTCATGAAGCTCGCCGCCTTCCAGCCACGCTTCCTGCTCGAGAGCGTCGAGGGGGGCGAGCGGCTGGCGCGCTACTCGTTCATCGGCTTCGGCGACTGTCTCGAAGTGAAGCTGGACCGTGATGGGTTCACCGTCGGTGCCGAGCGCCGCCCCGTGCCCCGGACGAGTGCAGAGCTGTTTGCAGCGCTTCGCGAGGCCCTTTCGCGTTCTCCGCACCCGAAGCCGGACATCGCGGGCGTGCCCCTCGCCGGCGGTCTCGTCGGCTACGCGTCATACGATGTCGTGCGCTTCTTCGAGCGTCTTCCGGCCCGTTCCGCGCTCGACAGCGGATTCCCGGTGCTCCATTACGCCGCCCCGAAGTCGCTGCTGGTGTTCGATCACCTCACGCGCGGCATTGCGCTCCTGCACGATGGCTCCGAAGCCGAGCGGCAGTCCCTGCGCAAGGAAGTCATTCGCGCTCTGCGCGGCGGCATTCCGAATGGCCGGCGTGCTGGCAGCTATTCCCGCCCGGTGGCGGCGTTCAGCCCGCAGGATCACATGGCGGGCGTCAAGCGAGTGCAGGAATACATCGCCGCGGGTGACGTGTACCAGCTCGTGCTCTCGGTGAAGTTCGGCGGCCGGCACGATCTGCACCCGTTCGAGGTGTACCGGGCACTGCGCTTCATCAATCCGTCTCCTTATATGTACTACTGTGCGCTCGGCGATGTCACGGTGGTCGGCTCTTCACCGGAAGCGCTGGTGAAGCTCAATCAGGGCCACGCCGAGTTGCGACCCATTGCCGGGACGCAGCCGCGCGGCGAAGACGCCGACAGCGACGCGCAGCGCGAAGCCAGTCTGCGGTCGGACCCGAAAGAGAATGCCGAGCACGTCATGCTCGTGGACCTCGCCCGTAACGATCTTGGCCGCGTCGCCCAGGCGGGCAGCGTCTACGTCGATCCGTACCGCTCGATCGAGCGCTACAGCCACGTGATGCATATCGTGAGCGGCGTGCACGGCAAGCTCGCAGCGGACAAGGACGCGTTCGATCTGTTCGGCGCCACGTTTCCGGCCGGCACGCTGGTGGGTGCGCCGAAGGTGCGTGCCATGCAGATCATCGACGAGCTCGAGCCCACGAGCCGCGGCCTTTACGGCGGCACCGTGGGGTACTTCGGCAAGCACGGCGACATGGATCAGGCCATTACCATCCGCACGCTCGTGTTCCGGGGCGATGAATACAGTTATCAGGCCGGCGGCGGCATCGTCGCCGACAGCGTGCCGGAAGCCGAACACCAGGAGGTGCTCGCGAAGAGCGCCGCCGCCGTGCGTGCGCTCCAGCTCGCGGAGGAAGGAATGTGAAACCGAAGCTCCTGCTCATCGATAACTACGACTCGTTCACCTATAACCTCGTGCAGGCTTTCCTCGTGCTCGGCGCAGACGTGCGTGTGTTCCGTAACGACGCCATAGACATCGCCGCGGCCCGGGCATTGGCGCCCACGCACCTGTGTATCTCTCCGGGCCCCGGCACGCCGTACGACGCGGGCGTTTCCATGGACATGATTCGCGCGTTTGCCGGGCACATCCCCGTACTGGGCGTGTGTCTCGGGCATCAGTCGATGGTGGAGGTGTTCGGTGGCAAAGTCGTGCGGGCTGGCCGGCTCATGCACGGCAAGACCTCGCCGATCAATCACGACGGACGCGGCGTATTCGTGGGCTTACCGCAACTGTGCGAGGTGGGTCGCTATCACTCGCTGATCGCACAGCCCGAAAGCCTGCCGGCCACGCTCGAAGTCACGGCGCGCACTCCCGAAGGCGAAATCATGGGTGTACGGCACACGGAGCTGGTCGTCGAGGGCGTGCAGTTTCACCCGGAGAGTGTGCTCACGCCGGATGGGCCGAAGCTCATGGAGAATTTCTTGCGCTTCACCGCGGGCGAGCGCCGTGCGGAGCAAGCGGCGGGGGCCGCGCATGTCGCCTCCGCGTGAGCTGCTCGAAAAGCTGCTCGAGCGCCGCGATCTCGCGGAGGCCGAGGCGCAGGAGCTGCTCGGCCATCTGACGAATCCCGAGACGCTGCCCGCGATGTCGGGCGCGATTCTCGCTGCCCTGCGTACCAAAGGCATCGTTGCGGACGAGCTGCGGGGTTTTGCTCGCACCATGCGCTCGCTTGCGCGCCGCCCTGATATTCCGGCCGGTACTCGCGCCATCGATATCGTGGGAACGGGGGGCGATTCTTCCGGCAGCGTGAACATTTCCACCGGCACGGCGATTCTCGTCGCGGCGTGTGGCCTGCCGGTGGTGAAACACGGCAATCGATCCGTCTCCAGCCGCGCCGGCGCGGCGGATGTTCTCGAAGTGCTCGGTCTGAAGATTCCGATGGACGAGCGCGTCGCGGGCGCCTGTTTTGCCGCCACGAGTTTCACCTTCCTGTTCGCGCCGTACTATCACCCCGCCATGAAGGCGGTGGGGCCGGTGCGAGCCGCGCTCGGTGTGCGCACGGTCTTCAATATCCTGGGGCCGCTTGCGAATCCGGCACAGCCGCCGCTGCATGTCATTGGCGCATATAGCCGCGACGTCGCGTTGCTCATGGCACAAACCCTCGCCGGACTCGATATCGAGCGAACGTTCGTGATCCACGGCGCGGAGGGCTGGGATGAGCCGACGCCGATCGGGCCGTTCACGGTGTACGACGTGCGGCCAGGACACGTAGACGTAGAAGTGCGCGATCCCGCGGACTACGGTTTCCCTAAATGCGCGGCTGCCGCGCTTGCCGGCGGCGATGCTCAACACAATGCTCGCGCGCTTCGCGCCGTGCTCACCGGAGATGACCGCGGCGCGCATCGGGATTGCCTGCTGCTCGGCGCGGCTCTCGCACTCGAAGTTGCGGGCATGGTGAAGAATCCGCGCGAGGGCGCCGAACGCGCCGCGCATGCCATCGACAGCGGCGCGTCAGCGCGCGTGCTGGACTCTCTTGCGGCGTTCGGTGCGTCGACAGGAGCGAGCGCGTGAGCGCGGATTTTCTTCAGCAGATGGCGGAGAGCAGTCGCGAGCGAGTGTTCGCTGCGATGCGGAGCCTTTCCCAGCCGGAGCTTCTGGCTCGCGCACGAGACGCACCCGAGCCGCCCATGCTGCGCGCGAGTGCAGGCGGCTTCGATCTCATCGCCGAAGTGAAACTGCGTTCTCCCGCAGTGGGCTTGTTGAAAGCGGCGGAAGAAAACGTGGGCGCGCGCGTCACGAGCTATGCGTCCGCGGGAGCCGCGGCCATCTCGGTGCTCACGGAGCCCAGTCGCTTCGACGGTTCGATGGCGCATCTCGAATCGGCAGCGCGCGCATTGGCTCCGTACCGTGTGCCAGCGATGCGCAAGGATTTTCTCGTCGACCCGTATCAGGTCATCGAGGCGCGCGCCGCGGGCGCGGGTGGCGTTCTCGTCATTCTTCGCATGCTTGCGCGCGCCGCGCTCGAGGCCGTCATCGAGCAGGCGCTGGAGCTGAATCTCTTCGCTCTGCTCGAGGCCTTCGACGAACGGGACATCGAGCTGGCCCACGCGCTCGCCGAGCAGTACGGCCCGCCCGTCCGCAATCCCTCACGCGTCGAGCTGCTCGTGGGCGTGAATTGCCGCGATCTCGTCACGCTGAAGGTGGTTCCGGGCCGGCTCGAGGCCTTGGCGAGCTCGCTGCCCAACAATGTGCCGCGCGTTGCCGAAAGCGGAGTCGGTTCGGCGGAAGACGCGCGCCGCGTTGCCGCTGCGGGCTATGAGTTTGCGCTCGTCGGCAGTGCGCTCATGACGGCCGCTGATCCGCATGCGCTGGTGAGCGACATGCTCGCTGCCGGGAGACGGTGAAGCGTCATGTGGATAAAGGTCTGTGGCATGACGACCCCCGAAGCCGTTGAAGCGGCTCTCGCTGCTGGCGTCGACGCAATCGGCTTCGTCTTTGCAGAATCGAAGCGGCAGGTCACTCCGCAACGCGCAGCGCTGCTCGCCGCTCCGGCACGCGGCCGGGTTCGCTGCATCGCTGTCACCCGTCACTCCGAGCAGGCCGCGATCGACGAAGTGCTCGCAGTCTTCAAGCCGGACGTTCTGCAAACCGATGCTGAGGATCTCCGCGCGCTCGCGCTACCGACGACGCTAGAACTGTTGCCCGTGTTGCGCGCTGGCTTGGCCGAGCCTCAAGTGTTGCCCGCCCGTTTCCTCTTCGAAGGTCCCCTGAGCGGTTCCGGTATTCCCGCTGACTGGGCTTCCGCCCGGAAGCTGGCGCGTCGTGGCGAGCTGATCCTTGCCGGCGGACTGTCGCCTGAGAACGTTGGCGCCGCCATTGCGGACGTGCGCCCCTTCGGCGTCGACGTCTCGAGCGGCGTCGAATCCACGCCGGGGATCAAGAGCCCCGACAAGATTGCGAGCTTCGTGAGGTCCGCGCGCGCGGCCTCGCGGAACCTGGACGAGTCCGCGCGCAGCAAGGAGAACGTGTCGTGATCGCTGCAGTCCCTGAAGTCGATGCCC
>FTEO01000936.1_pt1 | contig 11021 bp, 5 predicted proteins | sample 1640211 | NCBI WGS metagenome assembly FTEO01 (sample SAMEA3914816, study PRJEB12502) | metagenome | biome: forest; material: soil | place: USA | collected 2011-09-16 | depth 0.3 m | reverse complement strand
GGTGGCGGCGGAAGGGCTCATCGCCGCCGCCCTGACTGCACTCATGATCCTGCTGTTCCTCGGCAGCTGGCGCAGCACGCTCATCATCACGATCTCGATTCCGCTGTCGATCCTGTCGTCGATCATCCTGCTGAACGCGCTCGGCGAGACGATCAACATCATGACGCTCGGCGGCCTCGCGCTGGCGGTCGGCATTCTCGTGGACGACGCCACCGTCACCATCGAGAACATCAACCGCTACCTCGAGGAAGGCCGCGACGTGGAGACCGCCATCCTCGAAGGCTCGCGCCAGATCCTGGTGCCGGCGCTCGTATCGACCCTTTCGATCTGCATCGTGTTCGTGCCGATGTTCCTGCTCACAGGCGTGGCGCGTTACCTGTTCGTGCCGATGGCCGAAGCGGTCGTCTTCGCGATGATCACGTCGTACATCCTCTCGCGCACGCTGATTCCGACGCTCGCCAAGTACTGGCTGCGCACCAAGGCGCAGGAAGAAGCGACCTCGAAGAACCCGAACGCTCTGCAGCGCATGCAGCGGAGCTTCGAGGCGAAGTTCGATGCCATCCGCGATCGCTACCACCACCTGCTCGGCGTGGTGCTGGGCCATGGACGCACGTTCATCGGCGTGTTCCTGGGTGGCGTGCTCCTCTCGTTGTTGCTGTATCCGCTCCTGGGCCGCAACTTCTTTCCGGAAGTAGATGCTGGGCAGATCAAGCTGCACGTGCGCGCGCCCACAGGCGTTCGCGTGGAGCAGACCGCCGCGCTGGTGGACCATGTTGAAGACGCGGTTCGCACCGTGATTCCATCACACGAGCTCGCGAGCATCGTCGACAACATCGGCCTGCCGGTGTCGGGCATCAACCTCACTTACGGCAACTCGGGCACCATCGGCAGCAGCGATGCGGATGTGCTCATCACGCTCACCAGCGACCACGGGCCGACGGCGGACTACGTACGCACGCTGCGGGAGAAGCTGCCCCAGCAGTTCCCGGGCATGACCTTCGCGTTCCTGCCGGCCGACATCGTCAGCCAGATTCTGAATTTCGGCCTGCCCGCGCCCATCGACATCCAGGTCGTTGGCCCGAGCACCAAGAATCGCGAGCTCGCGAACAACATGCTCGAATCGCTGCGACACGTGCCGGGTCTCGTGGACCTGCGCATCCAGCAGACCTTCAACCAGCCGGAGCTGCGCGTCAGCACGGACCGCAGCCGTGCAGAGCAGCTCGGCATCAGTCAGAAAGACATCGCGAACAATCTGCTGCTCACGCTCTCGGGCAGCGGGCAGATCTCGCCGACGTTCTGGCTGAATCCGGAAACGGGCGTGCAGTATCCGATCGTCGCGCAGGCTCCGCAGTACCGCATGGTGTCGCTGCAGGATCTGCAGAACGTGCCGATCAACGCAGGCCCAGCCGGTGCGCAGTCGCAGATTCTCGGCGGCCTCGCCACCATCTCGCGCGGCTTCGGCCCGAGCATCGTGTCTCACTACGATGCCCAGCCGGTCATCGACATTTTCGGCGCGGTGCAGGGCCGCGACCTCGGCTCGATTGCTAAAGAGATCAACAAGCTGATCGCCGCACAGAACGGCAAGCTGCCCAAAGGCACGCGCATCGTGGCGCGCGGCCAGATGGAGACGATGACCTCCTCGTACACCGGCCTCATCGTGGGCCTGAGCGGCGCGATCCTGCTGGTGTACCTGCTCATCGTGATCAACTTCCAGTCGTGGCTGGATCCTTTCATCATCATCACCGCCCTGCCGGCGGCCATCGCGGGCATCGCGTGGATGCTGCTGGTCACGGGCACCACGCTCAGCGTGCCGGCGCTCACGGGCGCCATCATGTGCATGGGTGTGGCAACGGCGAACAGCATCCTGATGGTGAGCTTCGCGCGCGGGCGCATGGACGAAGGTGCCACGGCCCATGAAGCGGCCCTGGAAGCGGGCTTCACGCGCTTCCGCCCGGTGCTCATGACGGCACTCGCCATGATGATCGGCATGTTGCCCATGGCCCTCGGCCTCGGCGAAGGCGGCGAGCAGAATGCGCCTCTCGGCCGCGCCGTCATCGGCGGTCTGCTCTTCGCCACGGTGGCCACGTTGTTCTTCGTCCCCACCGTGTTCGCGAGCCTGCACGGCCGGGACAAGCGGGGTGGTGTCCTCCTCCAGCCCAGTCTGAACTGAATCGAGATCGAGCCATGGATCAATCGAAACTGACGAACCCTTCCGCGGATGCACGCGGTCTCGCGCGAGTCAGTGTCGTGGTCGGCGTACTCGCGCTTGCCGTGGTGCTGTGGGGCGTCTTCGCCGCGCATCGCGCCGGCGCGAAGCTGAAAGAGGAGACGGAGGCGCAGGCCTTCGTCACGGTGGCCACCATCAATCCTTCGGCGCAACCCGATGAAGGAATCATCTCGCTGCCCGGCACGGTTCAGGCGAACTACGACGCACCGATCTACGCGCGCACCAGCGGCTATCTCAAGCGCTGGCTCGTAGACATCGGCACGCCCGTGAAGGCGGGCCAGGTGCTGGCGGAGATCGACGCGCCCGAGCTAGACCAGCAGCTGCGCCAGGCCCAGGCGGATCTTGCGAATGCGGAAGCCAACCAGAAGATCGCGGGCATTACCGCGGACCGCTGGCGTGGACTGCGCGATACCGATTCGGTGTCGAAGCAGGAGGCGGACGAAAAGATCAGCCTCGCCGCCACCGGCGATGCCCAGATGCAGGCCGCGCAAGCGAACCTGCAGCGCCTGCGCGAGCTCTCGGGGTTCAAGAAGATCGTGGCGCCGTTTGACGGCATCGTCACCGCGCGCAACACGGACGTCGGGCAGCTCATCAGCGCGGGCAACAGCACGGGCCCTGAGCTGTTCCGCATCGCCGATACGCGCAAGCTGCGGCTCTACGTGCGCGTGCCGCAGACATTTGCCGCCGCCATGCAGCCCAACCTCATGGCGGAGGTGGAATTTCCGGACCGGCCGGGCTCCACCTACACGGCGAAGCTCGAGCGAACGTCCAACGCCCTCGACAGCACCTCACGCACGCTGCTCGCGCAGCTGATCGTGGACAACTCGAAGAACGATCTGCTGCCCGGCGGCTACGCCGAGGTGCACTTCAAGTTGCCGCCGTCGGCAGCGAGCACCTCCTTCAAGCTGCCCGCGAACGTGCTGCTCTTCCGCGGTGATGGCGCGCAGGTGGCGACGGTGAACGCCCAGAATCACGTGGTCCTGAAGACCGTGATCATCGGGCGCGACTACGGCGCCGACATCGAAATCGTGAGCGGGCTTTCCGCCGCCGACAACGTGGTGCTGGCCCCCCCGGATTCGCTCGCCCAGGACGCTGAAGTGCGGCTCGCGAAGCCCTCTGCCGAGAAGGTGGCGAAGCTGTGAATGCGCCGCGGCTCATTGCCCTCAGCGTCGCGGCGCTGCTGAGCGCCTGCTCGCTGGCGCCGAAGTACGACCCGCCGACTGTGCAGGCCGTGGCAAGTTACAAAGAAGCGGGTGAATGGACGACCGCGAAGCCCGCTGATACACAGGCTCGCGGCGCGTGGTGGGAAGCCTTCGGCGACACCAAGCTCAACGAGCTCGAGCCGCAGCTTCAGAGCGACAGCCAGGATCTGCGAGCCGCCGTGGCTCGCTTCGAACAGGCTCGGGCCGTTGCGCGGCGCGCGCGTTCGGATGTCTTCCCTTCCCTCGACGCGAATGCCTCGGCAACCCGCGCACGCGCCTCGGCAACCGTGCCCTCCTCTGGCGGGGTGATCAGCACGGGCAACGACTTCATCGCGTCGGTCGATCTGTCGTGGGAAATCGATGTGTTCGGTCGGCTCCGTAACGCCTCCGCTGCCGCGGGTGACCGCGCGCAGGCTAGCGCGGGAGATCTGGCCGCAGTGGACCTCGCCCTGCGTGCCGAGCTCGCCACGGACTATTTCTCGCTGCGCGGCGCGGACGCGACACTCCGCCTGCTCGAGGACACCGTGAAAGCCTATGACCGAGCGTACGATCTGACCCACAATCGGTACGAAGGCGGAATCGCCGCAGCAACGGACGTAGATCAGGCGGAGACGCAGCGCCAGAACGCGCGCAGTCAGCTCGCCTCGGTGCGGCTGGAGCGAGCCCAGCTCGAGCACGCCATCGCCGTGCTGCTCGGCCAGCCCCCGTCGAATTTCACCTTGGAAGTGGCGCCGTTCGTGGGTGACCCGCCACCGATCGATTCCGGCATGCCTTCGACGTTGCTCGAGCGCCGCCCTGACGTGGCGAGCGCCGAGCGCGCCGTTGCGGCAGCCAACGCCGAGATCGGCGTCGCCCGCGCCGCGTGGTTCCCGGTGTTCGTGCTCGGAGCGTCAGCGGGCTACGAGGGCGTCACGTCGTCGGGCTGGTTCTCGGCGCCGAGCCGCTTCTGGTCCGCCGGCCCGTCCGCGCAAGTGCCCCTCCTCGACTTCGGGGCGCGGTCGGCGACGAATCGCCAGGCCGCCGCCGCGTACGAAGAGGCCGTCGCAAATTATCGAAAATCCGCGCTGACGGCGTACCAGGAAGTGGAAGACAACCTCGCCGCATTGCATCACCTTGCCGACGAGCTGGCGGCGGATGAAGCTGCTGCTGCTTCCGCGCAGCGATCGGCTTACCATGCAGACAGGCGCTACGCAGCAGGCGTGGCGGACTATTTAGAGGTTGCCAGTACACAGACTGCCGCTCTGCAGGCGCAGCGTTCCGCGTTAGAGGCGCGCGTACGCAGGCTGAATGCCGCCGTCGGGCTCGTGCGCGCGATGGGCGGGGGATGGACCCCGGATCAGCTGCAACAGCCAGTGCTGTGATGGGCGAGACGGTCATCAGAACGATTATGGGAGAGCCGGCACTCAAACGGACCTGCATGCGGGATCGCATCCGCGACGTTCTCGTTGCGCGAATTCTCGACGGCACCTATTCGGCGGGCACGCAGCTCAAGGAACTGATTCTCGCGCGTGAGTTCAACACGAGCCAGGCGCCGATCCGCGAAGCACTCCGTGAGCTCGAAGGCTCGGGACTCGTCACCTCCGAGCGCTATCGCGGCACGCGTGTACGGGGCGCAGACCTCGACGAAATGCGCGAGTCGTACGAGCTGCGCGCCACGCTGGAAGTGCGTGCGGTGGAGCTCGCAATTCCCTGCGCCACCGAGCTTCTGAGCGAGCTCGAGCTGTCTGTGCGCGGGATGGGGGCAGCCGTGAACCAGAACGATGCGGAGCGCTATATCGATGAAGCGCTGCGCTTCCATCGACGGCTGATCGAAGCGAGCGGCAACCGGGTGTTCGTCACTGTCTGGGATTCGCTGCACTTCGACGTGCGCGGGCGCATCGCGCTCCGGCGAATCGCTGAGCGCGGCGATGGGCTCGCGCCACTCATCGACCTGCATGACACACTGGTGCAGAAACTGCGCGCGCAGGATGTCCCGGGCTCGGCCGAGGTCGTGCGCCAGATCTTCGGGCGCGTGTCCGCGGTATTCAGCCACGCATGAACTGACGCCGCGCGGTCGTCATCCCCAACGCTATTGCGGTGCGGCTCGGCTCGCACAAGAATAGTCTGGAAGCAGCGAACCGCACAGCGCCAGGCATGGATTCAGACAACTTCCGCGAGCCCTCAGGGACGAATGACGCAAGTGGCCGCGTGAAGTTGTCTCGCAGCGTGCTGGCAACGCTGCTCGCGTTCGGTGTGATTGGCGCAGGCCTGCTCGCGATCGGGCGGCGGGATTATCCGAACCTGCACACGATTCTGGACACTGGCGTCTGCCTGCTGTCCGGCATTCTCGCGCTATTGCTGGCGGACATCGGAGCCCGCACGCAGCGCCCGTTCCTGAAGTGGCTGGCCATCAGTTTCGCCGTCGTCGCCCTGTCCGAATTCATTCATGCCCTGGTGACCGTGGAATGGTTCGGAATCCTGGCGCCGATTGCCGCCGCGAGCGGGCAGCTGCGTCCGGCAACGTGGCCGATCGCAGGGTACGTGCTGCCCCTCGGAATCGGCTGGTCGATAGGACTGTTGCTACTGGGTCGGCAGCGTGCGCCGGCGTTTGCACCCGCGCTGCTGATCCTGAGCGCACTGCTGATCCCCGCGTTTTATTGGCTCCCGCGCTATACCGCACCGGCGTGGCTGGAGATTACGCGTCCGTGGCTCACAGGCGTCCCCCTGATGTGGGCTGCGATCGGCTGGATCTCCACGAGACGCCGCGACGCCGATCCGCTCCTGCCGGTCCTGGCACTCATGGCAGGCGTGCTCTTTCTCTCTCATGTATCCATGTTGTATTCGCGGGCGCCGCACGACACGCCGGCGATGATCGCGCATCTCGGAAAAATTGCCGGCTCGCTGGTCTTGTTGCTATCGCTCATGCAGACGGCCGCCACGGAGATGCGTGAACGCATTCGGGCGCAGCACAGCCTGAAGCAATTGAATGAAGAGCTGGAAGGTCGCGTCGCGGAGCGAACCGCGCAGCTGCAGGCCAGTTACGAGCACAACCGCGCCATCCTCGATACCGCGCTCGATGGTGTGATCGTGATGGATCACGAAGGGCGCATCACGGAGTTCAATCCGGCGGCGGAGCTGATCTTCGGCTATCGCCGCGGCGAAGCCGTTGGCCAGTTCCTGGCTGATGCAATCATCCCCATGGGCTTGCGCGTGCAGCATCGCGTCGGATTGGCACGCTACCTCGCGAGCGGTGAGGCGAAGATACTGGGTCGCAGAATAGAGCTCACGGGATTGCGGTTCGACGGCTCGGAGCTGCCGCTCGAGCTGAGCGTCAACCGCATGCCGGGTGAGGGCTCACCCTCCTTCGCGGGCTTCGTGCGCGACATCAGCGAACGCAGGCGCGAAGAAACGCTCCGTGCCCGGTACGCAGCCATCATTGAATCGTCCGACGATGCGATCATCGCCAAGACCCTGCAGGGCATCATCACCACCTGGAACCCGGGCGCTCGAAAACTCTTCGGCTACAGCGCGCCGGAAGCCATCGGGCGGCCCATGTCGATGCTCATTCCCCCCGACCGCGAGAGCGAAGAACCCGCGATTCTGGCGCAGATTGGGCAAGGGCAGCGGGTCGAGCATTTCGAGACGGTGCGCATCAGAAAAGACGGGACCGCCGTGGATGTCTCGGTGTCCATCTCCCCGGTCAAGAACGCCCGCGGCGAGACGGTCGGCGCCTCGAACATCGCAAGAGATGTCACCGAGAACAAGCGTGCGGAGCACAGGCTCCGCATGCAGCTCGTGCGACTCAATCTGCTCAGTCAGATCACGCGAGCGATCGGGCAGCGCCAGGACCTGGCGAGCATCCTCCAGGTCGCCGTTCGCGCTCTGGAAGACGAATTGCCGCTCGATTTCGGTTGCGTCTGCCTGTACGACCCGTTGGATGCGACGCTGACGGTGACCAGCGTGGGTGTGCACAGCGCCGCACTGGCGATCGAGCTCGGCATGCCGCAGCACGCGCGTATTGCCATCGACCAGAATGGGCTGGCCCGCTGTGTGCGCGGCGAGCTGGTGTACGAGCCGGACATCGAGCCGGTGCAGTTCCCGTTTCCCCAGAGGCTCGCGCGTGGGGGGCTGCGCGCACTGGTTGCGGCGCCGCTGCAGATCGAAAGCAAGGTCTTCGGCGTGCTCATCGCCGCGCGCCGCGAACGTCACAGCTTCAGCAGCGGTGAGTGCGAGTTCCTGCGCCAGCTGAGCGAACACGTCGCGTTGGCCGCCCATCAGGCGGAAACCCACACGGCGCTACAGCAAGCGTACGAGGATCTGCGCCAGACACAACAGGCCGTGCTGCAACAGGAGCGCCTGCGTGCACTCGGGCAGATGGCGAGCGGCATCGCGCACGACATCAACAACGCGATCTCTCCCGTTGCGCTCTACACGGATTCGCTGCTCGAGCGCGAGACGCAGTTGAGCCCGCAGGGCCGCGATCAGCTCCAGATCGTCCAGCGTGCCATCGACGATGTCGCGCAGACGGTCGCGCGCATGCGCGAATTCTATCGCCAGCGCGAATCGCAATCAGCGCTCACGCCAATCCAGGCGAATCGCATGGTGCAGCAGGTGGTCGATCTCACCCGCGCTCGCTGGAACGACATGCCTCAACAGCGCGGTATCGTGATCGAGATGCAAACCGGGCTCACGCCCGATTTGCCGACCTTCATGGGCGCGGAAAGCGAGATCCGCGAGGCATTGACCAATCTGGTATTCAACGCCGTGGATGCGATGCCGGAAGGGGGGACGCTGACCCTGCGCACAGGCGCAACGGCAAGCGAGCCGGGCGTATATGTGGAGGTCAGCGATACCGGCGTCGGCATGAACGAGGAGACGCGTCGGCGCTGCCTCGAGCCGTTCTTCACCACCAAGGGTGAACGCGGCACGGGCCTGGGGTTGGCCATGGTCTACGGAGTAGCGCAACGGCACGGGGCCGAGATCGAGATCGGCACCGCGCTCGGGAAGGGTACGACGATCCGGCTGAATTTCCGCGCGCAGACCGGCGACACACAGGCCGTAGAGCCGAGCCCGGCGTCGTTCGTGCTGCCGCCCCTGCGCATTCTGCTGGTCGACGACGATCCGCTGCTGCTCAAATCGTTGCGCGATATTCTCGAGGCGGACGGACACACTATCACTGCCGCGAACGGGGGCCAGGAAGGAATCAACGCATTCACCGCCGCGCATCAGACAGCCGCGGCGTTCGCCGTCGTGATCACCGATCTCGGCATGCCCCATGTCGATGGCCGCAAAGTCGCTGGCGCCATCAAAGGCCTGTCGAGCTCGACACCCGTGATTCTGCTCACGGGCTGGGGCCAGCGTCTGATGTCGGAGGGCGACATCCCACCGCATGTGGACCAGCTGCTCAGCAAACCCCCGAAGCTGCGCCACCTGCGCGAGGCGCTGGAGCGATGCTACGGGTCCGCGGAGCGAACCCAGCCGTGACCCCGGCCGGCGGCACGCCGCCGAGGGTGGAATGGGCCCGGTAGGATTCGAACCTACGACCAAGGGATTCACGTGGCCCCGGAGTTTCCGCCGGGCGTGGACTATCTCTTCACCCGCGCGACCAACGATCGATCGCGGGAGGGTGCGGGAGGCTCTTGCCTGTCATCAAGGGCACTGCAGCCCTCAGGTAGTCTCTGCACCTTCCGGCGGTGTACCGCCGGCTCGGCTCAGGGTTGCCATGGGCGCGCGCCCGCAGGGTTCCCTGAATTCTTCCCGTCCACTTCGCACCTTACGATGCGAAGGCACCTTCTCGATGAGTCCCCTGCACTAACCGCTGTGCTACAGGCCCAACACGCCGGATTGTAGCAACCGGCAGGGAAGGCGCGCACTCGCTTCCCGAAGTGGACGGCCTGTAAGATCGCGCCCGCCGGGCCGGTCTACGCCAGCGATACTCAGACTCACGAGAACACGAACCATGCGCCAGTCCTGGTCAAGGGTTGCGCTGCTTGCCGCAGCACTGTCGATCATCTTTGGAGGAGCCACGGTGGACGCCCAGACGATGCAGAAGCAATGGCAGCTCATCAAGAGCACTCCGGGCCCGGGATACACGCTGAAGCTCGCGGACGTGCCAGTGCGCAAACCCGGCGCGAACGAGGTGCTGGTGAAGGTGCACGCCACCTCCCTCAACCGCCGGGACGTCTTCATTCTCAAGGGGCAATACCCCATGCCGCCGCGCGAAGTGGTGGTGCCGCTGTCGGACGGCGCGGGTGAAGTCACCGCTGTCGGACCCGGCGTCACGCGCTTTCACGTGGGCGACAAAGTCGTGTCGACCTTTTTCCCAACCTGGATCGACGGCCGCCCGACGCAGGACATGACGGCCTCCTCCACGGGCGGCGCGATAGACGGCATGCTCTCGCAGTACGTCACCCTGAATGAGCAGGGCCTGGTCGCGATGCCCGCCGGCCTGTCATACGAGGAAGCCGCCACGCTCCCCTGCGCAGCCGTCACGGCGTGGAACGGCCTGGTCACACGCGGCCGCATGCAGGCCGGTGACTACGTACTGCTCGAAGGCACGGGCGGTGTGTCCATCTTCGGGCTTCAGTTGGCCGCGGCCTCCGGCGCGAAGCCCATCATCACGAGCTCGAGCGAAGACAAGCTCGAGCGCGCGAAGAAGCTCGGCGCCGTCGGCGGGGTCAACTACAAGACCCATGCAGATTGGGAGAAGCCCGTGCGCGCGCTGACCGGCGGCCTGGGCGTTCAGCAAGTGCTCGAAGTCGGCGGCAAGGATTCGCTTCCTCACGCCCTCGCAGCGCTCGGCCCGGGTGGCCACATCGCGCTCATCGGTGGCCTCGGCGGTTTCGGCGGCGACGTGCCCACCATGGCGCTGCTCGGTTCGAACTCCACGGTGAGCGGCATCTACGTCGGCTCGCGGGCCAACTTCGAAGCGATGAACGCGTTCATCGCGAAACACAAGATCAAGCCGGTCGTCGACAAGGTGTTCGAGCTGCAGGATGCGCCGGCCGCGTACGACTTCATGGAGAACGGCAGTTTCTTCGGCAAGATCGTCATTCGTCTGTAGTACCCGTCTGGAGAGTTCGATGAAGCTTTATTACCTGAAGGGCGCCTGTTCGCTCGCCTCCTACATCTCGCTCTGCGAGGCCGGCCTGAAGTTCGAAGCGGTCAGTGTCGACCGCCAGACTCGCAAGACCTCCGATAGCGAGGACTTCAACCAGGTCAACACGAAGGGCTATGCACCCGTGCTCCGCCTGGACAACGGCGAGGTGCTCACCGAGAACGTCGCGGTGCTGCAGTACATTGCAGACCAGGCGCCTGCCTCGAAGCTCGCCCCGCCCGCCGGCACGCTGCCGCGCTATCGGCTCATCGAATGGCTGGCGTTCATCAACTCCGAAGTGCACAAGGCCGTGTCGCCGCTGTTCAACCCGGCTGCCTCCGAAGAGGTGAAAGCATTCGCTCGCACCAACCTCACGAAGCGCGTGGACTGGCTCGAGAAAAACCTCGGCTCGCGCCCCTTCCTCATGGGCGACACGTTCACCGTGGCGGATGCGTATCTGTTCGTCGTCTTCGGCTGGTTCGGGCGAGTGGGATTCGACCCGTCGAAGTGGCCGACC
>FTEO01000478.1_pt1 | contig 11030 bp, 9 predicted proteins | sample 1640211 | NCBI WGS metagenome assembly FTEO01 (sample SAMEA3914816, study PRJEB12502) | metagenome | biome: forest; material: soil | place: USA | collected 2011-09-16 | depth 0.3 m | reverse complement strand
GACCGCTTAGACAGTCGGAACGGTGCCGCCATCGATCACGTACTCAGTGCCCGTAATCGAAGCTGCGCGCGGCGAGACCAGAAAGGCGATGAGCTCCGCGACTTCTTTGGGCTTCGCAGGTCGGCCGAGCGGAATTCCGCCGAGCCCATTCATGATGATCTGCTTGCCACCCTCGTAGTCCGTACCGGCCTGGGCCGCGAGGCGCTCCGCCAGCGCAACTGCTGCCTCGGTTTCGACCCAGCCGGGAGAAACGCGGATGACGCGGATCCCCTGCGGCGTCACCTCCTTCGACAGCGCCTTGCTGTAGGTTGACAGTGCGGCTTTCGCGGCGGCGTAAGCGATCGTCGACTCGGGCAATGGCAGAACGGACTGGATCGACGTCACATGGATGACGACGCCGGAGCGCTGCGCAATCATCGAGGGAAGCAAGGCGCGATCGAGGCGAACGGCCGGCATCAGGTTCTGTTGCAGCTCCTTCGACCACTCCGTGTCGTCGAGCGCCGCGAAGCCGCCGCCGGGTGCGCTGGAGCCGCCGAGCACGTTGACGAGAATGTCGATGCCACCCAGCCGCTTCAGCACCGACTGGGCCACCGCGCTGACGCCTGAGGCAGTCGAGAGATCGGCAGCAAGATAGTGCACGCCTTCGAATGGCCGCGCAGGCGCGGAACGCGCCGTAGCCATGACCTGTGCTCCGGCCCCGCTGAGAATCTCTACAACGGCGGCTCCCACTCCCTTCGTTCCGCCGGTGACCAGCGCGCGGCGGTTCGTGAGCTCGAGATCGAAGCTCATGGCGTGATCTCCGGGAATGCGATGTTCCCCCGCTCGAAGTACGCGGCGATCGGCTCGGGAAGATTCAGTTCGCTCATGGCGGTCTCCGACGCCCCTCTGTCGAGACCACGATGCGCTCCTCCGACAGATTAGAGAATCACCTATAAGCTTCCTGGGCTATTTAGTGAGTAATACATAGTGCGAGGCTCGGAGGCCTTGGCAGCCCCCAGGAGCGTCGACGGCCGAGCCTCGCTAAGGCGTCAGCACGCACCCCGGCACCTGTTTGGGCCACAGCTTCTGATACGCCGGCGATGCCTTCCAGTGCCCGATCACGCTCGGATGAAACGCGTCCCCAGGCTGCGGCACGCGTGCTCGCGGATCGATGTTGAACGGCGGCTTCGACCACGGCGTGTGGAAGTCCTGCCCGAACTGCGTGAGGTCAGGCGCATGCGATGGCGGCGTGACGAACTGCACCCCGGCGCTCGCGAGCTTCTGCATCATCCAGTCGAGCGCAATGTCGGAGAGACCCGATTGATTCAGCGGATAGCCACCGCCGACATCCGAATGCGCACCGACGAACCACATCTGCTCGACGCGCGGGTCGGTGTCCCAACGCGTGATCGGGAAATCGAGCCGGCGCTCATCCAGCGCCATGGCGTGGAAGCCGTGATCGATCAGGGGACTCAGCGTCTGGCTCACGAAGCTGAAGAAGTCGTTGCGCTGCCCCTTCACGTACGTCGGGATGCCCATTGAGCCGACGGTGTCCCACACGCCGACGGATGCAAGCCGCACGCCGGGGATGAGATCGCCGTCTTTGAGCGTCATGCGCGCGACGGCCTCGCCCGCGAGGTTCGAGATCGTCGTGAGCAGCGAGCTCAGCTCGCTCTTGCCCTGGAAGACGAGCCCCTTCGCTTTGAACCACGCGCCAAGCCCGCGCAGATAGGCCTGCGACTTGTTGTTGGGGTCGTACTTGGTTGGATCCAGCAGCCCGACATTCGCGATCATTCCCGCGAGCGCGCGGGCCGTGTATGCGCCACGGCTGAAGCCGATGATGTGGATCGAGTCCCCGGCTACGTAGTTTCGTGAAATGAACGTATACCCGCGGACGATGCGGGCGATGACTCCCGCGCCGAAGACCCCGCCCAGCACCTTCATGACGGGGTTGGTCGAATCGCCGACGCCGTGGATGTATTTCGCGACCTGCAGCGGTGCGCCACCCGCGGCCTTGAACACCTTTTCGGTCTCGTTGTGCAGCTCCTGAGTTTCCGCGGTGGTCTGGCCGCTCAGGTTGGCGAACAGCTTGATGACATTCGTGAACCCGTCGCGGATGTCGCTGTCTTTCTGTGCTGCGCTGTCGATGTCGCTCGTGCTGGCCTCTTCCGGGGAGCCGGGCCCATTCCAGGTGCCATCCGCGCAGAAGACGATTTGCTTGCTCATGGGGTCCTTTCGGCAGGTCGGGCGCGCCCGGAATTGAACCCGCCTCGCGCAGGTTCCAGTCATATCTGTCCGGATAGTGCCGTTCATCGCAGCCGGGTCGCCCGGACCGGCATGCGCCAACGTTCAGCCGTGGATCACCGGCAGCACGAGAGTGGAGGAATCGTCGTCGCTCGGCCCTTCTCTCGTGCTCGTGTCGGGCGGCGGACTGGACCACTGCCGGCCGCGCAGTCTCTGCAGCGTTTCCTCAGCCTCCGCGGGCGCGCCGAAGAAGTAGCCCTGTCCGTAGTCGCAGCCCATCTCTTGCAGCGCCTGGGCTGCCGCCTGGGTTTCGATGACTTCTGCGATGGCCTTGATATCCAGGCTGGATGCGATCTGCACCACCGCCGCCATGATGCCGCTATTGGCACTGTCGGTGCCCACGCGACTGACGAAAGGCCGGTCGATCTTCACGAAGTCGAACGGAAAAAGCTCGAGGTGATTGAGCGAGGAGTACCCCGTGCCGAAATCGTCCAGCATGACCTCGATGCCCATGTCGTGCAGGCGGCGCAGCTGGTCGCGAGCTTCGCCCACGTTGTTGATCAGCCCCGCTTCGGAGATTTCGAATTTCAACGCGCTGGCCGGCGCCTGCGTGCGCAGCAGGGTGCTGGCCAGGAAGGTGCTGAGATGCCGATCGCGCAGTGACGCCGCGGAAAGGTTGATGCTCACGTAGAACGGCTGTCCCGGCTCGAGGCGCTGGCGCCATTCGGCCGCGAGCTTGCACACGCGACCGATGACCCAGCGCGTGATCGGCAGCATGAGACCCGATTCCTCCGCAATGGACAGGAAACGGTCGGGGGTCAGAAGGCCTTCAACGGGATGTTGCCACCGCAGCAGCGCCTCGGCGCCCACGGTTTGCTTCGTGCGCAGGTCCACTACTGGCTGGTACAACAGGCGCAGCTCATTGCGCTCGATCGCGAGGTGCAGGTCCGCCTCGAGGCTCACGAGACTCGCCGCGTGTCCGCCCATCGCGGGCTGGTAGGCCACGGTCGTCACGTCTTCGGTGCGCTTGGCAACCGCCAGTGCGATGTCTGCCTCGCGCAGCAGATCCTCGGGACGTTGGAGGCCCGAGTCTGCAGTAGTAATGCCCACGCTCGCCGTGATCGAGAGACGATGCCGGCGCAGCTCGAAGCGCTCGCGCAGGCACTGTTCCAGCAAGCGGCTCGCATTCAGCGCCGCATCGCGACTCGGCACATCGAGCAGGAGCAGGGCGAACTGATCGCCTTCCCAGCGCGCCAGCACGTTTTCCATGCCGAGTCCTGCGTGCTCGAAGCGCTGCGCCACCTGCACCATGAGCTCGTCACCGGCGGCGTGCCCGAGGGTCTCGTTGATGAGCTTGAAGCGGTCGATATCGATGAGTGCCACCGCGATGCCCTGGCGCCGCCGCGATCGCACTTCGCGTAGCGCCCGGTCGAGCTGATCCATGAAGAAGCGCCGGTTGGGCAGGCCGGTGAACGCGTCGTGATAGCGTGCGTGGTCGAAGTTCTTCTGCAGGTCCTGCCGCTCCTGCATCTGCATCAGAAGCTGCTCGCCGAGCGCGGCTTGCTGCTGCTGCGAGTCGGCCAGCTGCGTCTTCAAGTGCTGCACATGCTGAATGAGATCGTGCGTCGCAAAGGCAACCAGCCATGCGATCAGCGCGAGCAGGCCGATCTCGCTCGCGAGGCGGGTGCCGGGATACCATCCGTCGCGCGGACGAATCGCAAGCACCAGCGAGCGGCCGGAGGCACCTTGCTCCAAGCTGATCGGCGTGCGGATTGGCGCCGTCATGGGATCTTCGAGCGTTGCGGGGCCGGAGCTGATCAGCGGGCGTGTACGTGGAGAGCCGGGCTCTGTCTGCAGCAGCGTGAAGTCGTAGCCTGCCGCGACGAGACGGCCGAGCTTTGCGTTGGCGAGCAGCCGTTCCAGATCCGCATACGCTACGGCCCACGTCCGCCCGGCCTCATCGCTTTTCGCGTCCAGAACCGGCGCGCGCGTCGCGACGAACCACTGGCTTCCCTGACGTGTGGGTCCCGCGAAGCGCGCATCGGCCCCTCCCGGCTTCGCATCGACCGAAGCCCATTCGCTTGCGATGGCGTTGACGACGGCCAGATCGGCGTTAACCGCATGCACCGAGCCGTTCGGGTCTATCAGGAATGTGTCGCGCCCGGAGATGACCGTGCGGGCACCGCGTGCCAGTAAATCATTCGTCCGCGTTGCTTCACGAACCGCACGCGTCGTCAGCGCGGTGAACTGCGATTCCAGGGCGATGCGCTCCCGATTCAGCGCCGCGCGGGCCGCTGCGCGCGCGTCCTCCGCATGGCGCTCGAGGCTCAACATGATCAGGCGCGACCCGGAGAGCAGCACCACGAGCAGGACGAAGATCGTGGGCAGCCACGCGGTGCTCCGTTTGAGAACGGCGGTGCTCATCGCGCCACACTGCGCAGGCGCACGGTGCAGTTGAGCGTCAGCGTCACCCGTTCGATGTTCGCGATCTTCAGGTAGTCGCCGAGGAGCGTGACCTCGACCCGCGGGAAGGGCTTCGTAATGCCGAGGAAGCCTTCATTCAGAGTGAGACCCGGCGTCCGGATCCCGGTCTGCAGATCGACCACCGCGGGAGTGGCCTTTCCGGTGGCACCTCCCACGATCAGATTCAGTGTCTTGCCGTAGCGATCGATCCGGGCCGACCACAGCCGCGTGCCGAGATTGCCGCTCACCGAATGAGCATAGGCCACCCCGGTGAGGAGAGTCGGACTCCAGACGAACTGGACACCGACCTTCGGCAGGTTGCCGTGCGTCGTATCGATATCGATCTGCTTGTCCTCGAGCTGCACGAGCAGCTGGCGCGTGAGATTCTGGAAGAGCCCGCCGCCAACGATGGAGTAGTCGTATGAATGCGCCGGATCCGCACCGGACCCTTCATCGACTTCGGCATAGAAATTGGAACGATGCGCAGCTTCGCCGAGCCCATACGCGAGACTCAGCGAGCCGAAAGTCCAGTGCGAATTCGCAATAGTCTGATACTGGGCGGCCGCGCCGAGAATCGCGCTGGCATTGAAGTTGTGCAGCCAGCCGACGGCAGCGGCTCCGCCGTTATCCGCGTGCGTCAGGGTCGAGCCGCTCGCCATGAGCGTGAGGCGATCGTCGACCTCGCTTGCGGCCCATGCGCGGCAACTCAGCAACAACGTGACAACGATCCCTGTCGCGACTGCGGGTTTCATGGATGCACCGACGTGGCGCTGAGAGCGCGCGTGATTGCGGTGTCCTGATCGTCCGCTCTGCCCACCGGCAGGAAGGCAAGGATCTGGATTTTGTCCTCCTCGCCGGGCAACGTGACGGGGGAGATCGTCACCTGGAAGAGGCGCGGAGGAATCTGAACGAGCATGCGGCGCTTGCCGGAGAGCTGCGGCTGCCATAAGTCGCCGGCGAGACCTGCGTGAGTGAGGAGCGCCGCCACGTCCGAACCGGTCTGAGTGTCCGGAAACAGGGCCGCCGCCTGGCGATTGAAACCGAGGACTCGCCCGGAGGGATCCACGATCAGCGCGGCGTGGTCGGCGGCCTCGAGCGCCGCGCGCCGAATGAATTCGTCCGTGCTGTCGAGAATCAGCACCAGCGCAAATCGGCGCCCTCGCTGCGCGACATGCTGGACGCGCACATCGGTGACACGGATCTGCTCGCCGACGCGGATCATGGCGAGGGGCGCCATGCCGCCGAGGCCTGCGATCAGTTCCTGCACCACTTCCGGATAGGAGAAGCAAATCACCTTGAACAGCTCGCTTCCCACGACCTGCTGGTCCAATGAGCAGAAGCTCGGCCCGACCTGCCCGCTGGCGCAGATGACGCGCAACGTATCGGTGTCGATGAGCAGAGCCGGTATGGGCAGCTGCTCGATCAGCGTGGTCCACAGTTCCTGCCCGCGCTGCGCGTCGGCACGCGCCGTGGCGGCCTGGGCGTACATCCGCTCGAAGACCGCGCCGAGATGTTCAGCGGCCACTGCGCATGCGATGGCGAGAATGGCGAACACCTCGAGCAGCACCAGAAAATAGCCCGAAGGCGCGTAGAAGCCGGGAAACGGTGCGCCCGCACTGCCGGGGTCTCGGCCAAACACGTCCGTGACCCATGAGCCGACACCGTGCAGCCCCGCGGCATACCAACGCAATTCGGGTGCATCCGCCACGGCCACCAGCGCTACCACGACGATCGCCAGAAGCGCCATGAAGTAAGGTTGCCATCGCGAGATGAAGACCGCGGCGATCACCGGCAGCGCGAACACCGCAAGGAACACCGGATTCTGCAATCCGCCCGTGTGTTGCCACACGTATCCGATCCCGACGATGCCGAGTGCATTCAGGAGGCTCAGCGCACGCGTGCGCCATGCGGTGCGCGGACGACCTGGAGCGGAGGCGAGAGCAAAACCGAAATGCAGCGCGCCGAGCCCCACCAATCCGAGGCCGGCGTGTGCGACGTCGATCTCGAATGCGCTGAAGAGCCAGGGAAGCGCAACGGCGAGCAGGATGGCGAAGATGGCGAGCAGCCAGATGTCATCCAGAAGATGCACGCGCGGATCTCGCCACGTGGGGAGCGGCAGCAGCAGGGTTTCGTCGCGACCCTTCATTGCACGCTCGTTGCGGGGGAGTGGCGTGCGCGGTTTCCCGCCGCGACGGTCGCACTCGCCGTGTCGAAGGTGTTGCTGTCGAGAAACGGCTTCGACTGGATCTTCTGGCCTTGCTGCGGCTGAAAGTCCTCGACGTGCAGGGCCAGAGCATGAGGCCGCAGCACCTGATTGCGCCGGAGGATGGGCGAATCGCCGATCACATCGATGCCGTTGAACTTCGGCTCGATGATGGTGTTGTCGACCGCGGTGCTGGGGCCTCGCGCGTCGCCCAATACGAACGCCATGCCATAACCGCAGTTGTGCATGCGATTGTTGCGCACGAGCGTATTTCCGGACCCGCGCACCATGATGCCGTACGCCGTCAATCCATCGAGCTCGTTGTTTTCGATCACCGCGGCGCGCGCGTTCTCGGCGACGATACCCATGGCGGCACCGCCGGTGATGCGATTGCCGCGGATGACGGCGTCCGCGCCCACGACGTGCACCGCGGCTTCACGCTCGTTGATCATCTCGTTGCGCTCGGCGATGAGAGACACGTTTCCCAGCACCATGCCGATGGCATCCCCGCTGAAGCGGTTGTCGCGTACGGCGATGGGGGTGGATGCGGAATCAGACGCGCTGCGCACGGCCCAGAGTCCCGCGTCCTTGCTGTTCGAGAATGCATTTTTGACCACCGATGTACCGTTTGCCGAGGACGCGAAGCGCACGCCCACGCGATCACCGACGAAGCGATTGCGTTCGAGGAGCACATCGGCGGCGTTCGTGGCGATGTCGACGCCGACATCGCACGAGTCGATCGTGCTTCCGGTGAGGCGGAAGCGCTTCGCGCGCAGCAGGATGGCTGCTCCCGGGCAATTGCGGATGAGCACGCCTTCGATTGCCGTGTTGGCGCCGGCAACATCCAGCACGGTTCCGCTCATGAGGGCCTGAGCGTCGATCTCGGCGCCCGGCTGCTGGGCCACGATGGTGAGGCCGCGCGTTGTTACGATGGGCGGCAGCGCGGTTTCGAGTGCGATATGGCGCACCTGAATGGAAATCGTCACGGACTCTTTTGCGGATGCCACCACGAACAGGGCTTCGCGCAGACTTCCGGGTCCACGGTCATCGCCACTCGTCACGATTGTGGTGACACCACGCGCGGTCGGCCCGGGAGTCGCGTGCGTGGACTGGTACCACCACGCGACGCCAGCGATGACCCCCAGCACGACCAACATGCTGATCGCGGATACGAGGCGACCACTAGTGCGCATGGCCTCTCCCGCCTGCACGCTCCAACACGAATACTGCGTGCCACGAACGATTTACCGCATGGCGCCCGAAGCAGGCATCGATCGGCAGAGAAAGCGCGGTTGCAGCCGCGGTCGCCGCGGTCGCGATGCCGCGCGGCAAGCGGCGCAGATGAGGCAGAAGCCGGTGCTTGAAAGGCGCGGGATCAACGCCCGTGATCGCGCGAATCCTGAATCCGCTTTCCTTGAAGAGCTCCAGGTACTCGCTTCGTTCACGCGCGCGGAAGATGCTGGTATCGCAATGCTTCGCCAGCCGCGAGGGCGCAGCTTCCAGCAACACCATGCGGCCTTCCGGAGCAAGGTGGTCCGCCATGCGATGGAAGGCCTTGCGCAGTGCCCCGGGCTCGAGAATGTGCTGTAGCACGGTGACGCCGAGCACGAGATCGAATGGGCCGCCGGCATTCAGCTCGGCGAGGTCCTGCGTCTCGAAGCGGCAGCGGTCGAGCAATCCCTTGTGCCCGGCTCGCCGGGTCGCCTCGGCAATCATCGTGGGACTGAGATCGACACCGGTGACGCGTGCGCCACGCCCGGCGAGTCGACAGCTCCAACGGCCGACGCCACACCCGACGTCGAGTACCCGCGACTCGGGGCGCAGCTTGAGCCAGGGCGCCAGTGCGCGCCGCTGGCAGAAATCGATCACCCGGTTGTAGAACTCGGGCATGCCATACGAGCACACGGCCGCGAGTCCCTCGCCCTCTCCTGCAAAGCGCTGCGCTCGATCCTCCCAGTAGCGGGCGGGCAAATAAAATTGCGGTGCGGGTACACCCCGAACGCTCATGCAGCTTTCCTCGTGCGTGAAGACGCGCGGCGCACCGGCGGCTCGCGCCGATCGTCGGATTCGTAGTGGTCGCGGTAGACGCGCCGGCCCCAGATCTGGAGCGCCATCCAGTTGAGGAATCCGACGGTCATCGGCGCGATGTGCACGATGGCGTAGAACAAATAGAGAGGCACGATGGGCGCGGTATAGGCGCGCTCCGCCTTGGGCACGACCGTGAAGAGCGCAATGACGCCGAGCGCGAGGTAGCTGCCGACTGCCGAGATGAAGTAAGTGGGATTGGCGAGGGTTTGTGCGGGGAGCAGGTGCGCCAGGAACAGCTCATCGAAGCCGCTGATGAAGCTGATGACCAGGAGCGTCGCGCTCACCATTTTTGCCATGTGCAGCGCAAGCGAGAGCACGCCGACATACATGATGAAGTGATACAGGGCGAAGGGGCTGCGCCGGCTGATGCGCCAGATTTCCCCCAGGCGCTCGGCATACACCTTGATGAGGCCGTGGTACCAGCCGACCCGCTGCGAAAACCAGCGGCGCACGAGGCCCGGGCCTTCCGTGCTCACGACGAGCCGCCCGTCGTAGTAAATGCTCTCGCCGTGACTCAGGAGGATGACGGCGTTCTCGAAATCTTCCGCGTAGACGGACAGCGAGTGCTCGGAGAGCGCGCGCTCCAGGGCCGAGCGCCGATAGATCGAGACCCCCGAGGTGATGCTGTGGTCACCGAGGCTGTCACGCCCGACGCGAAACGCCAACGCGTATTCGAACGCCTGGAAGCGCGCGAGGAAGCCGTCCGGCTCGATCATCACGCGGGGGCAAGCTGCGGCGGCACCGGAGCGCTGGAAGTCGCTGATCGCTCGCTCCAGATCGACGGTGCTGCCCTCGTTGCGGCCGCGAATGCGAATGTCCGGGTCGATCACCATCAGCGTTTCGATGCGCACCGGCAACTGCTCGAGCAGCCGGCGGATGGCGCCGGGTTTCTTGCGATTGATGCCGTCCTCGAAACAGCGCCAACCTGCCTGCCGCAGCCGCGCTACCGTATGGTCCGTCGAGCCATCGCTGATGAGCCATACCCGGTCGCGCCACGGGGCGTACGCCTGCATGAATTGCTCTAGCTGACCCTGCAGATTGAATACTGACGCGATGATCGCGTAGGGCCGCATCGGCACCACTTGCCGCACGGTGTCGGGCAGGTCGATCGAGACGTCCCGGTTGTCATCGGTCGCCAGCAGCGTGGCGATACGGCGCCGGCGCATGAACAGGCGCAGTGCGAAGTCGATGGCATCCGTATAGACGATGAGATTCGCGAGCCCATAGACCAGCAGCGAGAAGCTCGCAGCGCGCGCGTTCGCGGCGGAGAGTGCGATCCACAGTCCAAGCAGGGCGCATACGCTGAGCGGCGCGAGGATCCGCCATTTCTGCTTGCGGGTCATGCAACTGCGACAGCCGGCGACACTGTCCCTCCCTGGGTTCGCGGAAGGCGCGCGGTCAGCTCCACCCGCAGCTCGCTCTCGTCCGCCACACGGAAGCCGTGTTCGGCCATCACGGGCACCGACGCCAGGATCCACAACAGCGAGCGGACGCGCGATGGCAGATGCGCTACGTCGTCCTGCAGGTCGCGAAGCATCTCTTCGAAGGCGCTCTCGATACGCAGCACGGCTTCACGCACGGTGGCGTCCTTGGGCAGAATCTTGGCAGGCTGCTGCCACGAGATCTGCGTGCCGGCAACGTGCCGATCCGCGTGAACGGTGTGCGGGGCGAGCGCCGGGTCTTGCGCGAACGCGGCCCCCGAGAACGGGATGACGTACGGATACATGCCGACCTCGCAACCCCGACGGAGCCAGCGATAGGCTTCGCGCAGTGTCTCCGCCACGTCCTCCAGAGAGCAGGCGGGCGAGCTCAGGATGAGATCCAGAAACGGCGTGATGCCCGCATCGAGCGCCGCGCTCAGCATGGGCGCGATGTGGCGGTGAATCTGCGCTTTATTGAACTCGGCGAGCACGCGCGGCGAGAAGCTCTCGATGCCGAAGCCGAGCACGCGGAAACCCGCGCGTGCGAACGATCATCTTCCAGGACGACATCTTCGTCTTCACGCAGGACCGGCGCGTGCTGCCGTTGTGCGAAGGCATCGTCGCGGCCAAGG
>FTEO01001170.1_pt1 | contig 11087 bp, 8 predicted proteins | sample 1640211 | NCBI WGS metagenome assembly FTEO01 (sample SAMEA3914816, study PRJEB12502) | metagenome | biome: forest; material: soil | place: USA | collected 2011-09-16 | depth 0.3 m | reverse complement strand
TAGCGAGCCCAGGGTCCATGCCGATATTTTCAGAGCGCGGCGCATCAGAAGGCCTGTCCCAGTCCGATGTAGACCTCGAACGAGTCATCGCCGGCCCGGCGGCCGAGCGGTGCGGCCAGATCGACCCGGATCGGCCCGATCGGAGTGTAGTAGCGGATGCCGGCGCCGCCGCCGAAGCGCAGCGTGCCGGCCAGCACGTTCAGGGTGTCGCTCACCTGGCCGCCGTCTAGGAACACTGCCATGCCGAAGTTTGCACCGATCCGCTGGCGGAACTCGACACTGCCGGCGGCAATCGCCGTGCCGCCCCTCGGGTTGCCGTCGACGAACTGCGGACCGATCGACTGATAGCGGTAGCCGCGGATCGTACCGCTGCCGCCGGCGTAGAACCGCTGATCGGGGGGCAAGCTGAATTCGCTGGCGCCCGCCGCGAGGCCGCCCAGTGCGCGCAGCGCCAGGATGCTGCGCTTCGGGTTGCGGTTCAGGTGCAGCAGGTTCAGATCGAGGTAATACGCCACACTGACCTGGGTGATGAGGAATGCGGCGTTCGGCTGCGCACCGGAGACGGCCGGAAGCGCGGATGCCGGGCAGCCCGCGTCGAGGCTCGACGAGGAGCGGACCGACAGCGTCGGGGTGATGTTCGCCGACGCGCGCACGCCTTGGCTCGGATCTTCGAGCGGTGAATCCAGCCCCGTCGTGTTGAAGAGCGCGCTCAGGGGCAGCGACAACAACGTGTAGTTGCGTGTCACGCACTCCTGATCGATCCGCTCCTCCTCGGCGCCGATCCCGGCGCTGACGTTCCAGATGCTGGACAGCTTGCGGTTCACGCTCACACCCGTGGTGAACGCGATCTGGTCGTAGGCCTCCAACGATTGTTTGAGCGCGCCGATGGCGGTCTGCAGCGACTGGTCCCGGGTTTTCCAGTCCGGGATGGTGTATTTGCCGTTGACATCGTAACCGATGCCGGTCGTCGCCGTGCCGCCGCCCAGGTTGATCGCCGAGGCCGACAGCGTCAGCTGATCCGCCTTGCCCGAGACATCGCGGTTGGTCCAGTTGAAACCGGCGCTGCCGCCCAGGTCGCTCGAGTAGGCCGCGTTGACGCCCGCGGCATGCTGCAGCCGTTCGCGAATCCGGAAGGTAACGGGTACGCCGTCTTTACTTTGCGCCTCCGTGCCCAGCTGCACGCTCACCGAGGAGAACACTCCGGTTGCGAGCAGATCTTTGCGGGCACGCTCGATCTTGGTCGCGCCGTATTCCTCGCCGCTGTGTACGAGCAGGCGTCGGCGCACGTACTCCTCGTTGACTTTCCGTAGGCCTCTGATCCGGATCTCGCCAATCTGTACGCGCGGGCCGGTCGCGACGTGGAAGCTGACGTCCAGCACCCGAGCGGCGGGATCCTCGTGGGCGATGGGAGGGTCGACTTTGGCGAATGCATAGCCCTGGTCCCCGAGCGCTGTCTGCAGCCGATCTCCCGCGGCCAGCACCTCGGCCGCAACGGCCGGGGCGCCGCTCTGGAGAGCAAGTGCGCTCTGCGCTTCCTTTGGAACGTCGCCGTCGATGTCGACGCGCCGGACGTGATAGAGATCTCCGAGGTTGAACGTGATCTTGACCCGGGCTTCGTTGTCTCCTGAGCGCAGGGTCAGCTCATCGGGCAGGGTGGGATCGTCGAGCGGCAGGCCGTCGATGCTGATGTCCACATAGCTCTGGTAGTACCCATAGCTTTCCAACACGGTCTTGAGACGATCGAGATCGCCCCGCGCGCGCCCGATGAGGGCGACGGGTCCGACCGGCGCGGTCTTGCGCAAGGTGAGCAGATCCGAAGTGGCCTTCAGGGTGTCATCGCGCGTGCCGTCGCCGCTGGAAGCCATGTCCACGCGGTAGGATTGTGGATCGCCCGCGTGAGCCAGCGGCAATCGCAGCAGCACGGCGACGGCCAGGAACAGGACCGTCCCGGATGCGGGCGCGCAACGGCGCTCTGGCGCCTTACGTCGCGCACTCATTTCTTGTTAATGTCGCTCATTGTCGGGGGTTCCCCCCGGGAGTGAGGACCGTTGGGCACCAATGCAGCGGTCGTCGTCTACGTTCATGGCCTGTGGATGTCCGGCGGCGAGTCGCTTTTTCTACGGCGCCGGCTTACGAACGACTTCGGCTTCGAGGTCCACTCCTTTCGCTATTCCGCCGCCTCGTCCACGATGCCACAGATCATCGATGACCTGCAGACCCTGGTGCGGGAGCTCAAGGCATGGCGGCTGCATTTCGTCGGCCACAGCCTCGGCGGACTGGTGATTTATCGTTTCTTCGAGCGATTCCCGCGGCAGCCCCCCGGGCGGGTGGTATTCCTTGGGACACCCTCCGTCGCCAGCAAGGCGGCCGTGCAGGCGAGCCACATCCGCCTGGTCGCGAACCTGATGGGCAAGCCGGTCGCCGATGAGCTGCTGCAGCCGCACGACCGACGCTGGACGCTGGCCGACCGGCAGCTCGGTGTGATCGCCGGCACGCAGGCACTGGGCATCGGACAGATCCTGGCCCAGTTCGAGGAGGACTGCGACGGGACGATTGCAGTCAGCGAGACGCTGATGCCGGGAGCGACGGAGCACCTGTGCCTGCCGGTGAGTCACGCCGGCATGCTGGTGTCACCCAGGGTGGCACGGGAGACTGGCGAGTTTCTCCAGCACGGACGGTTTGCGAAGGAATAGGGGACGTCTCGCCGCGCGGGCAAGCTCTGCGCGGTGCGCTCACATGAGCTTGCGTAGCCGGTACAGGGTATCCAAAGCCGCTTTGGGCGTGAGGTCGTCCGGGTCCAGGGCTGCCAATGCGGAACGAAGCTCGTCGACAGGCGGGGTAGGAGCGGGCTGGAACAGAGGCAGCTCTTTCTGAGCACTCGATCGGCCGGAACCATCGTGCCGGTCCCGCTGCGATTCGAGCGTCTCGAGGTAGCGGCGGGCTTGGGAAATGACCTCTCGTGGCACGCCCGCGAGCTGCGCGACCTGCAACCCGTAGCTGCGGTTGGCAGGACCGTCTTTCACCGCGTGCAGGAACACGATGCCGTCGCCGTGCTCGGTCGCGTCCAGGTGCACGTTCACGCACCCGTCCACTTCGGTCGCCAGGGCCGTCAGCTCGAAGTAGTGCGTTGCGAACAGCGTAAATGCCTTCAACTTCGAGGCGATGTGCCGCGCCATGGCCCAGGCGAGCGACAAGCCGTCGAACGTGCTGGTGCCACGGCCTATCTCGTCCATGAGGATGAGGCTGCGGGCTGTCGCGTTGTTGAGGATGTTGGCCGCCTCCGTCATCTCGACCATGAACGTGGAGCGTCCGCCTGCCAGATCGTCGGCCGCGCCGATGCGGGTGAAGATGCGGTCGAGGGGACCGATCGTCGCGTGATCCGCCGGTACGTAGCTTCCCATCTGCGCGAGCAGCACGATCAGAGCCGCCTGGCGCATGTATGTGGACTTCCCGCCCATGTTGGGACCGGTGATGATCAGCATTCTGCGAGCTGCGTCCAGCCGCAGGTCGTTGGGCACGAACGGGTTCTCGGAGAATCGCTCCACGACCGGATGCCGGCCGCTGGCGATGTCCAGGCGCTGTTCGCTGACGAGCTCCGGCCGCGTCCACTCGAGGACGCAAGCGCGCTCGGCAAGAGAGGCGATCGCATCCAACTCCGACAGCGCGGTGGCCGTGGCCTGCATCGGGCCGAGGCGATCGATGAGCTGCGTCAGAAATTCTTCGTAGATCTGTTTCTCGCGTGCGAGCGCGCGCTCGCGCGCACTCAGCACCTTGTCCTCGAACGACTTCAATTCGGCCGTGATGAATCTCTCGGCAGACTTCACAGTCTGGCGCCGGATGTAGTCCTTCGGAACTCGCTCGGCATCTTTGCGTGTGATCTCGATGAAGAATCCCTGCACGCGGTTGAATCCGAGTTTCAGTCCAGGGATCCCCGAGCGCTCGCGTTCGCGTTGCTCGAGCGACAGGAGAAATTCGTCAGTGTGCGTGGCGATGCGGCGCAACTCGTCGAGGTCAGGGTCATAGCCCTCGGCGATCACGTCACCGTCGCGCAGAAAGGTCGAAGGATCGGGGGCAATGCCCGCGGCCAGCAGGTTGACGACATCGTCATGCGCGTTGACGCGGTCGCGCAGCTCCAGCAGCAGTGGCGAGTCGATGTCGGCCAAGGAAGCGCGCAGTGACGGCAGTGCGCTCAAAGATGTACGCAATTGCGTGAGATCGCGCGGGCGAGCCGAACGTAAGGCGACTCGAGACAGAATCCGCTCGACGTCGCCGATCCCCTGGAGGTGCTCGCGTAGCGGCTCGAACCTGCGCTGGTCGATCAATGCTCCGACCGCTTGATAGCGCCGTCGCAGGATCATCTGGTCGGTGAGCGGGCGATTCAGCCAGCGGCGCAGCTGGCGCGAACCCATCGACGTGATGCACTTGTCGAGCAGCGCGAATAGCGTAGCGTCGATGTTTCCTGTGAGGCTGACATCCAGCTCGAGGTTACGGCGTGTGGGTGCGTCCATGCTCAAGGCGTCCGTGCGCTCTTCCACACCGAGGCCGCGAATGTGCGGGACCGCCGACTTCTGCGTATCGCGTACGTATTGGAGCAGCGCTCCAGCTGCACCGATCGCCAGCGGAAGATCGTCCGCTCCGAAGCCCTTGAGATCCAACGTGCCCAGTTGATCGGTGAGCAGCCGTGAGGCGCTCGCGAGCTCGAAGTACCAACTGGGGCGGGTGCGCAGGGCAGTTCCAGTGCGAGTGACATCCTCGGTGCGGGTGCTCTCGGATACCAGCAGCTCGGCGGGTTTGAGCCGTTCGAGCTCCGCAGCCAGCGCCTGACGGCCCTCGGATTGCAGCACCGTGAAGCGCCCCGCGGCGAGGTCGAGCCAGGCGAGCCCGAACCGCTCACCGCTGATTGCGACTGCCGCCGCGAGTGTTTCCTGGCGCTCATCCAGCAGCGCCTCGTCCGTGACGGTGCCTGGGGTGATGACTCGGACGACCTCTCGCTCTACCGGGCCCTTTGATTTCGCGGGGTCGCCGATCTGCTCGCAGATCGCGACGCTCTCTCCCCTGCGGACCAGGCGGGCCAGGTAGCTCTCCACACTGTGAAAGGGCACTCCGGCCAAGGGGATCGGCTGGCCGCCCGAGTGGCCACGGGCCGTCAGCGTGATGTCCAGCAGAGTCGCGGCGCGCCGAGCGTCATCGAAGAACAGCTCGTAGAAGTCGCCCATTCGGTAGAACAGCAGGACGTCCGGGTACTGGCTCTTGATGCGCAGGTACTGCTGCATCACGGGCGTGTATTGGGAGAGGTTGGCGCCGTCCATGGCGGCGAAGGCTACATCAAGAGGGGGTGCGTCGGGTGCCGCAGAGCTGCGGCATGGCAGGCGCGGGCGGCAGGCGTGGTCGGGCACACGGGCGCGCGGTCGCGAGCGACTCGGTCGTGGGCTCGCTGCGCAGTCCGATCGGCGGTAGCCTTGCCGCATGCCCACCGACGAAGTGCTTCTCGGACTGGCCGAACGCGTCGGCCGTCATCTGCTAGCCGCACGGCGTCGTCTCGCGACGGCTGAATCGTGTACCGGAGGCTGGATCGCGAAAGTCGTGACGGATGTCCCCGGTAGCTCGCAGTGGTTTGAGGCCGGTTACGTCGTGTACTCGAACGCCGCGAAAGTGCGCGATCTGGGCGTTTCCGAACAGACGCTGCGTGAGCATGGGGCCGTCAGCGAATCTGCCGTGCGCGAGATGGCCATGGGGGCGGTACGCGTCTCGGGCGCGCACGTAGGTGTCTCGGTGAGCGGGATTGCCGGCCCCGACGGCGGCACGGCGGACAAGCCCGTCGGGACCGTCTGGTTCGGACTGGCAGTCCGCCGCGGGGAGGGCATCGAGCTCGTGTCGAAGCGCGAGCAGTTTCCTGGCGATCGCGAGTCCGTGCGTCGCCGAACGGTGGAGCACGCGTTGCAGCTCGTGGTACGGGAGCTGCCGCCGGTGTGAAGGAGCCTTCGCGGCGACTGTTCTTCGCGCTGTGGCCGACGGTGAAGCAGCAGGCCTCGATGGCGAAGGCGACGCGGGAGGTGCTTCAGGCGAGCGGCGGGCGACCCGTTCCCGAGAGCAACCTGCATGTCACGCTGGCCTTCCTGGGCTCAGTGCCCGAGCGCAGACTGGGAGAGCTGGCGGCGATCGCGCAACGCATCGCGTCGTCCCCCGGTGCCGGTCAGCCCCTGCACGTTTGGTTCGCGCGGCTCGAGTACTGGAAGCGGGCGCAGGTGTTGTGTGCCGTGCCGGCCGCCGGTGCCATCAGTCACGCAGCCGCCGAATTGGCTGCCGCTCTGAAGATCGAGCTGGTGGCCGCTGCTTTTGCTCCGGATCTCAAGCCTTTCCGCGCGCATGTCACACTCGCGCGCAAAGTCTCGCGCCGCAGCGACTGGCAGCACGACCTTGGTGCAGATTCGGTGCCGTGGAGCTTCACGGGTTTCAGTCTGATGGCGAGCCGCACCGATGCGAGCGGCGCCCTATACAGTATCGTGGAATCATGGCTACTGGCTAAACGGCGCAGCGACTGAAAAAGCTTAGAAATGCGGATGTTTTGAGCCACCCAGGCGGGATTCTTTGTGTGATAATTGTGTATGGAAAAAATCTCCCCGCTCCGACTACCCTCAGGAACTCCCCAGATGGAAGAGAACCGCAAGAAGGCGCTCGCCGCCGCACTGGGCCAGATCGAGAAACAGTTCGGTAAAGGCTCCGTGATGCGGCTTGGCGATGCGGCCGCGACTTACGACGTCGAGGCTGTCTCGACCGGCTCGCTCGGACTGGACATTGCTCTCGGCATTGGCGGCTTGCCACGCGGCCGCGTCGTCGAGATCTACGGGCCGGAATCGTCGGGCAAGACAACGCTCACCCTGCAGGTGATCGCCGAAGTGCAGCGTGCGGGCGGCACAGCCGCGTTCGTCGACGCAGAGCATGCATTGGATCCGTCGTACGCCGAGAAGTTGGGAGTGAACATCACGGACCTGCTCGTGTCGCAACCTGACACGGGAGAGCAGGCGCTCGAGATCACGGACATGCTGGTGCGGTCGAGCGCCGTGGACGTAGTCGTCATCGACTCGGTCGCCGCGCTCACGCCGAAGGCCGAGATCGAAGGTGAGATGGGCGAGATGCAGCTGGGGTTGCATGCGCGCCTGATGTCTCAGGCTTTGCGCAAGCTGACGGGCAACATCAAGCGCTCGAACACGATCGTCATCTTCATCAACCAGATCCGCATGAAGATCGGGGTGATGTTCGGCAATCCCGAGACCACGACGGGCGGTAACGCACTCAAGTTCTATGCCTCGGTGCGCCTGGACATCCGCCGCATCGGCGCCATCAAGAATGGCGAGGAAGTGGTCGGTAACATGACCCGGGTCAAGGTGGTGAAGAACAAGGTCGCACCGCCGTTCCGCGAGGCCGAATTCGAGATCATGTACGGCGCCGGCATTTCCCGCGAAGGGGAGATTCTGGAGCTGGGCAGCACCCAAGGCATCGTCGAGAAGTCCGGCGCCTGGTACTCCTACAAAGGCAACCGGATCGGTCAGGGAAAGGACAACGCCCGCCTGTACCTGCAGACGAACAAGGATGTCGCCCGCGAGATCGAGGACCAGGTTCGCGCCAAGCTTCTCCCGGTGAAGCAGCCGCGCCATGACGATCAGGCGAACAGCGCCTGAAGCGCTCGCAGCCGGGGACGCTGCCCCGGCTGATGACGTGCCCCGACGTCGAGGGGGGAGCCGGAGGCGGCCGCGGGACGTGCGGGAGGCTGCCGTAGCGCTGCTCGCCCGGAGAGACTTCAGTCGCTACGAGCTGCAGCAGAGACTGGCAACTCAGCGCTATCCCCCCGAAGAAATAGCGGCGCTCGTCGAGGAATTCACCGCGAGTCGCGCACTGGACGACGTGCGTTTTGCGCAGAACTACGTGTCCTACCACGCGGCCCGCGGGCAGGGGCCGCTGCGGATCCGGGCAGACCTGGAGACCCAGGGAGTCGAAGCGGCGCTCATCGAGGCGTCGCTCGCGGAGGGTCAGGACTGGCTGGCGCTGGCCCTCGAGCAGCGCCGGCGCCGGTTCGGACCTGAAATGCCTGCCAACCGCCGCGAGCGGCTCGGCCAAGCGCGATTTTTGCAGTCGCGTGGCTTTTCATCGGATCATATCCGTTCGGCCCTGGGCGCCGACTTCGATTCGGACCAAGCACCTTGAGCAAACCTGATCACCTGAGCGCGGCAGCCGTACGCTCCGCCTTCCTGGAGTTTTTCCTCGAGCGCGGCCATACCGTCGTGCCCTCGAGCTCGCTCGTGCCCGGCAACGACCCGACCCTGCTGTTCACCAATGCCGGCATGGTGCAGTTCAAGGACGTGTTCCTGGGCAAGGATCGGCGGGATTACGTCCGCGCCGCCTCCAGTCAGCGCTGCGTGCGCGCGGGCGGCAAGCACAACGATCTCGAGAACGTCGGCTACACGGCCCGACACCACACCTTCTTCGAGATGCTGGGCAATTTCTCCTTCGGCGACTATTTCAAGCGCGACGCCATCCGCTTTGCCTGGGACTTCCTCACCGGCACGCTGAAGTTGGATCCGGCGCGCCTGTGGTTCACGGTCTATCGGGACGATGACGAAGCGGCCGAGATCTGGTTGAAGGATATCGGCGTGCCGGCCGAGCGGCTCACGCGCCTCGGGGAGCAGTCGAACTTCTGGGCCATGGGCGACACCGGTCCCTGCGGTCCGTGCAGCGAGATTTTCTACGACCACGGTCCGCACATCCCCGGCGGCCCACCTGGATCGCCTGATGAGGACGGCGATCGGTTCGTCGAGATCTGGAACCTGGTGTTCATGCAGTTCGACCGGTCGGCCGACGGCAAGCTCACGCCATTGCCGAAGCCCTCCGTCGATACTGGCATGGGTCTGGAGCGCATCGCCGCCGTGATGCAAGGCGTGCACTCCAACTACGACATCGATCTGTTCAGGAACCTGATTCTTGCCGCCGCCGCGCTCGCGCACACCAGGGATCTCGAGTCGAGCTCGCTGCGCGTGATCGCTGATCACATTCGTGCGTGCACCTTCCTCATCGTCGACGGCGTGCTGCCCTCGAACGAGGGGCGCGGCTATGTTGTTCGCCGCATCATTCGTCGCGCGATCCGCCATGGCTTCAAGCTCGGTATCCAGGAGCCGTTTTTCTACAAGCTCGTTGCCGTGCTCGAAAAGGAAATGGGCGCGGCTTTCCCGGAGCTGTTGCGCGGCCGCGCGCACGCGGAGCGTGTGTTGAAGCAGGAGGAAGAGCGCTTCGCCGAGACGCTTGCAAACGGAATGGGCCTGCTCGAGGCTGCGATTCAGCGAGCGACGGGCAAAGTCATCGACGGCGAGACGGTGTTCAAGCTGTACGACACGTACGGTTTCCCCGCGGACCTCACCGCGGATATCGCTCGTGAGCGCGGGCTCTCGATCGACGAACCCGGCTTCAAGGCCGCGATGGAAGAGCAACGTCGCCGCTCGCAGGAGGCAAGCAAGTTCGGCGTCGATCTTCGCGGCGGTGCCACTGTCGATTCGCGAACGCTGTTCCAGGGTTACGACGGCCTCGATGCGGAGGGGCAGGTGGTTGCGCTGCTCAAAGCGGGTGCGATCGTTGACCAGTTGAATGGCGGCGAGCAGGGTGAAGTGGTCCTCGACCGAACTCCGTTCTATGCGGAGGCCGGTGGGCAAGTGGGTGACGCGGGCGAGCTTGCAGGACCGGGTGTGCGATACGTCGTGGAAGACACACAGAAGCGCGGCACAGCACACTCGCACATCGGGCGCGTTGCAGAGGGCTCCATCAAGGTTGGGGATAAGCTCGGCGCACATGTCGACGGGGAGCGTCGCCGCGCGACCGCGCTGAACCATACGGCTACCCACCTGCTGCATGCCGCACTGCGACAGGTTCTAGGCGCGCATGTGCAGCAAAAGGGATCGCTGGTCGCGCCGGATCGGTTGCGGTTCGACTTCTCGCATTTCCAGGCCATCACTGCCGCGGAGCTGCGGGAGATAGAGCGACTCGTGAACCGCGAGATCCGCAGCAATACCGTCGCAGAGACCGAGCTGATGAGCTACGACAACGCCGTGGCCGCAGGCGCGATGGCGCTGTTCGGGGAGAAGTACGACAAAGACGTACGCGTACTGCGGGTTGGCGATTTCTCGATGGAGCTGTGCGGTGGCACACATGTGCAACGTGCTGGGGATATCGGGTTCTTCAAGATCGTCAGCGAGGGCGGAGTTGCCGCCGGTGTGCGACGCATCGAGGCGCTCACGGGCGAGGGCGCTGTGAACTACGTGGAGCAGAGCGACGCGCTGTTGAAAGATGTCGCGGGGCTGCTGCGCGGCACGCGCGAGGACGTCCGCGACAAAGTGCGTGATGCGCTCGAGCGCATGCGGCAGATGGAGCGCGAAATCCGGACGCTGAAAGACCGGTTGGCGTCGGGCAAGGGAGTGGACCTTGCCGCCGGTGCCGTGGAAATCGGCGGCGTAAAGGTCGTCGCGACAAAGATCGACGGTGCCGATGCCGGCGCGCTCCGCAGTGCAGTAGACCAGCTCAAGGAGCGTCTGCGATCGGCTGTTGTCGTACTCGCGTCCGTGGAAAACCCATCAAAAGTGACTATCGTTGTGGGTGTGACGGCAGACCAGACCGCCCGTGTACGCGCCGGCGAGCTGGTAAGTGCGATTGCCGCACAGGTCGGCGGTCGCGGCGGCGGCCGTCCGGACTTCGCGCAGGCCGGCGGTAACAATCCGGCCGCGCTCGACGCGGCGTTGGCCCAAGTGCCGGAGCTGGTGCGCGCGAAGCTGGCGTGAGCCGGGTCGGTCACCTGTTTTAGCGAGTGGCGGTAGCGCTAACACCCGTGGCGCGCACGGTAATTGTGTGAACTTTATTGCGGCGCACGAGCAGATTCAGGGTTTCTCTGATTTGTCTCCGTGACCCGCTTCCGTAGATTGCTTTGCGGATTCTTGCGGTTTCTCCCGTTCGGGGCCGCCCCAAGATCAAGGAGGAAAACATAAAATGCTCATATTGACGAGACGGGTGGGTGAGACAGTGATGATCGGCAACGATGTCACGGTCACCGT
>FTEO01001224.1_pt1 | contig 11119 bp, 9 predicted proteins | sample 1640211 | NCBI WGS metagenome assembly FTEO01 (sample SAMEA3914816, study PRJEB12502) | metagenome | biome: forest; material: soil | place: USA | collected 2011-09-16 | depth 0.3 m | reverse complement strand
GTCTCGCATCCGATGCTGTGCTCTCGCCCGAGGATGCGGAACGAATTGGATTCCTGGATGCGTTCGGTGCGCTGACAGCCAACACGGATCGACACTTCGGAAACGTAACGCTTCGAGCGTTGCCCAGCCGTGGAGCGCTTGCCGCGGCGCGTTGATCTGCGTAGCGTAGCGATCGACTGACGATTCGCAGCCGTGCCGTGTTACCTTTCCGTCCCCGCTTCGCTCGAGGTGAACGTTTCATGCGCATCTTCCCTTCGCAGCAGAAGCCGCTTCTGTGCACCTTGTTTCTGCTCGGCGCGGTCGCGGCAGGCTCCCCCGCAGCGCTCGCTCAGGACCAACATCCCGCTGAGGCCAAGGCCCCCGGCGCGTGCCCCAAGAACAACAGCGGACTGAAATTGACCCCCGGCTTCTGCGCGACGATCTTCGCGGACAAGCTCGGCCATCCCCGGCACATGGCGGTGACCCCGAGCGGCGTCGTCTACGTCAACACCTGGAGCGGCGTCTACTACGGGAACGACAAGCCTCCCGATGGCGGATTCGTGGTAGCGCTCCAGGACACGAAGGGCGCCGGCAAGGCGGACGTGATTCAGCGCTTCGGCGAGACCGTGCAGACCGGCGGTGCCGGCGGTACGGGCATCGCCCTGTACAAGGGTTTCCTCTACGCGGAAATCAACGACAAGATCGTTCGCTACGCGCTGGCGTCAGGGTCGATCGCGCCGAGCGGCCCGGGCGAGGTGATCGTCTCCGGGATGCCCCTCGGCGGCGACCATCCGATGCACCCCTTTGCGATCGATGCGGATGGCGCGATCTACGTTGACATGGGCACCGCGACCAATGCCTGCCAGGAGCAGAACCGCCAGCTGAAGTCGCCGGGTATCAAGCCGTGCACGGAGACGCAGACGCGCGGCGGCATCTGGCGCTACGACGCGAACAAGATGAACCAGAAGTTCTCGCCCGCCGAGCGATTCGCGACCGGCATCCGCAATGCGGTTGGCATCGCGATCGATGCCAACGGCCACGACGTCTATGCGACCCAACACGGTCGGGACCAGCTCGCGGAGAACTGGCCGGACCTGTACAAGCCGGAACAGGGCGCGACGCTTCCGGCCGAAGAGCTGCTGCACGTCGAGAAGGGTGGCAACTACGGTTGGCCGGAGTGTTACTACGATCCGGTGCAGAAGAAGCTGGTGCTGGCGCCCGAATATGACGGTGACGGCGGCAAGGCCGTCGGCCCCTGTGCCAACAGGACGGCGCCCATAGCTGCATTCCAGGCGCACTGGGCGCCGGATGATGTCCTTCTTTACTACGGCAAACAGTTTCCGGCCCGCTACCAGGGCGGCGCATTCATTGCGTTCCATGGCTCGTGGAATCGCGCACCGTTCCCGCAGGCTGGCTACAACCTCACCTTTCAGCCGCTCTCCGCAGGCGCGGCTTCCGGGAAGTGCGAGATATTGGCCGACGGCTTTGCAGGCTCCGCGGCCAAGAAGAACGCCGGCAAGGCTGCGCATCGTCCGACCGGCCTCGCAGTGGGACCCGAGGGTGAGCTGTACGTATCCGATGACACGGGCGGCCGCATCTATCGGATCACGTATGCCGGCGGTGAGAGTGGCAATGCGCACGGAACCCCATGCCCCCCTCCGACGGCTCCCCCGGGAAAGAAGATGGCAAATCCGGCTGCGCCGCCCGAGGGGGTGAAGAAGGACGCGGGCACTGCCGATCTGCCCGTACCTCCCGGATCGACGAAGGAAGCGGTTGGGCTGGGCAATGCCGTCTACCACGCACGGGTTGGCGCGGCCACGTGCACGGGATGTCATGGCGCGGACGGCTCCGGAACAGCGCTCGGGCCGAGCCTGACCTCCGGCAAGTACGTCTGGAGCGACGGCAGCCTGGAGGGGATCCGGAAGACCGTCGCCGAAGGTGTCGCGAAGCCGAAGAATTACCGCGCTCCGATGCCGCCGATGGGAGGCGCGCAGCTGACACCCGACCAGTTGTCAGCGGTATCCGCTTACGTGTGGGCGATCGGGCACGCGAAGGCGAAGTGACTTAGTTCACGGCCTGCTGTTGGACCTGGCGTTCGACAGCAGGCTCTTCCACGTCTGTTGTCGTCGTGCGGCGCAGCTCACGCGCCTCGTTCATATCCCAACGCCGGCCGCGGTGTAGAACGGCGCGATTATCCCAGATCACAAGATCGCCCGGCCTCCAGATGTGCTGGTAGACATATTGGCGCTGAGTGGCGTGCTCGAGCAGATCCATCAGCAGCATGCGCCCTTCTGCCACGGTCATCCCGACGACGCTGCGTGTATGCACGCCGATGAACAACAGCCTGCGTCCCGATCCCCGATGCGTGCGCACAATCGGCCAGTTCACTGGCGGAAACACTGAACGGGATTCTTCCGAATAGGAATCGTCGCCGAGCATGATGCGGGAGTGGAGTGCGTAGTGCTCCGCCTCCAGTCCTTCGAGCTGCGTCTTCATCCGTTCGTCCAGTCCGTCGTAGGCGGCTCGCAGGTCGCAGAATTCCGTTTCGCCCCCCCAGGAAGGCAGTTGCACGGCGTACAGCATCGAGTAGCGTGCCGCCGGTTTCTGGAACGAGCTGTCGCTGTGCCACAACTGGTTGGCGAGGTTGCCAACGATCTTGCGGTCCGTTCGATCCACCGGCCGATTGTCGGGGCCGAGGTTCGACATGTCGGCGACTTCGGGATAACCGGTGCGCGTGGAGTCCCCGTAGGCGCGGTGCCGGGTCGCGACTTTCGCGAAGCCCACTTCCAGCGGACCGAACTGCATCGTCATCTCGCGCTGTTTTTCCGGGGTCAGGGACTGGCCGTGGAAAATGAGCACGGCATGGCGATTCATCCCATCGTGAATCGCCGCGATCTGTGACTCGGGCAGCGGTTGGCGAAGATCCACTCCGCTGACTTCACCGGCGAAGGGCTGCAGGGTTCGGATTGAGAGAGGCATCTGCCGCAACTTAACGGCTCCCTCAAAGAGTGTCAAAGAAGCGCTTGACCGCGCTCAGGCAGAACGTCGGAACGAGGCCCGCGTGATAGTCCTTCAGAACGGCGCTCGTGCCGCCATCCGTCGCACCTGCGAGGACGGCATTGCTCGCATCCAGGCTCTTGGCGGCTGCAAACTCCGTTTTGAGATCCGAATACGGCTCCCCGCTGGAGTCGATATCGACGACCGTCACGGGCGCGGACGGGGCGACACCCGTCCAGTACTGCTGCATGAGCTGAGTGTTCAGGAAGAACACCGTCGGATCCAGGTTGCCACCGCACAGAAGAACGGGGGCCGTCGGCGTCCAGTTGCGCAGATCGTTGGTCTTCAGATCCTGGCGAAACCCGAAAGCCGGCATCGCGGGTGGTGGCACGCCCGTCGTCGTTGTTGGAAATCCGCCATCGGGATTGGCCAAGGCGTCCGTCAGGTAATTCAGCCGGAAGGCATTGGTGATGAGGTTACTCGTGCCGAACCCCTGGGCGAAGACCGTTGCAAGATTGGCTGGCATCGGCGCGGGCGTCATCGCTGCGAACTGCGGAGTGGGCGGAATACTGTTGAACAGTTGATTCTGCGGCAGCCTTCCCTGGGCATAGAGGTCGGCCGTGCTCGAGGTGCTGGGCAACAGAGTGTCGATTCCGGTCGCGTAGGCAGACTCAAACACGTCCGTCGTGTTCGTGTAGACATTCCCATACGCGTGCTGATAGCTGCTGATGAGGAAGGCGACGTTCAAGGGAGCGCTGGTCGGAACCTCGCCCATGAAGATCGCGTCACCGAACGCTGAGAGCGTATAGGGACCCGACATCGGCGCGGAAGCCGTGGGCGGACTGCCGGCCATCTGCAGTGCCTTGTGCGTCGCCATCGCGACGTAACCCCCCTGAGAATATCCGGTGACGAACACCTTTCCATTGCCCGTGATCGTCGTAGCCGTCGAAACGGGCAGTGCGCTCTTGGCCGCCGTCAGCGCATCGATCAGGTCCTTCGACTGTTGATCCGCATTCAGATACGGATGATAGGTGAGCGTCGAGGTGTCGTAGCCTGCGTAGTTGGGTGCCACGACGATATAGCCCTGGGCTGCGAAAACCGCCGCGAGAATGAGCCCTTCGCTGTTATCCGCGGTTGAAAGCTTCGCGATGTTGAACGCTTTGGCCGAAGTGGTCCCGTGAGCGTAGAGAACGATGGGTCGCGTGCCCTGGCACTTGGAATCGGTGCCGGTGGGGACCATCAATGCGCCGGAAGCTGTCGTCGCTTCGCCCATGCCGCCCACGGTCTGATATTGGATCTGGTAGACGTCGATCGAGCACGTGGGAGTGTAGGCAAGGGTCACCAGCTCCTTCCCGAGACTGTCGACGCCCAGCAGGCTCAACAGATCCGAGCCGCTGTACGAGGCGAGCTTCACAGGTGGGCTGGTGAGCAGCGTGCCGCGCGCCGGCGTGGTCGCGGTTGGCGGCGTCCCGGTCTCGGAGCTCATGCCGCTGTCCTTGTTGTTGCAGGCGCTCAGAGACAGCGCTGCGGTCAGCGCTGCGGCCGAAAGCGGCCGCCAGTGAGGGGTGCTCATCGTCGTGTTCCTGGTCGAATTCACAAGGAGGGCGCTCGAGTGGGCTCGAGGGGTGTAGAGGAAACTCCTGAGCCGACGGATGGTTCAGTGAGCTTTGGGGCGGGGAGGTGTCCTCGGCGGAGCGAGGGGGTGTTTCAGCCAGGGAACATCAGGAGCGCTCTAATTCGCGCGTGCGCCGTAGGATTCCATCATCAGCCCGGTGCCACCCCGGGAAACGTGCGCTACGACGGCAGTGCGCCGGTGAAGCTTGGTGACGGTCCCGAGATTGATGGCAAAGGCGAGCACGACCTGCTGACCCTTGCGCAGGCCGAGATTGGTTGTCTCGATGAAAACGCCGGTTGCGCTCAGATTGACCGCCTTGCAGAGCTTCCTGCGACCGCCGGGCACGGTGATATAGACCACGGTCCGGGCACGGTGCCTCGTATGAAGGCGGCGTTCCACTATCGTTGAGCCTCGCGTTCGATTTTTGATTGTAAGTGCAAATCGCGAACGGCGGCAATTATGCCCACGTCCGTGCATCCCGCGGCCGCCGCTTCAACTTAATGGCCCGGTTAATCGCTGCCGTGACCGAGAGCCGGAACCATTGAAGTTCCCTTCGGCCGAGCGCATCGTCCGCGTGGAGTCGCCGCGTGCGTCGCGGCAACCGCCCGCCGGCATTGACATAATTTGCATTCACGGTAGCTTGGTCGCGTTCGACCCGGCCTGGGAGGCGTGAGCTGATCCGGCTCGCTCAAGTCCGACTCGCTATCGCGCCTCGACGGGAAGTTCATCATCTTTCGGGGGTCTCATGGGCTGGATAGTTCTGCTGATCCTGATCGCGGCCGTCATCGTCTTCATCTCGGCCTACAATCGCCTGGTCACGGCCCGCAACGCGTTCAAGAACGCATTCGCCCAGATTGACGTGCAGCTCACGCGGCGGTACGACCTGATTCCCAATCTGGTCGAAATCGCCAAGGGCTACATCAAGCACGAGCGCGAGACGCTCGAAGCCGTGATCAAGGCGCGCAACACCGCGTACGAAGGCCTGAAGACGGCGGCCGCGGATCCCGGCAACGCCGCCGCGGTTCAAAAGCTCTCCGGTGCCGACCAGCAGCTCGGGGGCGCGCTGGGTCGGCTGATGGCGGTCGCCGAGGCCTACCCTGACCTCAAGGCCAATCAGACCATGATGCAGCTCTCCGAGGAGCTGACTTCGACCGAGAACAAGGTAGCGTTCGCGCGCCAGGCGTACAACGACGCGGTGATGAGCTACAACAACACCCGCGAAGTGTTCCCGAGCAGCATCGTAGCCGGCATGTTCGGCTTCCAGCCGGCGCAACCGCTCGACATTGCCAAGCCTGAAGCCCGTGAGGCCCCGAAGGTCAGCTTCACCTGATGCTCGAAGGCAGCGGGCAGAAGTCACCTCTTTTGCCCGCGGTTGCGAGGTCTGCTGAGAGCGCCGCAGACTACGCGGCCCGGGCGACTTTCAGCCAATGAAATAACATGGATTTCTACTCACGCCAAGCGGCCGCGCGCGGCCAGACACGCTGGCTCGTCATCTCGTTCCTGGCGGCTCTCGTGGCAGTCGCGCTGGCACTCGATCTGGTGCTGTTCACGGCGTTTGGCTACGCCAACGTCGACCACAATGTCGACCGCAACGTCGTGGGGCCGTTCGAGTACGCAGCCCTCAACCCGGGACTCGCCATCTTCTGCACGCTCGTGGTCATGGGCGTCCTGGGCCTGGCGAGCCTGTACAAATCGCTCGAGCTGCGAGGCGGCGGGGGCGTCGTAGCGCGCGCGCTCGGCGGGGTCCGGATCGGCCGCGATACGACCGATCTCAAGCGAAAGCGGCTGAACAACGTCGTGGAGGAAATGTCGATTGCCTCCGGTGTGCCGATGCCGGAAGTCTACGTGCTGGAGCAGGAGGCGGGCATCAACGCCTTCGCGGCCGGACACACCCCAGCGAATGCGGCGGTCACGGTTACGCAGGGAGCCCTCGACAATCTCAACCGCGATCAGCTTCAGGGCGTGATCGCTCACGAGTTCAGTCACATTCTGAACGGCGACATGCGCTTGAACATTCAGCTGATGGGGTGGGTGTTCGGACTGTTCGTCGTTGCGTTGATCGGCCGGCTGATCCTGCAGTTCTCTCCCCGGGGGAGACGAAGTGCGAACGGTTTCGTCGCCGTCGGACTCGCGGTCATGGTGCTGGGATACGTCGGATTGTTCCTGGGTCGGCTGCTGCAGGCGGCCGTGTCCCGCCAGCGCGAACGGCTCGCCGACGCCTCCGGCGTACAGTTCACGCGCAATCCTGAAGGCCTCAAGGATGCTCTGGTCAAGATCGCGGTCCTTCCGGACGGCTCGGCGCTGACGGCGGCGGACGCCGAACAGGCGGCGCACATGTTTTTCGCTGCAGGCGTTTCGCGCCTGTTCGCGACACATCCACCGCTCCTGGAACGCATCAAGGAGCTCGACCCCCAATTCAATCCACGCGACCTGCCACGAATTGCCGCCGAGTTGGAACAGCAATCGTCGCTTGCGGGTATCGAGCACGACGCGGTGCCGTCTCGCGGCGTCGGCGGCTCCATCGCGTCACCGGGTGGCCTGGCCGCCCCGCTGGTAGGGTTGCAGGGGCTGGAGGGCATCGCCACCCAGGTCGGAAGCCCGGGAACTGTGCATATCGAGCAGGCCAAGGCGATGCGCCTCGCGTTGCCGGAAGAGCTGCGTGAATTTACGGAAGTCTCCGGGCATGCGCAGGCACTCGTGCTCGCCATGCTCCTGAGCCGCGATCAGGCGGTGCGCGACCATCAGCTCGAGGTGCTCACGAAATCCCTCGGCGCCGCCAATGTCGCCGTCGTCCAGCAGGCGGCACCGCTCGCAGATGGTCTCGAGCCGATGCTGCGCCTGCCAGCCCTGCAGCAGATTTTTCCGGCGCTTCGCCGTGCGGCCCCGCAGCAGCGAAGAGCTCTGGCCCAGCTCGCATCCGAGCTCATTCACGCGGATGCACGGGTTGACGTGTTTGAATTCTGTCTGGCGAAGCTGCTCGAGACGCTCCTGAATGACGAGCTCCAGGCCAGCGCGCCCCATGGCACGCTGTCACTGGAGGACGCGCAGAAGGAAATCGCTGTCCTGTTTGCGACGCTGGCACAACTTGGCGCGCAGGACGAGCGCGCGGCCCGGATGGCCTATGAGGCGGGCATGTCCTCGGTGCTGCCCATGAGGCGCCCAGCGTATCAGAGCATGGACGATTGGGCGCGGCGTCTGAGCGATGCGCTTCCGCGGCTGGAGGAGCTTCACCCGTTCGCGAAGAAGGTCGTCATCGACGGCCTCGTGAAAACGATCGTAAGCGATGACCTGATGACGGTGGAGGAGGCGGAGCTGCTGCGTGCGGTGTGCGCGCTCATGCACTGCCCGCTGCCGGTTCTCGTGGCCTTCGGTCAAACTACGGACGGTTGAGAAATCCGCGAATTTCTCGCCCGAAGCGCTCGATATCGATGAGGAAGGAGTCGTGTCCCTCGATGCATTGCAGGGGCGCGAAGCGGGTCGTCACCCCCGCAGTCTCGAACGCCCGGGCCAGCGAACGCTGCTCGGAGATCGTAAACAGCAGATCGGTCTCAACGCCGATCACGAGGGCCTGCTCGATCTTCGAACGCGCCAACACCGTTTCGTGCTTCCCGTGGACTCCCAGATCGAACCGGTCCATGGCGCGGGATAGGTACAGGTAGCAATTCGCATCGAACGAGCTGGCGAATCGCACGGCCTGCGCCTCGAGGTAGCCCTGCACCGCGAATTCGGAGGCGAACGGGTCGTCGCGCTTCATGTCGGGCCGGATCGGCTCGCGGTCGAATCGCTGCGTCCATTCCGCCGCGGAGCGATACGTGACGGTTCCCAGCTTGCGCGCGAGTCGCATGCCCGCGCGCGGCGGATGGTCGGCCGGATAGTTGCCGTGGCCCCAATCCGGATCGCTGGTGATCGCCTCCCGTTGGATGGAGCGCAGGGCGATCGCAAACGGCGCGGCGGCCGGCGTGCCGGAGATGCTGATCAGCTGCCGCGTGGCTCCGGGGAACAGCGCTGCGTACGCGAGCACCACCATTCCACCGAGCGAGGGGCCCACGACGGTGTTGAGTCGTTCAACGCCCAGCGAGCGGACCGTTTCGAATCCGCCGCGCGCGATGTCCTCGACCGAGAGGTCCGGAAAGCTCAGGCGATAGGGCTTGCCGGTGGCCGGATCCAGCGAGTTCGGGCCGGTGGACCCGAAGCAGCTGCCGAGCGAATTGACGCACACGACGAAGAACTGATCGGTATCGATGGCGAGACCCGGTCCCACCATGCGCTGCCACCAGCCGTCACTGGGATCAAGTGTCGAGGAGGCTGCGTGCGCGCTTGGCGAAAGACCCGTGAACAGCAGAATCGCGTTGTCCCGCGCGGCGTTCAGCTCGCCCCAGGCCTCATACGCGACGTGGGCACCGTGCAATTCGCCGCCGCGCCACATCGGAAACGGGTCCGAGAGCGACGCATACCGACGCGCGTCCATGGGCTGACGGCGTTCGGTTGCAGGCTGCTTGACTACCGCACTCAAGATCTTGAATACCGGGTTTAAGGCTCCGGATCGCCGCCCTCGGCGATCCCTTCGAACAGCGGGGTGGACAGATACCGTTCCCCGGTGTCCGGCAGCATCGCCAGAATCACCGCTCCGTTGTCAGCTTCTGCAGCGACTTGTAGCGCTGCCGCAAACGTTGCGCCCGAGGAAATGCCGCAAAAAATGCCTTCCTTCTGGGCCAATGCCCGGGAGTTTGCGATGGCTTCCGCGTCCGTCACCGTCAGGATCTTGTGGGGGACTTCGCGGTTGAGGACGCCCGGCAGGAAGTCCGGCGTCCACCCCTGGATCTTGTGCGGTGAAAAAGGTTTGCCCGAGAGCAGGGCCGCCGCCGCCGGCTCCGTGGCAATCACCTGGGTCTCCGGACGGGCGAGCCGGATCATCTGGCCGACGCCGGTGAGCGTCCCGCCGGTGCCCCAGCCGGACACGAAGTAATCCAGGCGCTTGCCCGCGAAGTCCTGAAGGATTTCGGGGCCGGTCGTGTTGCGGTGGTAGGCGGGGTTCGCTTCATTGTCGAACTGTCGCGCGAGAAACCAGCCGTGTTTCTGCGATAGCTCGAGCGCCTTGCGCACCATGCCCTGACCGCGTTCGGCCGCCGGCGTCAGGATGACCTTCGCGCCGAGCATCCGCATGATCTTGCGACGCTCGACGGAAAAGGTTTCGGCCATCACCGCTACGAACGGGTAGCCTTTGGCGGCACACACCATGGCGAGCGCAATGCCCGTATTCCCGGAGGTGGCCTCGACAACGGTCTGCCCGGGCTTGAGTGTGCCGCGCTTCTCCGCGTCTTCGATGATCGCGATGGCGAGACGATCTTTCACCGAGCTCAGCGGATTGAAGAACTCGCACTTCACGTAGATCGTGACGTTTTTGGGCGCCAGGCGCTGGATCCGCACAACGGGCGTCTTACCGATCGTACCGAGGATGTTTTCGTAGATCATACGATCCTTCTTACGCCCGCCACGGTGGCGCTCACAAGGAATGACGCGGCATCTGTTGAGACCCAGCCATTATAATAACTGTCCGTGCGGCGGGAACATGATCAGGATTCAGAAGCTGCTTGCGGACGCCGGGCTGGGCTCGCGCCGGAGCATTGAAGAGTGGATACGCGAGGGCCGGATCACCGTGGCCGGCCGGGTGGCCAAGCTCGGCGACCGCGCGACCCCGACGGACGATCTGTGTCTCGACGGCCGCAGGCTCGAGCTCGCCTCCTCGCAGGGGGAGGTGTTCCAACTGCTGCTCTATCACAAGCCTGTCGGGGAAGTGACGACGCGCCAGGATCCGGACGGACGCCCAACGGTTTTCGAGCGTCTGCCACAGCTGGATCGGGGCCGCTGGATCAACGTAGGGCGGCTGGACGTGAACACCTCGGGACTACTGCTTTTCACCACGGACGGAGAGCTGGCGCACCGCCTGATGCATCCCTCGAGCGAGATCGAGCGGGAATACCTCGTTCGGGTCCGTGGCCGGCCTACGCCTTTCGTGCTGCGGCAGCTCATGACGGGCGTGCAGCTCGACGACGGCCCCGCCCGCTTCGACAAGGTTGTTCAGGAGAGCGCCGAGCGAGGCGACAAGGATCCCAGCCATTCGACCTTCCGGGTGGTGCTGCATGAGGGCCGCAATAGGGAAGTGCGCCGGCTCTGGAACGCGGTGGGCTTCGACGTCAGCCGGCTGCTTCGCATCCGGTACGGTCCGATCGAGCTGCCTCGCGACCTTAGACCTGGCCAGTCCCGGGCGGCGGATGCCGGGCTCATCGGGCGCCTGGAGCAGGCCGTTCACCGGTAGGCCCTGGGCTCACATCCGGAAGCGGATCTCTCCCTAAGGAGAGAGCCGACCGGGATCGGCAGCCGTCCGCGCTAGCAAATACCGCGCCAAGATGCATTGACACCCCGGGGGTGCGAAATCACAATACGCGGCTCGTTTTCGCGGAGGGGTACCCAAGCGGCCAACGGGAGCAGACTGTAAATCTGCCGGCTTACGCCTTCGAAGGTTCGAAT
>FTEO01000607.1_pt1 | contig 11204 bp, 11 predicted proteins | sample 1640211 | NCBI WGS metagenome assembly FTEO01 (sample SAMEA3914816, study PRJEB12502) | metagenome | biome: forest; material: soil | place: USA | collected 2011-09-16 | depth 0.3 m | reverse complement strand
GGGCAGACGCGGACCGCCGCGCGTCAGCTCGAGCGCCGCCCGATCGATCGCTTCGATCCTGACATCGTCGATCCAGACCGCGCCTTTGCCGCGAAGCGATACACCGTAGATGATTTCGGTTGCCTCCCAGGGCATATCCGCGACGATGTCGTAACGGGTCCAGTCCTCGGTGAGCTTCGGAGCACGGGCGCTGGTGGTTTCGGAGATCAGCAGAGCGCTGTTGAGATCCGTTGCGCGCAGCCACAGCACGGCACTTCGCTCACGGTCGTCATCCAGGATCCGCATGTAGGCAGAAAGATGCACACGCTTGCCGATGAACGGCTCGGCCGCAGCGACCTGCAACGCCGAGCCGAAGAGATACGGCGAGATATCCTTGTCGTGCGATTTGAGGAGCGCGCTCGCGTTTCCGCGGTAGACCAGGTCGCGATCGCTGACGAGGTCGTAGTCCTGCGGAGCTGAGCCGCGCAGCAGCCATCCAGCGGGCACGAGCAAGGTCGGTACAGGCCGCTTCAGAACGTCTGGGCGCGATCGGCTCGCAGTCGCAGAAACCGCGGAGGCTGCAGGCGCGACGGGTGGCAGATTGAAAGCGCGCGCTGGCGTCACGGCCCCACTCTGACCGGCAGCTGACGAAGGAGCCTTCTCGGTACCTGAGGATCTCGGCGCCTCGACAGCACTCGCGGCGGCCGTTGACGCCGCCTCGCCTGAGCGCCAGCGATGCATCATCAGCAAGGCAACCGCCGCGCCCAGCGCCATGATGAGCACGAGCTGGACCGCGCGGCTTCCCATGCTGCGATCGTATGCCAGAATGCTGGCCATGAAGATCTTCTCAACCACCCTGCTCGATGAGCTGGCCGCGAAGGCGGCCGCAAGCCCGCGCAAACGCGCGAATTACAACGTGCACGCCTCGAGTACCGACCTCGTGCAGCGTTTCTTCATTGCCGCCGACCGGGACACGTATTTCCGCCCGCATCGGCACGTGACCAAATCGGAGCTCGCGCTAGTGTTGCGGGGCCGGTTCGACGTGATCACGTTCGATGACGTGGGACGGGTGACCAGCCGCTACGCGGTCGGCGAAGGCACGGCCGACATCGGCTTCGAGACACCGAGCGGCACGTGGCACACGCTGGTTGCGTGCACAGACGGCGCCACCTTCCTCGAGATCAAGGAAGGCCCGTACGACCCTGCGATAGCCGCGGAATTCGCGCCATGGGCGCCGCCCGAAGGCGACGCTGCAGTGTCAGCGTTTCTGGACTGGGTTCGCACGGCCGAGACAGGCAGCGCGCCGGTCTGACAGACTCTTGAGCAGCGCGTACCGCGGAGGAGTTGCGATGGCCGAGGTCAAGTTCATCCTGGATGGCAAGCCTGTCGTGGTCACCGCGGATCCGGACATGCCGCTGCTCTACGCCCTGCGTAACGAGCTCGGCATGAACAATCCGCACTTCGGTTGCGGACTCGGCCAATGCGGCGCCTGCACCGTTCACCTCGATGGTCAGGCACTGCGCTCCTGCATCGCGCCACTTGCAACGGCCGAAGGCAAGCAGGTGACCACGATCAAAGGTCTCGGCTCGCAAGGCAAACCGCATCCGGTGCAGCAGGCCTACATCGACGAGCAGGTTCCCCAGTGCGGTTACTGCGTGAACGGCTGGATCATGACGGCCGCGGCGCTGCTGAACAGCAACCCGAAAGCCACCGACACGCAGGTGCGCGATGCGTTGACGGGCCTCAAATGCCGTTGTGGCACGCACGTTTCGATTCTCCGCGCCATCAAACGCGCACAGACCCAGATGTCGTGAGGGCACAGCCATGAACGCACGTCTGTCGCCTTCCTTCTCGCGTCGGGAGCTCCTGCAGGCCGCAGGCGCGCTCATCGTCTCCGCTGCCGCACCGCTTGGTATTGGAACCGCGCTCGCGCAAATTGGCAGCGCGCCGGCGAGCGGCACAAGACCCGTGCCTCTGCCAACGGAGCTCGACTCGTGGATCGCCATTCTCCCAGATGGCAGCGTGAAGGCCTTCTTCGGCAAGATGGACATGGGCCACAGCCTCGAAGTCGCCATCGCACAGATCGTGGCCGAAGAGCTGGATGTCGAGGTCGGCCGGGTCGAAGTGCTGATGGGCGACACGGCGACCTCCTGCAATCAGGGCGGCGCATCCGGAAGCTTCGGCGTCTCGCACGGCGCCAAGCCGTTGCGCAACGCTGCAGCGGAAGCCCGGCGAATTCTCCTGGCGGGCGGCGCGCAACGGCTCGGTGTCGCGCCGGATCGCGTCTCGGTTTCGAACGGCCTCATCACCGCGATAGATGATCCGTCGAAGCGTGTCACGTACGCGGAGCTGATCGGCGGTAAACATTTCAACGCACAGGTCGAGTGGAACAAGAGCCCCGGCAACTTCATGGACGTGAAGGTGCAGGCCACCCCGAAATCTCCGGCAGACTACAAGGTCGTCGGCACCTCCGTGGCCCGCCGCGACGTCGCGGGAAAAGTGCTCGGTACCGCGGATTTCGTCACGGATGTGCGCGTGCCCGGCATGCTGCACGCGCGGATGATCCGGCCACCCAAGGCCGGCTGCACGGTGCAGAGCGTGAATGACGCCTCGATCGCCTCCATCAAGAGCGCACGCGTGGTGCATGAAGGCGATCTCGTCGCTGTGCTCTCCGAAAGCGAGTGGGATGCCGTGCAGGCATCGCGCCTCATCGAAGTGAAGTGGACGGAGCCGGCGGTGAGCCCGTTTCCGGGCGCAGACAAACTCCACGCGCACATTCGCAGCGCGCCCGTGCTCAAGCGCGAAGAGCCCGTCCGCAAAGGCGATCTCGATGCCGCGTTCAAGAGTGCCGCGCGCGTGGTCGAAGCCGAATACGAATGGCCGCTGCAATCGCACGCGAGCATGGGCCCGGCCTGCGCGCTGGCCGACGTGAAAGCCGACGAGGCAACGCTCTGGACCGGCTCGCAGAAGCCGCACTACACGCGCGACGGCGTCGCGAAGCTGCTTGGGTTCCCGCCGGAGCGAGTTCGCGGCATCTGGGTCATGGGCCCGGGCTCGTACGGCCGCAACGACGCCGGAGATGCCGCGCTCGATGCTGCTTATCTGTCGAAGGTCACCGGCCGCCCCGTGCGCGTGCAAGGCATGCGATCCGATGGCACCGCGTGGGACCCGAAGGGCACGGCCTGCGTGCATCGCGCGCGCGCCGCGCTTGATGCGTCCGGAAAGGTGATCGGCTACGAATTCATCTCGAAGGGATTCTCACGCGTCAACATCACCACCAACGAGGCGGATCCGCGCGACAGTCTCGCGGGCATGGCGCTGCGCATGCCGGTGAAGCCGGAGATTGGCCTCGGAGCTCCGGCCGAAAGCTACGAATTCGGCGCAAAGCTGCTGGCGTGGGAAGTGGTGCCGCCGCTGCTCGATCGTTATTCGCCGCTGCGTACCGGCCACATGCGTGATCCCACGGGGCCGGAAGTGCACTTCGGCAGCGAGCAGTTCATCGATGAGCTGGCCGCCGCTGTGCATGAAGATCCTGTGGCATTCCGCCTGAAGTACCTCACGTCGCCGCGCGATGTGGCCGTCGTGAAAGCCGCGGCGGACAAGGCGGGCTGGGAAACTCGCCCGTCGGCCAACCACAAACGAAACGGCAAGGTTCTGCGCGGCCGCGGCATCGCGTACGCGCAGCGCAACGAGACGGTCGTGGCCGTCGTGGCGGAGGTCGAGGTGTATCCCGCGGACGGTCGCGTGTGGGCTCGCAAGTTCACCGTGGCGCATGATTGCGGGCTGATCATCAACCCACGCGGCCTGCGTCAAACGGTTGAAGGCAACATCGTGCAAGGCATCTCGCGCACGCTGTTCGAAGAAGTGCAGTTCGATCGCGATTCCGTGCTGAGCGTGGACTGGGGCACGTACCCGATCCTGGAGATCCGCGACGCGCCGGAGACCATCGACGTCGTGCTGATCAATCACACGGACATTGCGCCATCCGGCGCGGGCGAACCGACGATGCGCTCGGTGCCTGCGGCCATTGCCAATGCGTTCTTCGACGCCACCGGAGTTCGCATGCGCCGTGTGCCCCTGACGCCGGAACGCGTGAAGGCGGCGCTCGCTACTGATAAACGCGTCCGTCGTGCTTGATCCAGCCGGCGACATGCCGTCCTTGCGGGTCGCGATGCGTCCAGTGAACGACGCCACCCTTGTCGTTCCATTCGTATTCGCCGGAGAACGCGATCGCATCGCCTGAGCGCAGGGATTCGATGCGCGGCGCGATATCGATGTTGTGAGCGATCAGTACCGTGGGACCCGAGCCCACGCGCACGATGAAGCGCTGATGCCGCGAGCCTTCGTTGTCATCGCTCAGCACTCGCTCGACGACCCCTTCGCTCTCGACCCGCACGCCGCTGAGATGCTGCGCGTACGCCTGCGCAATGGAATTGCCGGAATCGGGTGAACCGGGCGAAGTCTGAGAGGCCGGTGCAGCTGGCGACGCAGATTCGGCCGGCAGGCGATGCACCGTATTCGGGAGCAGGCCGCCGCGCAGCGCGAGCTGGTACCCCAGCACGATCACCGCCAGCACGATCACGAGTTTTCGGATTGTCATGCCCGCTCCCGCACTGCAAAACCACTCTTATATATACACGCAGAACAGTCCCTTGCTTGCGGCAGCGCAGCGGGACGCCGTGGCCAGAGGCGATTGCTAGCCGTGACCCTGCGCGACGAACTGTACATAGCCGCCTATGAATTTCTCGAGTCGCTCGCGCGCCGAGGCGTCCACCATCTTTCCCGACGCATCGAATACGTGTGCCGCGTCGGACACATACAGGGGCGCGGACCCGTACCACGGGCGCATCCCGAGCGTCCGCACGATCGGGAGCCAGGCGGTTTGCGAGAGCAGCGTGCCGAAGCGCCCCGGTGACGCGCCGATGATGGCCACCGGCCGCCCCTTGAACAGCCGCGGCGCATCGGCAGGCGGGCGGGATAACCAGTCGATCGCGTTCTTGAACACGCCCGGAATGGAGTTGTTGTACTCCGGGGTGACGAGAAGCATCCCGTCTGCATTCGCCACCTGCTCTTTGAGCTTCGCCACGGCGGGCGGCACACCTTCGGTGGACTCGACGTCATAGTCGTAGAGCGGAATGCCGCGAATGGTGCCGACCTCGAGGGTCACCCCGGCCGGCGTGACCTCTACCGCCGCACGCAGGAGTGCCGCGTTGTAGGAGCCGCGGCGCAGACTGCCGGAGATGCCGACGATTCGGGTCATGATGGAAATACCGTAAGACACAGGTCTGTGCGCCCGGGACCTTAAGCGGTCCGGCATTGCCCCGCCAGAGGGCAAGCAAGCCTGCGCGAACGACCCGCAGTCGGAGTGAATACGCTACTTGCCGCGAAACGCCTCGCGCAGACGCCGGGCTTGCGCCTTGGCATCCTCGACCGTCGCGGAGAAATTGCGGGCGGTGACGGCACTCTGCTCGGCCGACGCCTTGATGAACGCCCGGTCCGCTGCGGCCGGCTCGCCCGCCGCCAGGTAGCACTCGCCCGCGCGCTGAAACGCATGCCGCTGGCGAGCCTGATCGGCAAGCCATCGGGCACGCTCAGGCGAGGCTTCGCTGCAGTTCTCGAGCGCTTCGACCACGACCACCGACGAAGCGCTTGCGCCGTCAGCGGGTGCATCCGCCATGACGCGGGCAGACCCTCCGCCGCTCAACGCAGCGAGTCCAATCAGAATCCACGGGAGTTCGACGCGAGCCATGCCACCACCCCGACACCCGTGTCGGGTGTCTCATGGAGGAAGACGCGCAAACGCTCCGGAAATTGGCTCAGTCCAGCCAATTGTCAGAACCATCCGTAATTGAAGCTGATGCTGACGCGCTCCGCGTCCACCGGGTTGGGCGCCACCTCGTGCCGCAACCAGCTCTCGAACAGGATGAGGCTGCCGGCTTCGGCGGGCATCACGGCCCAGGGGCGGCTCGCCCCCGCTTTGCGTGGCGGCGCTGCCATGAACCGGTCGAGTCGCGGGTCTTCCAGCTTGATGCCGGGAGACCCTCTGGGGGTTTGCACGTAGTACGTGCCGCTCACCGTGGCGAGCGGATGCAGATGCAGCCCGTGCACAACGTTGCGCGGCATGATGTTCACCCAGCAGTCGGTCATTGCAAGCTCACGTCCGGTGAGATCGAACTTCACCGCGCGCACGAACGCCTTCAGGTGCCGGCTCAACCTGCGCTCGAGCAGTGCAAAGGTCGGCGACACTCGATGCATCCGGCTCGCGGAGTTGTACGACGTGTATCCGCCGGGATAACTCTTCGCTGACCAGCGCCGGCCCGCCTCGTCATCCACGCGCAGCTGCCGGCATTCGCGCAGCAGCTGATTGTTAAACGCCCGCCAGCGCGCTGCCTGCAGCCGTGCCGAATAAACCAACGTAGGAAAAAGACTGTGTGTCGTCATGTGGTAGCACGCACTGCGCAAAAGTCGCTATTATCAGACATCCTTTGTCGCTCTCCGGGTTCGGATGACGCACGTCGAACTGCCACGCGCACTCGAGGACTATTTCGCATTCGCCGAAACGGATCCGACGCGCGCCGGACGTCGCTTCATCATCTCGATGCCGTACTTCGATGGCCAGCGGCTCGACCGCCTGCAGTGGTGGTATCACCTGACGAAAGAGCAGGAGCAGCGCCTCGGCGCGAACGTCGTCGCGACCCTGCGCGAGCAGGCGGCGGACCGCTTCTGCAAGCATATCGAACGCTGGCTGCAGAACACGGGGCAGCGCTTCTTCGGTGATGATCCCATTCCGCGCATCGGCCCGCTGCCCGTGCAAGCGCCCGTTGCCGCCGAACCGCCGGCACCAGAGACGCAGCCGGTGGCGGACGCGGATGCGAAAGTCGTGGCGTGGCCGGCAGACCGAGTCGCCAACGGCTAGCGGTCCCGCACTGACCGCCAGGCGCACCGCACTGAAGAATCGCTAAGGGGGGGCAATGTGGGATCAGGTTTATATACCCGTTGCCGGCAGCTTGCCGCTGTCCGCACTGCTTGCAGGCCTGCCGATCTTCGTGCTGCTGCTTACGCTCGGCGTCCTGCGGATGTCGGCGTGGAAATCCGGGCTGATCGGGCTCGCCACCGCGGCGCTGGTCGCGGCTGTGGTCTACCGCATGCCGGTGCGGCTCGTCCTCGGCTCCACGTTCTACGGCGGCGCGTTCGGTCTCTTTCCGATCGCGTGGATCGTCTTCTGGGCCGTGGTGCTCTACCGCCTGACGGTTGAGACCGGCCAGTTCGAGGTCATCAAGAATTCCGTCGGCCGCCTCACGCAGGACCGGCGGCTGCAGGCCCTGCTCATCGCATTCGCATTCGGGGCCTTTATCGAAGGCGCAGCGGGTTTCGGCACGCCGGTCGCCGTCGCCGCCGCGATGCTCACCGGGCTCGGCTTCGCGCCGTTCTATGCGGCAGCCATCTGCCTCATCGCCAATACTGCGCCGGTTGCCTTCGGCGCCATCGGCACACCGCTCGTCACGCTCGCGGGTGTGACGAACCTGCCGCTGTCCGAGCTGAGCGCGGAAGTCGGCCGCATCTGCGCTCCCGTTTCACTGATCATCCCCGCGTATCTCATGCTGGTGATGGGCGGTGGCGCTGCACTGCGTTCCGTCTGGCCTGCAGCGCTCGTCTGCGGTGTGTGTTTCGCCCTCACCCAGTTTCTCGTATCAACCTTCGTGGGCCCGTATCTCACGGACATCCTTGCGTCGCTCATCACGATGATCGGGCTGGTGGCCTTCCTCCACGTATGGCGTCCGGCGGAAAGCGCACCGCAGGCACCGGCGCCGCTGACTCCGGCGAACGAGGCGGCACTCATCCCTACCGGCACGCTGTTGCGGGCGTGGTCGCCGTACATCCTGCTCGTGATCTTCGTGCTGTTGTGGGGTTACGGGCCCGTCAAGGCGCTGCTGGACAAGGCCACGTTCGTCTTCCCCTGGCCGGGTGTGGATGGCGAGATCCGCAGACTTCCTCCTGTGGTGGCGCAAGCCTCACCGTACGCAGCGAAATTCACGCTGAACGTGCTGTCGGCTTCGGGCACATCCGCGCTGTTCGCAATGCTGTGCTCGGCTGTGCTGTTGCGGGTTTCGCCTATGCGCGTGCTCGCCATTATCGGCGGCACGGCGCGCGACCTATCGCTCTCGATGCTGACCATCGCATCGGTGCTCGCCCTCGCGTACGTGATGAACTATTCGGGCAGCACGGCCACCCTCGGCCTCGCCTTCGCCGCGACCGGGCCGCTGTTTCCATTCTTCAGCGCGCTGCTGGGCTGGCTCGGCGTGTTCCTCACCGGCAGCGATACCTCGGCCAACGCGCTGTTCGGCAATCTGCAGGTGGTCACGGCGCATACGCTGGGGCTGTCGCCCGAGCTCATGGCAGCGGCGAATTCGAGCGGCGGCGTGATGGGAAAAATGATCAGCCTGCAGAGCATTTCGGTGGCGGCCGCGGCCACTGGCATGGCCGCGGCGGACGAAGCCCGGCTGTTCCGCTTTACCCTCAAGCACAGCCTCCTGCTGGCGGCCGTCATCGGCCTCATCGTCACCGCCTACGCCTATCTGTAGGTTAGACTCGCGGGCCTTCCCCAAGCCACGACGTAGGCGCTGTCACGCTTCCGTCACTATCTGGAGTCGTGTATGCGTCGTCCTCTCATCCCCTCCGTGCTGTTGCTGGTCGTTGGCCTCGTCAGCATTCCCGTGGCCTGCACGGCCAAAGCACCGCCGCTCACGACGGAAGACGACAAGACGCTGTATGCCCTCGGCCAGCTCATCAGCAAGAATCTCGAAGCCTTCCAGCTCACACCCAAAGAGCTCGAGCTCGTGAAGTCCGGCATTGAAGATGGGGTGGGCAACAAGCCCTCGCAGGTCGACATCGAGAAGTACGCCGAGAAGGTGCAGACGCTGCACCAGACGCGCCTCGCGTCCCTCGGTGAGAAAGAGAAGGCCAAGAGCGCCGCGTACCTGACCAAGGTCGCGGGCGAGAAAGGGGCCACGAAAACCGCGAGCGGCATCGTCGTCACCACGCTCACGCCGGGCACGGGCGCGGCCCCCGCCGCCACGGACGACGTGAAGGTGAACTACGAAGGCAAGCTCATCGACGGCACGATCTTCGATAGCTCCATCAAGCGCGGCGAGCCGGCGAGCTTCCCGCTGAACGGCGTCATTCCCTGCTGGACCGAAGCCCTGCAGCTCATGAAGGTGGGCGGCAAGAGCCGCATCGTGTGCCCGCCCGAGCTCGCGTACGGCGAGCGTGGCTCACCTCCGCAGATTCGCCCGAACTCGGCGCTGATCTTCGAAGTGGAGCTGCTCGACATTCCAAAGAAACCTTAGTTCATTGGAAAAAAGTCGCCTGCGGCCTGCGCGGCCCGGCGTTTTTTCGGACGGCGGCTTCGTTTCCGGCGGCTACGCGCCCCGGGCAAAAAGCGTGGTTTTTGCCGCCTGCCTTGGCGCGTAGCTACGCCCGCGTCGCAAGTCCGAGAGACAGGCTGCCAGACGCGGGCCGCGGCACGCGGCACGCGCCCGCAGTGGACTCCATCCCGCCCTTGCGCCAAAGTCTGCGGCCGTGAGCGCCGGCCTCTGGACGTTGATCCGTGTGCTGCGAGAACGCAGCGCCCAGGAGCGTTCGTGCCGCTGGACGGCCGCGCGACTCCAGGCCCACCAGGCCAGGGCCGTCGACGACCTGCGCCGTTTCGCGCTGACCCACTCCCCCTTCTATCGCGAATTCCATCGAGGCTACGAGCAGCGTCCGCTGGACGAGCTGCCCATTCTCAGCAAGGCCACGCTGATGGAACGCTTCGACGACGTGGTGACAGACCGCGCCGTCCGGCTCGCCGACGTCGAGGCATTCCTGCGGCAGGGCCAAGAGTCCGCACTCTTTCGCGGACGCTACGTGGTGCTCGCCACCTCCGGCAGCACGGGCCGTCGCGGCGTGTTCCTGTACGACGAACGCGAGTGGATCCGCGCCATCGCCTCGATCACTCGACCCATCTCCTGGCGTCAACAATCCGGGGCGCGACGCAAACCGCCGCGCGCAGCACTCATTGCCGCCGGGGCGCCGTGGCATTACTCGGCGCGCGTCGGCAAAGCCCTGTCGAACCGCGTAGCGCCTGCTCTGCGGCTCGATGCCGCGACACCGATCGCCGAGCTGGTAGACCAGCTCAACGAATGGCAGCCCGAGGCGCTCGCCGCGTACCCGTCCGTGCTGCGTCAGCTCGCGGCGGAACAGTTGGATGGCAGATTGCGCATCTATCTGCGGAACGTCGCCACCAGTGCAGAAGTGCTCGGCGATGACACTCGCGCCGCCGTGCAGAAGGCCTGGGGCATCCCGGTGCAGGACACGTATGGCGCCACCGAGTACGCACCGATCGCCACGGAATGCGAGCACGGGCGAAAGCATCTCTTCGAGGACGGCGCACTCATCGAAGTGGTGGACGACTCCGGTCGCCTCGTTGCGCCGGGTGAGAGCGGCACGCGTCTGCTCCTCACCGTTTTCAAGCGCTTCACCCAGCCTCTCATTCGCTACGAGATGAGCGACATCGTGCGGCTGACGGGCGAGCCGTGTCCGTGCGGAAGACCGTATCGCACGATCGACGCCATCGAGGGCCGGCAGGAGGACATTCTCTATTTCGACGCCGCAGACGCAGGGCCGCCGGTGGCCGTGCATCCCAACCTGTTCCACGACGCGCTGGAGAGTCTCGCCGTCACGGCGTGGCAGGTCGCACAGGACGAAGCGGGACTCACCATTCGCTTGATCGGTGGCCACGAGGCCGGGCTGCCGCAGAGGATCGAAGACATGATCCGCGCGACGCTTCAATCCGCGGGTGCCCGCGTACCCACCGTCACGGTGCGCTCGGTCGAACGCCTGCAACGGGGCGCCACTGGCAAGGCACCTCTTATCGTCGCCAATCTGCGGCGCACGCGCTGAGCCCTGCCAGGGATTCCTGTCGAGCTTGTCCGCTCGCGTCGCTGCGCACAGACGGTTCCCGTGTCCCTCTGTTTCAGATCGTAACCGGAGGCGGCCTCTTCACGATTCTTAATACAGGCGGGCCGCCTGGCGTCGAACTTCTCGGCCATGACGTGGGCCTACACACGACCGCAACAAGTCTTCGACGATCCAATGACGCATCGGGTGCAGGTGGCGATCGGTCTCACGGCTGCGCAGGAAGACTCTCGACAGACAAGCTTGTTCGGAATGGGGCTCGCGCTCCT
>FTEO01000680.1_pt1 | contig 11208 bp, 10 predicted proteins | sample 1640211 | NCBI WGS metagenome assembly FTEO01 (sample SAMEA3914816, study PRJEB12502) | metagenome | biome: forest; material: soil | place: USA | collected 2011-09-16 | depth 0.3 m | reverse complement strand
CGACACGAGCTCCGCTGGCGCCACATTCGAGGACCTCGCTCTCACGCACCCCGGCCGCTCCTATCTTGCGGATGAGCTCGGCGTGAACGCGCTCGAGCTGCTGCCCATCGCGGACAGCGTGTTCAAACGCGAGTGGGGTTACGGCACCACCAACTACTTTGCTCCGGACTTCGAGCTCGGCTTCCCGGCAACGTACAGCTGGTCCGCCGCCAATCGCGATCTCGCCGAGCTCGTTCGCGTGTGCCACGGCCACCGCATGCGCTTCTTTGCGGACCTCGGCCTGGCGTCCTCGAAGAGCCATCCCTATCGGGCCGCGGCGCACGAGGAGTTCTTCACGGAAGACCCGTTGCCTAACGGCTCTGGCGCAAGCTTCTTCCGCTACGCGCACGTCGTGGAGGCGTACGACCCCGTCACGGGCCGGCTGCGCAATGTGAACCCGGCGGCCCAATTCATGAAGACGGCGCTCGATCGCTGGATCCACGATTTCCGTATCGATGGCGTGCGCTTCGACCGCGTTGCGAGCATTGCGAGCTGGGACGTGGTGCGGGACTTCAAGAATCACGTGCGCGAGCTCAACGCCCGGCGCTATGCCGGCCTCGGCCTCTCGACCCGGGCAGACGAGCGTTTCCTCGTAGTGGGCGACGAATGCGACGAGCCGGTCGAGCTGCTGCACGAAGGCCGGCTCGACAGCCTGTGGCACCGGACCTTCAAGGATTACATCCGCATGGCGCTCATCGGCCGGTCCCACGAGCGCGAGGCAACCTTCGAGGCCACGGTGAGCCGCGCCATCGATTGCCGCACCTTCGGGTACGAGGACCTCACGCAGGCCACGATCTATCTCACCTCGCACGACGTGGAAGGTCCGCGCAACGAGCGCCTCTTCAACTTCTTCATGAAGAGCGGCGTCGTGGATGCGGAGAAGCGCACGAAGCTCGCGTTCGCGTGCCTGCTCACGGCCGTGGGCATCCCGATGATCCTGGCCGGAGAGGAATTTGCGGACCAGCACGACTTGCTCGATGAGCATGGCAACGTCACCCGGAATTCCGGCAACCAGGTCGACCCCGTGAACTTCACGCGCCTCAACGACGACTGGCGCGCACGCATCAAAGCGTACGTCGCAAGCCTCATCCGTCTGCGTACGACCTACGATGCGCTCTCGGTGAACCACACCGAATTCATCCACTCGGACTTCAGCGACGGCAAGCGCGTCGTGGTCTGGCGCCGAGGCGAGCCGGCTTCCGACTCTCAGGTCGTGGTGCTCGCCAACTTTTCGGACTTCGCTACGCGCGAAGAGCCAGGCGCGGAATACGTCGTACCCAACTGGCCCGCGACCCCAGCCGGCAAACGCTGGCGCGAAGTGCCGCAGGATCGCTGGGTCGCCCCCGAGCAAGTCGGCCGGGAGCCGATCTTCGGGTGGGAAGCCAAGGTGTACGCCCTCTTCTAGCTATGGCTTGATGTGGGGCATGAGACGGCCGATCTGCCGCTTCATCACATCGGCGATCACCGGCTTGAACTTCGCGATCTCGGAATCGGGCAGCGACTTGAGGTCCGGCCCGGCGCTGAAGTTCGCCCACTCGTACACGTACCCACCGCCCCATTCGCGGTATTCGAGGCGTACGCCATCCGTGGTCTTCAGCAGCAGGAGCATCTGCGTGAGGTTGAAGACCACCGGCTTGGTGGTGCCCTCGGGATCGTCACTGGTGGAGAAGCCCCACCCCTGCACGTAGTTCGGCAGCTTCTTCAGCCGATTGCCTTCGACGGACTCCGGCGAGCTGTTGGGACCCGCCGCAATCACCACGAGCGCGGACAGAGTGTTGGCCGTCATGATCTTCTCGATCTCCTCGATGCAGGCCTTGGGCAGCTTGCTCGCCTGGGGATTCGAGACGATCCAGGCCTGGCGCTGCCGCCGCAGCAGGTCGCTCGCCTCGAGCGACACGGGTTCGAGGCCGGCGCTCGACAGCGACATGATCAGCGGGTCATCGATGAGATCGGAGGTGGACCAGGCGGCGCGATAGGTGCGCATGAAGCTGTTCACCTGCACGCGCCCGACGTGAAAGTGCGTCACGTCGATCGACATCATGTCGATGACGCCGACACGCGACCCGGGTGGAATCACGCCCTGCCCCCACGCGGTGCTGCCGAGCAGCAGCAGGCAGGCAACCAGAATGGCCTTGGCTCTAGTCACGCTTCCAACCCCCTGCGCCGCGCCCGTATGCGGGCCGGCGGCCGTCAGTTACTGCGGCTGCAATCGCATCCGCGTCACACCGTTCTCATCCACGTAGTCGCGGTTGTTCTCGCACACGTACTCGAGCACCTCGTAGCCGGGTGTCCGCCGGTACGCGTTCGTGTACGTGTAGGGTTTCTCGAGTACGACCGGGTCTTCAACCGTGATCTGGTCGTGCAGGATGTCGGGAGCGACGAGCCGGATGCGCTCCGTGATGCGCATCTGGTCGCTATGGGGCATGTCCTTGTTACCCAGCACGGATTCCTTCACGCCGACGGTGTCGACGACCAGCGTGTCGCCTTCCCAATGGCCCACCGAGTGGCCGTAGAACCCCGGCGGCACCTCATCGATCTTGAGCTGCGGCTTGCCGAGATAGACGCGCCGCACCTGGCTCATCGCCTCGGCGATGATCGTGACCTGGGTCGGCGTCTGGATGAACTCGATCGGGTAGATGGCGAACATCATCCCCGGCATGCCGGTCGGCAGGCACGCCGTGCTGGCGTTCGAAAGCGGCTCACCGCGCTTGTCGGATTCGATCTGGCGCGCGCGCAGCGCCTCGTACGGACCCTTGTACTTCGGTTTCAGCAACAGGGGTGTGGCCGGTGGCGGGGCAAGCTTTGGATCTGGCGGGCCGCCGCGCGGGCCGGGATAGCTCGACCAGGCCCCGGTGAAGTCCGACACTTTCGCCGCAGCGTCAGCCGCTGCTGCGCTCGGCGCCACCGTGCCACAAACCGCTGCCATCGCCGCAGCGGCCACGAAAATCGAATGGATTCGACGTGCGCTCATGATGCCCCTCTCATGACGCGCGTTAACGCGCGAAGACCCCGCCAGGGGGATTGCCGTCGCTCATCACACGCCCGTCGGCGAACGTTGCCGACTCGAGCATGCCGCCGGCGCTGCCGTTCTTCAGCGGGTTGATGAGCAAGGTGACCTTGTCACCTTTCTTCACGTCCACGAACTTCCAGCCAAGGCGCTGGAGCACGTTCGGGCTCGCGCATTCGATGCTGTAGTGCTTCATGGCGCCATCGCCGCCCATGACGTCGAGCTCGATGAAGACGTGAGGATTCGTCCATTGGAACTGGGTGACGGTGCCGCTCAACGTGACCCGATTCACGTGATCGAACATCGCGAAGGAATGATGGGCCTGGGCCGTGCCGGCAGCCGCGATCAACCCGGCCACCACTGCGCTTGCGACGCGCGCGCGACGCATGCGAAAAGACCAAATCTTCGCCAACAGCATTCCAACCCCCCTCGCCTGACGCTTCAAATGCGGCGCACTCTTATGACATGCGACGCGCGCGCAATCAACGGGATAGGCGGCAAAACGCCACCCGCGGGGCAGCCCTCGGCCCCGGGTTGACAGGCGTATAACTCCACGGCAGGGGCCGCGCTCCCGCCGACGGAACGCGCCGCTTCCATGGTTCGAACACCGGCGTCGGGGGAAATTGCGGCCGCCGCGCTTTGCGTTCAGTCTGTGCCGGCCGGCGGAAGGAGGCAGTCAATGAGCGATCTGCAGTCACGAAACCCGACGCGTGAGGGCACTGCCTATGGCAGACCCCCACAGCATTCGAATGCTCTGCTCACGCAAGTGGGCCCCGGCACGCCCTGCGGCGAGCTCATGCGCCGCTACTGGCACCCGATCGCGACCTCCGCTGCTGTGGGCGACCTGCCCCGCAAGGTGAAGATCCTCGGCGAAGAGCTGGTGCTGTTCCGGGACCGCGCGGGCCGCGCCGGCCTCCTCTACCCGCGTTGCATGCACCGTGGCACCTCACTCATGTACGGGCGCATCGAGGATGAAGGCATCCGCTGCTGCTACCACGGCTGGCTGTTCGACGTTCAGGGCCACTGCCTGGAGCAGCCTTGTGAGCCGGACGGCGGACGTCATCGGGATGCCGCCCGCCAGCCCTGGTATCCGGTGGAGGAGCGCTACGGTCTCGTGTTCGCCTACCTCGGGCCGCCGGAAAAGAAACCGATGCTCCCGCGCTATGACAATCTCGAAACGCTGGCCGCAGAAGAGAAGATGTGGTCCGCCGTCGGCGGCTTCGGCGCCACGGGAGACGCCTCGCTCGAGGTCGTGCCGTACAGCTGGCTGCAGATGAACGACAACGTCATGGATCCCTTCCACGTGCACGTTCTGCATTCCACGTTCAGTGGCATTCAGTTCCACCAGCAGTTCGCGTTGCTGCCCACGGTGGACTTCTTCTATGCGGACCACGGCGTCTGCTACTCCGCCGTGCGCCAGCTCGAAGACGGTCAGGAAGTGGACCGCATCAGCTCATGGTTGATGCCGAACATCATGAGCGTGCCGGACATCCGCTTCAAAGCCGGGCAATCGGCGAGCGTGTCGTGGGTCGTGCCAGTGGACGACTCGCACTACGTGCAGGCGTTCGTGATGAAGCTGCCGAAAGACGCACCGCCCATGAGCATTCTTCTCAACGGCAAGCGGTGGGGCGAGATGAGCGAGGAAGAGCATCAGCGTTTCCCCGGCGACTACGAAGCGCAGGCGGGCCAGGGGCCGATCTCACTGCATTCCGAGGAGCATCTCGTCACGAGCGACCGCGGCATCATGATGCAGCGGCGCCTGCTCGAGAAGCAGATCGAGCTCGTGGCGCAGGGAGGCGATCCGGTCGGCGTAGCCTTCGAGCCGGCGAAAGCGCTGGTCAACGTCCGCTCCGGGAATTTCTATCGCATGGCGCGCGCTGCAGGCTGAGTGCTGACCGACTTGCGCATGTCGGTCATCCACTCCTGATACTCGCGGTAGCGATCGAACTGTTCCGACGACAGCACCTGCTTCGCGCGGCTCTGGATCGCACGATCGTATTCGTCCTGCCACGCGTTCTGCTGCGCAAACGCTTCTTCCTGCGTAGCGCCTTGCGCGGCCACGGGACGTGGTAGCGCCTGCCTCTCGTCCACCAGGGCGGCGACCATCTGGCCGCGCTGATCCGATGTCATGGGCACGCCAGCGCTATCGAGCTGCTGGCGCATCTGCTCCACCTGAGAACGCTCCGGCAGCGTCTTTTGATACGCATCCCACTGCGCGAGCTTGTCGTCCCCGATGATCGCGGCGATATCAGCGTTGTTCTTCTGCACCATCTCTTGCGCCATCTTCTGGAGCGCCGCGCGATCGGTGGGAATGTCGCGATGCTCGCCGAGACCGCGCGTCTGCTGATCCGTGAGCAGATCGATGAGCTTGTTCGTCTGGTCCGCCGACAGGCCGAGCTCGCGGCCGGCGTCTTCGTACATGCGACGGACACTGGAGCGCGCCTGAGCACGCATGAAGTTGCGAGCCGCCGGCGATTCGAGGTTCGGCGGGCCGCGGAACATGAACGGCCGCGGGCCCATGCCGGCGCCCCTCTCTTCTTCCGGTGACACGGAGCGTGCCGCGGAGGGGCCGAAGAAGGGTCGCGGGGGCCGCATACCGTCCGTCGCCGTCTGCGGATTCTGAGCCATCAACTGGCGCTGCAGATCAGCGCGTGCGCGTTCCAGCTCGCGAATGCGCACGTCCTGCTTCTGCCGCAACGCGAGCTCGGCGTCGGCGCGCGCGTGTTCGGAAGAAGCACGCTGTGCGAACTGCACGCTGGCAACGGCGAGTGCAGTGATCACGACGATGAGGATCGGCAGGAGTGGTTTCATGTCATGGGCTGCGCCAGGGGCGCATAGCGGCGCAGAGCGCCGTCGAGCGCGGAACGCCTGTCAGGCATCGGCGCGCGCGGGCTCGCGATGGGCGGGCTCGGGCGCCGCGCGGTCGACGCGCGGGAGATGCGCGGCGCGCGGCAGCGTGACCATCGCCTCGAGCCCGCGCCCCGGGAGATTTCTGAGCACGATCGAGCCGCCATGCGCCTGCGCGATGTCGCGCGCGATGCTGAGGCCGAGTCCCGTGCCGCCGGTGTCACGATTGCGTGAGCCCTCGACCCGAAAGAAAGGCTCGAACACTTGATTGAGCGCTTCGGCAGGAATACCAGGGCCCTCATCCTGGATGCGGATCGTGAGCTCCTCGCCATCGCTCACGCGAACCGTGGCCCGAGTCCCGAACTTGACGGCGTTGTGCAGGAGATTCGTGAGGCAGCGCTTCAGCGCCAGCGGGCGCGCAGACAACAGCCCATTCGCGTGGCCTTCCACGGCCACATCGGCGCCGAGCTCGGCAAACTCCCCGCGCAATGTGTCGAGCAGTGCGTCCACATCCACGGCGTCGAGCCGCTCGTCATCGTTCAGGCCGCGGAACAGGCCGAGCGCACCCTGCACCATCTGCGACATCTCATCGAGGTCGGCGGCGAAACGCATGCGCAGATCGTCGTTCTCGATGGACTCAGCGCGCAAGCGCAGTCGGGTGAGCGTGGTGCGCAGGTCGTGAGACATGGCGGCCACGACGCGAGTGCGGCTTTCCAGATAGCGATGCAGCCGCTCCTGCATCGTGTTGAACGCGCGCGTCGCGCGGCGCAACTCACGCGCTCCTTTCTCCACGAGCGGGGGATGGTTCGCGCCGCGCCCCACCGCGTCGGCCGCGTTCGCGAGATCCCGCAGCGGGCGTGTGATCGTTCGCGTCATCACGAACAGGGCGAGGCCGAGAAGGACCGTGAGCACGCTGAGCTCGACGAAAATCTGTCGCGGCAGCGGCGGCGCCGGCAGCGGCGCGACGGTGCGGAACATGACTTGCACGCCATCCGGCAGGGTCACGGTCACGTCGTAGAGCCAGTTGAACGGGCCGGCGCGGATCCTGGGTGTGCGCCCCGACCCAGGTGCTGGCGTCAGCGGCGTATCGCCGTCCGTGCCGAACGCTGAATCAACTCCGGGTGGAACGTCAGCGGCCCGTGCAGAGTCAGCGCCCCGTGCGCTGGCCGTTTGCCGTGCGCCGGGTGAGAACCATCTGGCCCCCTCGACGCGAATGGCCTGGGTATTGGCTGGCGAGGCGCGCTGCACCTTGACGCCGAACCCGGGGCCGAGCTCGCGACGCAATTGGGCGGCGAAGGCCTGCTCGGTCGCTCGCAACTCTTCGATTCGCGGCGGTGGCCGGCGGCGGCGCAGCTCATCCAGCACCAGCGGCTGCTTGCGCAGATTGTCGATTGCCGCGGCACGTTCCGTGGGACTGAGCTTCGCAAGCGTGTCGCTCGTGTCCGCGATCGCCCTCGTGGTGTTCCACGCCCCGGTTCCCAGGAACGCGAGATCGCGCCGCTCGCGCAGGATCAGCGCGGCGATGATCAGCAGGGTGACGACCACCACGCCGAGCAGCGCTGTGAACAGGCGGCCAAACAGAGATTGGGGCAGCAGCGACATCGTCGCGACGCGCGCGTCAGTCCGACTCGACAGCGACGCCGATCACATAGCCCTCGCCGTAGACCGTCTTGATGATCGCGGCCGAGCGCGCGTCATCCCCGAGCGTCTGGCGAAGGCGGCTGATGCGCACGTCGATGCTACGGTCGAACGGGTCGAGATCGCGCCCGCGCGCGAGCTCCATGATCTGCAGGCGGGAGAGCACCCGGCTCGGATGCGCGAGCAGGATCGAAAGCAGCCGGTACTCCGCGCCGTTCAGTCCGACATCCGAGCCGTCCGGCCTTTTGAGAGTCCGCGTGGTCGTGTCGAGACGCCAGCCTGCGAAGCGGTAGCCACGCACTTCCGCTGCATCCGGATCGCGCGGGGCGTGCGCGGCCCGGCGCAGCACGGCCCGGATGCGCACCAGCAACTCGTGCGGGTTGAACGGCTTGACCACGTAGTCGTCGGCGCCGGAGTCGAAGCCGTTGATGCGATCGGGCTCATCCCCGAGCGCGGTCAGCATGATGATGGGCACCTGGGAGCGTGCGCGGATCTCCTGGCACAGCGCGATGCCGCCCTCACCGGGCAGCATGAGATCGAGCACGATGAGGTTGGGAAACACGGGCTCGAGGGCGCGGCGCATGGCCTTGCCATCGGCCACGGTCGTGGCCCGATAACCGTTCTTCTCGAGATATTCGCCGAGGAGCCGGCGAATCTCGCGGTCATCGTCCACCACGAGAATGTGCGGCTTGTCTTGCATGCCTGGCCTTTATAGCAAAGCCGCTTCGGGCGCGGTGCAGGGGAAACCACCCGTGAATGTAATGAATTGTTAAGACATCAGCGTGAGCGTCGCACCGGGGTTGGTTTGGCCTCGCCGAGGGCGGTGCCGAGCAGATCGAACAGCTGACGTGCCGTCCTGCGGTCCATGATCACCTCGTTCAGCGGGGGCGCGGGCTCCGGGGCCATCCGGGCTCGGGTGTACTTTTTGGCCCGGCGCCCCGCAAGGCCGCGGCGCCGGCTACCGCCCTCACCCATGGTGCGAATCTGCTCGGCGAGCTTCACGAGCGCCTCCTCGAATGACCTGCGCGCCTGCGCGCTCAGCACGGAGAGCCACTCATTTGCGAGCCCGCTCGCGCAGGCGTGCAACTCGCCATGACACTCGCGGCCCGCACTGCTCAACGTCAGCATGACGGAGCGCTGGTCCGACGGATTGTTCACCTTCTGCAGCAGCCGCCGCTTGATGAGCCGGTTGACGAGCCGGCTCGCGTGGCTCTTGTCGAGGTTCCCCTCTTCGCACACGCGCTTGAAAGACACCTGTCCGAAGCCCCCCGTGATGCCGATGAGACGACACTCGAGGAGACTCAGGCCGAACTCGCGCTGATAAAACTGTTCGTAGAAGCGTTCAGACACTCGCGCCAGCACGTGCAGCCGGAAGGAGGCGAGCGTGCGGAACGTCTTCAGGCCACTGGGGGACTTTTTGGAAGGCGCGGGCTTCGACTTCGAGTGCGCGGGCATAGCCCGGCATCATAGCCGGTACGGCCGGCCGAGCCTCAGTGTCCGGCCGCAACGATCGGCGGGGCAGCGGCCAATCAGCCCGCTGCCCCACTTTGCGGTACTTACTGCGCTGGTGGCGGAGGCGGCGGCCCATCCCGCATGTGCTGGCGACGCTGCTCCTCCATCAGCTTGAACTTCTGCAACTGCTCAGCTGTGAGCACGCCGCTCAACTGCTGCGTCAGCTCCTGCTGATCCTGCTGCATCTGGGCCTGCATCGTCTCAGGGCTCGGGCGCTGGCCAGATGCCCTGGACTGCGCGCGCGCGGCTTCGCGCTTCGCACGCTGCGTCTCGAAGATCTGCTGCACCTGCGCCTTCTGCGCATCGCTCAGATTCAACTCTTTCGCTATCCGCTCGACGGGCGGCGGTCCACCATGCGGCGGCGGACCGGGTGGTGGTTGTGTTTGATCCGCAGCGAACGCCGCTTGCGCAACGAGCAGCACTGCAGAGAGTGCGAGCGTGAATCGTTTCATCGAAGTCTCTCCGAATGTTTGAGTTGGGTTTATCGCGGCCGCGCGCACTTCGCTGGTGCCGCCCGTGCGCCACTCTAGTGCCCGCTCTACGCACGCGATGTAAAGAAATGTCATCGACTCCACACAACCAAACACTCCGTTACAAGATCGCAGGCCTGCAGCGAAACATGCAGGCGTGTCCCGAATTAGAATCGGTGCGATGCGAAAGCGGCGCGCACCTCTATTCGTGCTGAGTCACATGCGAAGCTATTCGTCATTGCTCAGTCATGTGCTCGGCTCACACCCCGACATCGATGGCTACTGCGAAACCCATCTGCGCTATCGCTTCGCATTCGATGTGATGCGGTTGCAGTGGCGCGTGCAGACGCTCACCGGAGAACCCCTGAGCGGACGGTTCGTGCTCGACAAGATCCTGCACAACTACACCATGTCGCGCTCGATCCTCGCGAATCCGAACACTCGCGCCGTATTCCTGCTGCGCCAGCCCGTCGAGGTTCTACAGAGCATCATGCACATGGGCACGCACCTCGACCCGCGGGCACGCAACACGAACGTGGAGAAGGTCACGGGCTACTACGAAGCGAGAGTGCAGCGGCTGACGCTGCTCGCGCGTCAGCTCGGCGAGCGTGCGGCGTTCCTGGAATCCGAAGCGCTGCTCGAACGCACGGACGCCACCCTCGAATTTCTGCGCGACTACCTCGAGCTCAGCAGTCCGCTCGATCGGCACTACCGAAGCTTCGCGAAGACGGGCGCACCGGGCTTCGGCGATCCGTCACCGAACATCCACACGGGCGAGATTGGAGCGCAGACCCGGAAGCGCGCTCCCTTTCCGATTCCGGCCACGCTCGCCGCGAGGGTGAAAGCAGCGCACGCCGCGTGCCTCGATGCGTGCACCCGCTATTGCGTTCCGCTGCCTGAGACGAGCGCAGCTGGCTGCTAGCGAAACAGCACGATCGCTTTCTCGAGCGTGACCCATACGCCCCAGCCGATTGGAATCCACACGGCGAGCCACGCAAGCACGACGACGACGGGATTCACGCCCACGGCGGCGCTGTCCGCTACGCCCACTGCGGCCGCACCCGAGCTTCGCGCGCGTGGCGGAGCCTCGCCCTCCTCGGCCTTCATGTGAAGTTTGGGATCCACCGGGCGCACGGCCCAGTTGCAGAGGAAACCCACCGCGAGCAGGCCGGCGAGGATGTACATGGTGATGCTGTACGCCTGATCCCGCGGCACGCCGTGATCGAGCTGGTATTCACGAATGTAGTTCACGAGCACCGGCCCCAGCACACCCGCCACTGACCATGCGGTAAGCAGGCGCCCGTGGATGGCGCCCACCATCTTCGTGCCGAACATGTCCGCGAGATAGGCGGGCACCGTGGCAAATCCACCGCCATACATGGACACAACGATGCAACAGAACCCGACGAAGAGCGCGAGGCTGCCCACGCTCGCGGTCCACGGAATCGATGCGTAGAGCACGATGCCGAGCAGGAAGAACACCGAGTACGTGACCTTGCGGCCAATGCGGTCCGACAGCGACGCCCAGAAGATGCGGCCCGCAATGTTGAACAGCGACAGCAGGCCGGTGAACCCCGCGGCAATCGCCGCGATCGCCGCGAGTTGCTCCTGCGACAGCTCCGTGAACCGAACGTCGATGCCGATGAGCTTGCCGCCAAACACTTCCTGCAGCAGCGGCGAGGCCATGCCGAGAAT
>FTEO01000889.1_pt1 | contig 11255 bp, 7 predicted proteins | sample 1640211 | NCBI WGS metagenome assembly FTEO01 (sample SAMEA3914816, study PRJEB12502) | metagenome | biome: forest; material: soil | place: USA | collected 2011-09-16 | depth 0.3 m | reverse complement strand
GTAGTGATCCAGAGTTGGTGCCACTGCCGCCCCGCGTAAGAGGAATACAGCACACGCTTTCCATCCGGCGACCACGAGGGCCGCGCGCGCCATGTGGTTTCTTCGAGGCGGATCGCAACGGGCTCTGCGGTCGCGGTGAGTGCGCGTCGCCACAGCCCTCCCGTGCCATACACGCTTTCGGGGTTGCCGACGTAGATCAGTTCTTTGCCATCCGGCGACCACGTGGGACTCAGCTCGTGATCGAAAGGCCCGTAGTAGTACCGCGCGACACGGCTTCGCCGCTCGGGCCACACCGGCCCGCCGCGAAGAGCCGCGCTGCCCGCGGCTCGATTCTGGTTCACATCGCCGACGAACGTATGAAAATGGCCCGTGCCTGCCGTCGACACCCACGCGAGCCGCTGCCCGTCCGGCGACCAGCGAGGCTCGACATTCACGGCGTGATCGTGAGTGAGCCGCGTAACGGCGCCCGAGCCGAGATCCAGCTGCGCGAGCTCCAGCGCGTCTTCGTTGTAACGAACGAAGGCGATGTGCTGGCCGTCCGGCGACCAGTCCGGCTGGAAGTCATAGCCAGGGCCGGCAGTGAGCTGCTCCGCGTCCGTGGAGTCCAGGCGTTGCCTCCATAAACTTCCCTGCATCGAATAGACCACTGACTGGCCATCCGGAGCGAACGCAACTGAGCTTGCGCCGCTCGTCAGCTGCGGCAGATACATCTCACGGAAGTAGTAGTTGTGAGGAACGTCGATCTGCTTCAGCACCGCTTGCCGCTGGGCTGAAACAGGCGGTGAAGCGAGGCTGGCGACCAGCGCTGCGAGGCCGGTCGCAACCCACGCCGCACGCTCCACTAATGCGTCTCCGCCAGCGCTTCGCGTATCGATTTCTCGAGAAGGCTCATGCCCTCGTCAACGAGTGCAGGCTCGATCATCAGTGGCGGAATCAGGCGGATCCCACTCGCGCCGCATTCGAGCAGCAGCAGGCCGTTGTGATACGCACGATGCACCAGCTTCGTGGCGAACGCTTTCGCAGGGGCCTTGGTCGAGCGGCTTTCCACGAACTCCACGCCAATCATCAGGCCGCGGCCGCGAATATCCCCGATGACCTCGAACTGCTTTGCGAGGGCGGTCAACCGCTCCATGATGCGGTTGCCCATGCGATGAGCGTTGTCCGCATAACTGTTCTTTACCAGCTCGAGCGTGGCAAGCGCCGCCGCACAACAGAGCGGGTTGCCGCCGAACGTGTTCGCATGAGCGCCCGGCGACCATTTATCCATGATGTGCGAAGGCGCCACGGCAAGGCCGATAGGAAGGCCCGACCCGAGCCCCTTGGCGAGCGTCAGAATGTCCGGCTTCACGCCCCAATGCTGCCACGCGAACATCTTGCCTGTGCGGCCAATGCCGGCCTGCACTTCGTCGAAGATGAGCAGAATGCCGTGCCGATCGCACAGCTCGCGCAGGCCCGCGAGAAAGCCTTGCGGTGGCACTACGTAGCCGCCTTCGCCCTGAACAGGCTCGACGAGAATCGCGGCGATCTCATCCGCCGGCACGTTGCGCTCCATCAGTTGCTCGATGTACGCGATCACTGCACGCCCCTGATCGTCGCCGGCAAACAGCGGACGATACGGGTTGGGGTACGGCACATGCGTCACCCCAGGCATCGTCGGAAAGTAGCGCTTCTGTTGCGTGTACTTGCTCGCGGTGAACGAGAGCGCGCCCATGGTGCGTCCGTGAAAGCCGCCCAGAAAACCGATGTAGCGTGATCGGCCGGTGGCGTATCGCGCGAGCTTCAGTGCCGCCTCCACGGCTTCTGCGCCGGAGTTAGCAAAGAACGATACGGCGGAAGGCCCGTTCACTGGCGCGAGCTCATTGACTACTTCCGCGAGCCGCACCTGGCCCTCGTGCCAATAGTCCGAGGAGATGTGGAGAAAGCGCGTCGCTGCGTCCTGAATCGCAGCCACCACGGCCGGATGGCAGTGGCCAGTGGAGCACACCGCAATGCCGGCGGCGAAATCCACGAATCGATTGTCATCGACGTCCCAGACTTCCGCGCCGCGCCCGTGGCTCATGACGAACGGATAGTCGCGCACGTAGCTCGGCGACACGACCTTGCGATCGCGCTCGATGAGCGCACGCGCCTTCGGGCCGGGCAGGGAGGTCTTGAGGGGAGTGTCGTTCATAGCGGCGATCTCCGTGTCACTCGACGAGCGTCTGCGACTGCTCGCGTTGATAAAGCGCCAGGTAATAAGCCGAGGCGATTCCCTTGCCGGTGTTGCCAGAGCCCTTCCAGCCGCCGAAGGGCTGATAGCCGGGCCACGCGCCGGTGGTGGCGCCCTGCGGACGGTTTGCATACGTGACGCCGGCTTCGATGTGATCGAAGAACCAGCTCACTTCCGAGGGGTCGCCATAGAAGCCTGCCGTGAGCCCGAGCGAGGTGCCGTTCGCAAGCGTCATGGCGGTTTCGAGATCGCCCACGCGGGCGATCATCGCGATGGGCAGGAACATCTCCTGTTGCCACAGCGGATGCGACGGCAGCGCCTCGGCCAGCGTCGGCGCGCAGAAGAAACCATTCGCGAGAGCGCCGTCCGTGAGGTGTTTGCCGCCCGTCAGGATCTTGGCGTCGTTGGATTTCAGCTCCTCACTGAAGCGCGCGTAGTTCTGCCACGCGCGCTCATTGATGACCGGGCCCATCCAGTTTTCCCGGCGCGTGGGGTCGCCCACACGGATGCGCTCCGCTTCGGCAACGAGCCGGTCGACGAGGTTGTCCGCCACGGCTTCGTGCACATACACGCGCGATGCGGCCGAGCATTTCTGCCCGCTGAGGCCGAAGGCCGAACGGATGATGCCCGTGGTGGCGCGATCGAGATCCGCGCCCGCGCTCACGATGACCGGATTCTTGCCACCCATCTCGGCGATGCAGGGTCGCGGCCACGCGCCCGAGCTCATGCGGCGATAGATCTGCATGCCGACCGCATGCGAACCGGTGAAGGTGATGCCCGCCGTGTCCGGATGGTTGACCAGCACTTCCCCGGCACCCTGCCCACTGCCAGAGATGTAGTTGAACACGCCTGGCGGAACGCCGGCATCACGCAAGCAATCCGCCAGCAGCCGGCCGGACCACGGCGTATCCGTGGCTCCTTTGAGCACCACCGTGTTGCCGGTGACGAGCGCGGCTGCTACCGGCCCACCAGCGAGCGCGAACGGAAAGTTGAATGGCGTGATGACGACCCACACGCCATAGGGCTTCATCACGGAGCGGTTGTGGCTGCGATAGTCCGGTAGCGGGTCGTCCGGCAACGTGTGATCGAACTGCTGGCGCTCGTAGTCGTCGCAGTAACAGGTGAAGAAGTCGGCCGTCTCCTGCACTTCGCCGAGTGCCTCCATGCGATTCTTGCCGACTTCGAGCGCCACTGCGGCGCCGATCTCGTACACGCGTTCTTCGATGAGCTCTGCCGCGCGGCGGAGAATGCGATTGCGAACGGCGGGCGGCGTGTGTCTCCACGCAGGGAATGCGGCCTTTGCCGCGGCCATGGCATGCCGCACTTCGGTAGTGGTGGCCTCTGGAAATCGCCCCAGCACCTCGTTGCGATCGATGGGCGTACGCAGCTCGTGCGTCACTTCGGCGGCGCGATCCGCGCCATCGATGAAGTGCATGTGCACGTCGCCGAGTCTGCCGCGAACTTTGGCCAGCGCGCCTTCGAATTGCTCGTGAAGCGCGGCGGGCGGATTGAACATCGTCGAGTAGGTGAGCTTGTAGTCCATCAGAGTCTCGTATCACACTGAGGGCGGGCACAGGTCATCATGGCAGCGCTATTGTGCAACCGGCGGGCGAGCAGCAGGTCAGTAAAACACTGCGCGACGAATGGACCTGGAGCGAGGCGAGCGCGCCGCTGCCGAAGGCGGTGGATGTAGCCATCATCGGCGGTGGAGTGGTTGGCTGCTCCGCGGCCTACTTTCTCGCAAAGCGCGGCGTCTCGGTGCTCCTGTGCGAGAAAGGGCGCCTTGCGGGCGAACAGTCCGGACGCAACTGGGGCTGGGTGCGCCAGCAGGGTCGCTCCCCCATCGAGCTGCCGCTCATGATCGAGAGCCTGCGCATCTGGCAGGGCTGGCTGCGCGATCTCGGTGAAGACCTGGGATTCACGCAAGGCGGCTGTCTCTATCTCGCCGACAATCAGCAGGATTTCGAATCGCTGGCTCGCTGGCTGCCCACCGGCCGCGAGCACGGGCTCGACACGCGGTTGCTGTCGGGACGAGAGCTTTCTGCAGTCTTGAAGGGCGAGGTCGCCCGTTGGGCCGGGGCGCTGTACACCGCGAGCGACGGGCGCGCGGAGCCGAGTCGTGCCGTGCCCGGGATTGCACGCGCCGCGGTTCGAGCAGGTGCGCGCATCGTGAGCAGTTGCGCCGTGCGCGGCATCGAGCGCGCAGCGGGGCGTGTGCATGCGGTGGTTACGGAGCACGGCGTCGTGGCCGCGCCCATCGTGGTCTGCGCCGCAGGTGCGTGGACGAGTCTGTTCTGCGGTTCGCTCGACATCACGGTGCCTCAAATGCGAGTCAAGGGCACGGTGGCGCGCACGGCACCGGCGCCCGAAGTGCTGAAAGGCGAGGCCTGGTCGCACTCCGTGGCCATTCGGCGTCGGGCCGATGGGGGCTACACCGTTGCACATGGCTCTGCGCTTCATCATTCGCTGGTCCCCGCGACATTGCGCTTCGCCACGAAGTTCTGGCCGGCGTTCCGGCAGGAGCACGGCGCCATTCGCCTGCGGCTCGGCCGCGAGTTCATGGAGGCGCTCACGATGCCGCGACACTGGGCGCTCGACCGGGAATCCCCGTTCGAGCGGGAAAGAGTGCTCGACCCCACACCGGACGCACGCGTGCTCGCCGAGATGCGCGCATCGCTCGACCGCTGCTTCCCGGAGCTCGGCGGCGCGCCGTTCGTGGAAACCTGGGGCGGCATGATCGAGAGCTCGCCGGACATTCTGCCCATCCTCTCGCCGGTCGCTGAGCTTGCGGGATTCTTCGTGGCGACGGGGTTCAGCGGCCATGGCTTCGGAATCGGGCCCGGAGCCGGGCAAAGCGTGGCGGACATGGTCACCGGCAGGGCAAGCGCCGCCCAACTGGCACCGTTTCGGCTCAGCCGCTTCTTCGATGGTTCGCCGATTCGGCCCGGCCCGACCATCTGATCCCCCGTCTTGTTGAACGGTCGTATAGTAGTTGCCTATAGTAGTGCGCTGGGGTCTCCCATAACAACGGGCCACACTTGAGTTACGACGTCATCGTCGTCGGCGCAGGTCACAACGGGCTGACGGCCGCCGCGTACCTGGCGCGAGCGGGCTTGCGCACGCTCGTGCTCGAGCGGCGTGCAGTGGTGGGCGGGTGTGCGGTGACGGAAGAGGTGGATGCCGCCCGCGCACCGGGGTGCCGCGTCTCCACGGCGTCTTACATCGCGAGCATGCTGCGGCCGGAAGTGATCCGCGACCTCAAGCTCGGCTCTTACGGCCTGAAGATGGTGGCCTGCGAGCCGGGTGTGCAGGCGGCCTTCGAAGATGGCGACGTAGTGGCCTGGTGGAACGATCGGGAGCGCATGCGGCGTGAGCTCACGCGCGTCGCCCCACAGGATGTCGAGCGGTTCTTCGACACCGAACACACGCTGCAGCGGCTGGCCAGTTTTCTCGAGCCCTTCTTCATGGAGCCGCCGCCGGACGTGCGCGCGCAAGGCTGGCGTCGCGCGAAGGAACTGCTGAGGCTCGCCTCACGGCTGCGCTCGGCAAGGGGTGCGGATGTGGAAGGGCTCACAGGCTTTCTCACCGGCTCGCTGGGCGCATTCCTCGATCGCCGCTTCACGTCCGAGAAACTGAAGCGGCTGGTGCTCGCCAACAGCGTGTATGGCAAACACGGCGGGCCGTATCAGCCCGGCACCGCGATGGGTCTGCTGTTCCATCTGCTCACGGGTGGTGAGAGCCGGCAACCGGGCTTTCAAGGCCACGTGATCGGCGGCATGGGCGCCATCACCGCGGCCATGCGTGCAGCCTGCGCGGACCTCGGCGTAGAGATCCGCACCGGTGCGCCGGTGGCCCGGATCAATCAATCCGCAGGCAAAGTGCGCGGCGTCACGCTCGAATCCGGGGAATTCATCGAAGCGCCGCGCGTCGCCTCGAATGCGGATCCCAAGCGAACGTTTCTCGGGTTACTGGAGCCCGCCGATCTCGATGCGGACTTTCGCCAGCAGGTGCAGAGCATTCGCATGGACGGGCCGTGTGCCAAGGTCAATTTCGTTCTGGGAGAAGAGCCGCGCGTGACCGGCATGCCAGCGGACCGAACGAAGCCCGAGCGTTCCTTCTTCACACTGGTGCCCACGCTGCAGTCCGCCGAAGATTGCTACAACGCCTCCCAGCGCGGCGAGATTGCCGAGAACCTGTGGGTGGATTGCGTGCTCGCTTCGAATGTGGATGACACGCTCGCGCCTGAAGGGCGGCACATGCTCACGTGCTTCGTGCAGTACGTGCCATGCAAGCCTGCCGCAGGAAGCTGGGATTCGTTGCGCGAGGCGCTCGGCGACCAGGTCACGCGAATCATCGCGCGCTACGCGCCAAACGTGCCGGGAAGCATCATCGCCCGGCGCGTGCTCACGCCTTTCGACCTCGAGCAGACGTTCGGCATCACCGAAGGCAACATCTTCCACGGGGACCTGTCGCTCGACCAGATGTTCTACATGCGGCCCCTGCCGGGATGGAGCCGCTATCGCACCCCTGTCGCCGGCCTCTACCTGTGTGGCGCCGGCACTCATCCCGGTGGCGGCGTCACAGGCGCACCGGGGCATAATGCCGCGCACGTGATGCTCGCAGATCACGCCGGCCACCGGAGGTTTACGTGAACGACGCGTCGCTCGCAGTCCGCCCAGTTGCCTTCGTGCCCGTGCGGTACCGGATTCTCGGCCTGCTGTTCATGCTGAGCTTCGTCAACTATTTCCTGCGCAACAATCTCTCCGTGGCGCTGCCGAGCATCCGCCAGGAATACGGCTTCAGCAACGCTGAGCTCGGCTGGATTCTCTTCAGCTTCAATTTCGCCTACACACTGTTTCAGATTCCCGGCGGCGTGTTCGGAGACGTGCTCGGTTCGCGCCGCGCGCTCACGATCATCACGGTGAGCTGGGGGTTGCTCACGGCGCTCACCGGTTTTGCCCCAAGCCTGATGGGCGCCTCGGCCGGTGGCGCGCTGATCGCGTTCACGATCGTTCGTTTTCTGATGGGCGTCGCGAATGCGCCGATGTATCCGGTGGCCGCGGGCGTGTTCGCCAACTGGTTCCCGCCGGCGCGCTGGGCGTTTCCGAACGCAGTGCTGAGCTCGGGACTCACGCTCGGGCAGGCGGCGCTCGGGCCCATCGTCACGATGCTGATCATTTCTTACGGCTGGCGCGCGTCGTTCTACGTGCTCGCGCCTGTGGGCATCATCGCCGGGGCGTGGTGGTGGTGGTACGGTCGTGATACGCCCGCTCAGCATCCTACCTGCACACCCGAAGAGGTCGAGCTGATCAACGCCGGCCGGGAGAAGTTGCGGACGGTGCCGCCCGGCGGCTGGCGGAAAGTCATCGTCCATCGCGATGTGCTGCTGCTTTCGGGCGCCTACTTCTGCATGAACTACGTGTTCTACATCTTCTCGCAGTGGCTGTTCACGTATCTCGTGGAGGAGCGCGGCTTCGCGTTGCTCGAGAGCGGGTGGCTGTACGCACTGCCGTTCGTCGTTGGCGCGGTGCTCGCCGCAATCGGCGGGGCCGTTTGCGACGCGCTCTGCAAGCGCATCGGGCCGAGGTGGGGCTGTCGATTGCCTGCAGTGATCGGGCTTGGAATGGTTGCGGTGCTGCTGCTGGCGGGGGCGGAGTCGCCGCATCCCTATGTCGCGGTCGCATTGCTTTCGCTGTGCTTCGGCTTTACGCAGTTCACCGAGGGGCCGTTCTGGGCTGCATCCACGTACGTGGCCGGGCCGAATACGGCATCGGCTACGGGCGTCTTGAACACGGGTGGCAATCTCGCGGGCTTTCTAGCGCCGGCCGTCGGCGTGATGCTCGACAAGTTCGGCTGGTTTCCCACGCTTGCGAGCGGTTCAGTCTTCGCAGTGATGGCGGCGGTGTTGTGGCTGCTCGTGCGTGTGCAGCCGCCGGCGGCAACGTGAGGAAGGGGATTCAGATGAAACCGTTGATTCGCGCCTTTGCGCTGGCGTGCCTGTCTCTGGGCACGATCTCTGTGGCCTGTGCGGCTGATGCGCATAAGCTTCGCGCACGAGAGCTCGGAGTGCCGTTCGCTGGAACACCTGGGCCGCTCAATGCGATCACGGACGTTGCCGGCGTCGAAGTGGGGCAAGTCACGCTGATTTCCGGCAGCGGGAAAACTCGCATCGGCTTCGGTCCGGTGCGCACGGGTGTCACGGCGGTTCTGCCGCGTGGGAAGAACAATTGGAAGGACCCCGTGTTCGCGGGCTGGTTCAGTCAGAACGGCAACGGCGAGATGACCGGCACGACCTGGGTTGAGGAATCGGGCTTGTTGTCCGGACCGGTGATGATCACCAACACGCACAGCGTGGGCGTGGTGCGGGACGCCGTGATTGCCTGGTGGGTCAACAGGTACAAGATTGGCGCTGATGATGACGGTTGGTCGCTGCCCGTCGTCGCGGAAACGTGGGACGGCTGGCTGAACGACCTCAACGGATTTCACGTGAAGCCAGAGCACGCCTTCGCGGCACTGGATCACGCCGCGCCCGGCCCGGTGGTCGAGGGCAATGTGGGCGGTGGCACGGGAATGATCTGCTACGAGTTCAAAGGCGGCATCGGCACGGCCTCACGGCGCGTGCACGACGCATCCGGGGACTACACGCTGGGTGTGCTGGTTCAATCCAACTTCGGCAGGCGCGGGCAACTGATGGTCGCGGGTGTTCCGGTCGGGCGAGAGATTCCGGAGAACCCGGCGTATGCGTCGATGCCGCGCGCGAATGTGAGCGGCGATGTGGGCTCGATCATCGTGGTCATCGCCACGGATGTGCCGCTGCTGCCCAATCAACTCAAACGGATTGCACGTCGGGCGAGCATGGGCATCGCGCGCACTGGCGGCGTGGCGAGCGATTCTTCGGGGGATATCTTCATCGCCTTCTCGACGGCCAATTCAGGCGCGGGTGCGACGGAAGGGATGCCTTCGGTGCGCATGCTGCCGAACGACCGCGTGACGCCGTTCTTCGAGGCGACGGTGCAGGCCACGGAGGAAGCGATCATCAATGCACTTGTGGCGGCGGAGACCATGACGGGCGCGAACGATCACCGCGTGATCGCGCTACCGCACGATCGGCTGGTGGAGGTGCTTCGCAAGTACAACCGCCTCTCCGGCTCCGCGGGTGGCAGCCAGTAAGGAGCATGTGCCATGCAGATTGATGCAGCCCTGGGTTCGGGGCTCGAGCGCACACTCAAGCCGTTCGCCGAGGCGCGAACGCTTCCGGGTGCTGTGTACACGTCTGCCGACGTATTCCGGCTCGAACAGAGCGGATTGTTCGCACACCAGTGGCTGTGCGTTGGGCGTGCGGCGGATATTGCCACTACGGGGGACTATTTCCTTCGCGACATCGCCGGCAACTCGGTGGTATTCGTGCGCGGGAAGGACGACGCGATTCGCGCGTTCTACAACGTGTGCCGCCATCGCGGGTCGAAACTGCTCGACGCGGCCTGCGGTACAGGACTCGCGCGCGTGCTGTGCCCCTATCACTCGTGGAGCTACAACCTGGATGGCTCTGTCCAGGGTGCGCCACAGATGGGCGAGGACTTCCGCAAGGAAAACTTCTCGCTCGTGCCCGTGAGACTCGAGCTGTTCCACGGATTCATTTTTGCGAACCTCGACGACTCCGCCGTCTCACTCGCCACGTATTTTGCGGATCTGCCGGATCTCACGCGCTTTCGCATGCATGAGCTCGTTTGCGGCAGGCGCCTCGAGTACGAAGTGAGGGCAAACTGGAAGCTCCTCTGCGAGAACTACAGCGAGTGCTATCACTGCGCGGGCGCGCATCCGCAGCTGCACAAGATCAGCGAGCCGATGCCTCGCGGCAGTCGCAAAAGCGAAACGGGCGCGTGCTTCAACGGCGGGCCGATGATCTTGCGCGAGGGGATCGACACCATGTCGATGAGCGGGCGCAGCTCATTGCCGACCATCCCGGGTCTCACGCACGAGGATTGCCGGCACGTGTACTACTACGTGGTGTACCCGAACATGTTCCTGAGCCCGCATCCGGACTACGTGCTCACGCACACGGCGTGGCCCCTTGCACCCGACCGAACGCGCGTCGTGTGCGAATGGCTGTTCACGCAGGCAGCCGTGAGCCAGAAGGGCTTCGACCCCTCCGACGTGGTCGAATTCTGGGACATGACCAATCGCCAGGACTGGGCGCTGTGCGAGCGGGCGCAGGCGGGTGTGTCGTCGAGCGGCTTTCGGCAGGGGCCGTATCAGCCCTCGGAGGATTGCGTGCACACGTTCGATCGCTGGTACGCCAGTGAGCTGGCACGACTTCTTTGATCGCGCGGCGCCCCTCAGCAGGCGTGCGTTAGCGCATGAAACAGCACGACGTCATTGTGGTTGGCGCAGGCCACAATGGCCTGGCGTCCGCGGCCTTTCTCGCGAAGGCCGGGCTCGACGTGCTGGTTATCGAGCGCAATCCATACATCGGCGGAGCGGCCGTCAGCCGCGAACTGCACCCCGGGTGGACGTACTCGAACTGCTCGTACGTGTGCAGTCTGCTGCGGCCGGAGATCTATAGAGATCTCGATCTCGCACGCCACGGCCTGCAAGTAGTGCCGTATGGCGGCGGGGCCACGTTCACGCGAGACGGTGACTTCCTCGGGCGATACCCGGACAAAGACATCCGGCGACGCGAGATCGCGCGCCACAGCGTGCACGACGCCGACGCGTACCCGCGCTACGCGCGCGACACCACGCGCCAGACCCGCATCATCCGTTCGCTTCTCATGCGCACACCGCCGGACCCCACGTCCTTCCGTCCGCGGGATATCCGCGAGCTGCTCCATCTGGGCAAGGAGTTCGCGAAGCTCGGCGAGAAGACGCTCTACGACACGATCCGCTTCTACTCGATGAGCATCGCGGACTATCTGGGCGAGTACTTCGAATCGGACGTCGTCAAGGCGAGCTTCACGGACAGCGGCATTATCGGCACCGCGCTGGGTGTGTACTCGCCGGGCACTGCGTACGTACTGCTTCATCACTACATGGGTGAAGTGGACGG
>FTEO01001209.1_pt1 | contig 11293 bp, 9 predicted proteins | sample 1640211 | NCBI WGS metagenome assembly FTEO01 (sample SAMEA3914816, study PRJEB12502) | metagenome | biome: forest; material: soil | place: USA | collected 2011-09-16 | depth 0.3 m | reverse complement strand
TCTGATACCAGTCCGCCGAGAGTCGCAGCCCCTCCGCCGATCCGCCGGGATACAGCACGAAGCCCACGGTCGTGGTGTCGGCCTTCTCGGGATCGAGCGTGGGATTGGCATTGAGCGTCGCCGCCGGAAAGTAGGTCGCCCCGCCCGGCCCCTGGTTGGGGTTGGTGGTCGGGAAGAACGGAAAGCCCGCGGGGTACGCGAATTGGGTAAAGAGCTGCTGGAAGGATGGCGCGCGCACGTCGCGGGAGCGCGTTGCACGGAATCGCAGCCAGTCGGTGGTATCCCACACGCCGCTGAATTTCCACGTACTGAAATTCACCGTATGCGAAGTGTCTGTAGATCCGCCCGTGGGGAATGAGGGATTGAATGTGTGGTCGACGGCTCCCTCGGTCTCGTTACGCGTTCTGCGAACCGCGGCATCCAGTTCCAGGGATTTCACGAGCGGCAAATCCTTCAGCACCGGCACATCGAGCTCGCCGTAGCCTTCCACCACTCGAGTGGTACCCGTAAACGGATCGCCGTAGTTCGCGAACTGCTGGTAGTAGAAGACGGCGTTGGTATCGAGCGCATGTGTGTCTGTGATGTGCTCGCGCCGGAATTCACCGCCCACGGCGGCCCGGATTGGACCTGCGCCCCAACCCCCGAAGAGATCGCCGTGCGCGTTCAACGCGGCGACTTGCTGGGTATTGACGATATTGTCCACCAGCGGCCGATACGCAAAGGCGAACGCTGCAGCCTGCTGAGGATTGATAGCACCGGGATCCACGCCGAACAGGTTGAGCGGCACGCAACCCGGAACGCCGGAACGGCAGACCGCAGGGTTGGTGACAGCGTCATACGGCAGGGCGGGATTCGTCCGCACCGCATCCGCTGCCAGTGCGAAAAAGACGCTGGCCTGATCGTTCTGCACGAAACTATCGGTCTTGTGGTGCCCGTACTGAACATAGCCATCCCAGCCCCAGCTTCCGACGAGCGCGCCCTTCAGGCCTGCCGCGACGCGCCAGGTTTCGTCCTCCGTGTTGTTGAGTGTCGGGGTCAGATTGTTGCCGGAGCGATAGAGATATCCGCCCATCGGAATCGCGGCCGCGACTGCGGGGTCGAGGAAGGCATTGTCGGGAGCGATGAACGTCCCCGCCGCGCCCGCCTGCGCCTGATAGGTCTCCGAGTCCCGCTTGGCGAACGAGCTCTCGAGGAAGGACTGCAGTGTATCGGTCAGATCGAAGTCTGCGTGACCGAAGAACGAGTAATGCTTGACCTCCGGCAGGAGCGGCACGACGTCGGACACGCCGACACCGACGCCATCGCCCCCCATGCGAGGCGTTTGACTGAACGGACCGCCGTACAGTCCCGCATCGAACGCCGACAGAGCCGTGCCCGCGCTGTTGAATTGTCCCACCACATTTCCGGCGCCCGGGAAGAAGGGACTCGGCGCATACAGCACGCCCGCAAGCGTAGTGCCGGTCCCCTTGCCGTTCGATCCGATGATGTACTGAGGTCCGCCGGTGAAGGCGAAGGCGGGATTGGAAAACTGCGCGTACCCCGGCGCGCACCAGGACTGTCTCTGCGCGCAATTGCCGATGGCGTCCGTCTTTTCGTATTCGCCGCCGAGAATCAGATGACCTCTGTCGCCAGCGAAGCCCGTGCCATAGGCGGCGGACGCGTGATAACCGCTGCCGTCGCCCTGGAAGCTCTCGCCGCCATCGACCTGACCTTTGAAGCCGTTGAGACGGGTATCCAGGATGATGTTCACCACGCCGGCCACGGCATCGGAACCATAAGCGGCCGAGGCACCGCCGGTGACTGTTTCGATGCGGCCTACCAGCAGCGAGGGGATGACGTTGAGGTCCACGGCGCCGCCCGTGCTCGTGGGGACGATGCGCCGGGCGTCCAGGAGAGTCAGCGTCCGCGTGCCGAAGAAGGGATTCAACCCGCGCAAGTTCGCGAACGAAGCGCCGGTGTTGAAGTTGCTGCCAGCCTGGGCCGCCGGGTTATACAGACCCGAGTTCTGCGGCATCGTTGCCAGCACGGAGCTCACGTTGGTGAGACCCAGGTTCTGGATTTGCTGCGCGTCCACCACGGTCACCGGATTCGGCGTGGTGAACGTCGTGCGCGCGATGTGCGAGCCCGTAACGACAACTTCCTCGAGTTGGTCCACCGGAACATCGGCGGCCCCGGTAGCTGCCGAGACAGGTGGCGCCAGTCCGAGAGCGGCAATAGACAGGAACAAGGAGCCCGCGGCACACGCGACATGGATACTCGCGTGGCGCTCCCCCGACAAAGCAATCTTATAGTTTCCGCTCATATGGTTCCCCCCTTTGTGAGCCTGTGAGCGGACGATGCTGTCACCGGAGATGCTTCCAATACTTGCCGCTCCGCGTCAGCTGCTTGTCGTTCAGCGACAGACGGCGACCGGCTACTGGCTCTTCGGCTCAGCCTCTCCCGGCAGGGTCGCTGTCTGCCCATCCCTGGAGACCGGATTGCGATCCACTTCGCAGTAGGTGCCTTCGACCTCGAACAGGGGAAAGCGGCCGCCGCTAAGACTCATGTACGTGCGCGTGACGTGCCAGGGCTCGCTCAACATGACCGGGTCATCGATCGTCGCCTGAAACTCGATGGTGTCCGCGTCCGTGCGTCGAATCCGCTCGATGACGTGCACCTGATTGCTGTGTGGCGCGCCCGAGCGATCGTACATTCCGCTTTTCATGAATCGGGTATCGACGACCAGCGTGTCGCCTTCCCAGTGGCCGATGGAGTGACCCATGACCGTGGGTGCAAACTCACTCGCCGGCGGATGCGGTCGGCCGTCTGTGTAGATCCGCCGCATCTCATTCATGTAGTCCCAGATGATGGTCGTCTGTTCAGGCGTAATGATGAGCTCGGTGGGTCCCGGGCCGCCCCCGATGATGCGAGGCATGCCATGAGGCACGATGCAGCTGCTCATCGGGTCGTAAACCTTGAATTCCTCACTCGCAAGGCGCACACGCTCGTCATAGACCTGCTGATACTTCGGTTTGTAGGGAGCTCCGGTGAAGTGAGTCCCGGGGAGCTCGCCGTATGAGAACCCCTCACCATTGGCGGGATCCTTGGGCGCGATGGTGGCGGCCGGACCCGGAAAGCTCAGCCCTCCGGTGATGAACCACAGCCCACCCCAGTCCGGCAGCTTCTCGATGCTGTTGCCCCAGGCTTCGCCGAGTGTTCCACCTGGCCGCGGCGATGTGACGCAGGCGCTCGTGCAGACGAACACGCAAGCGAGCAGCCCCCACTTCACGATTGACCACCTTCTCATGGAGCCCCTCACTCGGCGCGTATCGGCTGACGGTCTTCGTACGCACAGTAGGTTCCGGGAACGCTGACCCACTTCTGCGGAGATTTCTTGAAGCGTCTCGTGACCTGCCAGGGTCCCGTGAACATCACGGGATCCTCAATCGTCATATCTGCGGTGAGCGTTTTCGCATCCGTGCGGGTGATGCGTTCGGTGAGATGCAGCTGATCGCTGTGAGGGGCACCACTGCGATCGTAGATGCCTTCCATCATCCACACAGTGTCCACAACCAGCGTGCGATCTTCCCAGTGCCCCACTGAATGCCCCATCGTGCGGGGCCATCGCTGGTCCTCGGACGGATGACCGCGGCCATCGGTATAGATGCGTCGCGTCTGGTTGAGGAAGTCCCAGATCATCCAGGTCTCTTTGGGCGTCACGAGGAACTCCACCGCCAGCGGGCCGGCGCCCATGAGCCTCGGCATGCCGTGCGGGATGTAGCACGTGTCGACCGGATCTTCGACGATGCCCCGCGCGCGCGCCTTGCGGAGTCGCTCGTCATAGAGCTTCTGATACTCCGGCTTGTAAGGGGCGCCCTGAAAGTAGCTTCCCGGTGCCACGCCGTATTCAAAGGGCTTTGGCACGCGGCCCGACTTCGCGATCACCGAATGTCCCGGACCGGGGAAGAGCAGTGGCCCTTCGAGGTACCACACGCCACGCCAGTCCGGCAGGCTCTGCCATCCAGGACCATAGGTGTCCGCGAGATTTCCACCAAGACTGATGCCCGTCATCGCGGCCAGCGTCGCGAGACCGATCAAGCACGCCCGCAACCCGCTCCAGCGCTTCACTGTGGCAGCCGCATCGTCTCGATGACCTTGCCATCCTCAAGGGTCACCGCGATGAAGGATCCACCGGGGCGGCCATCCCGCAATGGATGCGCACGCATCGTGATCTTGTCTCCGGTCTTCAGCACCGTGGGCCCGAGCCCCATGCGCGCCATCATTGCCGGGCCCTCCCCCTCGATACTCCACTGAACGACCTTGCCGTCATCGCCCGTGACAATCACCTCGATCCACACGTGTGGATTGGCGAACTGATACTCCTTGACCGTGCCGACGAGCTCGACCGTCTTGGTTCGGTCGAACATCGCGGCCGAATGGTGTGCCAAGGCCGGTGTCACGCAAGCCATGAGCGTTGCCACCAGCCCGAAGAGCCCTCTGCGCATCATTGAGTTCACTCCACAACGCCGCTCAAACGCTACCACCTCGATTCGCCGTCAACTTGACGCTGGGCGTCACACGCTTGTCGAGGCGCGACAGCTTGTCGCTCAGCGACATCAATGTCCGGGCAGGGAATTCGTGCGGGAGGGCGGCAGCCCGCGCCTCGCCATGGCCACCGCCCGGAAGTCCCGAGGCGTTTGCGAGAACTCTGCGCGAAACGCTCGACTGAAGTGTGCGGCGTCATTGAAGCCCCAGCGAAAAGCGATCTCCGTGATGGACTGATCCACCATCGCGGGGTCGCGCAGCTGCGCAGCACATCGATCCAGACGACGCTGCTTGATCCATTGGCTGACGCTGAGTCCTGATGCCTTGAAAAGCCGATGAACCTTGCGCTCGGAGATGCCATGGAACCTGGCAATGCTCTTGGGAGAGAGCGTCCCCTCACTCAGGTGTCCAATGACAAACCCCTGAATGGCTCCCAGCAGCGATCCGCTCGCCTGGGTTTCCAGACGCAGGTCCGTCTTCTCGGTGAGGCCACCGTTCAACAAGCTCACGATCGTTCGCGCAACGATGTCGGCGCGCGCACGGTCCGTGCTTCGCACCACCTCGAATGCCGAGCTCATGAGTGCCCCCACCAGAGCGCTGCTGGATTGCGGCGCAAGACTTGCGAGATCCGGATTCCAGTGGAGCGTCAGCTCATGGAGCGCCTGCTTGGGCATGTGGAACGCCAGCTGGACGTTCTTTCCTTCAAAGGTGCAGCGACTGGGACAGGACGAGTCGATCACCGTCACCGCGCCCGGAACCATCTGGGCGGTGCGCCCGCTCTGTTCCACGCGGCTGCGCCCCGAGAGCTGCAGCAGAACCATGTACTCCGCGGGATCTCCGCGTTCGATCTCACATGTCGAGCGGAATGAGCTGCCAGCCGTCTGCGAGATGCGCGAGCACAGAAAGCGGCCCACGGCACGGGTGGCGATGCTCCCTTCGAACGGGGTCGCACCGAATACACTGACGAAGGGCACGCACTTGCTTCGAAGCGCTTCGTACCGTGCGTAGCGCAGGTACACCTGTTCGACCGTATGAGTCGAAAAGAACATAGGACCCCCACGTCACAAGACCGAAACGCTCCAACACAGAACGTTTCTGCCTTCCGTAAAGGCCGGCATGGCAGGCTGTGTCGTGCACACGACAAAGCACGCCTACCGGCGAGGGTCCCCTGCACCTATAGTGCATCCGATTAGTTGCCATGGCAATCATCACGCTGCGCGGCGCTTGCCGCGCAGGTGACGCCGTGGCGCCGCGCTGCTAGCCGGCCTTCTTCACCGTGAAATCGAGCGGCATGCCCATGAACTCCGTGTGGATCTTGATCTCGGCAGGCGCGACGATCCCCGTATAAGCCACGGTCGTTGCCGTCCCACCGAAATTCAGGTCGATCGAGAACGAGATTGCGTTCCCCTTGATCTTGCCGTCCTTGATCGCAATTGCGGCGCCGTCAGGCCCAACGGTCGAGCCGGTGAGCGTGGCTCCGCTCGACTTGAACGTGTAGCTCACGGGAACGGCACCGTTGGGCGTATCGATTGAGCCGGCCCACTTGCCATCGACATCGGCCGCGAAAGCCGGTGCCGCCGCCAGCAGAGATACCAGAAAGAGTGTTCGAAGCTTCATACGTGCCCCCTTTGGCCCTTGTTGTTGTCGAAAAAAAGGATCGCGGTTGCACGGGGTGTTTGTCAAATCGTTGCCTCGGCAACTATGCTTGGCCTGAAGCCGGGTATGATCGATATACAGGTGTGTAATCGAACGAGGGGGACGGGGACATGGCCATACTGCCGCCGGGTGTCAGCGCAAAGCAATTCGCCGCCGCGATCCGTGAGCTCGAGGGAGTCCTCGGCAAAGAATGGGTACTCACCAGCGATGAGGATCTGCATCCTTATCGCGATCACTTCTCGTACATCAAGGATCAGCCGGAGGAGCTCATACCCGCGGCGGCGGTCGGACCCGACAGCGTCGAGCAGGTGCAGGCGATCGTGCGGATCGCAAACAAATACAAGTTCCCGCTCTATGCCATCTCGACCGGTAAGAATTTCGCCTACGGCGGTCCCTCACCGAACGTGCGCGGCAGCGTCACCCTCGATCTGAAGCGCATGAACCGGGTGCTGCAAGTGGACGAGAAACGCCACTTCGCACTGGTCGAGCCGGGGGTCTCCTACTTCGATCTGTATCGGCACATTCAGGAGAGAGGCCTCAAAGTCTGGGTGGATACGCCGGATCCGGGCTGGGGCAGTGTCATCGGCAACGCCATGGACCACGGGATCGGCTACACGATGGGTTTCCAGCGCGATCACTTCGGCTCCCACTGCGGCATGGAGGTGGTGCTGCCCAACGGCGAGGTGATGCGGACGGGCATGGGCGCCCTGCCCGGCTCCAACAGCTGGCAGGAATACAAACATGGCTTCGGTCCGGACCCCTCCGGCCTGTTTGGTCAGGGCAACTTCGGCATCGTCACAAAAATGGGCTTCCGGCTCCTGCCTCAGCCCGAGCATTGGCGCAATGGGCTGGTGACCGTCCCCAAACGGCGGGACTTCATCCCGCTCGTCGACACGGTCAACTATCTGGCGGATCTCTCTTTCATCGGTGAGCCCTGGTATGGCAGTCCGCTGCTGCCTTTGGCGGGTAACGCGGAGTTCAGGAAAGCCGCAGAGGACTTCAACGACGCAGAGCTCGACCGCCAGGCCGCCGCAGCCAAACTGCACTCGTGGAAAGTCGAGCTGCAGTTCTATGGCTCCGAACGCACCACACTTGCCAACTGGGAGTACGCCAAGGAGCTCATGGCGCGGAACATTCCGGGCGCGCAGTTCACGGACGGAGAGTCGTTGAAAGTGCCGCTCACCGCGGAACAGATCGCGAACACCACCGGCCCGTACCCCACGAGCATGAGGCGCAACGTCACGCAGGGTGTGCCGAGCCTCGGGGTTTGGTATCAGACCAGCCGAACGGAGCGCAACCCGAACAGCTGGAACGAAACACACATCGGGCTTTTCTCACTCGTCGCGCGCAGCGGCGAAGCCGTGTTTCAGGCGCAGCGCGACTTCCAGGACATCGCAAAGAAGCTCGACATGCCGAGCTTCTTCCCCAACGCCCTGGGGACGCCGGTCAACTGGTATCAGTTCGGCTTTCTGATGGGTAATGGCTTCGGCATTGGTGCCGGGGACAACACGCCGGAGGGCAAAAAGAAAGCCGCGCAGCTCCTGCGAAAGACGCTCGCAGAGAATGCCAAACGCGGCTACGGCGACTACCGTGCTCCGCCAATGCTCCAGGATGACGTCTCGGACCAGTACTCGTTCAACAACCACGTCCTGCGTCGGTTCAATGAGACGTTGAAAGACGCCATCGATCCCAACGGCGTTCTCTCGCCGGGACGAGCCGGGATCTGGCCAAAGGCATACAGCGCGCTGAGAGGGGCACTGCGAAAATGAGAACACAGGCATCCGCGCACGCGACCGCACTCGTCGCGATCCTCTGGGTTGCCGCCACCGCATCGGCGAACGCGCAGGATGCGTCCGCCGTGCAACGAGGCAACATCAAGTTCCAGCGCACGTGCGCTCCCTGCCACGGCGCGGGACCCGGGAATGATGGAAGAGCCGCCCTGCCCGGCACCGACGCGCTGCAGTTGAAATACAAGGGGACGCTGCCAGCGCTACTCGAGGCTCGCACGGATCTCACGGCGGACGTCCTGAAGGTCTACGTTCGTCGGGGCTCCTGGTCGATGCCGCCCTTTCGCAAAACAGAGCTCACCGACGCGGAGATCAAAGACATCGCCGCGTATCTCGCGACGTCGCCGAAGGCCGGCCCCACCCTCTCAACCCGTTGACGCAGGACGCTGGCAACGCACGGAGCCACTGAGCACCTGTCTTTCGGATCGAGACTGAATCAGCTCAGCTGGACCTCCAGGTGGACTCGCGTGCTCAGAGGCTGAGGCGAGATACTCGATTATCCGCCGGACACCCGTTGTCGAAAGTGCGGAAGCAATCACATTTCCGCGGGTCTCAAATTCAGCTCCCGGGCCCGTGTCCTGCTGCTCTGAAGACAAAATCAGAAAGCAACGACAGGGAGAGCTCACATGGAAACCATTCACTTTCCGGGCTGCACTTCCGCCTTTGCCACCGCTGCACTGCGCAGACCGTGGGCTGTGTTCGCTGTGCTACTGGTGCTTGCCGCAGTCGCTCCCGCAGACGCCGAGGTGTTGGGCGCGACCCGGGCGGGGGCAATCCCCTCCGCCGGCTTGAGTGCCAATTTCAAGCGCGGCTCGAAATTCACGCTGACGGAAGCCGCGACGGCCACCCTGCTCTGTGCATACCTGGACGGCAACGGGGGCGCGAGCGGTACGCAGGAGATCCGTATGGTGCTGTATCGCGATGCGAGCGGTGTGCCGGGCTCGAAGGTCGTCCAGTCGGTCCCCCATATCATTACGGCCGGAGATCCCGTTTCCGGGTGGTGTCCCGAAATCGCCTTTACGTCGCTGTTGCCGGGCGCCTACTGGGTCGTGCTTCAAAGTGATGGCCCCGCAGGTGTCGGCCGCTACTACTACGACGCCGGGACAAACTGGTATGGCAACAACGACACCTACGGTGATGGTGCGTCGGACCCATTCGGTGCGGGCGCCGCTGGCACTGGCATCATGTCCGTGAGTCTCGTCTACATACCCGCGAGGCTGATGTCCGTCGCGGGCCGCACGACGATCGGTACGTTGCCCTCCAAGGGGCTGACGGCGGACTACAAACGCGGATCGAGCCTCACGTTGCCGGTGACTGGAAGAATCTCCTCGCTCAATGTCTATCTCGCCGCGTTTGCCGGCGGTGGCGCGCAGCAGTCCATTCGCCTGGCGTTGTACGAGGATGCCAACGGCGTGCCGGGCACAAAGGTCCTCGAGAGCGTCGAAAAGAAATTCGCGGCCAACTACCCTCCAACGTGGGTACCCTTCGAGACTCCGACCGTCGTCGTGCCGCCCGGTAAGTACTGGATCGTTATCCACAGTGGCGGTACCGGTGGTGTCGTGAACGATTTCGCGGATGGCACGGGCAACTGGTTCGGAAACGCAGACGCGTACAGTGACGGGGCGTCAACCCCGTTCGGGAATCCCGCTGCGGGTAACGGCACCCTGTCCGCGTACGTGGCGTACGTACCCGGGCCTTTTGTCACCTATCGGGTTGGGCCGTCGAGCGCGAGCGGAACGCCATCCAAAGGCCTGACCGCCAACTACTCACGAGGGTCGCGGTTCGCCTTCTTCGCCTTCAACGCTGCGTTGAATGGCTTGTTTGCCTACCTGGACGGCAATGGAGGTGCGGGTGGCTCACAGAGTCTTCGCATGGTCGTGTACAAGGATGACGACAACAGGCCGGGCGCGCTGTTGACAACGAGCGGCGAGGTGACGATCCCAGCGAGCCGGCCTGCAGGTTGGGTGCAATTCCCAGTCACTCCGATGCAGCTCGCCTCGGGCAGCTATTGGTTCATGATTCAGAGCGGCGACACGGCAGGCGTTGTGCGTGACTATGGTTCGAGCTCGTTCGCCAGCTGGCGCGGAGCCGTGGACATGTTCGCGAATGGCCCCGCCGATCCCTTCGGCGCTGAAACACCGCTCTCCACCGTCGGCACCGTGAATCTCTTGATGTACGCAACTATTACAGTGCCCATCACACAGTAGAAGGGCTCGAGGGCCGCTTCGATCACTTCCTCGTGGTGTCGGCGGCGGGGAGCTCGGCGCCGCCGCCCGTCGCGGAGCTTCGCTTGGGGCGGCGGACGGTCCTCAACTTCCCGCTAGTTCCTCCGCCGCAGAAGAACTGATTGCCGCCATCGGACTCGAGTCCCGAAATGTTCACGCCGGGCGGCATCTCGAGCTGCTCCAGGACCTCTCCCGTTCGAGGATCGATTCGCCGCAAATCGCTCTCGTCACCTTCCCAGGTGCCGTGCCAGAGCTCTCCGTCGACCCAGGTGACCCCGGTGACGAAGCGGTTGGACTCGATCGTGCGAAGAATCGCCCCGGTGTGCGGATCGACTTGATGGATCTTCCGGTCCCGATACTGCCCCACCCAGAGCGTCCCTTCGGCCCACGTGAGCCCCGAGTCACCGCCGCCGCCGGGCGCCGGGATCGTCGCGAGCACGCGGCCCGTCTTCGGATCGATCTTCTGGATGCGATCCTCGGCGAGCTGAAACAGGTGCTCGCCGTCGAAGGCCGTTCCGGCATGCGCGGCGACATCGATCGAGCGCAGCGTCTTCCCGCTCGCGGGATCCAGGACATTCAGCTTGTCTCCAGATGCAAACCAGACGTTCTGTCCGTCATACGTGACTCCATGCACGCTGTCGGCACCTGGAAAGGGTCCGTACTCACGGACGATGTTGGCGGTTGATTTACTCATGCTTCCATCCTAGTCAATCGGCAGAGGAGCGGGGAGTAACAAGGTCGTCGTGAATCCCGGGACGGGCGGGGTCATCCAACGACGCGCTCGCCCGCGACCGAACGACTGCACCTTGCGTGCTGCCGCAAGCGCGTCGAGCGCCCGCTGCACGGTGCGCTGGCTCGTTCCAAGCGCAAGCGCAAGGGCCGAGGTCGACCACGATTCACCGTCGGCGAGGAAGGCGAGCACGCCCGCATGCTTTTCGTCGACGGGCCGCGCCAGCACAACGACCTCGCGTGCGCGGCGCGGCGCCAGCGCAAAACCTCGCTTCGTCGCGCTCACGTCGGCGAGCGTCCGAAGCACTTTGCGAAGCCGCCCTACTTCGACTCGCAACCGCGCGCGATGCGATTCATCGGCGAGCTTCAATC
>FTEO01000700.1_pt1 | contig 11370 bp, 13 predicted proteins | sample 1640211 | NCBI WGS metagenome assembly FTEO01 (sample SAMEA3914816, study PRJEB12502) | metagenome | biome: forest; material: soil | place: USA | collected 2011-09-16 | depth 0.3 m | reverse complement strand
TGCGTCCCCCTGAAATCGATGCACAACCGCTCATTCAAGCGATTGTAGCTATCCAAGGAGCCGCCTCGCCTTTGAGCGTGGGACCGCGACCGATCATGATCGCGGCGAACACTTGAGTGGTGTGCTCGTGCCTAGGGCCGGACTCGAACCGGCACGGGGTCGCCCCCGAGGGATTTTAAGTCCCTTGCGTCTACCAATTTCGCCACCCAGGCAGGGCCGAGCGGCGGGGATTCTACCGCCCAGCCTGTCACCGGGGAGCAAAACACCTGAGCGCAGGCGAGAAGGGAACGGCCAGCCAGCGGCGCGAGTGGGTGGAAGCCCTCACTTTCGATGAAATAGTGCCCTGTGACGCTCCCGGAAGACACCCGCAAGGATGGCGCTAAGCCACTGACTTTGCGAGACTTGCGCGCTGGAATCTGGGCCGTTGGGGTGTCGTGTCGAATCTGGGCTTGCGAGGCGAAGAGCTGCACTTGTGGCGGGGCGATCGGCACGTGCTGCGCGGCGTGAGTCTCGAGCTTCGCAACGGCGAGATTCTGCAGCTCACCGGCTCGAACGGCGCCGGCAAGACGACCCTTTTACGAACGCTGTGCGGACTCATCTACCCGGAAGAAGGGCGCGTGTTGTGGGCGGGCGCGGATATTCGTGCGGATCTGCCCGCGTATCACGCGCAGCTTGCGTACGTGGGCCATGAGCCTCCGCTGAAGGCGGATCTCACGCCGCGCGAAAACCTGCGCTACTGGGTTGGTGTGCGGCGCCGCGTTGGCGCGAACGACATCGACAAGGCACTGGATGATGTCGGTGCGGATGAATGGCGGGATCGTGCAACGCGCACGCTTTCCGCCGGTCAGAAACGGCGTGTGGCGCTCGCCGGCCTGAAACTGCTCGCTGCGCCGTTGTGGTTGCTCGATGAACCGACGACGAATCTGGATACCGCAGGACAAAGCTTGGTCAGCCGAATGATCGAAGAGCACGTGACGCAAGGTGGCCTGGTGATGGCCGCCGTTCATCACGAATTGCCGGCGCAAGCGCGGCCCGTGCGGCGGCTCGATCTTGCTTCGACGCACGCGCTCGCGGCGCATGCGCAGGTCTCATGAGCACGCCCGTCCTCGAAGCCGCTCGACTCGTCCTGGCGCGGGATCTTCGCCTCGCGTTCCGCCGCCCCGGTGAGCTGCTGCAGCCGCTCGTGTTCTTCGCCATCGTGACGACGCTGTTTCCGCTCGCCATCACGCCAGAGCTCTCGCAGTTGCGCCAGATCGCACCGGGTGTCGTCTGGGTGTCAGCGCTTCTGTCGTCGTTGCTCGCCCTCGAATTTCTTTATCGCGACGATGCGCACGACGGCTCGCTCGAGCAATACGCGCTGTCTGGCCAGTCTCTCACGTGGCTCCTGTTCGCGAAGACCGCCGCACACTGGCTTCTCACCGGAGTGCCACTCGCAGTGATGGCGCCCCTCGCCGCGATGGCGCTCGGTGCACCCGTCGCGTCCGTTCCGGGCATCGTGGCTTCCGTATTCCTCGGCAGCGTCGCGTTGAGCCTGCTCGGCGCCATCGGCGCCTCATTGACGCTCGGTGTGCGTCGCAGCGGCGTGCTGCTCTCCATTTTGACGTTGCCTCTGGCGATCCCCGTGCTCATCTTCGGTGCTCGCGCCACACAGCTTGCGATTGCGGGAGCAGACCTCACTGCACCGCTGTATCTTCTCGCCGCCATCGCAGTGCTCGGCGTAACGCTGGCGCCGCTCGCCGCTGCCGCGGCGGTGCGTATCAGTCTGGAGTGAAGGAAGTCATGGCCTGGACCTGGTTCCATCGTCTCGGATCGCCGCCGTATGTGTACGGCCTGGCGGCAAGGCTCACGCCGTGGTTCGCGTGGCCGGCGGCGCTGCTCATCGGGTATGCCCTTTACGCAGGCTTGGCCGTCGCGCCAGCGGACTATCAGCAGGGCGAGGGTTACCGCATCATCTTCCTGCACGCGCCTTCGGCCTGGATGTCGGTCATGGTGTACACCACCATGGCCATTGCCGCGGCGGTTGGCCTCATCTGGCGCATCAAGGTTGCACATGCAGCGGCGGCGAGCTGCGCTGTAATCGGGGCCACATTCACAGCGGCCACGCTCGTCACGGGCTCGCTCTGGGGCAAGCCCATGTGGGGCACCTATTGGGAATGGGATCCGCGCATCACCTCGGAGCTGCTGCTCCTGTTTCTGTACCTCGGGTATATGGGGCTGCGGTCCGCGTTCGATGACGTCCAGCGTGCGGATCGGGCCAGCGCCGTGCTGGCGGTCGTGGGGATCGTGAACGTGCCGATCATTCATTATTCGGTCATCTGGTGGAACTCGCTGCATCAGGCGCCGTCCGTGATGAAGCTGGGCAAACCCACCATGCCACCGGAGATGTACATTCCCATGCTGGCCATGTTCCTTGGCTTCACCTTGCTGTTCGGCGCAGTGTTGCTGACGCGCCTGCGCGCGGAAGTGCTCAACCGTGAGCGCGCCGCTACCTGGATTCGCGACGTGGTGAGCGCATGATCGAGTTTCTTGCAATGGGCGGCTACGCGCAGTACGTGTGGCCTTCGTACGGACTGGTCATCGCGGCCATCGTTCTGAACATCGTGTGGGCGCGCCGCGCGCTCGCCCAGGCGAAGGTCGATGCCCGCCGCCGTCTCGCCATGAAGGGGGAGGGGAAATGACTCCGCGCCGACGTCGATTGGTCCTCGTGCTGGGAATTCTCGCGGGAGTGGGCATCGCGGGCGCGCTTGCGCTCACGGCCTTCAGGCAGAACGTGATGTTCTTCTTCGATCCGTCGCAGGTCGTGGCGGGGCAGGTGGCGGTAGGTGAACGCTTCCGGCTTGGCGGCATGGTGGAGAAGGGCAGCGTGCAGCGCGCGCCCGGAAGTCTCGAGGTGCACTTCGTGGTGACAGACTTCCAGCACGAGGTGCCGGTGACGTACGACAAGGTGCTGCCGGATCTCTTCAAGGAAGGCAGCGGCGTCGTGGCGCACGGCCGCATCGGCAAGGACGGCGTGTTCGTCGCAGACGAAGTCCTGGCGAAGCACGATGAGAAGTACATGCCGCCCGAAGTGGCGCGTTCGCTGAAGAACAAAGGCGAGGCCTACGTGCCCAAACAAGGCTCTTCCCCCTCATCCACGCCGACGCAGCCGTCGGCCACACCGCCAGCGGGGACGTAATGCTTCCTGAGCTTGGTCACTTTGCGCTGATCCTGGCCCTGCTGCTGGCCGCACTGCAGGCGTTCTTTGGCATCGCCGGACCGGCGCTCGCGCGGGATCGGTGGACGTCCGTCGTCACGCCCGCAGTCGCCGGTCAGTTCGTCATGGTGGCTACGGCTGTCGGGTGCCTCATCGCGTCGTTCGTAAATCTCGACTTCTCGGTGCGCTACGTGGCGGAGAACGCCAACTCCGCGCTGCCGATGATCTATCGCGTCTCCGCATTGTGGGGCGCGCACGAAGGCTCGCTGCTGCTGTGGATCTTCCTGCTGGCGTGCTGGACGGTGGCCGTTGCCATCGGCACGTCGCGCCTGCCGCCGCGATTTGCCGCGCGTGTGCTCGGAGTATTGGGAGTCATCAGCTTTGCGTTCCTGCTCTTCACGCTCGCGACGTCGAATCCGTTCCTGCGGCTCGATCCCGCGGCGCCGGACGGACGCGACCTCAACCCGCTGCTGCAGGATCCGGGTCTCGCGATTCATCCGCCGATGCTCTATACGGGCTACGTCGGGTTCGCGGTGGCGTTCGCCTTTGCCGGCGCCGCCATGCTCGAAGGCCGTGTCGATCAGAGTTGGGCACGGTGGACGCGCCCGTGGACGACCACGGCCTGGGCCTTTCTCTCCATGGGCATCGCACTCGGCAGCTGGTGGGCCTACTACGAGCTCGGCTGGGGTGGGTACTGGTTCTGGGATCCCGTGGAGAACGCCTCGTTCATGCCGTGGCTTGCTGGCACGGCGCTCATCCACTCGCTGGCGGTTACGGACAAGCGAGGTCTCTTCAAGAGCTGGACGCTGCTGCTCGCCATCGTGGCGTTCTCACTGAGTCTGCTCGGCACGTTCATCGTGCGCTCGGGCGTGCTCGTGTCCGTGCATTCCTTCGCGGCGGACCCGACGCGCGGCACGTTCATTCTCATCTTCCTCGTGCTGATCATCGGCGGTGCGCTTGCACTGTATGCGTGGCGCGCGCCGTTGCTGAAGTCGCAGGCCGGCTTCGAATTCGGCTCGCGCGAGATGTTCCTGCTGTTCAACAACATCCTGCTCATCATCGCGCTGTGCGTCGTGTTCGGCGGCACCATGGCGCCGCTCATTGCGGATACGATCGGGTTGCCCACACTCTCCGTCGGCACGCCGTACTTCAATCCGAGCTTCTTGCTGCCGATCCTGCCGCTGCTGGCGCTCCTGCCATTTGGCATTCAGGCGAACTGGAGGCGCGGCAGGCTTTCGGAGCACAAGCGCACGCTCCTGATGACACTGGCCGTTGCGGTGGTGCTGTCGCTCGCGCTTGCGTTTGGGCTCTTCGGCGGCGCGCGCTTGCTCACACCGGTGGGCTACGCACTGGCGTTCTGGATCGTGGTCACGTCGCTCGTGGACCCGATCGATCGCTGGCGTCGTAAGCTCACGCTCTCGCGCAGCATCATCGGGATGACGGTGGCGCATCTGGGTCTCGCGCTGTTCATCGTCGGCATCACGTCCGTCGAGTCGTACACGAACGAGCACGACATCGCGCTCGCGCCGGGGCAGACGGCGGAGCAGGGCGGTTACCAGATCAAGTTCAACAGCCTCGTGCCGAACGAAGGGCCGAACTACAGCGGCATGCGGGCCGAGTTCATCGTCAGCCGCAACGGTGAGCCGGTGATGACGCTGCATCCGGAGAAGCGCCAGTACTGGGTGCAGCGCTCGGTACAGACCGAAGCAGGCATCGGTACGAACCGCGGCGCAAACATCTTGATCGCGCTGGGAGAAGACCTGGGCACGAACAAGTGGAGCGTCCGCGTGCAGATTCGTCCGCTCGTGGCGTACGTGTGGATTGCCGCGTTCGTCATGGCGCTCGGCGGTGGCATCGCCGCTTCGGACAGGCGCTACAGGCTGGCGGCAGACAGGGCCTCGGAGCCCGCGCCGTCACTCGGCAGCCCCGGAAACAACGGCGCCGTTGAAGGCCGTTGAAGGCGAAGGCTGGATGAAGAACAAGTTTATTCTGCCGCTCGTCGGCTTCGTGGTGCTGGTGGTGATCCTCGCCATCGGCATCAAGCGCGCGCCGGACAAAGAGGTGCTGGCCTCGGTGCTCATCGGGCATCCGGCGCCGGAGTTCACGCTGCCGAGCCTCACCGAGCCGGGAAGCATGGTCAGCTCGAAGACGTATCTGGGTAAGCCGTACGTCGTCAATGTATGGGCCACGTGGTGCGGCGAGTGCCGCGTAGAGCACCAATCTCTTCTCCAGCTGCAGCAACAGAGCGGCGTGCCGATCGTCGGGCTGAACTGGAAAGATGACGATGCGCAGGCGCTCGCGTGGCTCGCGCAGCTCGGCAACCCTTACGCGCAAATCGCGGTAGACAAGGAAGGCCGAACCGCAATCGATTTCGGCGTGTACGGGGCGCCCGAAACATTTCTGATCGACGCGAAAGGGATCGTCATTCACAAGCATGTCGGGGCGTTGAGCATGGAAATCTGGCAGCGTGACTTCGCGCCGCGGCTCGCGGCCGGTCAGTCGCCGACGGGGCCATCGTGATGCGCGTAATGCTATCGGCCCTCGTGCTGGTGCTGCTGTCCACGGCGGCTCACGCCATCGACCCGACGGTCCTGCCCGACCCGGCCCAGCAGGCTCGGTACGTCCAGATGAGCCACGAGCTGCGTTGCCTCAAGTGCCAGAACGAAGTAATCGCCGACTCGCCCTCCGACATCGCGGAGGACCTGCGACGCGAGCTGCGCGAGCTGATCATTGCCGGCAAGTCGGATGATGAGATCCGCGACTTCATGGTCGCCCGCTACGGCGAATTCATTCTGTTCAAGCCGCGCATGAACGCGCGCAACGTGTGGCTGTGGTTCGGCCCTGCCGTGCTGCTGATCATCGGAGTGTTCATCGCCCTGCGCATCGTCCGTCAGCGCTCCGCGCTTGTGGCGCAGGACGATCAACCTCTCGAAGAGGAAGCGGGGCGCTGATGACCACGTTCATCCTCCTTGCGATCGTGCTGACGATCGCCGCGGTCGCGTTGGTCGTCGTTCCGCTGCTGAGGCGCAGTTCGGCGAGCCCGACGCCGGCGATCTGGGCGGCGTTCGCTGCTACCGGCGTGCTGATCTTCGGAGCCGCGGCGTTGTACGCGGCGTGGAGCAACTGGTCGTGGCACACGCCGCAGGCCGGTGATACGCCACAAGGCATGGTGTCCGGACTCGCACGTCGCCTCGAGAAGAATCCCGACGACATGACCGGCTGGCTGCTGCTGGGCCGCTCTTATGCGGTGCTCGAGCAGTACCCGCTCGCCGTGCGTGCGTATCAGCGAGCGGATCGGCTCGCCGGCGGCAAGAACGCCGATGCGCTCGTAGGCCTGGCCGAAGCGATGATCCTGGAGGATGAAACCCAGCTCGACGGCGCCGCCGGCCAGTACATCGAGAAAGCGCTCGAGCTCGATCCGAAGTCGGGCAAAGCGCAGTTCTATGGGGCGGCGGCGGCGATGCGCCGCGGCGATTTGCCGCTCGCGCGCAAGCGCTTCACGGATCTCCTCGCACTCAATCCGCCGGAGAATGTGCGGCCGGTCCTCGAACAGCAGATCGCGGCGATCGATGAGCGGCTCGGCCAGACCGGAGGCAATGCAAACGGCGGCGCGGGCTCTCGCAGCGGTGCGCCGAACGGTGTTGCAGGTGCGGCCGGGCCCAATGAAGGCGCGCCGTCGAGCGCGAACGCCGCACCCGCCAACGCTGCTCCGCCGGTGCGCATCAAAGTGACGCTTTCCGCAAAGCTCAGCGACGCCGTGCCCGCCGATGCACCGCTCTTCGTGCTCGTGCGTGATCCTCGCCAGGCAGGGCCACCGCTTGCCGTAAAACGCCTGAGCAGCCACTTTCCGCAGACGGTGGAGCTGACGACGGCGGACTCGATGCTCGCGGGGCACACCTACACCGCCGGGCAGCTTGTCGAGGTTGTGGCTCGCGTTTCGCGTTCAGGCAGTCCCGTCGGCGCTTCGGGCGACCCGTTTGGTCTCGCCTCCCATCGGGTGGGTGAGGGGGGTGTCGTCGATATTGTGATCGATCACGTGACACCGTGAGCGCACGCGATACACTTCGCCCGCCACAGCATGCCTCAGACGTTCGCCCTCAATTTCCGCTCGACGCCCTCGATCGTCCCCTCGTACGGGCGGATCATCTTTGGGCGCAAGTCGGCGCTCGTGCCCGAAGGGGCCGTGGTGCCGCGCCTCGAAGCGGTGTTGACGCACTTCAAGCCGGATCATGCACGCGTCGAGGCCTATCGAGCGGTGTGCGGCGGAGCGCCTTCGGAGCTCCTGCCGATCGCCTACCCGCACGTGCTGGCAACGCCGGTGCAACTTGCGCTCCTGTCCTCGCACGCATTCCCCGTGCGCCTCATGGGGCTCGTTCATCTTCGCAATCACATCGAGCTGCATCGCCCGCTGCGGGTAGATGACTCCGGCAGCATCCGCACCTGGCTCGACGGGCGCCGGGACACGGATCGCGGCCAGGAGTTCGATGTGTACACCGAGGTGGAAGTCGGTGGCCGGCCCGTCTGGTCCGAGATCTGCGTGTTCATGGCGCGCCGCCCGAACCGCGACACCTCGAAGCTCTTTGGTGGCCGCATCAATGCCGGCGAGGGCGTGCCCGCACCGGACGCGGAAGCCATCGCGCCTCCCGGACCCGACGCGATCCGCGCAACGGCATTCGAAGCAGACGAGGGTGTCGGCTGGCGCTATGCACGCGTGGCCGGTGACTTTAATCCGATTCATCTCATGAAATTCGGCGCGCGCATGTTCGGCTTCAACCAGCCCATTGCCCACGGCATGTGGTCGATGGCGCGCTGTATCGCGGCACTGGACCCGCACCTCTTCGACTCGCCATCGCGCGTGGACGTGGTGTTCAAGCGCCCCGTATCGATTCCGGCCCCGCTGACGCTCGAGACCTGGCAGACGCCGCTGGGCTCTGGCTTCGCACTCAAAGGCACCGGTAAGGGCAAGACGCATCTGGCCGGCAGCGTGACGCCGCTCGCCGGCGCAGGAACCTGATCGCAACTCGCGGCGCTCGCGCGTTCTGAAGAAACGCATTCATGAGCGCCGAGTCCTCCAGCAGCGCGAGCTCCCCACCGCTTCGAAAGCGCCATTGGCACATCACCGCCGGCGAAGCACCCACGCTCATCGCAGGAGCGGGCACATATTTCCTGTTGTTGTGTGGGTATTACATGCTTCGCTCGCTGCGCGAAGCCATGGCGCTGGAGGCCGGCAGAGAAAATATTCCGCTGCTCTTTACGCTGACCTTCGTCGTCATGCTCATGATTCTGCCGGGATACTGGTGGATCGTGGCGCGCGTACCGCGCGGCCGCTTGCTCGCCGTTGTGTATGCGCCAGTGGTCGTGCTGTTCGCAGCGATCGCCACCACCGCGAACCACGAGCACGTTCCTGCCACGCTTGCGGGTGTGTATTTCGTATCAGTCACGGCACTCAATCTGTTCATCGTGTCGGTGTTCTGGAGTGTCATGGTGGACCTGTGGCGGCCCGAGGCGGCGCAGCGACTCTTCGGAATGATCGCCGCAGGAGGCAGTGCGGGCGCGCTCGTGGGGCCGGCGTTCAACGCCACGTTCGTCGAACGCTTCGGTGTTACAAATGTCATATACATCGCTTGCGCTCTATTGATCGCGGCCGTCGGCACCGGCACGGCGGCGCAACGCACGCGTGCCGCAGCCGCGAAACACGAAATTGATCCGCGCACGCGGGTGGGTGGCCGCGCCATCGATGACCTCGCGCGTCTTGCACGGTCACCCTATCTGCTCGGTATCGCGGGTCTCATGGTGCTGGTACAGATTCTCGGCGCATTCATGTACAACGAGCAGGCAAAGTACGTTGAAAGCGCCTATTCGAGCCTTCCTGAGCGCGCCGCACTCTTTGCGCGCATCGATCTCGCTTCGAGCGTTTTTGCGCTGCTGATGCAGGCCCTCGTGGTGGGCTGGCTCACCGTGCGCGGCGGCGTGCGCGCAACGATTACCGCAATGGGCGCAATATCTGCTGTCTCATTCGCGGCACTCGCGCTGCTGCCGAACGGTGCAACGCTATTGACCACACAGGTGATTCGCCGCGGCGGCGACTACGGGCTCTTCAAGCCTGCACGCGAGATGCTGTTTACCGTTTTGTCACCTGAAACGAAATTCAAGAGCAAGAGTCTGTTGGATACCGTGCTTCAGCGCGGCTCGGACAGTTTGGGCAATGGACTCTATCTCCTCGTCGCGCCGCTCGGCCTCGCCGGGATCGCGGGCCTCGGCGCAGCGGCATGTGTCTTGCTGATTGTGGTCGCTCGCTGGCTGGGGGCCGCATTCGCCGATCGAGAGAGTAAGGGATTGCGCTCACGCTGATTTGCAGCCCAGGCCTCAAGCGCGGTTCGACCGCAAGCCAGTGTGCGGCAGGCTCAACAGAAGTGAGGAGAGTGATGATGGCTCACGGCAGGACTCAGGACGGCAGAACTTCAAATCGCGGCTTCGCGTCGATGGACGCCGAGCGGCAGAGGGAAATCGCCAGCATGGGCGGCAAAGCCGTCCCCGACTCGAAACGCAGCTTCTCGCAGAACCGGCGTCTAGCCGCAGAGGCAGGCCGCAAAGGCGGGCAAAGCGTCCCAGGCGCAAAACGCAGTTTCTCGCAAAACCGCTCCCTCGCAGCGGAAGCGGGCCGCAAGGGCGGGCAGAGCGTTCCGGACGAAAAGCGTAGTTTCTCCCAGAATCCCGAGCTTGCGGCCGAGGCCGGACGCAAGGGTGGACAAGCGAGCCACGGAGGCAATCCGTCGGCCCACGAGGCCTCCGGAGAATCGACCAGCGCGGAGAAGGCGGGTCGAGCCCCGCAGTCTGGCGGCCCGAAGGGCGGTTCTCACTAACGCACCGCCAGCGAGCGGTCTCATGCGGGCCTCGCCTGCCGTGGCAACGGAGGCGGCGGCCCGTAACGCGGGCCTGCGCCGCGCGTAATTGCAAAGTTTGCAGCCTGCCGTGCAGAAACTGCCGCGCCTGACGCGGCCAATTTGTTTGTCTTTTCTTGGCCTTGAGCGTGGCTATTGGGGTCGTCGAGTCAGCCCCGTCGGACGAAATCGAGGTCGGCGCGCGGCCGCTCAGCGGCTCGTCATCAGCCATAAGCCGCAAGCGAGCAGGGCCGCCCCGGCCACCATCTTCAGAGTCAGCCCCTCCCCAAGCAGTGCGGCGGCGAGCACCACGGTGACGAGGATGCTGCCCTTGTCGATGGCCGCAACCCCCGCCACCGGCCCTATCTGGATAGCCCGGTAATAGAACAACCAGGAGAGTGCGGTCGCGGCCGCGGACAGCGCCAGAAAAGTCAGGACCCTGGGAGAGAGCGGTCCGACCACCGGCACACCGTGCAGACTGATATAAATGCCGGCCAGGAAGAGAAGGACGAATGCGGTACGGACCAGCGTTGCGAGATCCGCGTTGACGCCTGCGAGCCCCATTTTCGCGATGACGGCGGTGGCTCCGGCAAATACGGCGGAAAGCGCGGCGTTCAACGCCCATGAATCTTTCATGACATCCTAGGTGCACGGCCCGCGCGCGGTTGAATCGCTCCATCTAAGCGGCTGATTGGATCACATGCTCACGACTGCCGGAAATTTCCTCTTTCGCTACCGGAACTCGCTGTTTCCGGTCGCGTGCATCCTGCTTTTCCTGCCTGGCCCGGATCCTTTCCAGGACCCGCTGCAGGCGAGCCTCGTCGGTGCGGTGATCGCCACGCTCGGGCAGCTCATCCGCGCGGGAACCATCGGCCTGCGCTACGTGGTGCGCGGTGGCCGGGGCCGTCGCGTCTATGCGGAGGACCTCGTCACCGAGGGAATCTATGGGCATTCACGTAATCCCATGTACGTCGGCAATCTGCTGATCATGCTCGGACTCGCCGTCGCATCGAATTCGTGGGCGACGATTCTCGTGGCCGTGCCCCTGGGCGTCTTCATGTACGTGAGCATCGTGGCCGCGGAGGAAGACTACCTCCAGCAGCGGTTCGGCACAGCGTTCGAAGAATACTGCCGGGATGTTCCGCGCTGGCTGCCGAAGCTCTCGGGCCTCGGGCGAACACTGTCGTCCATGCGCTTTCACTGGCGTCGCCTGCTGATGAAGGAGTACGGAACGCCGGTCGGCTGGATCAGCGTGCTCGTGCTCATGACTCTCTACAACCTCTGGCTCGCCGGCAC
>FTEO01000701.1_pt1 | contig 11397 bp, 11 predicted proteins | sample 1640211 | NCBI WGS metagenome assembly FTEO01 (sample SAMEA3914816, study PRJEB12502) | metagenome | biome: forest; material: soil | place: USA | collected 2011-09-16 | depth 0.3 m | reverse complement strand
TTTGGAACACTCCTGCCACGGCATTTGCGTCTCCTGCAAATGCCAGAAGTGTTACCTATGTGTCCGGAATGACCTGTCACCTATGTGCCCGAAAGGGCATCGGAAGACTCGGCGGGATCATGCCTTCGCATGCCACGCCTTCAGCGTGTGGGCCTCCTTCTGCACATCGAGTCCCGCCTTCAGATTCGCTTGCCGTTCCCGCGGTAGCGTCTGAAACCAGGCGATCGTGTCGTGCACGGTCTGCTGCATCGGTCGCGTGCGCAGCCCGGTTTTGATGGCGCGTGTCGAGGGCGTGAGGGAGGCACCCGCGTATTCGCCCTTCATCGGTGACCAGGGCGGCAAGTCGACCTCTTCCGCCTTCCACTGTGTGCCGAGAAACTCTTCCGTCACCCAGGTCACCTTCGTGCCCGCCTTCGGCGATTCACGTTGGCTCGCCGCAATGAGCTCGCCCATGGTGAATGCGCCCACGGGTGACACTGCGTTGAAGATACCCGCGGTTCGCGTCTGCACCAGCTTCATCATCCATGTCGTGAGATCGCGCACGTCGATGATCTGAATCGGGTCGCGCGCCGTGCCCGGTGCCAGCATCTCGCCGCCCTTCGAGGCGCGCACGGGCCAGTACGTGAATCGGTCCGAAGCATCGAGCGGCCCCACGATATAGCCGGGCCGCACGACGCTCGCACGGTCCTTGAAGGCTGCAAGCGTGTACTGCTCGCAAAGCGCTTTCATGGGTCCGTAGCTGTCGTTCGTCACCTGCTCGATGTCGAGATCGGCCAGTTTTCCGGTCGGTGCGCCCTCATCGTTCGGCTTCGCGAAGCTTGCGTAGGCCGAGATGCTGGAGACGAACAGACAGTAGCCCGTGTTCGGCGCAAGCAGATCGGCAGACAGCTTTACGAACTTCGGAATGTAGCCGGTGTTGTCGATGACGACGTCCCACGTGCGCCCGCGAAGCGCGTCGAGCTGCCCCTTGCGGTCCCCGAGCAGCGTTTCGACTCCCGGCACACCCTCGGCCTCGCGCTTGCCACGATTGAAATGCGTCACCTGCCAGCCGAGCCGCAGAGCCTCCTGAGTGAGGTGCGGGCCGATGAACCCCGTGCCGCCGAGAATGAGCAGGGTCTTCGGCTTGGCTTCGGCGGCGAGCACCGGTGTGAGCGCGGCGCTGGCCACCGCTCCTGTGCCGATCTTCAACAGGTCGCGACGCGTCGTCATTGTGATACGTCCCAGAAGAGGTGGCGGCGATGGCTGAGTTCCGTTGCGCACACTACGTGCGCCCCTGAGGACAATTCCATGGCTCATGCGACGAAAAGAAGGTCCGATGCCGCGGGCCGTTGACGGCCTTTCCACACCCTGCTACCTTGCGTACACAAGGTAGCTTATCTCGCCAATGCGCATTAGTGAAAAGTTGTCGCCCATCCGCAAGGGGCTTCTGGAATTTGTCATTCTGAAGATCGTCGCCGCGGACAAGGTCTACGTTGCGGACATGCTGAAGCTGTTGAGCGAAACCGAGTTCGCGACGCAGGAAGGCACGCTGTATCCGCTGCTCAGCAAGCTGCGGCGCGAACAGCTGGTCGACTACGAATGGAAGGAATCGGACGCGGGACCGCCGCGCAAGTACTACAAGCTGACGGCGCAAGGCCGAACGCAACTGGTCGCACTCAACGAATACTGGAAAGAGCTCAATCGTACCCTGGCCCAACTAGAGAAATAGCCATGCACAAAGTGGTCAGCATCAATCTCAACGGCAATGCCTACCAGCTGGAAGAGCCGGGGTACGAGGCGCTACGTGCGTATCTGCAGCGCGCTGAATCGCGGCTGCACGACAACCCCGATCGCACCGAGATCATGGCGGATCTCGAACAGGCCATCGCCGAGAAGTGCGCACGCTACCTCGCCTCGCACAAGACCGTCGTTTCTGCAACGGAGATCGAGACGATCATTGCCGAAATGGGCCCGGTCGAAAGTGGCGAGGCGCCCGGCGAAACGGACACCGCCACGGGCGCACGCAAAGAGAGTGCGAAGGCGGCGGATGACACACCAAGGCGGCTGTACCAGATCCGCGAAGGCGCGATGCTGACGGGAGTATGCAATGGCATCGCGGCGTTCTTTGGTATCGACGTCACCGTTGTCCGCATCGTGTTCGTCATTCTGACCTTCGCAACGTTCGGCGCATGGATACTCGCGTACTTCGTGATGGCCATGATCATCCCGTACGCCGACACCTCCGAAGACCGCGCCGCCGCGTACGGCCTGCGTCTGAGCGCGCAGGAGCTGATCGATCAGGCGAAGCTCCACCATTCGCGTTTTCGGGCCCGGCACGAGTGGCGGCGTACGTGGAGGCGCGAGCAACGCGCGTGGCACCGGCACTGGAACCGACACTTTCGGCACCTGAGCGAACAGGGACGCGCCGCCTACGCTGCGAATGCACCCGCGATGAGCTATGCGGCGCACGCGCTCATGGGAATCACATTGCCCGTATTCGCCATCATCAACGCGGCAGTGTTCGTTTCCTGGGTCTTCGTGCTGCTGTCAGTGATCCTCACCGGCACGGTCTTCGGGTGGCCGCTGCCAACAGATCTGCCTCTGTGGGGATCGATCTTGATCCTGATCGCGCTCTATGCCGTCGCAACCGCACCGCTGCGTGCTGCGCGGCACGCCGGGTACCAGGCGTGGGGGCCTCACTATGGGCCGTGGGGTGCGCTTGCAGGTGTTTTCTGGCTCGGCTTCACCGCGTTGTTCTTCTGGCTTGCGTATCAACACATCCCGCAAGTGCATGCGCTCATCGACCAACTGCCCGCGACGTGGCAACGCACGACGGGTTCCCTCACCGTCTGAAGCGCGCAGATCGCATTCAGCAGCGATCGAACACCGCGCGCTTACGGCTGTCTGCGAATCGCGAGGGACAGCGTCGGGGTGATCTCGGCGCGTGTAACCGTCTTGATGGCCTTGAGCGAAGCCCAGATGCTGCGCTTGAGCCAGCCATGTTTCGGCGACAGCGTGTTGAGCCACAAGTCGATGCGATCTCCCACGTGCGGTAAGGGCTTCAGCAACGTCGCCTGCTCCGGGCCGCCCAGAATCCCCAGAATTTCAGCCACGGTCGCGCCGCGGATGCCGCGCCGGAGAAGCCTCGCCCACTCTTCCGTACGCGAGACACGCCTGGAGAACATCCGTGCAGCATGCAGCGCAAGGCTGTCCGGAAGATAGTTGATGAACGGCACGCCGCCGGTCGTGTGGACCTCGATGGGCGAAAAGCGATACGGCGTCTGATTCAGGAACAGCACACCGCCGCGACGCAGGTGTGACCAGATCTTCGGCAGCAGCTGCGGACGTTCCGCAGGCAGCAGGTGCTCGAAGACGGCGTTGAACATGACGAAGTCGAACTCGCCCAAGGCCTGCGGCAAGGAATCCCCGGAAGGTGAGCGTAGCAGCTGTATTGATGTGCGCCCGAAGTGACGGGCGCGCAGGCGCGCGATGTTGAGCAGCTTTTCCTCGAGCTCGATGCCCACGATCTCGCATGCGGGCAACAGCCGGCTCAACACCATGACGGAGGCGCCGGAGCCGCAGCCGAAATCCATGATGCGCTTGCCCGCGAACGCAGCCGGGTCGATATAGCTCAGCACCTCGTGGCGCAGATAGCGTTCCACGTACGCCGGACTCTCCTCGCGCATGATCTCGTCGCAGACGAAGTGACCCTTGGCGCGATGAATCTCCACAATGAGGTCGACGGGGTACGAAGTGACCCAGCTCCGACGGGCGACGGTGAGCCCGGGTGCGGGATCGACCGACACTTTGTGCCGACCGTCGGGCAGCGGCTCGATACGCATCGCGCCGCCGGGGTCCGAATATTTCAAAACATTCGCCGACATCGAAGAATTCCCGATCGGTCGCCTGGCGCAGACGCGGGTAATCGCGCAACTCTCGTGCCGGAGCGGTTGCCGGACGTCGCGTAGCAGCGACGGGGTCTTAAAGCACCGGGAGCGGGGCCTTCGTTGGATGCCGCCGGACGCGGGAGCGCCCGGCCAGACTGCTACGGAGCGGGCATCGGCGCGCTCTGGCCCGGCACCGCTGCGGCGTCACGCTTGCGCGCGTAGTAATCAGGATAGTCGTCGCTCAATCCCTTGAAGCGGCGATGGATCCACCAGTATTGCTCGGGCGTGCGCAACACCTGGGCCTCGATGAACCCGTTGAAGTGCTGCGTGTCCGCGATGGCATCGTCGCTCGGAATGCTTGGAGCGGGCGGATGGATCACCACGCGATAGCCGGCGCCATGCGGCAGGCGCTCATGTGAGAAATAGAGCACGGACGCGCCGGTGAGCTGGGCGAGGCGCGAGGTGCCCGTGTTCGTGGCCGCCGGAACACCGAAGAACGGCACCATCTGGGCGCCCTTCTTGCGAAAACTCTGGTCCGGTGCGTACCACACGATCTCGTTGTTCTTCAGCGCGCGGACCATGCCGCGAATGTCGTCATGCTTGATCGCGCGGCGCGCGCGCTGCTCGCGGCTGTTGTTCGAGGCCGCCGCGATCACAGGGTTCTTGAGCGGCCGGTAGAGCGCACAGATCGGCCGGTTGGCATTCATGATCCGCGCACTGATTTCGAGGGTCGTGAAATGCGCGGTCAGCAGAATCACGCCGTGACCCGCCTGCAGCGCGCGATCGAGGTGCTCACACCCCTCCACGCTCGAGAGCGACCGGATGCGCTCGTCCGAGCTCCACCAGCACATCGCGGACTCGCACACGCCCATGCCGAGGCTTGCGAAATGACGATTGATGAGTTGCTCACGCTCTGACGGCGACAGGCCCGGCAGGCACAACTCCATGTTTCGCCGGGCAACCCGCACGTACTTGAGCGGCAGGTTGCGCGCGATCTTGCCGATGAGGCGGCCGACAACCCGCATCGCCGGATAAGGCAGGCATTCGACCAGACGCAAAACGCCTAGCCCAGCCCAGCTTCCCCAGTGACGAGGAGTGAATAATTCGTAGCGCACCGAGACCCCTCTCTCGCGACTACCCAAAATGGCGCGACGGGCCTGTGCGACCCGACGCGAGTTGAACGCTTGTACAGCGTATGACGCACGGACGCTGCGTCTTCCATCGGTATTTCCAACAAATGTCGTCGCCGCGCGCGCGCGGACCCCGGGTGGCACCGCGTGACGACCGTGGATTGGCCTGCTCGGGAAGCCGCAACCGAGGCGGCGTGATGCTTTGTACGTTACTGAACAGAGGAATCCACCTGTGTTGCGTTGATACGCCGTCGATTTGGTAGCGCCTTTGCAGCGCGGGATTCCGCTCGTTGCAAATTCGACCCAGCAGGAATGCAGGCGCTTGCGCCCTCGAGCGCGTTATCGAACCGCATCGCCACGTCGATATTCCGCCGTGAGATCATCGAGACGCTGCTTGATCTCGGGAGAAAGCTTCGCTTCCGTTGCCGCAAGCGACGCCTGCAACTGATCCGCCCGGCTCGCCCCGATGATCGGCGAAGTAATCACCGGGTTCGCAAGCACCCAGGCCACAGCGAGCGTCACCGGCGACATCCCGGCATCGTTCGCCGCTGCCAGCACTCCACTCACCGTGGCGAACTCACGCTCGTGCCAGTACCGCGCCTGATAGAGATCCGCGGCGGTGCCTAGCGCAAAGCGTGTGCCTTCCGCGGGCCCGCCGGCGAACTTGTGCTTGCCGCTCAGCATTCCACCCGCGAGCGGATTGTAAGGAATTACGGCAAGCCCCTCTTCCGCAGCGAGCGGCAGCAGCTCGCGCTCGATCTCACGAAACAGCAGGCTGTAGCGAGGCTGCACCGACACGAAGCGCGCAAGGCCACGCACGTCCGAGCGGCCAAGCGCACGTGCGAGGCGGTACGCCAGGAAGTTGGACACTCCGACGTAGCGCACTTTGCCTGAGCGCACGATGGCATCCAACGCTTCGAGGCTTTCATCGAGCGGCGTCTTCGGATCATCCGCATGCAATTGGTAAAGATCGACGTACTCCGTTCGCAGCCGCTTGAGAGAGGCGTCGATCGCATCGAGCAGGTGTTTGCGAGAGGCGCCCTGATCCCAGTCGGACGGCCCCATTCTGCCAACCGCCTTGGTGGCCAGAATGAAGCGACTGCGCTTGCCGGCGAGCCAGCGCCCAACGATCTCCTCGGTGCGTCCGGCAGTCTGCACGCCGCCGCCGAGCGGGTAGACATCCGCGCAATCGAAGAAATTCACGCCGCCTTCGGCCGCGGAATTCATGATTGCGGCCGCGCCGGTTTCTTCCGTCTGCAACCCGAACGTCATCGTGCCGAGGCACAGGCGTGAAACGGTAAGGCCGGTCGTACCAAATTTCGTGTATTGCATGGGTGTGTCCTGCGTCGGTCTGTCGGCCCGGAAGATTCTGGCAGATCGCAGCAGGTATCGCGCGCATGGCGGGATACCTGAACCTCGACGATTCTGCGGAGCTGGACCGCACTCCTCGCGCGCGCGTATTGTTTGCGCGCGACAAACAGGCCGGAACTGGAAGATGGCGACACAGCAGAGTGCCAGCACGAACCGTACGTTCCGGATCGACCCATTCATCATTGCACTGGTGCTCGCCGCAGCCCTTGGCTTCATCCTGCCGGCGCGAGGCGTTGCCGCTCCCGCCGTGACGACACTCACCAATGTCGCCATCGCAGCGATGTTTTTCCTGCAAGGTGTGCGCCTCCAGCGCGCGGCCGTCATCGCGGGCATGACGCACTGGCGGCTACAGCTCTTGATACTTGCAAGCACGTTCGTACTCTTCCCCGTGCTCGGCCTCACACTGCACGCGCTGTTTCCGGGGTTTCTGAACAACTCCCTGTGGCTCGGAATTTTGTACTTGTGCACGCTGCCTTCGACGGTTCAGTCGTCCATCGCGTTCACGTCCATCGCACGCGGGAACGTGCCCGCTGCCGTCTGCGCAGCCACGGCCTCGAACCTCATGGGCATCGTGATCACGCCGCTTCTCGTCGCGGCCCTGCTGAATCTTCACGGCAGCAGCTCGCCGCTCGATCAGATCCGGAGCATCGTCCTGCAGCTGCTCGTCCCGTTCATCGTGGGACAGATTGCCAGCCGGTGGCTGCGGCCCTGGGCCATGCGCCACGCGGGGCTACTCTCGTTCACGGATCGCGGCTCCATCATTCTCGTCGTGTACTCCGCTTTCAGCGCGGCAGTGCTGGCCGGCGCGTGGTCCGGGCTCAAATGGCTCGAGCTGGCGAAGATCCTCGGCCTGAGCGCCTTTCTGCTGGCCCTAGTGCTCACCCTCACGCGCTTCGGCAGCCGCGCGCTGCGCTTTGCGCGTGAGGACGAAATCGCTATCGTGTTCTGTGGCTCGAAAAAGTCGCTCGCCACGGGCGTGCCGATGGCGAACATTCTGTTTCCCGCCGCGACGGTCGGGCTCGTGATCTTGCCGGTGATGGTGTTTCACCAGTTGCAGCTCATGGTCTGTGCGGTCCTCGCACGCCGCTACGCCGAGCAGGCACCAGTACCTCCACCAATGGACCGCTCGCCAACAAGCGCTTGACCCGCACGGGTGCGGCTCACGAGACTTCAGCGCAAATCAGTCGCGGAATCAGGGGGAACGCGTCATGAAGATTGCAGACCTGTTCAACGTCCAGGGCTATGGGGTCATCGTCACCGGTGGGGCGAGCGGCATCGGCCTCGGCTTCACCGAAGGGCTCGCCGAGAACGGCGCCCGCGTCACCATGCTCGACATCGACGCAAAGCGCATCGCCGACGAGACGGAACGCCTGCGCAACGCCGGCTACGATGTGCGCGGCGCCGTAGTAGACGTGCGGGACCACGCGAAGCTCGACGCCGCCTTCGATGACGCCGTGGCCGCCTACGGCCGCCTCGATGTGGTGTTTGCCAACGCCGGCATCGACCCCGGGCCGGGCTTCGTCGGCAACTGGGTCGGCGCGGAGCGTCCGCGGAACCCCGAGGGGGCCCTCGAGAACTACACGGACGAGCGCTGGAATCGCGTCATCGACATCAACCTCAACGGCGTCTTTGCCACGCTTCGGGCCGCAGCGCGCCACATGAAGCCGCGCAAGTCCGGCCGCATCATCGTCACGACCTCGCTCGCCGCCCTGAAGAATGAAGCCGTCATCGGCGCCGCCTACATGGCCACCAAGGCCGGCGCCGCGCACCTCATGCGCAACGTCGCGCTCGAGCTGGCGGCATACAACATAACGGTCAACGCGATCGCGCCCGGCTTCTTCGTGACGAACATCGGCGGCGGCCACGCCCACAACCCGGACACCCAGAAAGCCATCGCGAAGACCGTGCCGATGCACCGGGTCGGGCTGCCCAGAGACATGCATGGTCTCGCGCTGTTCCTGGCCTCCCCCGCCTCGGGATACCTGACCGGGCAGCAGATCGTCATCGACGGCGGCTGGGGTCTCGGCGAAGTGGACTGACGTGCGGCCGCCCGCGCCGTGGCTCGCCGCACCCGTAGCGGCGGGCAGGCCGGCGCTACTAAGATAAGGTGCGGACCGCAGGGGCGGATCGAGCCGCGAATACAGCGGCGCACGGGAAGGCTCCGTGCACGGTCAGACCCTGGCACCCACAATCGAAACAAGAGGACATTACGAACATGAAGGCGCTCTATTCTTTGGCTCTCCTCGCTGCGCTGGCCGCCGGCAATGCCAACGCCGCCTGCTCTTATCCCATGGCGCCTGACACGATTCCGGACGGCAACACGGCCACTCTCGAAGAGATGGTCGCTGCGCAGAAGGCCGTGAAGGCGTTCGACGGGCAGATCAACGCGTACACCGCGTGCCTCAAGCTCGAGAGCGATGCCGCCCTCGCCAAGGTCGACTCGGCCCAGGACGATCCGAAGAAGAAGGCAGAGCAGAAAGAAGAGCTCGGCCGCGTGCAGATCCAGAAGCACAACGCCGCCGTCGAGGCAGACGAGGCCCTCGCCACACGCTTCAATGAACAATTGAAGGTGTTCAAGGCGAAGAACGCGAAGAAGTAACGGCGGCACGCCGCCGCGCACACACGAGGCTCACCAAGTGCTGACTCCCGCGGAAGCGGAGAAGCTGATCGGGGAGCGCCTCGCGTGCCTGCCCATCGAATCACTGCCGCTCGCGCAATGCGCGGGCGCAGTGTTGCGCGAGAATATCTACGCCGAGCGTGACCAGCCGCCCTTCGACCGGGTCGCGATGGATGGCATTGCCCTGCAAAGCGACGCGGCCCGCTCGGGCACACGGCGCTACACGATCCAGGCCGTGCAAGCCGCCGGCGACCCGGCGCTCACACTGGCGGCACGCACGGCCTGCATCGAGGTGATGACGGGCGCTGTGCTGCCCGCGGAGTCCGATGCGGTTGTCCCGGTCGAACAGATCACGAGCGTCAACGGCGAAATCGAGCTCGCGCCGGACTTGACCATCGAGCCCTGGCAGAACATCCACCGCCGCGGCACGGACTCACGCCAGGGCGCGCTGCTTCTCTCCACGGGCACGCGTCTCAGCGCTCCCGAGGTAGCTATTGCCGCATCCGCGGGCATGGCACGCGTGCGCGTGAGCACGCAGCCGATGGTCGTGGTCATCTCCACAGGCAATGAGCTTGTCGAGCCCGGCGAGCCGATCCTCCCGCATCAGATTCGTCGCTCGAACGTGTACGCCGTCGCCAGCGCCCTGCGGCGCCAGGGCTTCCAGCGCGTGGCGGACGATCACGTCGTGGATGACGCGGAGGCGCTGAAAGAGCGCCTCAAGTTCCATCTGGACACACACGACGTGCTCGTCCTGAGCGGTGGTGTCTCCATGGGCCGTTTCGATCTCGTGCCGCGCGCGCTCGAAGAGCTGGGCGTGCACGTCATCTTCCACAAGGTGGCGCAGCGGCCGGGCAAGCCTTTGTGGTTCGGAGTTGCGCCCTCCGGAGCTGCGGTGTTCGCGCTTCCCGGCAACCCGGTTTCAACACTGGTGTGCCTCGCGCGGTACGTGATCCCGGCGCTGTTCGCGTCCATGGGCCAGGCTTCGCAGCCCGTGGAAAAGATCGCGCTGGGCGGGCCCGTCAACGTGTCCTCCGCGCTCGCCTTTTTCATGCCGGTTCGCGTCGAAGTCGACGACTGGGGCCGAGCCTGGGCGACGCCCTCGCCCACCAACGGCTCGGGGGATTTCACCTCTCTCGCCGGCACGGACGGGTTCGTCGAGCTGCCGCCAGGACCGAACGTCTATCCCAAAGGATTTGTCTCACGCCTGTACCGGTGGTAAGAACCTGCAGGCCATGTCCGCATCCAACGTCGTTATCCCGTTGAAAAACCTCGATTCGCTCCGCGATACGATGGGGCGGCCGATGCGCGACCTGCGCATTTCGGTGATGGACCGGTGCAATTTCCGCTGCCCGTACTGCATGCCGCGGGAGACGTTCCACGAGAAGTACCAGTTTCTGCGCACCGGGGAGCGCCTCTCATTCGAGGAGATCGTGCGGCTGACGCGCCTGTTCGTGCCGCTCGGCGTGCGCAAGCTGCGGCTCACGGGCGGCGAGCCGCTGCTCCGCGCCAATCTCCCGGACCTCATCTGCGACCTCACGAGCATCCCGGGGATCGAGGACGTGGCGCTGACCACCAACGGCGTACTGCTGGCTCAGCACGCTTCGGAGCTCAAGGCCGCGGGACTCAAGCGGATCACCGTGAGCCTGGACAGCCTGGACCCCGTCGTCTTCGCCAAGATGAGCGGTGGCCTCGGTCGCGTCGAGGATGTTCTGCACGGCGTCGAGCATGCACGCCGCGCAGGGCTCGAGCCGGTGAAGATCAACACAGTCGTGCAGCGCGGGGTCAACGACCACACCGTCCTCGACCTGGTGGAGCATTTCCGCGGCACTGGCGTCATCGTGCGGTTCATCGAATACATGGACGTCGGCAATCGCAACCACTGGATCCAGGACATGGTGGTCCCCTCGAAAGAGCTCGCCGCGCGCATCAATGAGCGCTGGCCGATCGAGCCGCTCGAGCGCAACTATCGCGGCGAAGTCGCCGAACGCTACGGATTCAGGGACGGCGAGGGCGAGGTGGGATTCATCTCATCCGTCACGCAGCCGTTCTGCGGCGCCTGTTCGCGTGCGCGGCTGTCTTCGGATGGCGTGTTGTATACCTGCCTGTTCGCGAATCACGGCAAGAGCCTGCGGGATGCGCTTCGCAGCGGCGCGAGCGACGAACAGCTGTCGGAAATCATTCGCAACGTCTGGCTCAAGCGGGACGACCGCTACAGCGAGCTGCGCGCGGATCTGCGGCTTTCGGCGACCGACCAGCCGAAGGTCGAGATGTACTACATCGGCGGCTGACCCTTATGGCGACCTCGAAGAAACCGGCCCGCGCGCGCGGGCATGGTCTCACCCATCTCGACCGGCAGAATCGCCCGACCATGGTGGACGTGGGCGCCAAGGACGTGACGCAGCGCGTGGCCGAA
>FTEO01000678.1_pt1 | contig 11508 bp, 8 predicted proteins | sample 1640211 | NCBI WGS metagenome assembly FTEO01 (sample SAMEA3914816, study PRJEB12502) | metagenome | biome: forest; material: soil | place: USA | collected 2011-09-16 | depth 0.3 m | reverse complement strand
TGCACCGGATTCAAACTCCGGTGCACAGTGGTAGTGCTTACTTAATACGGCGCAGACCGCTCCCGCCGCTTGCCCGGCATGTGCCGGAGGCCGCCGGCCGTGGCGGAAACGGTGGATTGCCACCACCGCGGACTGCGCGCTTGCGCGCGCGACACCGCCTCGCTTAACGTTCCGCGCGTGCGCATTCTCATCGTCAGCGGGCTTTCGGGATCCGGCAAGAGCGTGGCCCTCCACATGCTCGAAGACCTCGGGTTCTATTGCATCGACAACATTCCCGCGGCACTCCTGAAGTCTTTCATCTCGCACACCGTGCGCACGCCCGAGCCGGCCTACGAGCGCACGGCAATCGGGCTCGACGCACGCAACACGGCAGCGGAAATTGCATCCGTGCCGACGTTGATCGATGAGTTGAAGCGCAGCGGGCTGCACTGCGAAGTCGTGTTCCTGGTGGCGAGCGAAGATGAGTTGCTGCGTCGTTTCGCCGAGACCCGCCGCAAGCATCCCATGAGCCGCGACAACCTCGACCTGCGCGAAGCCATGGCGAAGGAGCGGCAGATCCTCGAGCCGATCATCTACGCCGCCGACATGGTCATCGATACCTCGCGCATGGGCGTGCACGAGCTGCGTGAGATCGTGCATCAGCGGCTCGAGCAGCGCAGCGAGAGCCGGCTGTCGATCACTTTCGAATCCTTCGGCTTCAAGCACGGCATCCCGGGCGATGCGGATTTCGTGTTCGATGCGCGCTCGATCCCGAATCCCTATTGGGAACCCACGCTCCGCAAGCTCACCGGCCGCGACGCCGAGGTCGTGAGGTTCCTGGAATCGCAGGAAGCGGCGGGCAGGCTCATCGAAGACATCGCGCGTTTCATCGACGCGCGTGTACCGGAATATCAGGCAAACAACCGCGGCTATCTCACTGTCGCGGTCGGCTGTACAGGCGGACAACACCGTTCCGTCTACATCGTCGATCGGCTCGCCGAGCGCTTCGCCGGGCGGTTCGCCAACGTCAGCGCACGCCACAGTGCCCTGCCCGCCACGCAGATTTTTCATCCCTCCAAGGTCACTGCCGCGGCCAGCTGATCACGCAGTGCCCGCGCACTGCCGGCCTCTCGACTGCGCCGTCTTCCGCGAACTGCGCTGATTCGCGCTAGTCGCCTTTTCCTTGCGCCGCTACACTCGCGCCGCCCACGGCGCGGCGACGTTTGCCCATGAATGCTGTATTGAAGCCTGAGAAGGAACGACGCCTCACGGCCCTGCGGGCCGCGCTCGGGCAGGGCACGCTGCGGTCCGCGCATCGCATGGTCAATGCGCTGCATCCCGCCGAGATCGCGCTTCTCATCGAATCGGTGCCCCACGCGCAGCGCGAGCTCGTGTGGGACATGGTGGACCCGGAGCTCGAAGGCGAAGTGCTCGTCGAGCTTCCCGAGAGCATTCGCGCCGAGCTGATGGAAGACATGGGCGCTGAGGAGCTGCTCGCCGTCGCCGAAGGCATGGAGCTCGACGACCTCGCCGACCTCGTTGCCGAGCTGCCCGAGGCCGTCACGCTGCAGCTGCTGAAATCGCTGGACCAGCAGGACCGCGAGCGGCTGCGCACCGTACTGAGCTTCCCGGAAGACAGCGCCGGCGGCCTCATGAATACGGATGCGGTCAGCCTCCGGCCGGACGTGACGGTGGAGGTGGTGCTGCGTTACCTGCGCATGCGCGGAGAGCTGCCGGAAAAGACCGACCGGCTCTTCGTGGCGGACCGGTACGACAACTACCTCGGCACCGTGCCCCTCACCCGCCTGCTCACGAGCGATCCGGATCTCACCGTCGGTGAGCTCCTCGAGGGCGAAGCGCCGCGCATCGACCCGGAAACGCCCGCGCACGATGTGGCCCAGCTCTTCCAGGATCGCGACCTCGTTTCCGCGGCCGTCGTCAGCAAGGAAGGCCGGCTGCTCGGCCGCATCACCATCGACGACGTGGTCGATGTCATCCGCCAGGAAGCGGCGCACTCCATACTGAGCATGGCGGGCCTGCGAGACGAGGAGGACGTGTTCGCCGGCGTGCTCATCTCGACCCGTCGCCGCCTCTTCTGGCTCGGCGTGAACCTGCTCACCGCCATCCTCGCGGGCATGGTCGTGCACCGCTTCGAAGGCACCATCGAGAAGGTGGCGGCGCTCGCCACGCTGATGCCGATCGTCGCGAGCATGGGCGGCATCGCCGGCACGCAGACCGTCACGCTCATCATCCGCGGGCTCGCGTTGGGTCAGATCCAGTGGGCCAACGCGCGCTGGCTGCTGTTCAAGGAAATCGCGGTCGGCGGGATGAACGGCCTCATCTGGGCCGTGGTCACCGGCGGGATCACCGCGTTCTGGTTCGGCACCTGGAAAATCGCCGCAATCATCGCAGCAGCGATGCTCACCAACCTGCTGGCGGCCGCGCTCGTCGGAGTGCTGATTCCGCTCATGCTCCGGCGCATGAAGATCGACCCCGCGCTCTCCGCCGGCGTGATCCTCACCACCTTCACGGACTGCATCGGCTTCGCCACGCTGCTCGGCCTCGGAACGCTGTTCCTGACCTAGCCGCACGAAGCAGCCTGTCAGCGTCGGCCGTTCGCTAAGTGACCTGCGCCACGCCCGGCGACGTGATCACCGAAGGCAGGCGCTCGCCGGTGACGAACGCGTGCAACGCGCAGCGCGCCTCCATGGCATCCCGATAGCCGAGCTCGATGAGCTCCTTCGTATATCCCGACTCGAACATCAGGTAGCTCGCAAGTTGGCTGCCTTCCAGGTCCTTCGCGCCAATGACACGCAGCAGCGCACGCAGGCTACGCGGCATCTCATCGATGTGCCTCGCGGCGACCTCGCGCGGGTCGACGCTCGGCGCGAGCATCAGCGTGTCGATGGCGCGCGCGCCGCGCGCCTGCTCCGGCGCCGCGTGCACGAGCTCGTTGATCCGTTCGAGCTGCTCGAGGTCGCCGTAGATCTGATCCGTGAACAGCGTGTCGAGCATGTAGCCGAAAATCTGGCCAGGCGTGGGCGGCTCGATGGGCATCTGCGTCACCGCAACACCCGCTTCGCGCCGCGCGCGCACGCCGAGAATCAGCAAACGATCGGCGCCAAGGTGAACGGCTGGGCTCAGGGGATTCAGCTGGCGCATGGCGCCATCGCCAAAGTGCTCCTCTCCCAGCTGCATGGGCGGAAACAGCATCGGAATCGCGACGCTCGCCATCAGATGATCCAGCGTAAGCGTGGCGCGCCGGCCAACGCGCTGAACGCGCGACCAGTCACTCACACTTTCCCGCGCGTCGTAGAAGGCAACCGACTGCCCGGTGACATAGCTGGTGGCACACAACGCGAGCGCGCGCAGATGGCCACGCTCGATGCTTTTGTGAATACCCGACCAGTCCACGTTACGCTCGAGCAGCTGACGCAGCGGTGTGTTGTCGAGCATCGACCGGGGCGGTGCCACCAAGAAGCCGCCGGAGACCAGCGACAGCACCCAGTGAACACCCGAGCGCACCATGTGCCACGGATCCACGCGAAACACCTGCTCCACGTGGAAGTTCGCCCACACCTGCTCCAGGCCGACGATGGCGCGGCGCCAGTGCACCGCTTCCGCCGCAAGCACGCTTGCCGCCACGGCACCCGCGGACGTGCCGACGATGATCTGGAACGGATTGCGCCCGCGCGAGCAGATTTCTGCCAGCGCTCGCAGAACACCCACCTGGTACGCCGAACGCGCACCACCACCGGTGAGCACGAGGCCCAACACGGGCCGCTTGGTGCGCGGCGGAGGTGATTGAGTCGCTATCTGGTCCATTTTCGGAAAGTCGCGCGTTCGAGACCTATGAAACGGTTGCCGTGGCAGCCACTACCGGAATCCCGCCCGTTGCGCCTTGGAGCTTAGGATGAGCCGATTCACTGCGTCGATGCTCTTGTTCGCACTTGCCGGCGGTGCTCGCGGATTTCAAGGTGCTGCGGGGGGCCGGTCGCGCGGCCCACTGAGCCCATCCGGCCCCTGGAGATGTCGCGGTGAACGCATGAGAGGTCGGCGCAGTTCCCGGATTGCCCGGTCGAGCCCTGCCAGGGTGAGCGGAAACATCCGCTCGCCGATCAACTCGCGCGTGATGCGCACGGACGGCGTGTACTCCCATCGTTCACGCGGCTCCGGATTCAGCCACACGAGGCGGGGAAACGCGGCGACCAGCCGCTGCATCCACACCGAGCCGCTTTCTTCGTTCCAATGCTCCACGCTCCCGCCGGGCTGGGTAATCTCGTACGGACTCATCGTGGCATCGCCTACGAAGATGGCACGGTAATCCTTGCCATAGGTCCGCAGCACGGCGTGCGTGGATGCGAGCTCCGCATGCCGGCGGCGGTTGTCTTTCCACAGCTTCTCGTAAGGGAAATTGTGGAAGTAGAAGTGTTCGAGATGGCGGAATTCGCCCCGTGCCGCGGAGAACAACTCCTCGCAGAGGCGGACGTGTCCCTCCATCGAGCCGCCCACGTCGAGGAACAGCAGTACCTTCACCGCATTCCGGCGCTCGGGCACGAGTTTCAAGTCGAGCAGCCCGCCATTGCGCGCAGTGGCGGAGATAGTGCCTTCGAGATCGAGCTGGTCCGGCGCGCCTTCGCGCGCAAAGCGCCGCAGGCCGCGCAGCGCGAGTTTCAGATTGCGCGTGCCGAGCTCGACTCCATCGTCAAAATTGCGGTGCTCACGCGCGTCCCACACTTTCACCGCGCGCCCCTGGCGCTGCTTCGCCTGGCCCACGCGAACACCCTCCGGGTTGTAGCCCTGCGCGCCAAACGGTGACGTTCCTGCGGTTCCGATCCACTTGTTCCCGCCTTCGTGGCGCTCCTGCTGCTCGCGCAACCGCTCACGCAACGTCTCGAGCAACTTTTTCCACCCTCCCAGTGACTGGATCCGGCGCTTCTCCTCCTCGGTGAGCGTGCTCTCGGCGACGGCCTTCAGCCAGTCCGCAGGCACTTCGGCGACGATCTGCGTGAAGAGTTTCTCGGCACCGGCGAAGGTCTCGGCGAACACGCGGTCGAAGCGGTCGAAATGGCGCTCGTCCTTCACTAGACACGTGCGGGAGAAGAAGTAGAAGTCCTGCGCGGAGAGCCACACCACGCGCTGCTTCAGTCCTTCAAGGAGCGTGAGGAGCTCCGTGACGCTCACGGGGATACCGGTGGCCCGCAGATCGAAAAAGAATCGCGTGAGCACGGGATCGGAGCGCCGCTCAGCGGTTGCGGCGATGGAGGAACACGAGCTGCTCGAAGAGATGCACGTCCTGCTCGTTCTTGAGGAGCGCACCGTACAGCGGCGGCAGCAGCTGCTTCGGATCGTCCGAGCGCAGCGCTTCGGCGGGGATCTGCTCGGCGACGAGCAGCTTGATCCAGTCGAGCAGCTCGGACGTGGAAGGCTTCTTGCGCAGGCCGGGCGTGTCCCGCAGCTTGAAGAATGCACTCAGCGCGCCCGCAAGCAGCTCCTTCCTGAGGCCGGGGTAATGGACCTCCACGATGCGCGTCATCGTGTCTTCGTCGGGGAAGCGGATGTAGTGGAAGAAGCAGCGGCGCAGGAAGGCGTCCGGCAGCTCCTTCTCGTTGTTGCTGGTGATGACGATGACAGGGCGATGGCGGGCCTGCACGAGCTCGCGAGTCTCGTAGACGTAGAACTCCATGCGGTCGAGCTCGCGCAGGAGGTCGTTCGGGAATTCGATATCGGCCTTGTCGACTTCATCGATCAGCAGCACCGGTTGCGTATCCGACTCGAACGCTTCCCAGAGCTTGCCTTTGAGGATGTAGTTACCAATGTCGTGCACCCGCTGGTCGCCCAGCTGCGAGTCGCGCAGGCGCGAAACGGCGTCGTACTCGTAGAGTCCCTGCTGCGCCTTCGTGGTGGACTTGATGTGCCACTCGAGCAGCGGACGGTCGAGCGCGCGGGCGATCTCCTCTGCAAGCTGGGTTTTGCCGGTGCCGGGCTCGCCTTTGATGAGGAGCGGCCTTGCGAGCGTGACGGCCGCGTTGACGGCCATCATCAGGTCGTCCGTGGCGATGTAGCGGTCCGTGCCGGTGAAACGAGCGCTCATGATCGGGGAGTTTAGCGCGACGTCAGCGTGAGCTCGTGTTCCGCCGGTCCCGGCAGGAATGGCAGGGGCTGGCCTTGCGCCCATTCGCGGAAGCCCGAGCGGTAATAGGGGGACAGCGGGTTGCCGCTCTGCCCGCCGGCAATGTGGAGATATCCCTCGGTCTCGTGGCCCGGGGACACCGCAAAGCGCTCGGACGCCCCGAAAGCGCCATCCTGCACGCGCGGGAGATCGTGGTCGCCGGGAATCTGCAGCACCGGCATGTCCAGGAAGCTGGATGCAAAGGGCAGCGAGCGAGCGAGCGGATGGCGAACCCTCACAGGATTGCGCTCTCCCCAGGTGCAGCGGTCGAGCTGCGGGCATTTCGCTTCGAGATCGGCGAGCGTTGCATCCACCTGCGCGAGAAGGAAATCGCGCCAGCTCGGATAGTTCGCAGACAGCAGGTGCATCGGCTGTGAGCTGACCATCTCCCACAGCGCGCCTTCGAACTGCTCGGGCGGGGGAGCTTCCGCGGCGTCGATGGCGAGGCCGTGAAGGAGCATGTCCCACGCGGCGTGCTCCGTGCGGCTGTGGAAGCCGCGCACGAGGCGATATCCAACGGAATCGACGCTCGCCCGAGGGCGCCACTCCGTGACGATGCGCTTGAGCTCGGCGCGCTGCGGATGACCCTGCAGCGCCGGCTCGTCGAGCACGCTCACCAGCAGATCGTGCCAGCGCGTCAGGAACACTGCGCGGTCGTCGAGCTGAATGCGCAGCATGTCCGCCGGCGTGGCCCGTTGCTTGAGGGCAAACAGATCGTCGTGGATCTGATGCGCGCGTGCGCCGAGGTTGTAGTCCGCACCGTATGGCGCCTCATCTGCGCCGATGACCGCTTCGTACGTCGGGTCGTCGATGGGTCGGGCATTCGCCGTCCACACGCGACCGGCTGCCGGGTCGATGAGCCGCGGATGCGTTTGCGCGGTGGTCCACGCCGCCTCACCCGTGACGCGCGCCTCGCCCAGCGCGTCCGGGATTCGGCCAAGCACCGACCACGCAATATGGCCCTCGCGATCGCCCACCATGAAGTTCTGATGCGGAATACCGATGGACGGCGCCAGCGCGACGGCCTGCACCGTTGAAGTGACCGTCTCGAGCGCGAGGATGTTGAAGTTCGTAGCGGCCGGAACCGTAGCGAGCCAGCGCACGAACCAGCAACCGCCATGCGCGGGGCTCGAGTCGAAGAGCACGCCGGAGCGGCCATACTTGATGGCGAACGGAACGTCCGCCTCGCCGTGCACGCGAATGGTCTCCTGGACCGACGACGCCAGCCCATCGCACTGTGCAGGAACAACGTCTGCCCAATCTCCGTAGCTGTTGGTGAAGCCCCAGGCGATGTGCCCGTTCGAGCCCGCGACCAATACTGGCGCGCCGGGAAGCGTGAGCCCGTTGAGATCGAGAGCCGTCGTGCCACTGTTGAGCTTCAGGCGCGCCCGATACCAGATCGCCGGCACGCGCAGGCCGAGGTGCATGTCGCTCGCGACCAGCGCCGACCCCGAAGCGGAGAGGGTGCCGGCCACAACCCACCCGTTGCTGCCAACAGGTGCGGCGCGCTCGGGACTCGGCGCCACATCTGAGGTTGGCGCACCCCTCGCGCGGACGTTCAACTCCTCAGGCGTGGGAATCCGGATCGGTGCCACCGAGGGCAGCTCGCCGGCCGCAGTCGCGCTCGCGGAGTTGGGACTATCCCAGCTGGTGCCGCGCGGATAGAAAAACGCGAGCGCGCACTTCCAGCCGTTGGCGCACTCGGCGCCGCCGAGATGAGCATTGACAGCCCACCGGACCATCTCGCTGCGCAGGCTGTTGTACTGAAGATCCCACCACATGGCGTATGAAACGAGCGCGGTGTCTTCGGGGCGCCAGGCGACGGGCTGTGCGCGCAGCAGCCAGTACTCCCACGGCCTTGAGCGCAGACCGGCCAGCCCCGCGTTCACGCCGCGCGCGTACGCTTCGAGAATCGCGCGCTGCTCCGGAGGGGATTGGGAAACCACCGTCTGTGCTATCGAACGGAAACGGAAGATACGTGCCTTCTCGTCCTGCTCGAGCGCTGCGCGGCCGAACAACTCCGACAGCTCGCCCGCCGCGAGCCGCCGGGAAAGATCCATCTCGAAGAAGCGATCCTGTGCGTGTGCGAAGCCTGTTCCGTAGGCGAGGTCTGCGCGCGTAGTGGCGGTGATGGTGGGAATGCCCAACGCGTCGCGCGTGATGCTCACGGGCCCGGCGAGACCCTGCGCATCCACGCTGCCATCGAGCTTCGGCAGAGAGCCCGCGATGACCGCATGCAGAATGGCAAGCGGCACCGCGATCAGCAGAACGAGGACGATCGCGACGATCCTGAAGATCTTCACGATCGCCCGTGTCAGTCGAGGGCGACTTTCAGGATCTGCAGCGAGTTCGTACCGCCTTCGATGCCTGACAGCTCACCTTTGGTGAGGATGACGAGATCGCCTCGCTCCACGAGCGACAGCTCGAGCAGCCGCGCGAAGATCGAGTGGTACAGTTCCTGCGTCGACTCCGCCGCCGGCACGTCGTACACCACCGGGTACACGCCGCGATACAGCGTGACACGCCGGCGCGTGACTTCATGACGCGTGAAGGCGTAGATGGGAATGTCTGAGCGGATACGGAACATCCACAGCGGCGTGGCACCCGACTCGGTGAGCGCGACGATGGCGCGCACCTTCATGTGATTGGCCGTGTACATGACGGCCATCGCGATCGCTTCTTCCTGGCTCTTGAACTGGCCCTCGACGCGATGGCGGATGCTTTCGTGACGCAGCTGGTATTTCTCGGCGCCCTCGATCACCTGCGCCATGGCCTGGATGGCCTTGATCGGATAGCGGCCCGTGGCGGTTTCCGCGGAGAGCATCACCGCATCGGTGCCATCCATGACCGCATTCGACACGTCGCTCACTTCGGCGCGCGTCGGCATGGGGCTGTGGATCATCGATTCCATCATCTGCGTCGCCGTGATGACCACGCGATTGCGGGCACGGGACTCGTGGATGATGGTCTTCTGCAAGCCCGTGAGCTCTGCGTAGCCCATCTCCACGCCGAGGTCGCCACGCGCCACCATGACGGCATCCGCGGCTTCCGCGATCTCCGCGAGATTCAGCACGGCTTCCTGCCGTTCGATCTTGGCGAGGATGCGTGCATCGCTGTTCGATTTGCGCGCCAGCGCGCGCGCCTGCTCGATATCGTTCGCCGTGCGCGCGAAGGACACGGCGATGTAGTCGATGCCCACCTCGGCCGCGAACCGGATGTCGTCACGGTCCTTGTCCGAGAGCGCGGGCGCGGAAATGCCGCCGCCCTGACGGTTGAGACCCTTACGATCGGAAAGCTCGCCGCCCACCTTCACGCGCGTCGTCACCCGCGTGGGGCTGACGCTTTCCACGCTGAGCGCGATCTGACCGTCCGCCAGCAGCAACGTATCGCCAGGCACCACGTCTCGCGGCAGGTTCTTGTACGCCACGCCGACGCAGTCCACGGTGCCAGCTTTCGCATCGAACATGGTGTCCAGCACGAACGGCTTGCCCTCATCGAGCACGATCTTGCCGCCCTGGAAACACTCGATACGGATTTTCGGGCCGCCAAGGTCAAGCAGCACACCGATGCTCTTATCGGCCTTCTGGGCGACTTCACGCAGCAGCGCGAGGCGCCGGCGATGGTCGTCGCGCGTGCCGTGGGACGCATTCAGGCGCGCCACGTCGAGCCCCTCATGAACCATCTCGGTCAGTACCGCCGGATCGTCCGTTGCCGGACCGACCGTCGCGACGATCTTCGTTCTTCTCAACATCCTGCGCCCACTATTGATTACGCCGAAGCGGCGCGTTCTTCGAGAATAGCCACGGCCGGCAGCGCCTTACCCTCGACGAATTCAAGGAACGCACCGCCGCCGGTTGAAATATAGGAAATGCCGTCCTCGACGCCGTACTTTTCGATGGCCGCGAGGGTGTCGCCGCCGCCGGCAATCGAGAAGGCCTTGCCGCGCGCAATGGCGCTGGCGATGGCCCGCGTGCCTTCGCCGAACTGATCGAACTCGAACACGCCGACCGGCCCATTCCACACGATGGTGCCGGCATTCTGCAGCACTTCGGCAAAGGCCTCGGCGGTATCGGGGCCAATGTCCAGAATCATCTCGTCCGCCTTGACGCCATCGACCGGACGCACGTCCGCATGGGCGGTGGCTGCGAATTCACGCGCGACCACAACGTCTGTCGGCAGCGGGATGTCGGTGCCCTTGGCCTTGGCCTGCACAATGAGCTTGCGCGCCACGTCGAGCATCTCCCCTTCATGGAGCGACTTGCCGACGTTCATGCCCGTGGCCGCGAGGAACGTGTTCGCGATGCCGCCTCCCACGATGAGCTTGTCCACCTTCTCGAGCAGCGATTCGAGCACGGTGAGCTTGGTCGAGACCTTCGAGCCGCCCACGATCGCCACGAGCGGCCGCGCAGGCTTCTCGAGGGCTCGCTCGAGCGCATCGAGCTCGCCCACCAGCAGCGGCCCGGCGCACGCCACCTTCGCGAAGCGCGCCACACCGTGCGTGCTCGCTTCCGCGCGATGCGCGGTGCCGAATGCGTCCATGACGAACACGTCGCACAGCTCCGCCATCTTGCGCGCCAGATCTTCCTGGTCTTTCTTTTCGCCTTTGTTAAAGCGAACGTTCTCGCACAGCACGGCGCTGCCCGGCGGACAGTCCACGCCGTTCAGCCAGTCCTTGCGCAGGGCTACGGGCTTGCCGAGCAGCTCGGAGAGGCGCGCGGCCACCGGCGCGAGCGAGAATTCCTCGGCATACACGCCCTCTTCAGGGCGGCCGAGGTGCGACAGGATGAACACCTTGGCGTGCTGATCGAGCGCATAACGGATCGTGGGAATGGCCGCGCGGATGCGCGCGTCGCTCGTGACCACGCCATTCTGCACGGGCACGTTCAGATCTTCCCTGATCAGGACCCGCTTGCCGCGCAGGTCCGTATCCGTCATGCGCACTACTTTCATGATGCCTTCGACCAGGCCACGGTCGTGTCGAGCATGCGGTTCGAGAAGCCCCACTCGTTGTCATACCACGCGAGCACCTTGACCAGGGTGCCATCGACCACCTTGGTGAGCGTCGCATCGTACGTTGCCGAGTGCGGATCGTGGTTGAAATCGACCGAGACGAGCGGCCCAGTGTTATACGCAATGATCCCCTTGAAAGCGCCCGCGGCCGCTTCCTTCACCGCGTTGTTCACTTCATCGACGGACGTTGCCCGCTTCGCCGCGAACGTGAGGTCGACCAGCGAGACGTTGATCGTCGGCACGCGGACGGCGAAGCCGTCGAGCTTGCCCTTGAGCTCCGGCAGCACGAGGCCCACGGCCGCCGCGGCGCCGGTCTTCGTCGGAATCTGCGACATGGTCGCCGAGCG